>Ga0163144_10007919_pt1 | contig 23131 bp, 21 predicted proteins | sample OliLak19BULKMAT1_FD_123175 | JGI IMG/M metagenome (GOLD analysis project Ga0163144, IMG submission 123175) | Freshwater microbial mat bacterial communities from Lake Vanda, McMurdo Dry Valleys, Antarctica - Oligotrophic Lake LV.19.BULKMAT1 | ecosystem: Environmental > Aquatic > Freshwater >...
CGACCGCCACGGAGTTGCCGTTAGCATGAGCAGCTGCACCCGCTCACTTACTAGAGGCGCAAGGCTATGCATGATTTTTTCAAACTGCCCAAAACGGCGACCCACTTGATGGGCCTCGTCAGCAATAATCACCCAGGGTGCCGAAGTTCTTCTCAGCAGACGGTGGATTTCTTCGCGACGAGCGTTATAGGTCGTACGCGTAACCGCGATCATTTGCGCGTTTGGATCGAGTCGGACCGACATTGGTTTGTGAGGATGGTAGAGCGACGTAAATCGGGTAAAGCCAAGCTGGCGTCCAAATGTAGCTTCCGCTCGTCGCAAAACTTCTTCGTTCTCCAAAACGTAGAGAACTTTGGGTGGCTCGCTCCAGATTCCCATCTGTTGGTAGTAGTCCCAAAGTTCCTGAACATGTTTGGCGGCGACGGTGGTTTTGCCCGTTCCTGGCGGCATCATTAATCCACGTCGATAAGCACCCGAGATAGCTAACGCCAACATTTGCTCCATGGCCTCTTTTTGCATGTACGAAGCAACATCGGGACGAGAGGAATCCCAGTTATAGGGTCGATTGTGGGGATGCAGGTAGTCCGCGCGGAAAAGCGAACGCACGATGCCCTGCATTTGAGCTAGCGAGTGTTTGTAAATTTCTTCAGAGAGAATGACTTTGCCGTAGATTCTGCCCCTTCGCCATTCCAACGCAGGCAAACCAAGGCGTGGATAAAGCGAGTCTTTATCTCGCGAGAAAACAATATCGTAATCGCCCCAATCAGTTGAAACGCGAACGCCGCCGTCGATTTTATGTAGTTCTGCGAGTTCTTCGCGCGCGCCTTCTGCAATAACGGGAAGGACGACACGATTAACGAGTTGAGTGGCGGTGGCAGGACGCACAAGACGGGCGCCGCAGCTGTCTTCAACCAAAGTTTTGCGGGCCCAGCCCGAGGCGGGCCACGCGCAAAAAACCAATGCCGCCAGTGGCAGACTGCTGAACAATTTTAGATACTTAGGCACCACGTCCCCGGAGCACACCTTCTAACACAACGCGTCGTAAATTGCGATTACCGACGGGCTAAGGTATGGAAGGGGCGCTTGGGTTTCTCATTTAAAAATCGATGTCTCTTAACTCTAAGTCTGGCGCTAGTGCTGGGACCCAATGCATTGGGTTATTACGTCTTGGGCTTTGATGTGAAGGGACAGAAGCTAAGCCCTTATCTTCCTGAGCGTTTTTCAGTCATAGCGGTGTTGGCTAACCACATGGCGCATCCGGCATGGCCGGTGAACGATGCTTTTGCCGAGATGCTGGTTGAAAACCAACACTCCAGTTCGCGACGGTTCGTCGAACTGTACCTAAACGGGCTCTATGCTTGGTACTTAAAGCAGCTTGAGAATTACCCGCAGATTTATGGGCCAGAAGTGGCCTTAATTACTCCTGACCTCTTACACGAAGAGCCGATCTTTGATGGCCGCTCGTCGATTCTGGTTCTAACCGAATATAAGAAGCCGTTTCGCCCCTTAGCAACCTTGCGTGCGACTCCACCACTCTTGAATGGTTTGTTGCCCTACCAAAATCATTTTGGCGTCGATATCGCAGGTCGGTTGCCTTTAATTGAGCCTCGAGAAATGTGGGGTCCTACGCCGCAGCTGGTGCAAAGTTTTCAGCGCGGACATTTCCCCATGGGGTTGCCGTTTGGTCGCGTGCAGCGCAAGCACTTGCGCGGGGCGCACGCGGAACTCAAAACATATTTTCTCGATCCGCGAATGAAAGGTGATTTATTCCCATTCGTTTATGCCATCGCGCGTGAGCTGCAATTCTTCACGCGCGGACTAGACGGAGTGATGTTGTCGGATTTTTTCTTACAGGCGTACGGCCGATTGTTGCCGCGGTACCACGAGCCAAATGGTTTTGTAACGCAACAGGTGCTGATGAAAAAACCAGTACGGAAAATTGGAAAAATGAAAGAGGACGAGCCCGTGCCGGTTTCGGTGATGTGGGCCGATGCGATTGAAATGGACAAAGTGGTCGAGGCTCGGATTGCGCGGCTCTACCCCCAGTTTCGAAAAAATCCCGCCAGCCAAAAAAACTGGCTCGTTTACAATCATCAGCTTTCTAAACAAATGCGCGAACAGACCGATTGCAGAAAGCAGCTCTTGATCGATGGTTTTCAATCTCCCGACTTTGAAAAGCTGCTCGACGGCCTTCCTATCCAAGCCTACTAGGGCATGTACTGCACTTCAGCAGGAGGCCGGAACGATTTATCAGCGCGCTTACCCTTGGCAAGAATTACTGCTTGCTCGTTTTTTACCACTTTACCGTCGACAGATTCGTAATCGTGCCAACGATCCATCAACTCTGAGAGTGGGAGGTACGCATAGTAATTCTCTGTGGAAGGGTCCATGACGTAGAGCCGTTTGGAGTCGATGGCCACGGCCACTACGTAGTGCCCGTCTTCCCACAAATCGGCCCAGGCTGTCTTGGTGTCGGATCTCCAAGCCTGGAGATCTAAAATAACAGTTTTCCCCGCCTTTAAAGCGCGACGCAATTTTGAAACGGTGAAATTTTCTTGGTAGTCGACTTGAAGTCCATAACTTTCCAGAACCTGTACGATACTGCTCGGGGCCGTGCCCTCTTTGGGATCTGTCTCTAAATCGGAATGCAAATCGGTTTCTTCGCCCCAGAAGAGTCCCCAATATTTAAGAACGGCCGCCGAGGAAGCGGCGCCGCAACTGTAATCGGTTTGTTGGCGAATGACGGGGATGGGTAAGAAGCTGGATGGAAGTTTTTCCGCTGCATCTAGCGCTCCAGCAAATAAACACACTGCTAAGATCAATCGCCGGAACATTCTCGCCCCTATAAAAAAAGGGGCCTTGGTTGGTACCAAAGCCCCTCATTTCAAATATGGATTACAGTTTTTTGTAAACCTTAGCTACTTCGCCTTTGTCATTTACGAGAGCAATCGAGCGTTCGTTCGTCGTGAAGTCATAATGCTCTTGAATGCGTCCGCCAGCGACTTTGGCGCTCAGGTGGTGCGAGGTTTCGATGCCTTCTTCCACGAGTTCAACCATTTCGTTTTCCGTGTACACCTGCGGAGAATCATACACGCTGATGAACAGCGGAGTTCCCGTTGGGATGTGACGAATTACGTGCACTGCTGCACCGTCGATTTTCACGGCCGGTGGAGGCACTGGAATCGAAGTAGCTGCTGCCATTGCGACGGCCGTTGCTGCAGCTGCTTCAAATCCAAATGGAGTGACTTGGTAGAAGGTGCGGGTCAATACATCCGAGATATAGAGGTTGTGACCTTTTGCCGTGCTGCCCATTGGGCTGAACTGTGCGGCATCGCCGTCAAACGAACGGACCAGCGAGTAAGGCTTCTTCTGAAGCAATTCGCCCAGTTTCAATGCTTCGGATTGTTCCACTTTGCCAGCTGGCATCGTCAACTTGATCTCGCTAACCTTGAGGCCTTTAATTGCCTTGGCATAGGACGTGGAATTTAACGAAGCAATCAACGCATCGAGATTGCCTTTAGCTGGCACAATGACGTCGAGCGCGATTTGACCGCCAACAGCCTTTGGACCTTTGTCTTGCACAGCGAAGCTATAAACGCTCATGTCTTTATCTTTGTACTGACCCATGTGCTCTTCTTTGGTCATGTAGGTAGCGTTCTTCGTTGCACCCGAAGCAGTCGTGTACGTGCCTTCTTCGATTTCGAAGAAGTGATTGGCAAAACGACCTTTGGTGTAAATCGCGTTCAAGAGAACTGCGACAGCGTCCTTATCCAATTGTTTCAACAGCTCTGGAATTTTTCCGTTAGTGTTTTTGTTGACCCAGTTGTTGATATTGGTAACCGTTGCAGGAACCGCGAAATCTTCCGAAGTTAATTGCGCGCCATAGAGATCGCCCGCGGTCTTCAAGAAGTTTGGCTTGAATTTGAAATCCCACTCGGCGTTTGAATTGCCCCAGAGCGCATTGGCGCTGGTGTATTGAAACGCGCCGTTGCTTTCCTTGGCGAACTTCAAAAGCGATTCGCGGATGGCTTTTACGCCTTGAGCGGTAGTCGCTGCATCTGTGCCGAATAGTTTCTCGAGTTCTTTCTTCGTATCTTTTTCAGACCCTTGGGTCGTGAGACTCAATGCTTCCGCAATGCTCATGGGAGAAATTGCGGTTGGTTCGGTTAATTTCTCACCGTGAATGGTATGAAATAACGAAAATCCAAACTTGGAAATTCCTTGTCCAACTTTTGTGGCATCAACCTTCGGAGCCGCTTGGGCACCCACAGCCACCATGGCCGCTGTAACGAGAACTGCTTGCGCTCGTAAACGCATCGATAATTTTTTATTCATAAGTAACCTCCTGCTGGAAGCAGAGAAAAATTCCCTGCTCAGAGACAGGAGGAGTCTTCGCCTCGGCGGCCGAAAGAGCACGACGCGCCATAGCTAAAAACGCAGAAAGTGAAGACTTTGAAGACGCGCCAGTCGTTGCGAGCGAAGCGAAGCAATCTCCAGCCGTGCTACGAATCCGGAGCCGATTTCCCTGCGCGATTCTGAGTGCCCCCGCCCGGAACGCCTGAGGTGGTTTAATTTCTATCGGGCTTTCTCGCGCTCGGCCGCTTTGATCGCCATCTCAAAGCGAAAAACCACGCAGCAAAATACAGAAACCCAAGTGCCATCGGTAGATTCCCCCACAACCGATACAGCGACTGAAGTTTTGGATACACCGGGACCGATTCATTAAAAACGCCGCGTTCTCCCAGAGCTGTTTTGAGGAGCAGTTTGCCGTCGATATCGATCACCGCAGAATGCCCAGTCGTGGTCGATCGGATCAAAGGGCGGCGATTTTCGATTGCACGAAATGAAGTTAGGTAAAGATGCAGCGGCGGCTCCATGCCGGTGCCAAACCAGGCGTCATTTGTTGCATTTACTAAGATATCTGCGTCGGTCGCGAGCTCGCGCACGTAGTCTCCATACAAACCCTCTAGGCAAATCATCGGACCTAGTTTGTATTTACCAAGCGCAAACGTCATAGCGCCCTTGCCAGGGGTAAACGTTGTGCCGCCCTGCTGGCGGATATGATCGGCAATAGCCGGAAATGTCGACGAGAACGGAATATATTCCCCCAGCCAAAGCAGTCGTGATTTGTAGTAGCGCTGCACCGCGAGCGATCCCGTCGCTGACGGTTCCAATAGAAAAAGTGCGTTGTAGAGATCTTCACCGTTTCGATCACGAGCACCGAAGAGCAGCGGAGTCTTGGACTGCCGTGCGAACGAATTGATCGCATCGGTAACCGCCACTGTTTCGCGCGCGTCTCCAGTGCCGTAGGTATTTGATACCGACGTCTCGGGCCAGAAAATCAGATCGGGCGCGAACGCGAGAGCACGTTGAGACAGTTCTAAGAGCGGTACGGTGTAAATGTAGCGGGCAGCATGCTTGTCGGGGGCCTGACGAACCAAAGCAATGGGATTGATGTTGGGTTGAACCAATGAAACTTTAAGGTGTCCCTCTGGAGCCGCAATCACTTGCTGTATTTGGTGGTAACGCCATAGCGAGTAACTAAAAATAGTCACGACGAGTGCCACCGTTACGACAGTGTGGCGGAATAATTCTTTCGGCGACCAAGTGCGGACTACCCACGCAGCGGCGATTTCGTTGGTTAGCACGATGAGTCCAGTCAGGCCCCAAACTCCAAATACGTCGGCGAATTGGCTTAGCCACGGAATGGAATAGAAAACATTGCCCATGGAATTGGGGAAAAATTTTGGCCAGGCATAATCCAAGACGACGAGGCAAGCTGGGGTCCAGAGCAAGGGGCGAACGCCATATCGACGGTGCAGGATAAAGCGCAAAGCAGCCATCACAGGCCAAGCAGATTGTTCGAGGAGTGAGAGTAAGCCTACGCTGGGGTAACTGATCCACGCTGGCACACGAGCAAACTCTTGGAGCGTTGGTCCCACCCAAAAGCAAATTGCACTATTGCCGATGAAGACATAGACCCACGCGCGGAAAAACGCTGATTGCCACGTTGGAGCTTTTTCTAAAGCGATGAACAGCGGCATGAGGCCAATGAGCATTACAGCGCCCAATGGAAACGGTGGAAAGGAAAAGAAAGTTAGAACGTCGGAAAGGAGTACGCTCCAGAACCAATGCATCAGAAATCCCTCTTAGAGCGAAGCGGTCTTGCTCTTATCGTTCATTCTCTCAGGGATCTGTGCTGGCTGCATGATGGTCTGCGCGAAGAAAGGCTTGGGGAATGGAAGATCTAGCAACATGGCTTTGTCCAAAGCCAAGAAGGCTTCAGCGAAGGAAGAAGATCGAGCGAGCAAGCTGCGGTACTTGGCGAGTCCTAGAAAACGCCAAACGTAGTCAGTAGGCTCGTGTTTGTCCTGGTACATGGAGATGGCCTTGATCTTGTCTCCCATCGTATCGTCGATAGGAACGATACGATTAGCAATCAAAGGACTCCAAACTTCGTACAACCAAACTTCTGGTGCGGCCGCTACTTTTTGAAGTGCTAACTGCAACATGCGGAACGTAATGGCGTGATCCGGGTGCGCATCATGGACCCAAGGGCAGAAAATGCGTTGGTACTTTCCGCTCTTGATCAGCTCGACGACAACGGGAACCTTATCGAGCGATTCGTGCAAGAGACCGTCGGATGCCTCGAGAAATAGGACTGAATCGACTCCCAACAGCGCACACGCTTCAGCAGCTCGCAGTTTTTTATTGGCAATCGCGACTTTCAAATCTTGCTTTTGCCCTGGAAAAGGCACAAAGCTCAATTCTCCATAAGTCATGAAGAGAACGTCACAACCGACGCCAGCTCGAGTGAGAGCGCGCAAAGTACCACCGCAACCAATGGATTCGTCGTCAGGATGAGGGGCTAAAACCAAAACATTTTGGAGACCCGCGAGCTGTAGGCCCTCTCTCACTTCCACACCATGCACAAATTGAAGCACTCCGCGAATGCGACGGCCCAAGTAAAACCGCTTCACAGCCTGGAAAAACAGGCTTTTTAGATGTGCCAAAAATTTGTGCATTTCGCTCGTGGCGTTGAAAAAAAGTGTGTGAATTCCTGCTTTATTTATCGGTATAAAAACTTGATCAGTTTAACGAACATTGAATACTGACGCGCTACGAATGACTGCTTGCATTAAGGATTTCCGAGGTATTCGCGCAGCACTGCGTCGGATATAAATTAATTTCCGCTATTTCTATTCTAAGAAACTCTATTTACTATTCTTTTTTACCTTCTAAACATGTGAGGAATACAAAGTATGGCGACTGGAAAGAAAACCGCGAAAAAGACAACCGCAAAAAAAACGACCAAAAAGGCTAACACTGGCTTCATGGCACCGTTGAAACCGAGTGCGGCTCTAGCAGCGGTTGTGGGAGAAAAAGCAATCCCACGTACAGAAGTTGTGAAAAAACTTTGGGCGTACATCAAGAAGCACAATCTGCAAGATGCAAAAAATCGCCGCAACGTGAAAGCCGATGCAAACCTGTTGAAGGTTTTCAGCGGTAAAAAAGTTGTCTCCATGTTCGAGATGACCAAGCTCGTTAGCAAACACCTGACCGCTTAGTCGCAGGATTTGAGACGGCCCTCTCCGGTTACGGACGAGGGCCGTTTTTTATTTTGGTAAGGCGATCACGCCAGATTTCAGATCGCTCGAAACCCACCACACGTCGACTATTCGAGCCTTCGCTCCAAAACGCTGTCGGCGTCTCACCCACCTGCCACCGACTTTGAGCATCAGATCTTTTGGCGCAAAAATTTCCACCCAACGCGGAAAAACGCAGCGCTGAGCGAGTGCACTGGCTTGCATCTTTATCGAGCCACACGATTTGAAACGGGACTGAACTTCCCATTTCTTTTTTTAATTCGAGCAAAAGATTTAATACGTTTTGGCAGGGAGCGCACTCTGTCTCATTGAGCAAAGTCACCACACCTGGACGCGACTTGTCGAGACAGCGCCCTGCTCCCGAAGAGGGGTCGCTTGCGGGCAAATCTGTCGGCAAGCAGGCTTGCGCCGAAACGGAGAAAACCCAAACCAGCGCACCAACGCCGAACCATTTCACTACGTTGAACACAGACCCGCTCATAAACTGGCTTTTAGACCGAGGAGGAACGTGCGGCCTCTAAGCGGTCCCCAGACGTGCATATTGTCCAAATGGAAGTGTGTAAGCGAAGCACCGTGCTGACCCCAGGCCAGAGGAGAATCGCCCGCGCCGGTCTGAGTGAAGTTGGTAAGGTTGAGAACCGAGAACGACAGTTCGATGTCAGGGACGGGGTGATAGCCGATCGTGACGTCAAACGTCGCATAGAGAGGCGCTGTGGTGCGTTTCTTGTCGATTACCTGATCGTTAGAACCCAACCCTGGATTGCCCGGATCGGCCAACACCGTACCCCAGGTGCGGTAATGCTGATCGTACCGATAGGGAGCTAAATCCCGCGCCCCGATAATATTAGCAGTCAGCCCTGCCTCCCAATTTCCCAATGTCTTCTCGACGAGAATGCGCGCGCGTTGTTCCGTAATGGCGACGGGTAAGAGCCGCTTGAACGCCGCAGGAAGACGAAAATCCTCCAGCGATGCCTCTAGCTTCCAGCCATCGCCCGGTTTGTAAGCACTACTGACATAGCTCGACACGATTCCCAGCGAATTGGGATAATTGCGAAAGACGGCGGAATCACCCTGCACTTCTGGCTCAAGCGCGTAAGCCGCGTGCTCCAGCAAAGTGCCGTACACGCCGCCGCCCCACTCCCATTCTTTGGTGAGGTAATGAGCGGAGTAACCCAATGTATGCGCCGTTTCGATCTCGGTAAGACCAATAGTGAAACCGTCTTCGCTAAGACCATGCTGCGACTCGAAGAAACTCAGTGGTGCGCGGTAGCCGCGGCCATAAGAAAACCGGGATGTGAGATTTGCCGAATGCATCCACTTCCAGTGGATCCGGGGAGAAACCAGCAGGCGATCGACTTTTCTGCCGCCCTGAAATGGCCACTCCACGTTTAGCCAATCAAAGCGAGCAGCCAGCGCTAATTCGTGGTGCGCATTGATCGACCAAGTATCTTGGCCAAAAACCCCGATGGCTTTAAATCGGAAATCGTCGGGAGCAAGACCCTTTACCGTGTAGAGCTTTTGCGACTGCGAATTCATGCTCTGGTAACGACCATCTACGCCAAGTGCTAGGACGTGGTCGGGATCGATGAGCGAAGTAAATCTTGCTTCGCCAAACGAGAGCAGATCTTTATTAGAGTAATCGTAACCGTGAAAATAAATCGATTCCTGGCGTTGCCATGCTGCACTAGATGTTAGCTGCAATTGGGAGACATCGCCCATTTTGTGTTTCCAACGAGCAACAGCTTCATGACGGGTAAGACCAATCACGTCAGTGATTTTTTCCTGCGCATCTAAATACCGACGAGAGACATCGTTAGATTCAAAGGCGGGCGGTGAGACAGTTGTCAGGTAAGTCGTGGGTCGGGTGCCGTTGACAGTGCCACCCAGCACAGAAACCCGCTGCCAGGCGTAGCGAAACTCTAAACCATCGCGAGTGCCGAGATCGATCTGAGATTTAAAAAGCAACCCACCATTGGTGAAATCCGGCGAGTCGGCAACTTGATTGCCATCAACATCCCACAAACCCTGGCGAGCAAACTGTCCGGCCCCCATCACGCGAAATTTGCCGTTGAGGAATAGCTCCGATGCAGCTCCTGAAAACAACCAATTGCCGTTAGTGCCGCCTTGCAAATCAGAAGTGGCAAAGGCGCGTGTTGGTGACTCGGTAATGATATTGAGCACGCCGCCAATTGCTTCGGGAGCGGTGAGAGAAGCGCCAGCTCCCCGGGTGATTTCAATCGCCTCGACTCCCGCCATCGGAACTGCGTCGACACCGTAAAAACTCGACACTGCAGAATGCAGCGGAACACCGTCGACTAAAATAGTGGTGTGCTCTCCACGCAGGCCGTTAATCGTGACGCGCTTCGAGCCGCAATTTGCGCAAGAGGTCTGGGAGTCCACACCTGTCTCGCCCGCTACTGCCTCTGAAAGAGTTTGCGCGTGTTTTTTCTCGATGCGTTTTTTGGGTAAGCGCTCGGTATAGAGGATCGCCCCGCGGTCGACGAGCGGGGCATCGCTTTGCGTACCTTCGTCTTTGACGACTATTTCTGGCAAAGCCTCGGCCTCGTGGGCAAAGACAAAAGAGCTACCTGCTGTCGCCAGACAAATGACGACAGCGGAAATCAAATACCGAAGCATTACGGAGCAGCTAGTTGAAGATTGGTGCATGTGTTGTCGTGGTGGTGATCGCCATGAAGCCAGCGGACACGAAAGCTCGTGGGATTCGCTGCGGTTGTAGCGGGTTCCTTAATGCCTAGACGCAAAAACTGATCTTTTACAGCGTCGGTAAACTGCAGTGTTTTATCGTCTACGAACGCGAGAGTGACACGACCGAAACCATCTCCATCATGCTGATAACTAGTGGAGGCTTCGAGCCGAAAATTCTCGGCGCCCGTTTTGCCATCGAATTGATACTGATTATGAAACGTGATCGAACACGGACGGCCGTTCTCTAAACCCTTATAAGTAGGAGGGCCAGTTACCGACTCCACTCGTGGGGTGGGGCCACTGTTGTCGCTGCCGCAACCCGAAAGGATAAGTAAACTCAGTGCTAACAAAATTTTATATCCGCCCACCACTTGCTCCCTTGTTGAAAAACTGTTGAAAAACCTCTATTTTGTTAACGCAAATGATTTGCGTTTACAAGAACAGACAATTTGGTGCCTGGAGCATCAGCATCGCAGTCCACGCCTTTCTCTTACTAGGCGTGTCACGCTTTGCATCGAACGCGAGCTGGCAACCGGCCATTGGAAATCGCGGTGGCGATTTGGCCGCCACGGAAGTCGCTTTGTGGGAACGCCCCGGTAGCGTAACGGCCCGCCCAAAACCGGCAGCGGCTCCCAAGGTAAGCCCTTTAGATGTCGAGACCGGAGCCAAAGACTCTGAGATCACGGAAAAGCCCCAGGCGGCTGCGACTGGAGCCCCCTCAGCCAGAGGCGTAGGCAGTGGAGGCACCTCGACGGATTACCGTGCGATCCTGCATTCGCTTCTCGATTCATCGAAAACTTACCCAGCCGCATTGAGAGACCTGCAAATCTCTGGAGTCGTGCGCGTGCGCTTTCGAGTAACCCGCCAAGGGCGGCTTGAGGAGCTAGAGGTTCTGGAAAAAGAATCTATTGGTCCGCTGCGTGCGGAAGCTATGAAGTTTCTCCAACGAGTAGACCAAGTACCAAAACCTCCGTCGGGACTTTCAGACGACGAGCTGCGCTTTGAACTCCCTCTTCGGTACGAAGGTCGGGGATGAAAGCTAAAGAGCACAAATTTGAATCTCGCCTTCGTGCGGCCGGCCTCAAGGTCACTCCTACGCGATTGGAGATTTTAGAAATTTTGAGCCGCGGATGCGCGCCACTTACCGTTGAGGAATTGCACAAACAGCTCAAAAAATCCGATTGCGACGTGGTCACTCTTTATCGCGCACTCGCATCGTTTCACAAATCTCTGCTCGTGCGCCGCTGCGACTTAGGCGACGGGCCAGTTCGTTACGAGATGCATGATCACGACGGCGCGCACCATCACCATGTTGTGTGCATGGAATGCCGAAAAATGGAGAGCATTGATCTGTGTCTCGTCGAGACGTTTGAAAATGCACTCCGCAAGAAAGGCTATTCCAACGTTTCTCATAGCCTCGAATTTTTTGGCGTGTGTCAGAAATGCGCCCCCAAGCGCGGCGACAGTCGTCGCACCCCGCGCGTTGCAAGGCATGCCGCAAATGATTAAACTGTAAATCCGATCCCATTCCATACCGGAGCTCTCGTGGAAAATTTACTTGTTCGATTCTTAGGTTGGCGCGCCACCATTTTGCACGGAGATGCCACTGTGGCCGATCGATGGGAATGGGTGAAACGTCACTTGCAGACAGGCCCTGTGCGGACTTTAGAAGCTGGCTGCGGCACTGGCGCCATGACGCTCTTCGCAGCGCGCATGGGAAATAGCGCCCTCGGGCTTTCTTTTAACGAACGCAATAATCAAGTCGCAGAAAAACGCGCGGCGATCCTACGCCTAAGCGGCGCTCAGTTTCAGACGGCAGATTTGCGGTCTTTGGACTCTTTGAATTTAGAGCATGAGGCGTTTGACCAGGTGCTTTGTCTCGAGACGATCGAGCACCTGATCGAAGATCAGAAGCTCCTAACGAACATAAGCAGCCTTCTTAAAAAAGGCGGCCGTTTGCTGCTCACCACTCCTTACAAGGGCCACTTCCCTCTCATCGGCGAACCGCAGGATCCGGAATACCGCACCACGGTCGAAGACGGCGGCCATGTGCGGTTTGGTTATACGTCGCAGGAAATTCGCAAGCTGTGCGAGAATGCCGGCTTAGAAGTTGTGTCGGAAGAATTGATTAGTGGATACGTGTCGCAGAAACTCTACACGTTAAGCTGCAAGCTAGATGCAGTTCTGCCGCACAAACTGGTGTGGCTACTTACTTTGCCTCTGCGCCCTCTGCGCAAACTCGATCGCCTGCTCACAGACTTGCTCGAGTACCCCGGACTGTCATTAGCCGTTGTAGCGATTAAGAAAGCTGCTTAGGCAGCTGCGCAGCACTTCTTAAATTTCCTTCCGCTGCCACAAGAACACGGATCATTTCTGCCCACTTTGGGTGCCTCGCGCACCACTGTCACAGGACGCTCGTGCGCGTGATGGTGCTGGTGACCTTCCCCTTCCCGGTGCGTGTGCGCATCGCCGTCGACAAAAAACCACTCGCCGTTCTCTTTACGGAATTCCGAAACTTCGTGGTGCTCGACACCTTCGCCAGCATGTTCGTAGGTTGCAGTGAATTCCACCACCCCCTCTTCGTCATCCGGTCCGCCGTCTTTGGTGGAGAGAATTTTTAGCCCCTTCCACTTGGCTTGCTTGGCAGCTTCTTTACTGGAAGCGACATCAAAACCTTTGCGAGCTTCAGGAGCGAGCGTTTTTTTGACATAGTCCATATCCGCCAAAGTGAAAGCGGTGTAACGAGACCGCATTAGTTTTTCCGCCGTGTCTGGAATGGTCTGGCCTTTGAGAAAAGGCTCGCAACACTGACTAAATTCTTTCTCATTTCCACAGGGGCAGTTCATCTAAAGGGTCTCCTCTTAGGGATCGTAAAGCAGGTTTTCTTCCATTGGACAAAACAGGACGGTACTACTCACAAAGCTCTGACTTAGGTGCGCTTGATGATGTGATAACCGAATTGGGTTTGCACTGGCTTAGAGACTTCGCCTGGCTGCAAAGCAAATGCAGCGGCTTCGAAAGAAGCGACCATTTGGCCTTTACCAAAACTCCCCAAGTCGCCGCCCTCTGTACCAGACGGGCATTTAGAGTAGGCTTTAGCGAGTGACTCGAAGGAATTTCCTTCGGACAGTTTCTTCAAGATGTCTTGGGCTTCGTATTCTTTTTCGACGAGAATATGGCTAGCGGTAATGTTGCTCATAGCGTTCCTTTCAGATAATTGGAACGCGAGCTTAGAGGGGCTCAACCGTGAGATCAAGCCGGAATTAGCCTCAAGTTGGCTCTGCCCCAACCATCTGCTATAATTAGACTTTCCCCATTCATCGAGAACTTCCTCCATTATGAATCAATCGGCGCGTATTTTACCGTTGGACGGTCTGCGAGCGGTTGCCATCACGTTAGTGGTTCTCAATCATTATTTTCTCAACCTCACGTTTAGAGGCAGCGACTATCTCAAACCGATTTTTAAATTGGGTTGGACAGGGGTGGACCTGTTCTTCGTGCTGTCTGGGTTTTTAGTTGGAGGCATTCTTTTACAAAACAAATCGGCGACAAACTTGCTGCCCGTGTTTTTTGCACGGCGCGCGCTGCGAATCTTGGTGCCTTACTTCGTGTTTCTGGTCGGAGCGATTGCCACGACCTACTTCTTTCACATTCCGTTTTCACCCTATCGCTGGATCCCTTTCGCCCTGCAACTCCAGCCGCTGTACTTCGCGATTACCAACGCGTTTCCAATTCCCTATCTCAGCCCGACTTGGACGTTGGGACTGGAAGAGTGTTTCTATGTTTTGCTACCCATCGCATTGCTGACGGTCCGCGAGAAATCGATCATCCGCTTCTGTAAAATCGGGATTTTCGCGTTTCCACTGCTTCGGCTTGCTGCCTATTCCTACAGCGAGAAGTTCTACGGCTTTTGCATGGTGTTGCGGCCCGAAGGTCTCTTGATGGGATTGTTACTCGCAAATGAATGGCGCAACGCCGAGACCCGCCAGCGACTTGCGGAGCAAAAGCTTAAGCTGCTTGGCATGTGGGCAGTCACCGGCGTGTTTTCGATTGTGACGTGTCACAACCAAAATTACTTTCCGACTCACTACACGACAGCCATTCTTTACACCTTCACCGCATGCTTCTACTGCACTTCCGTGATCTTGGTGTTGCTCGCGAATCCGAAGGCACTCATCACGCGTTTTTTATCGTTGGCGCCGATGCGCTACATCGGCCAGATTTCCTACATGATCTATCTCTTGCACATGCTGGTATATTTTTGGGTGACGGAGTTGACCAGCGATTACTCGGTGCCCGGCGGCATTAAGTGCGGCCTTATTACCATCGGACTTTCGGCCCTGTCGTGGAGCTGGATGGAAAAAAAGTTAGTGAAGTTCGGACATACCTTCCAATACGCCTCACAAGGGAAAACTGCCAAACCAGCTCGCCTTAAAACTTCGCTCGCTGCAAACTAATCCCGTTACAGCGCTGCCGCTAAACGACTTGCCTGATCAATTGCACGCTTGGCATCGAGCTCCTTCGCCACATCTGCGCCGCCCACTAAGTGCACCGACAAGCCCATGGCCTTTAGCGGCTCGAAAAGCTCGCGTAAAGGGTCTTGCCCCGTGCACAAGACAATCGTGTCGGCTTCCAAGTAAGTAGGGCTTCCGCGCTTTTCTCCTCGAGAAATATGAATTCCGCCCGCGTCGATGCGTTCGTAATTGCAACCAGCAATCATCGTGACGTTCTTCTGCTTGAGCGCTGCTCGGTGGATCCAGCCGGTGGTTTTGCCCAACCCTCTACCGACAGCTGTAGCCTTACGTTGTAATAGCGTGACCTGGCGCGCTGCTGGCGACGATTCGCCTTTTACCACTCCACCGCGCGTTTTTGCCGGATCGGTTACTCCCCATTGCTTGTTCCAGAGTGCCGGGTCGAGCGAAGAGGAGTGCCCCTCATCGACGAGGAACTCGCTCACATCAAATCCAATTCCGCCAGCGCCGATGACGACCACGCATTTACCGACCGGCTTCCGATGCAAAAGCACATCTACATACGACAGCACATGTGGCAGTTCTTGCCCTTCAATACGGGGGCTGCGCGGAATTACTCCGGTAGCCAAGACGATATCGTCGTATTTACCGATTGCGAGTTCTTGTGGGCTAACTCGGCGATTGAGATGCAGTTGGACTCCCGTAAGTTCGATCTTTTTGCGAAAGTAACGGAGGGTTTCGGAGAACTCTTCTTTGCCGGGGACCACTTTGGCCATATTGAACTGGCCGCCGATTTCCTTACTACCTTCGAAAAGATCGACTTTGTGACCGCGTTCCGCAAGCACCGTTGCCGCTGCCAAACCAGCTGGTCCGGCGCCCACGACTGCAACACGCTTAGGTGTCGATACATCCACATAGCGCAACTCGGTTTCGTGGCACGCGCGCGGATTCACTAAACACGACGCCAGCTTCTGACTAAAGACATGATCTAGGCACGCTTGATTGCAGGCGATGCAGGTATTGATTTCATCGGCGCGACCACTGGCTGCTTTGATTACGAAATCCGCATCCGCCAAGAGCGGTCTAGCCATCGAAACCATGTCCGCGTCTCCGCTGGCGAGAATCTTTTCAGCCACTTCTGGAACGTTAATGCGATTCGAAGTAATGAGAGGGATTTTAACTTCGCCCTTAAGCTTGCGAGTAACCCAGCTAAAGGCGCCTCTGGGAACAGAGGTGGCAATCGTCGGTACACGTGCCTCGTGCCATCCGATTCCGGTGTTGATAATCGTCGCACCGGCTTTCTCGATCGCTTTTGCTAGCTGCACCACCTCTTCCCAAGATTGACCCGCCGGGATCAGATCCAACATGGAGAGGCGATAAATGATGATGAAATCTCGACCGACTGCTTCGCGCGAGCGCCGAACGATTTCAACTGGTAACCGCATGCGATTCTCAAAACTTCCGCCCCATTTGTCTGTGCGACGGTTGGTGTGGGTGACCAAGAACTCGTTGATAAAGTAGCCTTCGGATCCCATGATCTCGACGCCGTCGTAGCCAGCAAGCTTTGCTAACTTTGCAGCGCGCACGAAACAGTTTATTTGGCGCTCCACTCCCCAGCCGCTAAGGGCGCGTGGAGTGAATGGAGTTATCGGCGATTTCAATCGAGAAGGAGCCACTGAAAGCGGGCTGTAACCATATCGGCCTGCGTGCAGAATCTGCATCGCAATCTTGCCGCCTTCCGCATGCACAGCATCCGTAATCACTCGGTGTTGCCGCGCCATCCGCGCTGAAGCGAGTCGCGAGCCAAAGGGTGCCAACCAACCTTCGATGTTGGGAGCAAACCCGCCTGTGACCATGAGTGCCACGCCACCGCGCGCACGTTCCGCGAAGTAGGCAGCTAGCTTCGGAAAGTCGCGCGTCTTGTCTTCTAAGCCAGTGTGCATGGACCCCATCAGCACCCGGTTCTTCAACGTCGTGAAGCCCAAGTCGAGAGGAGCCAATAGATGTGGAAACGCGGCGCTCATTTTGCCCCCTTTGGCACGTTTTTGAGAAGAATAAATGCGGCAACTGAAAGCACTAGCACTAATAAAGCGGAGATTTGTCCAACAAATTGCATGCTATGCACGAAGGCATCTCGCGCAGGCGCAAGTAATTGCGACGACGCCGCAGCTGGTAACGACTCCGCTATGGCAACGGCGCCACCGAGGGTTCTTCGGGCGATTTGAATATCTTCCACTGAAAGCCCGATGGGCACCAAGTCCGCCATGTCTCGTCGATAGATCCAGGCACCCATACTGCCCAGCACCGCTATTCCAACCGAACCACCTAGCTCCACCATAGTTTCAGATAGGGCGGCAGCCACTCCGGCCCGTTCCGGAGGAGCGCTGCTAATAATGGTATCTGTCGCCAAAGCCGGCATAGGTGTCATCCCCAGTCCATAAATCACAGAGCCAATCATTAGAAGTGCTAGTGAATAATCGCCGCCCACTTTTGAGACTAGGAAGTAACCTACCGCCGAAAAAGCTAAGCCGCCCGACATCAGTGTTACCGGGTGGATGCGACGGACCAAGATGGGAACTAAAATCGCGCCCACGATAAATCCGAACGACGACGGCAAAGTCCACAGCCCCGCCCGTAGTGGCGAAAACCCAAGCACCAATTGCAAGTATTGGGACACGAATAGGAAAAACTCAAAGTTGGCGAAGAAGGTGAGCGAATTGATCACCAGACACGCCCCAAAGATGCGGTTCTGAAATAGCTTAGGATCAATGAGCGGTTCGGCACACGTTGTCTGCCGCCGGACAAAGAGAATGGCGAGAACCACGCCGAGTACAAAAATCAACATCGGAAAAGTAGCTACCCCATCTTCCGCAGTCCGCTTTACGCCGTAAATCAGCGAAAGAACCGCGACTAGCGAGAGAAAGGCGCTGGTCCAATCGATCGACCCCGCATTCGGATCTTTAAATTCTGGCAGCAGCCTCGGCCCCAAAATCAAAAGCAAAATCATCACAGGTACGCCAATCAAAAACGCCGAGCCCCACCAAAAATGATTGAGCAATATTCCACCCACTAAAGGGCCTATGGCGCCGCCCAGAGAAAAGCTCGTAATCCAGACACCAATGGCGACTGTTCGCTCGCGGGGATCGAGGAACATATTGCGAATGAGTGAAAGCGTAGAGGGTGCGAGCGTTGCGCCTGCAACTCCTAGCAGCGCGCGGGTGATAATCAACATAGTGGCCGTCGTAGAAAAAGCCGCTAGCACGGAAGCCATGCCAAAGGCGGCGGCCCCAATTAATAGGAGCTTTCGTCGGCCAATATGATCGCCCAATGTTCCCATCGGGATCAGCGTGCCCGCGATCAGAAATCCGTAGATATCGACAATCCAGAGCAACTGCGAAGCGGTGGGCCGCAAGTCTTCCGTAAGATGAGGAACGGCGAGATTGAGCACTGTTAAGTCCATCGTCGCCAGCAAGCATGGCAATGCGATGACTCCTAGACCGATCCATTCCCGACGAGTGGCTTTCAGCTGTGGTTGTGTGGCACCCTTCACTTCAATAATCCTCCAAGCTTTGAGATCGCACGGCCAACTGCGTCCGACCACGTTCCACAGCTAATACGAATGTAATTTTCAAATCTGCCCGAGGCGGAAAAAATCACGCCCGGCGCAATATTGATCTTAGCGTCGACTGCTTTGCGATACACCTCGACGCTGCTCAAACCCTTAGGCAATTTCACCCAGACAACAAAACCACCTTGAGGCCGACTAATCTCAGTCCCTTCGGGAAACGAGCGCAAGATTGCTTCCGAAATCCGAGCAACTTGTGTAGCTAGTTCTTGCCGTACGCCGCGCAAGTAGCGTTCGTACGATCCTGTTTCCAAAAAGTCCGCCACTAGCTCGGTGGTGATTAGGGGCACTCCGCCATTTAAGAGATATTTGGAGTTTTCAATTTCATCGTGCAAACCCGCTGGAAAAATCCAACCCACTCGCAAGCCGGGTCCAATTGTTTTGCTAAACGAACTGCAAGTAATGACGATTCCCTTGCTGTCATAGAAACGCAGAGGTTTGGGACGTTTTTGAGAAAACGGCAACTCACCAAAAATATCGTCTTCAATCAGCCAGGCCCTGTGCTCAGTGAAAATCTTTACCAGCTCGCGTTTACTTTCGTCTGGCATCAACGCGCCGGTCGGATTGCCGAAATTTGGAATAACGATTCCAGCGTGAATAGGAAACCGCTTAAAGGCTTCACGCACAGCATCTAGATCAAGACCGGTGGCTGGATCAGAAGGCACCTCCACCGTCTTTAATCCCACGCTGTGAATCACTTCCAGTGCATTGAAATACGTCGGCGATTCCACCAGGACCGTGTCACCCGCTTTAGTTCCCGCGCGCAGTGCCAACATCAACGCTTCATTACAGCCCGAGGTGAGGATGATGTCGTCCGCAGTCGCCGCGCAACCTAACTCCGCATAGCGACGGGCAATTTGCCGACGCAGACGAGGATTCCCCGGGGGGAAATCCATCTGCCCAATATGCTCTGGGTGTTCGCGCGCCGCCTTTGCCAATAAGCGCGACAAGCGCTTGACCGGATAAAGTTCCGAATCCATGTGCGCGCAACCCAATTGAAAAAAACCCGAGTCTCTGCCCGCCTTTCGCATGCTAGCGATGATGTCGGTAGTTTTAACCGCGCCATGCTTAATGCCGAAGTCGGGCATTTTTAGAGGAGTGCAAACAGCGGCCCGCGTGGCGCACGCGTAGTAACCGGATTGGGGTCTGGCCTCGATTAACCCACGGGCTTCCAGGGTCATGTAGGCCTGCAAGACGGTCGACGCGCTAATCTTGCGATTGCGAGAAAGCGAGCGTACCGACGGCAAGCGTTCGCCCGGCTGAAGCGCACCCGTGCGGATTTGCCCCTCGAACTCCTGCGCGACTTTCATGTATAGAGTCATTCGCTATCTCAGTTAACAGTCAGATAACTGTTATGGTCAAAATTCTAACTAACTGAATCTGTACTGTACATAACAGTTTTTACTATATTGAAAAGTGCCCGGTACACAATTCCGGACCCCCGAGGAGGGATTATTATGAACAACCTAATGTGGCGCTCTTTAGCAGGCGGTATCGTCTCAGTGGTGGCGTTTAGTTTGACCGCGCCCGCCACGAAATTAGCAGTAGCGAGCTTTTCACCTTTTGCAGTGACCGGTATGCGGGGGCTAATAGCCGGCATCTTCTGCCTGGCTTATTTAGCCTGGAAACGCGGCGGAGTTCCTGACCGCAAGACCTTAGGCTCACTGTTTATGGTGGGAGCAGTTGGAGCAGCAGGGTTTTCGGTACTTTTGGCTTTAGGATTACAAACGGTTCCAGCAACACATGCGTCGGTCTTCTTGGCAATGTTGCCGCTTTTGACCGCAATGATGTCCCAGTGGATGTTGCGGGAGTCTACTAGCCCGCTGTTTTGGTTCGGCGCTGTAGGCGGAGCCGTGATTTCGATGGGTTTTATGATTGCCCGGTCGCACGGGCACTTAGCAATTGGAGACGTGTACCTATTTACCGCAGTCCTGGCAGCAGCCTGGGGATATGTCCGAGTGGCGAAATACACACGAGTCATGGGTGGTGCACGGACGATGAGTTGGCTCGTCGTAAGTTGCAGCCCTATTTTCCTCGCACTGCTTTTTTATGGACGTCCGGATTGGAGCCAGCCGATTTCGACTGAGTCCGTAGTGGCCTTACTCTATCTAGGAACGATTAGCCAATCCTTGGGAATGTTCCTGTGGTGCTGGAGTTTATCGACGGGTTACGCAGCATTGGTTTCGCAAACGCAAATGATCCAGCCGTTCCTATCTCTCTTCGCAGCGGCCTTCTTGCTTGGCGAAAAACTCGAGCCGGAAATTGCTTGGGTTTTGACGGCTGTGATGGCGTGTGTAGCGATTTCGACTTGGGCAAAAGTTCGACGGCCAAAAGTGAGCTATGCAGCGGATGCAGCTTTTTTGAAAAGAGCGTGAGCCCATTCGAAATTAGGCCTATGGTGAAGCTACGATGTTAGTGGATGAATTATTAAAAGTACCGCAGCGTGTAACACAAGTAGGAAGAGCTCTTAGACATCGCAACTTCCGCCTCTTCTTCTCCGGACAAATCGTATCGTTGGTTGGCTCCTGGCTCAGCACCGTGGCAACGAGTTGGCTGGTCTATAAACTCTGCCGTAATTCGATGCCGGATCAAGCAACCGCAATGCTGGGATTTGTGGCGTTTGCCTCGCAAATTCCGATTTTTATTATCGTTCCCTTCGCGGGTGTTTGGGTGGACCGCTGGAATAAACGCTCCATTTTAATTCTTACGCAGACAGCATCGATGCTTCAGTCTTTCGCGCTGGCCTACCTAACACTTGCTGGCCACATCACGATTACTCAGGTGCTTTTCCTTTGCGTGGTGCAGGGGATTATCAACTCCTTTGATATGCCAGCTCGGCAAAGTTACGTCGTCGAGATGGTCGATGATAAAAGGGATTTGGGAAATGCGATCGCGTTGAATTCTTCGATGGTGCACACGGCACGCTTACTTGGCCCATCGATTGCGGGCGTTCTCATTTCCACAGTCGGCGAGGGTTACTGTTTCTTGGTCGACGGCTTCAGTTATGCGGCTGTGCTGACAAGTTTATTTTTTATTCGCACTCCCAAGCGCGAAGCCGTTCAACACAAAGCTGCTATCGAACAGTTAAAGGAAGGATTTAGGTACGCCTGGGGATTCCCTCCCGCACGTGCGTTATTGCTACTCGTCGCTACGGCAAGCTTGATGTTCACCTCCCAATCAGTACTGATGCCCGTTATCGCTGATAAAGTTTTGCACGGCGATGAGAAGACTCTGGGATTCCTGTTGGGAGCTTCTGGCCTCGGTGCACTGACAGGAAGTTTGTACTTAGCGTCGCGCGAATCGATTGTGGGATTGGGTCGCGTGATTCTGCGAGCAGCTACGGTTTTAGGAATCGGACTCTTTTGTTTTGGATTTTCCCGCAGCCTCTATCTCTGCGCACCTATCCTGATGATTGCGGGCTCGTCGACGGTGCTGCTCATGGCGTCTTCGAACACGATTTTGCAGACTATTGTCGACGACGATAAACGCGGACGAATCATGAGTCTCTTCAGCATGGCATTTATGGGAACAGCTCCGTTTGGGGCACTACTGTCCGGATATCTTGCCAGCTGGATAGGTGCACCGAACACTTTCATCTTATGTGGTTTGGTTTGCCTACTCAGTGCGTGGTTCTTCAAACGCAAGCTACCGGGGATCGCTAGTCACGTCCGCCCAATTTACGTCAGCAAGGGCATTCTAAGCGCCTAGAACTGCAGGGAAATACCGGCCACTTCCGTCGATAACGCCAAATATGTTAGAACCCCTCACCCTTGAAACCCTCGTTCCTCATTTTGCTGGCGCTTATTACTTTTTCTACGCACGCCGCGGATAAGCAGATCACTCTATCGCCGACAGCCGCTTGCGCGCTTCAGATGGCCGGAAAGCAATTCACTGTGGGCCTATGGGCTCGAACCCCTATTTGCGACGGGGAATGTTTGATGGAGACCTCTAAGTTAACGGACCTATTGCGACCGTACGTGCAATTGAGAATCCTGCCGGAGCTTTTGACGTGGAGAGAGTTGGAAGGTCTAGATGCGCTACTGATTCCTGGCGGCTACATGGATGAAGCACGCGACCTGCTTATGCGAGAAGAGATGTTGGCGATTGAGAGTTTCGTGCAATCAGGCGGCCTCTATATGGGTACCTGCATGGGTGGTTACTTAGCCGCGCAAACCATTCAGGGCGTTTGCCTAGCACCCGGTGTGCGAGCGCGATGGTACACGGGTCGTTCGTGGGAAACCGTTCAATTGTCGGGTGTGGCCAAAGATTGGGTGGAAGACACTGCTTTCAGTCGCGCATTACGGCTCGGGGCCGCTCCTGCGCCAAAATTGAAATATGTAAATGGACCGGTGTTCGAAGTGAATTCTCCGTCGGTAGAAGTGACGGGAACTTTCGTTAGCGCTGGGGAGAAAAAAGGAAAAACAGCGTCGGTACGGCTGCGTAACGGCAAGGGCAGAGTTTTTCTAATCTCTCCACACCCTGAATTATCGCCAGCGGGCCAGACGCTGTTTCTAAATGCTCTCGTTCACGAGCTACTTGCTAAAGACTAACGCTTTAGAAACTGGCCCACCTGTCTGTTGGTGGGGTGGATTGCGCGCCCCTCAATCTCTGTTCAATTGGCTCCTTTAACGCCATTTAATGGGCGTGAATCTCAGATGCCCACAATCTCGGTGCTCTTGCAGTTCGGCGGACCGACCATTTACCCGCCACGGCAGTTTCTA
>Ga0163144_10007922_pt1 | contig 23127 bp, 22 predicted proteins | sample OliLak19BULKMAT1_FD_123175 | JGI IMG/M metagenome (GOLD analysis project Ga0163144, IMG submission 123175) | Freshwater microbial mat bacterial communities from Lake Vanda, McMurdo Dry Valleys, Antarctica - Oligotrophic Lake LV.19.BULKMAT1 | ecosystem: Environmental > Aquatic > Freshwater >...
ATTCGCCCCTTGTTGTTTGGCGATTCTACGGTGAAGAAATATCGTTTATCAAAGGCAAAGCCTATGGACGAGGAAGAGCTATCAGGCGATTCTGATTCTAGCAGCGGCGACGAAACCTCACAAGCGACCAACGAAGATTCAAACGAAATTGCTGAATCTGTCCAAGAAAAAAAAGAATCGAGCACTCGCAAGAACACAAAACAAGGCACTAAGAAAACAACCAAAAAGAAGGTCCCGAAAAGCGACAAGACAACTATTCCTGCTGTGATATCAACTACAAGAGAGACACCAAGCGAAGCGACTATGTCATCCGATGTGCCCACAGCTGTCGGCAACAAGTGTAAGTGTGTTGTTCTGCAACGTTTTATTTTGTTTTACAAGCTCTCACTTGATTTTTTGTTTCATAGCTTTTCATCCTGTAGACGTTGATCACCCAGAACGAAATGGGGAGATCAAAGTGTTCCAGCTTGACAACATCCAAGGATTAGTGGCGAAGGATTACTACAAGGGATATTTTTTGCTCACGCCGATGGATCTGAAAATGGTTGAAAAGTTTGACCACCTTGACTTGTACGAAGCCAAAATTGTGTCTGAAAGGCAGGTCGAGGTGACACTTTGTGCTTGGACGTATCCAGAGCTCTTTGGTCGCAAAGGTTTCCAAACGCAGGCGAAAGACAACGTCATCATTGCCATGGATGGTGCCCGTCACGATATCAACACTTTGCGAAAGGAAGCCAAAGGAAGCGAGAAATCGTGCCTTACGAAGCGCGTCAACCTTATCTTTCCAGAAGGACAGTCGTTGTCGAACGAGAAGGTTTCAGCCGAGGAGAAGGATGGCCTCATAAGTTTGGAAATGATTGAAGTCGACGACGTTATGTATGCTGGCTGGAGTGTCGCGCGCACTGATCTTAAGCCAAGCCAGAAAGGGGAAGTGGACGATCTAAATGAAGAGCCGAAGAGTGCTGCTGCAAAATTGATTGCCAAACGCAGAAAGGCGGGCACGAAAAAAGAAGGTAGTTAGTGAAGCGTCTTCTAGGGCAATCTTTGTTTAGCTGTAGCTCTCTAACAAATAGATATTTTATCGTCATCTTCACTTGTGCATCAGAGTGTGTATCGGAAGACGAAATGGACCTAGACCAACCAAATCGCCCTAAACAAGGAAACAAGCTGTCTCCCGTAAAGGAGCCAAATGACGACGATAGCATGGGGGACGACAATTCGACGACCAGCTCAAATCTGTCAAAAAAACTGGAAGAGACGATCAAAGAAGCTCCTGACGATGTCAAGGAGGGCAAGAAAATAGTTGGGGAGGCGGGCAAGAACAAGAGAAGCATTGCAGATGCATCCAAGCCTTCAACAATCGAGGGTTGGCTGAACTATGCACCCGAAGATGATCCCATTCACATCCTGCCGTTCTTTCCGGTTCTTACTAGGGACAGCATTTCGAGACGACCGGTAGAAGGAAGGCGCGCAGACTTGGCTGCTTATCTCAATTGCCAGATTGGTTTGTTGCCGACGTTGCATCAACAGATTGTGTTTTCGCAACCAACAAACATGAAGAAGTTTGAAAAATTGATGGCTCTGTTCGAAACCCATAAATTGGAGCTTCAAGAATTAGTTGCTCCTGACGACGAGGAATGCTAATAACAAAACCACACAGCAACTATAGCATTGCGGGTGGGCTCCTAAATTAAGCAAAATTTAATTATTCATTTAGCCTTGTTTGTTTTCGTGCAACGATTTTTGTATGTTGACGTTGTTTGTTCTGGTGCTAGGGTAAATAGAGAATAGAAAGACATTGCACGATCATTGTCAAAGTGTATTCTAATAATAAATTAATTGCTATCTGCTAAAGTTCGTCAATGTCGCCAACTAGAATTTCGAACAAGGGCTGGCCAAACTCAAGCTGATACTGACAAATTACACAAACGGCTTCAAAACACACCTTGAATTTTCGCTCACCATGCCGAAATCGGCTGTCAAGACATTTGAATGTCTTTGTCATGGCATTGAAGCGTTCATGCCTCCTCAATGCTCGCCTTTTGAACTTGGCAACACTCGGATGGTCATGGGCATTCGGTGTGCTGAGTCGCTTTGGGTCGCCAGTGTAACCTCCGTCGGCAATCCCTTTTTTGTTTGTTGCACGGAGTTGGGCGCGAAGGCCATTCACCTTGCGAAAAATCCTCCTATCCAAATTTCTGCCACATGGATAAGGACCCTTCATCCACACAAGATTGCTTGAGCGAAGAGAGATAGCTAGCTCATATCTCAATCCAGCTTTGTTGCATTTGTGCGACCAATACCTTGAATCCTGTGAGAAATCGGGGTGTTTGGGTTCGTTGATCCAACAATCAGTTCCGTCTACCGAAACAACCCATATAGCATCTCCAAAGTTGTCGGCTGGCCATACAATCTTTTGCGATTGCAGAAGCTGGATCTTTTTCATGTAGTGCCAACCCCAATTGCGCAACGTCTTTCTGGAGCGATTGTGTTTTACCTCCCTTTCCATTTCGGTTGGATACCTCTTCAAAAAATGCATACCCACAAAAAAATATTCAACCTTGAGTTTCTTTGGTGGAACTCTTGCTTCCATAACAGGGGAAATTTGCAAGTCTTCCCATGTCTGCGCGAGCACCGTTGGAGTTGCCCCGTAGTGTGATACAAACCAATCAAGCTGCGTTTCTCCACAGTTTTGTTCTAGTCGTTCTATCGTCACACCGATGAGTGAAAGACCGGTTTGGAGCATTTGGTCTGCACTGATAACGACTGTCACGCCGTGATCCTCGTCGCTATCGTCAAGGCTGTCTTCTGCGGCTGACATCTTCTACAAATGTGGTTAGTTGTTGTTGACTTGTCGCAACAGAGCTGCTGACTAGCTACTCTACTAGCTAGATGAACGGCTTCCGAAGTCATAATTATGCGTCAACACACACTGTTATCAGCTGTTCTTGGTTCTATTCTTCGGTTTCTGACCAATTGCAACGTCAGTTGATGCCGAGACCACAACATGTTGATGACGTCTCCGCTTGCGCAAAATCGTCTCTTATTTTTTTCTGTGTGTTAAATCGTCTCCTATTTACGTAGACATCTCGTCGATTCTTCTACGATCGAAAAAAATGCGCTTGCGCGAAAAAAGCGCTGCAGGCGCGTGCATTTGTTATGCATGCGTGCGCCGCATGAAAACGCTCAGTCGTGAGCAATTTTTTAGTCACGATACGGAAATTACCCAGACGTCCAGGCACTCAAACCAATAAATGACACTGTGCTAGCAACTAGCTACTAGACTAGTAGGAGACCTAACTAGCTAGTAGTAGCTAGTAGCTAGAACAACCCATCCTCCAGACTGATTCACGTGCTAGCTAGAGTAGTAGAACAAAAGACACATTTTGAGATTGGTGAACATGTGCACCAGAAGCACAGACCTAAGGAGCGCAAAGAGGCAATTTTCTTGCGCAAAATTTAGAGCAGATTCTGCAACATGATTCACAATTTTCAGAAGCTGACATGAACATGCTTTCAAGGACTATGATTCTTCCTTGGTGCAATAAACAGCAACAGACAAAGTTTGGAAAGCGTTGTCAGTTATTAGTGAAAACTTTGGGAATGATTGATTCACGACCTCATGTGAAATTGCTTTGAATTTTGAGCAATTGGAGACAGTGACTTGTTTTAAAAGTTAGTTTCAGTTTTGACAAAACACTCACATGCCATGATCCTCCCGGGCTACTAAAAAATTAGAGGCAACAGTGAGGATGACATCATCATGGAAATGAATTCGCTTTATCTGTCCACATCTCAAGGCTGGACTCATCCTTTCAGTTGCATGCATCTGAATGTTACACAAATGTGCAACAAAAATAGCACATGCATTTTAAAAACTAAACCATGTGACTGTGATGCTCAGATTTGAACACGTGGTTGACCGCAGTCTGTCATTGAACTGCAGCCCAACTGCACACATTGCATCTTCCGTGCATGCTGCTAACACAACAGATACAATAGGCTACTAGGCTACTGCAACTATTCATGCTATCAGCAATAGTCTACTTCTACTACTCCACTTTGTGTTGCTTTTGGCTCAAATGCAAAAGCTTTTCCCTTCCAATGAAACGAAAGTTAGGGATAGGGAACACCTGACCGTTGGTTTCAAACTGCCGATCATGATCAGCTTCCCCAGAAGTTCCCCAATGAATGCAAATGTGATGGATGGACGATAACGTACAAACACAAACACAAAAACAAGGTACGAGTACACCACAGAAAAGCTAACAAGTTCATCGCGCCCTTCTATCACCAACGCCCCAGGCCCCATCCACAATAGAAACCCCATCACAATCTGAATCACTTCGACCGACGTGGGTAAAGATCGCATTATCCAAGGCGCCTTCTTTTGGTACTTGATGATGTCTCTAAGTTGTGGCTTGCCAAGACTTGTAGTTACGCTGCTATTCTCCTTTCTCTGGACGACACCTGAAGCTCTCATTGCAACCTTTGCCATTCCAGACAACAATCGCCATAGCAGAGCTAACACTGATACTATGCGTCCTTCGAGCTCCAATGGAAGTCTACGCATGACGAGTGAAGCCTCCGAGCGCGAAATGGCTCGACGAATAATGTATCACCAGCACCGAAAGAACCGAGAAAGTATGAAATACCAAGTGATTGCTGCACCCGGTTGCGAATCTCTAGCCATGAGAATCGAAGATGTATGTAGGTTGATGTAAACAACTTGCGTTCTTGCACGTGGCTCTTTTTGTTCATGAAGTTCTTGTCGCCTAACCGTGCCCCCTGCTCCTTCTCTTTATATTCTTTCTTCCTGTAGAAATACCCCGATCGCTTCACCTATCACGAAACAAAGTGGACGAAGTTCCCTGATGGTACAGATAACATTGAGATTGGAGGTTTTACACCGCGCAATTTGTAAGTCTACATTAATTAAGGATGGCTCTTGCCCTTTCTTCTTCCATGTCTAATCCACTCGATTGATAACAGGATATCGGGAGAGCATGTTCTTTTTCTAGCAAGCTTTCATAACAATGATGTCACCTTGAGCCAATTTCAAGTCATGATTTGCCTCCTTCAAAGTTTTATAGAAAGCTTGACAGTTGTCTTGGCTTATTCACCGGTGGGAACAATGGAGAGAGTCGTAAACGAAGGCCAAGTGGCGACAGCTGCAACCTACGCTCACATGTTCTCATCATTGCCAAATTGTGGCAAGCCCACCCGACTCATGGTGTATGACCTGCACACACTGCAAAACCGGTTCTATTTGGTAAGTGGTGTAATTATATATTAGTAGGTTCAGCAAACCTTACTGGTCACTGAAACAGGGGTGTCGGGTCTAACTGTCGCATTGCGTGATGGCATTGCTAACTCTTGTGACTGCTGGTCTTTCTCTTTATGCTGTACAGAGCGGGGCCGCCGTGGCTTCCCTCCAGACGGCAATACCTCTGTTAAAGGAACGAATGAAATCATCAGGCATTGATTGTATTGCATTTCCAGATGATGGTGCCGCCAAGCGCTTCTCCGCAATGTTTGAAGACATGGATTTGGAACTCATAGTATGTGGCAAGACCCGTGGGGAGGGCGACACACGCAACGTAGTTATTCAGGATGGAGATGCATCCGGACGTCACATTGCTATCGTGGATGATTTGGTGCAAACAGGAGGTACTTTGTACGAGACAGGCAAGCTTCTGAAAGAAGCCGGGGCTGCAACAGTGAACGCTTTTGTGACACACGGTGTATTTCCCAACGACAGCTGGAAGCCTTTCAACAAGGGTGGAGATAGAGCTTGCTTTGACAAGTTTTGGGTAACCAATTCTATTCCTACGGTAACCGACAAATTGCCGGTGGAAGATGGAGTATTCGAAGTTTTGGATTTGACTGATCTAATCATCAATGACTTGGATCACTATTCCAGTGTGTGCAAGATGTAATATACGTAAAATGCATGCCTATCGCTACAACAGTCACTTTGTTGACCTTACTACTCCTAGTGAACAAAAGATACAAGAGATTATCTCTTTTCCTTCTTGGATTTTTTCGATTTCTTCTTGTCTTTTCGGTCCTGCTTTTTCACCTCCTTTTCGGCAGCATTTTTGTCGTTTGATTTCTTGGATTTCTTACGCGGGGGCTCTTCTACTTTTTCCTGGCTACTAGAGGCCTTTTCCTCTTCCAGCTTTCGTTTCAAAGCTTCCTTGGCTTCCTTCTTGAGGCGCTTCTTTTCCTCCAATTTGGCTTGTCGTTTGGCTTCCAACTTGGCCGCTTTCAGGGCGGCTTTCTTTTCGGCCCTGCGCTTCTCCTTGAGAGCCTTCTTCTCTCGTCGTCGCTTCTCTTTGGAGGACTTTCCCTCGTCCTCGCTGTCACTACTACTGTCGTCGCTGGATGACGATGGAGCCGAAACAACGTGCGCCGCATCCTTCTCATCGTCACTGTTGCAGTCGGTGAAATCACGCTTGATGGCTCGACCGTCCCCATCCGCACCCTTCTGGGTCGGATCGTAGGCACCTTCCTTTACAAAGTTATTGTAAAGAGTATTAACAGGCAAACCATCCTTCCGGGCAGTCTTACCATCTGATGTGGTATGAAACACAGAAGAACCCTCGTTCGGATTTTTGATGTTGTTGGCAGAAGCCGTTCGTTGCCAGGAGTACTGCGTGGCTTGTCCCAATCCAGCGGTTTTGCGTAACTTGGAAAGAGTTTCGTGAAGTGCAATTAGCTTGGACTCCTCCATGATGACTAGAAGATAGCTATGGAGATCAAGTGAAAGGCAACGTGGTGTGTACTGTTCACTCTAACTTCTTTGTTAGCACAAAGAAGCCGAAAAGTGAGACCACGGAGATGGCAACAACAGCTTCTACTAGTAGCTAGCTAGCTAGCTACTATTACCAGTCTACAAGCTAGCTCGCTCTAGCTAGGACCCGTACAGTAGTACCTTGTACTGGTACGTAGTAGGCCGTCTACGGGAACGTGCTGCGTGTTCAATTTAGTACGACGGTATTACACGTGATAACTGCGGGTTGTTTCATTTTCCTGAAAAATTCCAATCCATGTGATCGATGGTGTGTGTGGTTTGGAAAATGCAAGGGTAGCGGACGGACGAACGCAAAGGTTCTGAGCCCACAGGGGAACAATGTGCGTCTCCCAAGCAATAACGAGGAAATTATTTTGATACTTCGAGGTATTTTTTTTTGGTACTGTAATACTGCTGTATTAATCACCCCTCACAATAGAGCTAATAATTATTACCACTTGAAAAGCTAGCTATAAACAAATTAGCTCTTTTTCCGAGACTAGGGATCTCTTCCAATGTTCCAAAAGACCAAACCAAACCACGCGAGTAAATTTCAAGCAATGTAATGGCCCTGTGATGGATCGCCTTTTGAGCGCATGATTGTTTCATGTCAAATCCCGGATCCTAATGTGAAGGTCCTTCACAACTCCTTTCTGATTTCATCATTAGCTTGTAAGCCGTGCTGTGCATAAAATAAGAGAGATGCATTGACATTGCATTTAGCAAAACTGCACTCATTGTCATCTAGTTGTCTCTGCAGACCCCAGCGGCAGAGGTCTGCTTGGATGGACTGATTCTCAGGAAAATCTTAAATCTAGAAAGCTTGAATCATTGGACTTTGCTTTCCAAACTATACGCAGTGCTGGCTTGCGCCAAGCAGCCGTGTTTGTTGACAGGGCCAGATGTGTCAGCAACTTTCTCTCTTATGAGCTATTTCAGTCCCATCATTTTTTCATACGCAGATGGTTCCAATTCATCTTCAGAGTTCACTAGGAACAACCTATGGTTCATAAACGAAACTATCATCCTCTAACGTAGTACATTAAGCTAAAATTATTTCAGATTTTCATCAGCGCAGCCTTTGATACATCTTTGACCATTCCAATCTTATACTATTATAGCAGCAACACACAAAAAAACGTGTGCAGTATTACTGCAGTAGAAAAACAACATACAGGTTATCAAGTCTACCTTCCGCCCGTCATACTATTGGTGGAGTCGTCTTGGCTGCCGGCAGAGTCGCTCGTGTTTGTTTCCGACTTGATCGTTTCGGAGTCTCTCCCTGTCAGGCGTAGCTTCAGTGTTTGGAAACTAGGAATATGCTTTCGCAATCGCACTCCAGCCATCTGGAACATTAAGCGGCTGGCTCTACAGGGATCCGTGTCGTGATACTGGTCGCTCATGAATACCACCTCTTGTATACCGGCCTGTATGATCACTTTCGCACATTCGTTGCAAGGAAATAGTGCTACGTAGAGGGTTGCACCCTTCACATCGGCACTTCCTTTGTTCAACACGGCATTCACTTCTGCATGGCAGACATAGACATACTTTTTGTGCAATTCTGATTCGCCTTGTCTTGCCCAAGGCAAGGCATCGTCACAACAACCTCGAGGAAAGCCATTGTACCCTAATGCCAAGATTCTCTTGGTTTCGGAATGTACAATGACGGCACCAACCTGAGTGTTGGGATCTTTGCTGCGTTTGGCTGTCAAAAATGCCATCGCTAGAAAATAGTCATCCCAGCTTATGCAGTCCGTCCGATGAGAACTTGGAGATGTCAAAGGATCATATCCAGCTTCCTGTATCATCAAGTCGCGGAATCGTTCCTTGTTACTCGTGATCGTCATTGGTTGTCGTTTCGTGCAGCCACAAGAGTTTGGAGATGAAACGTTACTGTTCCTGATGCTGCTATCAACGGCATCCGTTTCAGCATTTGTTTCCAATTCTTTTGTAGCCGGTGCTAGAGCACTGACAAATTGGAGATCAATAAAAGGCACAGTGGGCATGTACTGCGTTGTCTTTACACCGGCCATGGAAAGCATAATGCGACTTGCCCTGTAGGTATCTTTATCTGGGTCCTCATCTTCCAAATACACAACTTCTTTGATGCGTGATTGAATGATGACCTTGGCACATTCATTGCCTGAGGAAAGTTGGTAGATGAAATGGTCGTTGAGAAACTTTTGCATCGGTTATTGCTGGGTCGCACAAAGGCCCACCAAAGAAAGATATCACGAACAATACTCACATGGAAATCGTTCTACATACATCCTGCAGCCTGCAACATCAGCACTGCATTTGTTCAAAATGGCATTTACTTCCGCATGGCAGATGAAGGGAACTTGAGTGTGCAGGAATGAAAGTTTTTCTGTGTTCTTGCCGCTGTCATCTTTCGTTGCAAAGGGGAAGCATTCGTCTGGACAATCTCGAGGCAGACCATCGTATCCAATACCGATCACTCGATTTTCAGCATCCACGATGCAAGCCCCGTACGGAAAGCTTGGATTTTTGGACCGCTTTGAGGAAAGAACAGCTACGCCAAAAAAGAAATCATCCCAATTTACGTAGTCTGATCTTTTCTTGGATTCCGCCGACCGTTCCAATTCTGGATCAAAACCAGCTTCCATTATAAGCAATGAACGCATTTCGTCTCTGGACAATCCAGAATTTGAGTTGGTGGGCCTTTTCTCTGAGAATTCGTCATTGGAAGAATTTTGGCTGCTCTGAGGTGTCACAAAATGGGAATGATCATGGTTATCGTTGCCCGTCCCCTCGGATGACGTGGAGGTCGAAATTCGTGCTCGTTTGGAAATTGGAGTGTCTGTTGGTACACCTTTATCAAATCCACCTGGGAATTCCATCGGAGAAGATCTAGCATCGGACTGCATCTTGTTCGGTTTTAGAAGTACCCCCCAAACCACTTGAAGGCAGATCAGCAGCGATACAATCGACACCCTACGCGATGGTTGGAAAACAAACTCAATTATTTTGACTTGTTGGCGACGAGAAAATCCTGCAAGTTGAAGGCCAGGGAAGAGATATCAAAGATAAAGATTAGAATCAATCAATCAGCAACAACAGAAATTGAATTGGGCAGCGCATTTATTGTGCTCGCAAACATCACATTCAATGAATGGTATAGTACTAGTACGTCGTAGTTAACTTACTAGCTAGTAGCTAGTAAGTACTACATAGTACCAGGTACCATACTTACACTTCTTGTAACAGATCTTCATGCACACGCACCATTTCGGTTGCTCGAGACGAGAAACCATGAAAAAGCCAATGACACACGTTTGAACCCGTAACTGCCAGTGTGCGATCTTGTTTTCTCACCTTCATCGAGGGTAAATTGCTTTTTGATTAGCCATGCAGTACAGTACCATATCAGATGAGTGAACCTGTCAGGGTGCTTGGTGTCAAATCACTTTATTTGAGTGCTATAGCTATTGATATATCCAGTGGAGACTGCTGAGCGAGTCCTACTGGGCCTTTGCTATTTCAGATGTTGGTGAAGGCCCTTGACCTTTGAGCCGCCACAACACTGGGGCGAAAGGGACTCCGCCAACGGCTCCACCTCACCTCACAACTGTGCATCAATTTTTAGGCCCCAACATTCACTTGGTAGCATGCATGAAAACTAATTTTGAAGACGAAAACGAAAGGCTGAGAATTGAAAGCACTATGGAAGTGTATTTCAGTACTGATTCAGTCCAACTCCGGCCAATCGAACCGTCGTAGTCTGTGTTCAGAGCTCCCCCCATTTTGCACAAAAGCTCTGAAATAAAACAAACTTCAAGGAAGAAGATGCTAAATATATGATTAAGTCGCTACTGTGCAAAATTAATTAAAATATCAGGAGTCAGTCAAGCGGAGCCGTCTGGTTGGAGGTTGCGGCGGATTGCTACTGCTCAGTTTTCATTCAAATGATACATTTCTGTATTATTTCAATCCTAGTAAACTAAAATGGTCGTCGCTCGGCTGCTTAATGGGAGCGGCATCGGCGAAAATCGAGTCCTCCACAGAGGGTCGCGGTGAGAATAAAGACAAGGAATACAAGACCCATTCCCAGTCCAATGTAACAGCGCATCTGTTTCCAATACATGGTTCGACGTAGGCTACGGCTAGATGATTCAAAACGGAAGGCCTGCTGGTTGAGACGATCCGTGCGCTCTACAAGCAATTCCAACTTCTCCCCACGCTCCAGAACGCGTTCAATGTTTTGCACCATGACACCCTTGACGTCGTCAATCTGGCTCTTGACAGCACCAATATTATCGATACCCCGGTCCGCCTCTTCTGAGTTGAAGTAATCCATTCTCTCTTGGATCGCTGGAGAGAATTCTTCATTGTAGGCAAAGGCAATGGCATGCATCGGTTCCTCGCGCCCATACTTTCCGAAAAATCGTTCTTTCATGTCGTTCAAAAAGGCAAATGGAATTCGGTGTTTGTTGGTTTGATCGGACATGCAGAGGAAACAAATTCCGTTCTCTACAACGTAGTGAAAAAGATATTGATCATATACATATGTCTGGCGTCCATCTTCAGTAGGAATCTTCGACAATAGGACTCGTGTCACAGTGGGAAAGTTGCCCGTAGCTGTTATTGGCATAATAAAGAAGTAGATAAATCAGTCGTGAGTATACTGTACAGTAGGGTAGTACGACGCTAAGCAAACCATGAAAACAGCGTGTAGATCAATCGTCAACGACTGCATATCACATCAAATGATCAGGATGGGGAGAGATTCAACTTCAGCTCATCCCAATGGCTCGTGTATGTGCCTTTCCGAATACAGCCTCTACACAGAAACTCCTCTCGTCAAAGTCCAAAACGAAGATAGTCAAATTTACAGTGAAACAAAGCACCAGATGCGTCTTGCTACTATCTCTATCATATGCCCACATTAGCGACTATTCACTCTAGCAAAACGGACTAGACAATACATGACGACCATGTCACCACACTGTAGCACTCTGGCAGAACAATTCCATGTCACACGACGCCAGATCACCGCCGTTTCTAGAGGGTTCTTCTTACCTGTGGTTGCCGAGTATTCTGACAATACTGTCTTTTCTCTGGAAACTAGCGCGTATACAATGGCCATCTTGTCTGTCTTTAAAGTCTATGTAGGTCGATTGTTGTGGTAATAAGTTGTTCAGAGTAGCTTGCAAGTAGCGTGTTTATACTGTATTATGCGAAACGGAAAAGAACCTTGCTTCTCTTGCGTTTGCTGCAATTTTTCCGGCGTAAGACCGAGCATCTGTTGTTTTCGGTTTGCTTCGTGCCTGCATGCATCGATCATGGCCTTCATGGGAGCGTGCATGGTGGACGGGTCTTGTGAGGGGCTTCCGGTGAATTCTGCGTCGTTAAGGACGGGGCTATTTATCTTGTATCCGCATCCTTATCCTTCCTATGGCTATGACCAAAGCAATCCTTGACGTATCTATTAGTAGTACAGACAGACATAGTCAATTGTCAGTGTGTGCATGTGGGATCAATCCGCTGACATCGAAAAGAACACGCATGACAACTAACCCATCAAATCCAAGATCGCTCTGTAGAAATTGTACCAAGGCTACACCACGATCGGAACTTTGCAAGGTCTTCTCTACCGGTCACAATTGAATTCTCGTTGCGTGAAAAAGAAGTAGAAGCACACAAAATCTGTAAAATCCAAACCCAACACGCTCCGAGATATTCATTGAACGAGATAACAATCTTGTAGTCTATCAAGTCAATATAATAGCCACAGCAGCTACAGTACACGATGCTTCTATCTCCACTAGCTTCCCCGTTTAAGCCGGAGTCTACAATGACGGCTGGAGTCGTCTATAATGATGGCGTGCCCGAATTTTTGGCTTTCGATCACGACATTCTTCAGGGATACGGGGAAGAAGCTATGGACGAAAACTTTCCTCCAAACGCTGAAGAAGCAGCAGAACTGGAGGCAGTTGAGATCTTTGTCGAGATGATGGCCATGTTTTCACTCATGGAAGAGAAGGAAGAGAAAGCTCGATCAAGTTACTGCCATCTTCAAAAGCGATGGGAGACTCGTCGCGAAGAAGGCCTTGTTGGCAAGCCACGCCCGGCCATGAACCTGATCGACGCCGTCGACCACAACGTCGGAAAGCCTGTCAGCACTACCGAGTTGGTCCCATTCGCCCACTCCAATCGGACAGCCTTGGTCGAGGGCCGCCGTCAATCTCGTCAGGAGAAACCCAGCAAGAGCAAGGCGAGGGTACACGCCAACCCTGGCCGAACCCTTCAGCAACCACGCAAGCAGAACTAGCTTGCTTGCTTGCTGTAGCTCGAGTCTTCCGATAGATCGGAAGACACATTATTTGTTCAAAAAACCCAGAAACCCAGAAAAAAAGACATCAAAACCCGAAAGAAACCCCCGAAAGAAACCAAAACAAAAAGACACAAGTGAGAAGACATCAAGTGCGGAAACATTAAAGCCAAACTAAAACCTTCTCGGCTTTCTGTCTGGTGGGAGGAAGGAACATCTGGAACTCACGTGAAAACAGTTTCACTTGCGATATTATGCCCGTCAGTATATAGAGTTGGGATATATAAAAAAGAAAGCACTACTACTACCTATAAATTTATAAATTTGTTTCCATTAATATACAACCTCGTTTTGCTCCTGCGGCTCTACAAAGATTCGTCTTAGGGATGATGTTTTCTTCAAGACTAGTTGGAAAGGGCAGCCTCCGTAGGCCGTACTAGTACGACGTACTTGGCGTCAAACACCGAAGCCAGAGCGAGCTCCGAATTTGCCTCGCTTGGCAAAAACTATGAAGACCTCTGAGAAGATCTTTCAAGCACAGAAAAGGAATTCATGTAGGATGGAGTACCAAGCCTACAGGGTTCTTTCTGTGAGGGAACTGGTGACTGTATGGCCACGGAGCCTGACAGACACCCCACTGACTGCCCGGGCATACTAACAATGCGTTTGCACCAGTGACACGGTGCAGTCAAGGCGACCAGCCAGGAAGTGTCTGCTACTTGACACGAAAAATGAAGACAGGCTACGCAAGAAATGGGAAAAGTGGTTGGATCTTTGGTTCCACCAACCCACGTACTGTACTACATGCATCTATGCAGTACTATAGTGAGCCATTGCGCCGGGATAACGGGGCGGGGTCTTGTTTCACTGGAAGCGAGTGTTACTTCTCCCTATAAACCGCTCTGGTTTCTTCCCCAACCAGGAAGGCACTTCACAAGCAAACAAAATGCATCTTTTCAGAATCTCTGCTGGCTTACAGGGTTGCTAATCCATGAAGTATCAAGGCTTTCTACGAGTTCTAGCGAATGGTATAATGCGATACAGAAGAGAGGCCATGCACGGGAGTACTACTCGGATCAAGCCGGGGCTATAAGGCACGCCACTTTCTCTTGCAATTCAAATTGGGTGTCGCAGTGGGGCCCACGCGCGGTATTTATGATTCTCCATGCAACAAATCCATGCTAGCTAGCACCTGATGCGGCGTTCGTGCTCACCTTCGGGTGCTGTAACTGGAGACGGGAACTTGGGAGGATTGATACATACCATGGCTTTGATACCACAGCTCGAGCTTTGCGAGTCTACTAGCTAGCTCCGTCGCATTCGAAGACCCCGTACCTAGGAACTATTTGCTGCTACTGGTGTAGCTAACACACGGAGTAGCATACAGTGCAATTACTCCAGAAAGCTCTAGATTACTAGCTACTACGAAAGTAGCTATTAGATCGATCCACTGGCATGGTTGCATGGGCCGGGGGAGCGACTGAATCATTTGAATTGTAATGATGACATCATCTCACGAATGGATCCCATGTGGAGTCCCAAGTCTGAGCTAGCTCCACGTGGAATATCCAGCGTCCCTGCAATCCATTCGAGAGTCCATCGATTTGATTCTTCTTTATTCTTCGGAAGCACCAAACAAGTTGGCTGCAGTGCGAGATACTCTGTCCGTCCATCCGTTGCGAACCACTTTGTGGCCCTTACATGTTGTGTCATTTTCGTTTTTCTCACAAAATCGAGAAAGTTTTCTTCGTTTCATCTCTTCTTTGCTCTCAATTACCGTAAAAATACACCTAGCGACCATGATGCGAGCGGCTCTTCAAAAGTCTGGAGGTTTTGCCTCCAAATCCATGGTGGGAAAGCCCACTTCATCCATTGGCGCTGTCCGCACCATGGCCAAAGAAATTAAGTTTGGCGTCGAGGGACGAGCTGCGATGCTCAGAGGCGTGGATGTCCTCGCCGATGCGGTCCAGGTAAGACTGAAAATAAGATTCCGGATTCGTTGAAGTTTGTACTGATTTTTACGTAGATGAATTTTTGAGAAGGGAATTCGTTATTGGATCTTTTGAGAGATTTTTGAGAAAGTTCCATTCCAATTTTTTTCTCGGAAAATCCTAGGCCATTTTATACGGAAGGAAAGATGTCTTGACTACCCTCTTTGTTTGTTAGCAATGGCTAGTTATATTGTAATGCTTTCATTTGAAAGGAAGTTAGTAATTCAGCTGCAGCTATCTATCGCCAGCCGAATACAGCTATTTTTTTCATTTGAGGAAGTTCCCCGAAGTTTTCTCACAGCGAACCTTTTTCTGTCTTTTATTTAATAATAGGTGACTCTAGGACCCAAGGGTCGCAATGCCATCATCCAGCAACCATATGGAGCCCCCAAAATTACAAAGGATGGTGTCACAGTTGCGAAAGCAATTGACTTTGAGGATAACTTTGAGGACATGGGAGCGCAGCTGATTAAAAGCGTCGCCTCCAAGACAAACGATGTCGCTGGAGATGGTACTACTACTGCCACTGTCCTTGCCCGTGCCATTTATTCTGAAGGTTGCAAGGCCGTTGCTGCGGGACTCAATCCACTTGATTTGCGTCGTGGTATTCAACTTGCTATCAACTCGGTTGTCAAGACATTGGATGATATCAGCCGTCCTATTACCTCCAAGGAAGAAATTTCACAAGTAGGAACCATTTCTGCCAACGCAGACAAGGAAATCGGAGACCTTATTTCTGATGCCATGGAGAAAGTGGGAAAAGAGGGTGTCATTACTGTCCAAGAGGGAAAGACTCTTGAGAATGTGTTGGAGGTTGTGGAAGGTATGAAATTCGACCGTGGATTCATCAGTCCCTACTTTATCACCGACGCCAAGACCCAAACATGTCAGCTGGAAAATCCTCATATTCTTTTGGTCGAGAAGAAAGTGAGCAATCTTCAACAATTGGTTCCTCTTTTGGAAAGTATTATCAAAACTCAATCTTCACTCCTTATTGTAGCGGAGGACGTCGAAAGCGAGGCTTTGGCAACCCTTGTCGTCAACAAGCTCAGGGCTGGAATTAAAGTATGCGCTGTCAAGGCCCCTGGCTTTGGCGACAATCGCAAGGCAACAATGCAGGACCTCGCCATTCTTACAGGCGGAACTGTGATTTCAGAGGAAATGGGTATGAAACTGGAGGAGACTACTCCTGCCCATCTTGGAAAATGCAAGAAGGTTACCATCACCAAGAACGATACTGTCGTGCTTGACGGTGCCGGTGAAAAGTCAGTAATTGCAGAAAGATGTGAGTTCATCAAATCCTCCATTGAAACGACAAAGTCCGACTACGAGCGTGAAAAATTGCAAGAGCGACTTGCCAAGTTGTCTGGCGGAGTTGCTGTAATCCAAGTCGGTGGATCTTCGGAAGTGGAAGTTCAAGAAAAGAAGGATCGTGTTGTTGACGCCTTGAACGCTACTCGCGCTGCTGTCGAAGAGGGCATCGTTCCTGGCGGAGGTAAGGCTTTGCTATACTGCTCCACCCTTCTGAAAGAAGTTGCCGACAAAGAAGCTGTCAACATGGATCAAAAAATTGGTGTTGAGATTATCGAGCGAGCTCTTCGCGCCCCACTTTCCACCATCGTGAAGAACGCTGGCGGGGAGGGTGCAGTTGTTTGTGGCGAGCTCACAAAGGCTGATGTTCCGATTGCAAGAGGATATGATGCCCAAAATGGTGTTTACTGCGATATGTTTGAAATGGGAATTATTGACCCCACAAAGGTGACCCGAACGGGAATCGTGGACGCTGCATCTGTTGCTGGGCTCCTTACTACTTCTGAAGCAATGATTGTCGACGCGCCAGCGAAGGAAGGTGGCGGCGGAGGAATGCCTGGTGGAATGGGAGGCATGGGCGGCATGGGCGGAATGATGTAAAGTGAAGACATTACAGAAAAGATTTAATGCAGGAAAATGATGTCAGCAACATAAAATATTCTCAAATTTCCATTTTGAAAAGGATTACAAATCTACGTTTCTACTCGTCGTCGTCCGAATCACTAGATGAGCTGTCATAGTGTGCGAATGCTCGCTTTCTACTGCTTGTTGGAAAGACTCTTTCCTCAGCGCTATCCACTGTATCCTGTTGACCGCTGGAAAATTCAATAGCAGCTTCGAAATCTGTCAAATTGACAGGACGGAGGGCTTGGAAACCTGCCAACAAACAATCCCTCGCGAGCTCATGAGGGTCCCCGTAGCCACCAGCTGCGGTGTCAGTGTCTTGGCACGGGCAGTCGCCGCTGCTTTGTTCTGAGCGTCGAGCTTGTCGCTTCTTTAAAGCCGCAGCACGGATACATTCGCGCACCGGTGTCATAGTTGCCTCACGTGCTAGGCTGATTCCAGTTGACGTAGGCGGAAGTTGACAAGTGATTAGCAAGTTTGATTCGACAACATGACGCATAACCGACCATTGTGCACCCCAATTCATCATCTTTATCACAATACCTGTTTACTGAACATACCTTTCTAGTTCCGATCCCGACCATCCCTCCAAGGCCAAGGCAAGGTCGCTCAATTCGACCTTTGATATGGAATGCGATATTCCTTTCAAAAGCCTCTTCAAGATACGTCGACGGTCTACATCCTTGGGCAACCCCACGTGCACCCGAATTCCAAAGCGGCGAAGAAGAGCAGGGTCGCAGTCGCTGGGGCGATTTGTAGCTGCCACGACAATCACCTTGCCAGAAGCAATATTCGCTGCTTCAGTACCAATTTCGCCACTTGCATTCTCGTCGCTCCCTCTTTCACACTCTGATGGCTCTAGAACACTAGGAGGCCCTGGGTTGGAGATTTGATTCAATTGAATGAGTAGCTCAGCCAGAACACGCCGTGAACATGATTCGCCTGCACCACCACCGGAGCTTTGTTCTCTTCCTCCGCCTCGCGACTGACCCAGAGCATCAATCTCGTCAAAAAATAAAACTGTACATTTGCTCTCCATTAGTTGGGCTTGCTCTTGTGCTGCAGGTAGTGCAAAATGTTGTCATTCAGAGGCCTTTTAGAGTAACTGATACAGTACGGTAGCACAATTCTTCGCGTCGCCGTCGATGGCACAGAACTAACACTCACCTTTTAGAAAGAGACCCTTGATCGATGCCTCGCTCTCGCCCACATATTTGCTCAACACGTCACTCGGGCCAACCGAGATGAAGGCCGCTTGTGCTTCCCCGGCAATGGCGCGAGCAAGCTTTGTCTTACCTGCAGTGGCAGTAATGCAACGGTGTCAATCGATCATCAAATGCAAAGACTCAATTTGGTTCGAAAGCATATGGAAATGATAAAAACAATCAATCAAAGGTGTGAAACAACAATCGTGGTGGAGCTACGCACCTACTCCTGGGGGGCCGTAAAAGAGAATCGATGCCGGCATGGATCGGACACCTGAACAGAATCATTCAAGACATCCCAATTACATTAGCAAGGACCATGCGTACAAGACAATACCAAACTTCGGCTGAAAAGCCATGCATTCGTGAACGAACAACAACTCACCAGTGAGCACTGACTTGGCAATCGAGTCAGGGAGAGCAATGGGCAACAACGCTTCTTCGATGCGCAATTTGACAGGTCCATGTCCGATGATATCGCTAAATCGGGGAAGCGTTGGATCTGGCAGTTGGAACTTGGGCGTGGCTAGCTGTGACTTCTTGCGCTCGTCTTCGCCCGGCGACTTTGACACGACAGCAGCGGTAGAATTGTCATCTTCTTGCGAGACGACTGTTGCGTCGTCTTGTACTTTGATGCCGACATCATCGCTGCATCCTACGGAGGAACTTTCATCTGGATCTGGTTGAAAATCATATGACGTAGATCTGCTGTTTTCGTCGTCATTTCCTTTTTGCGTGCCTAGGAAAATACAGTCACTGTTACTACGATCACTGTTTACGCTGTCGATAGTGGCAGCGTTCTCTTTGTTGTCGTCACCTCCATGAAGCAACTGCTCTTGAACAATAGCAAGAGGAGACACATCCCACCTCTTGGGGCGTTTCTTGACGACACGACCATTCTCGTTACTGTTGTTGCCGCTCCCGTCATTTTGGTACATGGGCAAAGACAGAAAAATGTGTTTCGAAACCAATGCTTGCTCGCATTCTTTGGTCCCCACGCGGTAGATTTTTTTGGGAGGCGGCATGTTTTGTTGTCGTCGTTCGTAGAGCTTATTACGGAGAGTGATCGTCATTTTTATTTTCGTAGGTGATTGTGCTTGTCGTCAATGTTCGAATTTGCGTGGAGGAAGTGTTGCCCTGAAAAAATGACACACAAAATTGCACCGCTTATGTTTCTCGTTCTTGTTTCCACTTTTGCGTTGATCGATTCATTTAGCTCCGCCGTGAGAGCGAACAATCCTTTTCCTAGTTTTAGCTATGTCACAGCACCGATAGCTCGAGAATGAACGAAGCCTTGAGTTCCTAAGCAAGACAGTCAAGTGTCTCCATCGTCGGCTTGAATTTCGGTCGCGTACATGAGAGTTTCGTCGTTTTTCACCTTCTACTGATGTATTTAGGGTTCGAGTGATTTTTGCGCGCATTTTTCGGCCACAACTCGAAGCACGCATATTTTACACGTATGTACTCAATAGCTAGCTAATAGTAAGTATGGTACCATAGTACTAATAGTACGAGCACTCAACCAGTTGAGTACCACTATAAGTACTAACTATTATCGTCCGCAACTGTTCAACTGTAAAACAGAAGCCAAGCTATTTGTTATTCATACTGTATCGTAAGCAAGTTAGTATTCTAAACAACGTTTAGCTTGAGGAAGTCATTATGGCAGCCGTGAGCCTCGCAATCGTTGGAAGAGACGACAAACCCATTTATATAACAGAATTTCCTTCCAAGTACCACTGGAAGGGAGTGGAAGATCCAATAGCCGAGGACGAACTATTTGGATTGAGCCTGTCTGACGGAGAGGAGGTTCCCTATGGAGACGACGATTTCTTGAATAATTGCTCCCTCAAACAACAATTCATTCTTCATACGGCTCTGGATCGATTTGTTCAAGTAGCGGGTCCACCTCCAGGGTTTATGTGGAGAAATCCCGGAGCCACAGGAACGGATGCCATGTTTGTGGGTTTGTTGTTTCCCGTTGATGACTTGCGGTGCTATGGATACGTTACTGCAACAAAAATAAAAATCATTCTTGTGGTGGAGGATGATGAAATGTCGTCAATGTCGGGGCAGCAAGCTGTCGACGATCGCATCAAGGCACTTATGGTACGTACCAGTTCCGAAAAGATTTATGTATTTTTGAGTTTCTTGGTTACATCGTAATGGGCCACATTCTGTCTAATGTATAATTTTGAAATCCTTTGTTGGCACGGTTATTATTGCTACCGACAGGCAAAAATCCATGAGCACTACATCGAATACACATTAAACCCTTTCTCCAGAATGGATGGACCCATCCAATCCAAGAGATTCAATGCCCGGGTAGAAGTTGACGTGGACGCGTTCAATCGATTATCATCCTCATATCTTTAAATGAATATAGATCCTGGAGACAACAGTGTTTATTGGTAACATACAAAAACCTGTGTGTGCAGCAAACCTTTTTATACAAATTTATTCAAAGTTTGCGTTTTCGCTGACTTGATCGGCAACATCTTCGAGCGCTTCCGTTGCCTCTTCTTCGACAGTGCTGTCGTCTTCTGGATCTTTGCCAAAATTAGTCAAAGCTTCCTTAACTCTCAATTCAATCTCCGAACAAAGATCTTGATCTGTCTTCATGAGCTCAATCACATTCAGACGACCTTGGGCAACGTTTTCCCCGTTGAATGCATACCAGCTTCCCTTACGATCCACAACACCAAGATCTTCCGCAGCATCGAGTGTGCAGCCAACGCTATCGATTCCTTCGCCAAACAGGATGTCCAAATTCACGGCTTTGAAAGGAGCCGCAACTTTATTTTTTACGACTCGAACCTTGACCCTGATACCAACATTGTCGGGGAGAATTTCTTTTCTACGGATGTCTAATCTTACCGAAGCATAAAATTTTAGAGCGTTGCCACCAGAGGTGACTTCGGGCGAACCGTAGATTACTCCAACCTACAAGAAGAAACAATACAATTTAGGATATGTGTCACACTTGTATTTATGCATACATAAGGGCGTGAAACAGTCAATCCAATGCAAACATACCTTGGAGCGGAGTTGGTTCAAAAAGACGACTGTACATTGGGAAGCCGACAAGGATCCAGTGATTTTTCTCATGGCTTTGGACATAAGCCTTGCTTGCAATCCAATCTGAGAATCAGACATGTCCCCTTCCAATTCTGCCCGAGGCACTAGAGCAGCCACGGAATCCACCACAATCACATCGACAGCAGCGCTTCGGACTAATTTGTCTACCACATCGAGAGCCATCTCACCGCTGTCGGGTTGGCAAACATAGAGGTTGTCTACGTTCACCCCCAAACCTTCGGCATACGATGGATCCAATGCGTGTTCCGCATCAATAAAGGCCGCTGTGCCGCCAATCTTTTGAGATTCGGCAATCGCATGAAGAGCTAGTGTTGTTTTCCCACTGGACTCGGGACCATAAATTTCGACGATGCGACCCTTGGGGTAACCGCCACCTAGTAGTGGAGGGTCAAGGACAGCCAAATCACAATAGGATGAGTTGGTGGTTCAAGAGATCTCAAGCAAGAGAAGATTCAAGAGGTCCAACTCAATCAGAACAGGAGAGCCAGTCAAAGTACACCTGATTCAACAGGATCCAAATTCGTTTGAAGAGAAATAAACACCATCAAACATAATTCAAGAGTATTTCATCAGAATCACTGCAAACAAGAGGATTTTTCTCCCATTCATTGCTGGACTTACCCAGTGCTGCATCCAAAGTCAAGGCTCCGGTACTGATGGTAGCCACAGCAAGGCTATGCCCGTCTCCTAATTTGACAATGGAACCACGGCCATAGGATTTTTCGATTTGGTTCATGACTCCATCCAATGCTGCGCGTTTGGCGGAAGCTTCGCCATCCTCTTCCGGTGATTTTGATGATGGTGATTTTGATGATGATTTAGCAGCGGCGGACGTTTCAGTAATGTGTTGTGTTGGACGAAGGGGCGATGTGTACTTGGAAGGAAGGACCGTAAACGACACAACTGACGTGACCAGAAAGAATGGTTGTAAAAGTAGATAGAATCTCATGCTTGCCGTGTTGGAGTTTGTGGAATGATTTAAAGTATCTGTGGTGTGAATAGAAGCCTTTTGAAGATCGTGTAGTCAAGTGTTGACGATCTTGATACGCGTTTCGATTTAAGAAAAGAAACGTACTTATTGAGTTCAATAATATCTTCTCTATATCTCACACCGAACTATACTCTTTCAGATCATGTACAATTTGAAATTGTACAGGTAGCTAGCTAGGCCCGGCAGCAGCTTCGTCAATCAAGCTAACACTTGTCGATAATAAATTTATTAGATTGACGGGCACAACAACCAACCCGAAAAACATGCAGCCGACGTTGGATGCACGGCGCGGCGGCTGCGGGTTTCGCCAACTGGATCTTCATCGAACAGCCTTAGCCCTAAATTTCCTATTCGGACACTGTGTGCGTCTTGATAAAATGGCAAGTGTGCGTTCTAACCTAACACGGAAGAAGGGAATGATGGCGGGGGTGTCAAAATGTCAACGAACCCGCCAATTGAATAGCAGCGATTGCAACAAGCAAGCACGTTGGGTTCGTCTCGCGAAGAGCTGCATTTGTATTTTGCTCAGCTTCTATCTCCAGAGTCTCTATCTTGGATGGCTGGGTTTGATGGATAGTCGCTTATTTTATCATCGGCAGTTTGAATTTTGAAGTACTTTGCAAACAGAGGAGATCGCAAGGTTTGGATTCTTATTATTGCCTTCAAAATCATTATCAACCATGACGCAAACAAGACATTATTTGAGACCTGCAGCCCTTGCAATCCTGTTGCTCCCGGGAATCATCGCCTTCACTCCTTCACGGAACCTGCATTGTCCGAGGCATGCTGTCCTTTCCATGACGAGTTCCATGCAA
>Ga0163144_10007923_pt1 | contig 23127 bp, 27 predicted proteins | sample OliLak19BULKMAT1_FD_123175 | JGI IMG/M metagenome (GOLD analysis project Ga0163144, IMG submission 123175) | Freshwater microbial mat bacterial communities from Lake Vanda, McMurdo Dry Valleys, Antarctica - Oligotrophic Lake LV.19.BULKMAT1 | ecosystem: Environmental > Aquatic > Freshwater >...
ACGGAGCTTCTCCTCGGGCCGGAACTGATATCGCAGAGTCCATTCCTGTGTCGCAGATGGCGGTGCGGAATCGGCGGTTTCTTTCCCGGAAATGATCGCGGGCGGGGCGCTCGAACTGGCTGAGTCCGTGGCCGCAACAGCCGTGATTGCATCGTCGTTCGTCAGCAGAATAAGGAACGCAAAAACAGTCGAGAGCATCGTCCGTGATCCTCGGCGAAGTAAGATCGTCCGTGAGTTGAATCAGCCTGCGTCCTGCGGGACTGGTCCGTGGGGAGAAGGCTAACACATGCCCGACTTGAGCCGCGAGGGAGATTTGTGATGCTTCGGACGTTCCTTCAGTTCAGGTTGTCCCTCAAACCGGCCATCACTTCAGGAAACGCTCATCTGTCGCAGATTCTGCCGGATTGCAGGTGCAGCCATAGTCGTTGTTCGCTCTGCGGACAGAACGCCGCGCGCCGCCGTTTTCGCGGAGCGAATCGCGACCATGGCCAGGCTACGCACGTACGAATTTGCGGATCGAATCGAATGTCGGCCCGTTGATGATACCCTTCTCCGTAATGATGGCGGTGATCAGATTCGCCGGCGTCACATCGAAGGCCGGGTTGTAAACGTCGATGCCGTCCGGAGCTGACTGCCGCCCAAAGCCCTGAGTCACTTCTGCTGCGTCGCGCTGTTCAATCGGAATTTGACTGCCGTCAGCAATACTCAGATCAAACGTGCTTGACGGAGCCGCGATACAGAACGGGATGCCGTGATATTTTGCCAGAACGGCGACTCCGAAGGTCCCGATCTTGTTGGCGGAGTCTCCGTTTGCGGCGATGCGATCGGCGCCCGTGATTACGATATCGACGCGGCCTTCCTTCATCACCTGGGCCGCCATGTTGTCGCAGATCAGAGTCACAGGAATGCCACGACGCTGAAGTTCCCAGGCCGTCAGACGAGCCCCCTGAAGTAACGGGCGAGTCTCATCGGCGAACACGTGGATCTGTTTTCCATCCGTGACGGCAGCGAAAATCACAGACAACGCGGTACCGTCTCCGGCGGTTGCCAGGGCTCCGGCATTGCAATGAGTCAGCACAGACATACCGGATGACAGCAGCCGGCTTCCGTGCTGCCCGATAGCCGTGCACATCGCTTTGTCTTCAGTTTCAATCGCGAGTGCTTCTTCGAGCAGTCGGTCATGAATTGCCGCTGCGGTGACGTTGGGCAACGTGGCATGTTCGACCGCAACGTTGCTCATCCGGTCCAGAGCCCAGAACAGATTGACGGCGGTCGGCCGGCTGGTGGCGAGGTAATCCGCGACTGCGTTCACTCGCTTGAGAAATGCTGCTGTTGCACCAGGACGGCTGTTCTGACATCCCAACACAACGCCATACGCGGCAGTCACGCCGATCGCGGGTGCTCCGCGGACTCGCAAGACCTTGATTGCTTCCCAAACCTGTTCGACCGAGCGGCAATCGACTTCTTCGTAACGCCCCGGAAGCAGAGTCTGATCGACAAGCCGCAGCCAGCCGCTGGCGTCGCCTTGCCAGTGCAATGTGTGATAGGGTTGGTTCATTTGGTGACATTGTTGCCGATTACATTCCTCAAACAAGCACGACGCGCCAGCGAGTGGTACCGGTGTCGACCACTCGCTGGCGCGTCGTGCTTGTGACGCGGTTTGACGATTTCACAGAGAAGCCACATCATGCGTCAACGATTCCTCTTCGCACTGTCCCAATTCCTGAAGTCTTCCGCATGAACTCCGAAACCGAACAAGCTCCGCTCTCGGTTTCGACCTACGCGTGGACCGTCGTCCTGCTGTTGTTCCCGGTGGCGCTGCTGAACTATCTGGACCGGCAGATGCTGGCGACGATGAAGACTTCGATGATTGCCGACATTCCCTCGATCGCCAACAAGGAAGACTGGGGCCTTGTCCTCGGTTCGTTCAAGTGGGTGTATGCGGCACTGAGTCCGTTCGGCGGCTACGTTGCCGATCGGTTCAGCCGGCGTCATGTCATCTGTCTGAGCCTGATGATTTGGTCAGCGGTCACCTGGGGCACCGCGTATGTCGGGACATTCGAGCAGCTGATTCTCGCACGAGCATTGATGGGGATCAGTGAGGCGTTTTACATCCCCGCGGCATTGGCATTGATCACAGACTTTCACGTCGGAGCAACACGATCCCGCGCAGTCAGCGTGCATCAGGCGGGGATTTACTGCGGCTTGATTGTGGGAGGCTTCGCAGGCTACGTTGCCGAAGCTCCGTCACTTGGATGGCGGTTGGCGTTCAGTGCGTGCGGTGTGGCAGGAGTACTCTACGCGATTCCGCTGATGTTGCTTCTGAAGAACCCGGTTCGCCGTGAGGGCACTGATTCCATGAGCCCGGTAACTGCCGTCCGTAGTCTGCTGAGCAATCCGAACTACTTGTTGCTCGTGGTCTACTTCACATTGCCAGCAATTGCCGGATGGGTCGTCAAGGACTGGATGCCGGCGATTTTGAAAGAGAAGTTCAGCCTGGGTGAGGGCAGGGCAGGGGCCATCGCAACGTTTGTTCACCCGGCCTCAATTCTCGGTGCAGTGATCGGCGGATATCTGGCAGACCGCTGGATGAAGAACTCGTCGCGAGGAAGGATCTTTGTCAGTGCTCTGGGAATGGCGATGTTTCTGCCGGCCTTGTTCAGCGTCGGCAACGCACAGACGTATGGGATTGCTGCGGCCGGTCTTTTTCTGTTCGGCTTCGGCTGGGGATTCTTCGACTGCAACAACATGCCGATTCTTTGCCAGATTGTCCAACCGGACCTGCGAGCCACCGGCTACGGCATCATGAATCTGGTCAGCATCAGCTGCGGCGGTGTTGCCGACTGGGGCTTTGGAGTACTGCAGGACCGAAAAGTGCCGCTCAACATCATCTTCGGAGCGTTTGCAGCGCTCGCGGCGATCTCAATCGTCGTTGTGCTGCTGATTCGTCCCGCGCGTACCAGCGTTGAGAGTTCCGGCGACGTATCGTAGCTCAGGCGGCTCGCCTGCGCTTGTTTTCCGCAGGACGGGTCTTCGGAACCGTCCCTTTCGCGCGTTGGACCCATCGACCGGTCTGGAGACCCGTCCTGCGAAACACATGGTCTCATCGGACACCCATGACCACAGACCACCGCAATCGAATCTGGTTCTGGTGCATCCTGAGCCTCGCTCTCAGCCTGCGGATCGCCGCTGCTGTCGTCGTTGATCGGCACGTTCAGGCCGAAGGCCGCCGGTTTCTGATTGAAGGCGATGCCAACGGGTATTGGGAACTCGGGCAGAAGATCGCTGCCGGTGAAGAGTACTTCCTCTATCAGCCGCCGCGACGAGTGCTCCGGACACCCGGCTTTCCGCTGTTGCTGGCCACCAGCATCAGAATCTTTGGCGACAGCATTTTTGCTGCGACGATCGTCATGGCCTGTATCGGCTGCGCCTGCTGCTGGCTCACTTGGCTGCTGGCGCGCCGTGTCACCGATGAGAACACAGCACACTGGTCGATGCTGTTGGTTGCCGTCTCACCATTACAGCTCGGGAGCAATGTCCAGATCCTGTCTGAGACCTGGTTCACGTTCTGGCTGCTGCTGTGCCTGATCACGCTCGTGCCATTGCTTCGTGAGCGGCAAGGCACTAGCCGCCGGTGTCACACTGAAGCCATGCAGAAAGCACCGAGGGCTAGCGCCCTGTCGCTGACGGAGTTTCGAGAAAACGAGAGCCCGTCATGTGATTGGACGTTGGCTCTCGTCAGCGGACTGCTGACGGGACTCACTGTGCTCATTCGTCCCGGCTGGATTCTTTGGTGCGGTTTCAGTTCACTGATCCTGCTGGTCTTTGGCCAACAAACGGTTATTCGACGAGTGCGATTCGGTGGTTTGATCGTCGTCGGTTGCTGCCTGGCACTGCTGCCATGGGCCTGGAGGAATCACAACGCGACGGGTCATTGGATCTTCACGTCGCTGTGGTCCGGGCCCAGTCTCTATGACGGTCTGCACCCGCGAGCAACCGGCGCGAGCGACATGACTTTTGTCGACGCCGAAAACGTCTTCTCAACGATGTCCGAATTCGATGCGAATGCACACTACAAGCAACGAGCGATTGAGTTCGCTATGGCCAACCCCGGTCGCGCGATCGAGCTGGCGATTCTGAAGGCTGGCAGATACTTGAGCCCGACGCTGAACGCCGCAGGTTTCTCAGGCGGCCTGTTTTCCCTGTTCTGCCTTGTTTGGTACACCGTCCTCGTCGGGCTGATCGTCATAGGAGCAATCGATTTGCAAAAACAGCCAGCGATTCTGCTTCTGCTGGCAGGCCCCTTCCTGCAGTTTCTGCTGGTTCATATGGTCTTCGTGGGCTCAATCCGGTATCGTCTGCCAGTCGAGTTTCCGCTGTCGATCATCGCCGCCAAAGGACTTATGGCGACTTTGAATCGCGTAGGATGGGCTCATCTGGCCCGTCCTGACTCCTGATGGACTCACAGCCTTTTCGCAGCATGGACGCCGCGGCTGGCAGGGATGCATGAGATTTCTGGCTGTTCTCAAATGGATGCTGTTCATCGTGCTGGCGATCGCGATCGCTGCCGGCGCGGGCGGCGTCTGGCTGTGGCAGAACAGCGACGGAATGATCCGCGGAAAGGTGTTGCAGACGTTCAACCGCGCTGCGCCTGATCTGGACCTGCACTTCGATGCAATCCGGTTTCACAGCACATCGTCGATCAGTCTGACGGGTGTGGAAATCCGCGACCGGAAATCCAGCCGTCCGATCCTTCGCGCGGAAAAACTGCAAGCGACTCTTGACGAAGCTCAGCTGCTTGAACGTCAGCAAATGCTGATTCGTTCGGTTCGGGTTTCCGGAGTGGACGTCTTGCTGACGCGGCATCAGGACGGACGCTGGAACTGGCAGAACTACACGTTTCACCGAGTCAGCGAAGATCCTCTGATCCTGCCGTCGGTGACTCTGGAAGACGTCCGCGCTCAGGTGCAGCTGGAACATGGCGACGGCATTCCTCCGGCCAGTTTGGTGCTTAGCACACCGCTGTTCCAGGCTATTCCTGAATCCGGCGTCACATATGACTTCGCTGGGATCGTGACATTGCCTGGTGCGGGTGATCTCTCGCTCAGCGGCGACTGCAATCTCGAGACACACCTCTGGAAACTGGGTGGGCGGCTGACCGGCGTCACGGCAGATCAGAGTCTGCTGGAACTGGCGAAAGCGACGACTCCACAACTGGCCGACCGGCTCAGCCAACTGGACTCCGCAGTCTCCCGAGTGCTGCCGAAACCCGTGGAAACGCAGACGGCTTCTGCCGACACCGTGTCCGCCGCGCTTGTCATCGGAACCAGTGGTGTGTCACCGCGATTCCTCGGAAAGCTGGACGTGGATTTCAGCGTTGAAAAGCGACCGGATGCGACAGTCCCCGATCTGCGACTGAAGGTTGAAGTCCGCGAGGGGCAGTTGAGCTCTCCGGTGGTTCCGATCCGGCTGACGGACGTACGAGCAAAGTTTTTCTGGGACAACCACAATGTCATCTTTCAGCTGCTCAATGCCCGCGACGGCAACGCAAGTGTGACCGGTGAATTTCAGATGCAGCTGGGCGACAATGCGCCGGCTCCAAGAGTTTCATTTCATCTCGACCAGTTTCCCGTGACTCAGGACCTGAAGCCGCTGGTGCCGTTGAAGTCGCAGAAGTTCTTTGATCAGTTTCAGCCGCAGGGAACAGTCACCGGTGATGTCACGCTCCAACGGCTTGCATCCGGCAGCTGGCTGCCAGTCTCGGTGACCGGAACCGCTGACAACGCCTCGCTCCTGTTTCACAAGTTTCGTTATCCGGTGGCCGGCGTTTCGGCAAAGCTGACTCAGCGTGAGACCCCGCATGCAGCTCAGTCACTCGCCGATGTGATCTTCGACGTGACCGCTAAAGGAATGATCGGAACCCGGCCGGTAACGGCGGAGGGCTGGATTCGGAACCCCGGTCCGGATCTTGAACTGCGATTCGATGTGGAAGTCGAAGACCTGCTGATCGACAGCCATTTCCGGGACGCCCTCGACGAGCAGGGCCGCAAGGTCGTCGATGCGCTGAATATCAGCGGTCTCGCCACCGCTGACATCGGGTGTTACCGAGCCCCGGGTGCTGATCAGCCCACGGACATCATCATTAAAGCCGACGTGAAGGATGCGAGGATGCAGTTTCGCGGCTTTCCATACGATATTGAACGGCTGTCGGGCCATCTCGAATTTCAATCGAAAGAGAAACACTGGACGTTCACCGATCTCCATGGCTGGCACGGTGCAGGTGAGTTGCGGGCCGGCGGAACCTTCCGAGGCCTTCCGGCTCCCGGGGTTCTTGAACTGACGATTACGGCGCAGAACGGGAAGCTCGATGCGGATCTCTTCAATGCTCTGCCCGCGTCACCACGAGCGCTCTGGACGATGCTGAATCCGGCTGGGTCTGTGAATTTGACGACTCGGATTTTCTGGACGGCGGCTTCGGGACAGAAAGCCGTCGTGTCACTTCGCGATGTCACGATCTTCGACGCCACAGTGTACGCGAAAGCGTTTCCGTACCGCATGAACATCAATTCGGCAAAGCTCAGCTACGATCCAAACGATCCTCGATCTGCCGGCATGCAGCACTGTGAAATTCACGCGTTGGATGCTGAGCATGACGGTTCACCAATCACGGCCAATGGCTGGGCTGAAGTCGGGCCGGACGCCTCCTGGCAGCTGCACCTCAACGATCTGAATGCAACCGAACTGAAGCCGGACGATCAGCTGCGGGCCGCGTTACCCGACAGCTGGCGCGACACGCTGTCGCGGCTCTCGCAGGTCGGCCTGGTTTCCGTCGAAGGATCTCAACTTGATTTTCGCGGCGTCATTGATGGCGATGCTCCGACAACCGCCGCATGGAACATGAACCTGCGGTTGAAGAACTGCGAAGTCGCCGCTGGACTCGACCTGAAGAAGGTCTCGGGGCTGGTGAAAGCTGCCGGCACATGGGACGGTTTTCGGCTGCAGAATCAGGGAACCATCCGGCTGGATCAGGTCGAAGTGCTGGACATGATCATCGCAGGCATCACCGGGCCTTATACAATGACTGACGATGAACTGGTTCTGGGGAGCCGCGATGTGATTCTGGGCTCAGTGCGGCCGGCAGACATCCCTGCTGAAACCCGAATTCAGGGACAGGCATACGGCGGCACACTCCAGATGGACGGCATCATCGACCTGACAGCCGGAAGCAACTATCGGTTCTTCGGCGAACTGAAGAACGCACTGCTGGAGCGGTACGCCGCGTTGCATATGCCCGATCAGCCCAACTTGAAAGGCCAGGTCAATTCCTGGATCTTTGTCTACGGCGACGGAGACTCGGCAGCGGCACTCAAGGGCGGTGGTCAGATGCTGATCAGCCCCGCGGCTCTGTTTGAACTGCCTGTTGTTCTCGAAATGTTTTCTGCGCTGTCACAGGTCCGGTTCGCGGTGCCGAATCGAACCGCGTTCGACTACGCTTTGATGTCGTTCGAAGTCCGCAATGAAAGGTTCCTGTTCGACAAGATCGACCTCGCCGGCAACACACTGGCGTTGCGCGGCCGAGGGTCCGTCGGTTTCGGCGGCGATGTCGTCCTCGACTTCTTTTCGCGTCCCCCGCGGCGTTCCATCAGCGATCTGGTGATGTCCAGCGCAACTCAGTGGGTCAACGTGCAGGTGCGAGGCACCGTCGACAGGCCGCAGGCGACGTACGACAGCCGACCTCAACTGGACGACTCCATGCGGCAGGTTCTCGGCACTTTCAATCCCAGCCCCGGCGGTCCGATTCCCGGCCTCGGGATCCCAAACTTCCTCGGTCTGCCAATGGCCCCGCAAGCCATGCGCCCGTGACATGATTGTGTCATTCTTCTGTGGCAGACAGTGTCCAGGTCTCTCGCAGAAATATCGGTTTGCTGCATTCGGCGTTCGTTTGACCGGCCACGGCAACAAAGACCGGATCTGTTACGAAGTGGATTCTGAACGAGATGCGACCGCATGGGCGAAGCCAGCAGACCCCGCGGCGATTGCCAGAAACACCCATGACACATGTTCACTGATGAAGCCAACAGAAAACCCCAGGAGGGGAATTCCTGCAGCGATCAGAAAGTTGGTGAGAGCCAGTCCTGGCCAGCCGCAATACCACAGCCCGGCTCCCGGAAGCACCAGACTCAGCAACGCAGCCGTTGTTGAACGCTTCATTGTCCACTCGCTTTCTGCGCCTTCACCCCAGTGAAAGACAGTTTCGGGTTTCACTCGACGCACACTCAGATACTGCGGAGTTCGCGCCAGCAACCATCTGCCAGTTCCATCTCCGCTTAGCTCACGCGGTCTGAAAGTGCCGGCGGACTTCGGCAACGACTTGTGGTTCAGTCATGCGATCTGCAGTCTCTAAAGTAATCTGACTTCCACCGGAATGTTTGCCGCTGATTCGTTTCCGGAGTTCAGTTTTTGCTTCACCAGGCCCAAAGATCAGGAGCGACTGGACACCGTCCAGATGTGCGGCGACCTCATCGTAGAAATCATTCAGTTCAGACGAGTATTTTCGCGTACGGATATCGTCTGCAGGTTCCTGCACAGGCTCAAAGTTTCCGGATGAGCGATCACTGGAACGACGGAGCTGTCGCTCCGCGTCCGACCGGATGCAATCACTTCCTCGCCCGCGTCTGACAGCTTCACGACAACGGCCTCGCGATGGTCGATCCAGATTCCAGCTCTGATTTTCATGCGGCTCTCTCGAAAGAAGTGATGTTCAGTGTCATCAGGCAGAAACGGTTTCCGCGTGGACGCATTGCCAGCGGCTGACGATCGATTCATCCAAAATCCCAAGCCGTGATGAACAAGAGGAATTGTGGCACATTTCATGCCGCCGCTGCATCCATGAGGATGTTACGAAATCAAACGGAGACTTCTCCAGCGGACGGGATTGCTGCACTCTATTCGTGTTGACGACGGTTGCGGGTACTGTGCGAATTCCGGACTGTGAGTCTCGGCATGTGCGAATGAGCACACTGTCTGCATGGTTCCTGCCGCCAAATGTATGGAATGGAGTGCCAAATGAACTCGGCACGGTCATTGCTTAATTCTGAGGAAGACTCTGGTGACTGTTCCAATGCCGCCCGTTGTCGGTGGCCATCATGCTCCGACAGCTTTGAGCGTCAGCACCAGGCACTGCTCAGAAAGAAATTGCGAATGGCCGATCACGCTGCCGTCAAAGCTGTGCTGGAAGCAAAGCTGAACGAACTCATGGAACGGGCCAATGAAATCGAGACTTCACTGAGTGACCCGGGAAGTGAAGACTGGTCAGACAACGCAGTTGAGTCGGAGGACGATGAAGTCCTGGCAAGCGTTGGTGATCTCACAAAGAATGAGATTCATGAGATCCGCCTGGCTCTGAGTCTGATTGAATCCGGGCACTATGGAACCTGCACAACGTGCGGTCATTCCATTTCGAAAGAGCGATTGGCTGTAATGCCGTATGCCACAACCTGCAAGAAGTGCGCATCGTGAAGTTGTCACGATTGTCGGCTTCCGGCGGAGCCGCGGTGTTTTGTGCGGCACCATCCCCATGAACAAAACGGCTCGCCGAAGACCGCAGAGAACCCGTGAAGCGTAAACAGAGGTTCTTCAGACACCAGTGTGCGGGTGTGCCATGATGTCTCAAACTGTCCCGTGATCGCGCGAAACGTCACGGCCACCCTGAGGTGTTGTCGCCATACCGCATTGAGACAGCTTTCGTGCATGACTCGGCGCCGCAGCAGATGGGTCCATCGCGGATTCGCCTGCACGTGACTATGCGAACGATTCGAGACACCGTGCACCCCGAATTTGTATCTGGCTCACGTCTGCGGCGACAGCCGCGCGGCGTCGGCACTGCGGCGCTCATGATCGGCCTTATTCAGGGCCTTCAGGTAGGCGTGGGCAGACGCTTCGATGATGTCTGTGCTGACGCCTTTTCCCTGAAAGTGCCGTCCGGAAACATCAATGGTGACCCGCACTTCACCCTGAGCGTCCTTGCCTTCCGATACGCTTCGCACGTCAAACTCTTCGAGCCGGGCGGACAGTTCCATGATGCGTTCCATGGCCTTGAAGACCGCGTCGATCGGACCATCGCCGATCGCAGCATCGCAAAGTACGGGCTGGTCTTCACACTGCAGTTCCAGGGTCGCGGTGGGAATCGCAGATGAACCCGCAGACGTATGAAAGCTGACCAGCCTCCACCGATCGGCGGCGTCACTCAGGCGATTCTCAATCAGGGCGAGGATATCTGAATCATAGACTTCCTTCTTCTTATCGGCCAGCGCGATGAAGTCATCAAAGGCGCGCTGAATGGCGGCATCGTCGAGAGAAAAGCCGAGCTGAATTACCCGGTCGCGGAACGCATGACGGCCGCTGTGCTTGCCGAGCACCAGATTCTGTCCCACGTAGCCGACATCGGCCGGTCGCATGATTTCGTACGTTGAGCGCTCCTGAAGCATTCCGTGCTGATGAATTCCAGCCTCATGAGCGAATGCGTTCTGACCGACGATCGCTTTGTTTCGCTGCACTTTCATGCCGGTGATTGTCGATACCAGATGGCTGGTCGGGTACAGCCGCTGGGTGTTGATTTTCGTATGGACACCGTAATAGTCTGCTCGTGTCCGGATCGCCATTACCACTTCTTCCAGAGCCGCGTTACCGGCACGTTCGCCGAGTCCGTTGATTGTGCATTCAATCTGGCGCGCCCCGGCTTCTACGGCCGCCAGGCTGTTGGCGACAGCAAGGCCAAGGTCATCATGGCAATGCGCACTGATGACAGCCCTGGAGATGTTGGGAACGTTCTGCTTCAGATATGAGATGACCTTGAAATAATGATTCGGGGTCGCATAACCGACTGTGTCGGGAATGTTGACAGTCGTGGCACCCGCGGCGATCGTCTTCTCGACAACTTCACAGAGAAAATCCAGTTCCGTTCGCGCGGCGTCTTCCGGTGAAAACTCAATGTCATCGCAGAATTCCTTTGCCGATTTCACAGAGCTGACAGCCCGCTCAATGATCTGCTGCTTGTCCATTCTGAGTTTGAATTCCATGTGAATCGCGCTCGTCGCAAGGAAAACGTGGATGCGACGGTTTTGAGCCGATACCAGTGCTGCCTTCGCCCGGCTGATGTCGTCCTCCCGGCTTCGGGCCAGTGCGCAGATCGTCGTTCGGTCACCGAATTTCTCCGCAATCTGCGAGACTGACTCAAAATCACCCGGAGATGCAATCGGGAATCCAGCTTCGATCACATCGACGCCGAGATCCACCAGAGCCCGTGCGACTTCCAGCTTCTCTCGAGTGTTCATGCTGCAGCCCGGAGACTGCTCGCCGTCGCGCAAGGTCGTGTCAAAAATAATGATCTGGTCGCCGGTCATGGGGCCACTCTCCGTTCGCTTCACATCCACAAAAAAAGCCCTGAGGAAACTCCTCAGGGCTGGATAGTCGGTCAGACTGCGTGCGTACCTGAGGCGGGCTTCACTTTGGAAGCAGTAGAAGGCTCAGGTTCAGCAGCAGGTTATTCATTCGATTCACTCTTCGTCGCGAAATTCCGTCGGCTCACATGGCCGCCTGGCAGCAGACACGAACCGCGGACGACAGGTTCGGTGTGTCAGTCCGGCAAAACAGTACCGACTTCGGAGTCAATGGTCAACGGCGCATCCTGAAACACTTTCAGTTTGCACATTTCCGCACGAGTCTGTTGCTTCCATCGACCAGCACAATCCGCGGAGCATGCGTTTTTCGTTCTTCTTCCGTGTACTGTGCGTAGCTGCAGATGATGACCAGATCGCCGATGTGCACCAGTCGGGCGGCCGCACCGTTGAGACAAATCACTCCGGAGCCCGGCGCGCCGGCGATCGCATAGGTCGTCAGGCGGTTGCCGTTATTGATGTCGTAGATGTCGACCTGTTCCCATTCCGCGATGTCGGTCGCTTCCATCAGCAGCGGATCGATCGTGATGCTGCCCTCATAGTGCAGACTTGCGTCCGTCACCGTCGCTCGATGGATTTTGGATTTGAGCAGTATGCGTTTCATAAGTCACTACGGTCGACCAGCCGTACCGCCGGCTGGAATTCCCTTTCTCGATCTTCGAACACCACAACCTGCCGCCGACGGAGTGCCGGCGCGCCGGGAGGCAACAGTCCGTCACGCCCGCAGCTTTGCAGAAAGCTGTGATTCACAGCCCTGGATGATTCTCTGCACGGCAGCGTCCACTTCTTCAGTTGTGAGCGTCCGGTCCGGCGACAAAAACCGGCATGTCACCAGATATGACTTCCGATCTGCTTCGATCTGCTTCCCGCGATATTGACCACCAAACGATATTCCAAGGAGGAGTGTACCGGCGGACTGCGAGACCGTATCCGAGAGCTGAGCCCATGCCACGGATTCCGGCAGCACGAAATTCAGGTCGCGGGAAACGGACGGAAATCGCGGCAGCGGAGCGCAGGTCCGCGATACCTCGAACAGTGATTCGATAATCGGCAGCCGCAGTTCGGCGACCGTGACAGCATCCTGCAGATCCGCCTGATCCGCAACCTCCCGGTGCAACTCTCCAACCCAGCCCCAGTGCCGCCCATTGAGCATGACGCAGGTGCCGCGACCGGGTGCAAACTCCGGATGGTTCGCCCGCTCGGCCGACACTGCGACGTGAGGGGCCAGTTTCCCGGCCAGCGATTCAACGATGCCCATCAGCTGAGCAAACGGCCTCCCGCAAACGATTCCGATCGTCAGCGGCTCAGCGATGTGCTCCGGTTCCGCCGTGCCGGCCGAAAGATAGACGCGGGCGATTTCAAACAACTCCGCGTTCACGTTGCCATGTCGCTCGTTTTGCCGCCGACACTGCAGAAGGCTGGGGATCAGACTCTGCCGCAACTGGTTCTCATAGCTGCGGCTGGAGTGACTGACCGCTACGGGAACAATTTCGCCCAAGGGTCGAAACAGCTGCTTCTGCTGCTCGCTCACGAAGGACAGAGTCAGCGCTTCCGACAGTCCACTCGCGACCAGTTGCAAACGTGTGGCGTCGAGCACGCGTTCACGGAGAGTCCTTGACGTCGGCACAACCGGAAGCGTCGCGTTGATCGGGATCTGGTCATAGCCGTGAATCCGCGCGACTTCTTCAATCAGATCGCACTCGCGCAGCAAGTCAGGTCGCCAGCTCGGCGATTCAAAATTCGCACCGGCCGTGTCTCGATCCACGCACGTGAGTCCAAGACGTCCGAGAATTCCGACACAGGTCTCCGGTCCAATCTCGATCCCCAGCAGCCGCGACACCTGAGAAAATCGCAGCCGAATTGCTACTGGTTGTTCTGTATGCCGAACACCCGCGACGATCGAACCGGCCAACAGCGTCCCTCCCGCGACGTTCATGATCAATTCACAGCAGCGCCGCGAGGCCCAGTCGAGCCCGCTTCGGTCAACTTTGCGTTCGAATCGATACGATGACGGACTGTGCAGCTTCAAACCACGGGCCGTTCCGCGAACCGACATTGACGCAAACGCTGCTGACTCGATCAGAACGTTGACGGTCAAATTCGAGATCTCGGTTTCAAATCCGCCCATGACTCCGGCAACTGCGACTGGTCGTTTCGCGTCAGCAATGACGCACATCTCCTCCGTCAGAGCATACTGACGCTGATCAATGGCGGTGATCGTTTCACCCTTCTTCGCTCGGCGAACGACAATCCGCCGACCGTCGAGTCGATCAAGATCAAACGCATGCAGCGGTTGGCCGCATTCCAGCATCACGAAATTCGTCACGTCGACAACGTTGTTGACAGAGACCATCCCGACGGCCTCAAGCCGGTCCTTCAGCCACACGGGACTGGGTCCGATCCTGACGCCGCGGATCACGCGTCCGTGGTACTCAGGGCACAAATCAGCACACTCGATTGAGATCAAAGCCGCTGCGGTTGCCGGGTCACTGCTTTCAACGACCGCAGCGGACGGAATTGTCAATGGTTGCTCGAACAGAACTGCTGCTTCACGTGCCACACCAATGTGCCCCAGGCAGTCCGGGCGATTGCTGGTCACCTCGAGATCAATGGCCACGTCGGGCTTCGACAATCCTTCGCTGACGTCGTGGAATTCCTCCAGATTCAGTCCGGACATTGTCAGTCGATGAGTCAGCTCATCGACGGTTTTCGGCAGCGGCACATACTCGGCCAGCCAGTTCTTGCTCACGATCATGAAAGCGCACACCGACTAAAGTGACACTCGCAGCAACGAAGAAGCCCTCGTCCAAAAAGGCTCGAGGGCTCCAAGTCTGTTTGCTGACAGAAATCAGGGTCTTCAGGTCGCAGCGCCTTCAACAACCGGCGCGGACCGCTTGCGGGACTTAACTCGGTCACGTTCGCCAACGAATTCGATCAGCGCCCGCTGAGCAGCATCTCCAAGACGAACAGAGGCGAGGCGCACGATTCGGGTGTAACCGCCATCGCGTTCTTCGAAGCGTTTGGCAAGTTCATCAAACAGAATGTCGACTGCCACATTATCACGAAGATCAGAGAAGGCTCGGCGACGCAAAGCCAGGGCCGGCGAGTTGGCTTGGACCCATTTCTTACCCTGATCCGACTCCCGCCATTTTTTCCACTCGTCGGAGCCGCGTTCGGCAACCGAACCGAACTCAGCCGCGGAGGCCGTGATCTTCAGCGCCTTCCGAGCGGACGTAATCAGCTTCTCTACGATCGGCCGCAGTTCCTTGGCCTTCGGCACGGTCGTAATAATCCGACCAGCAACCTTCGGCTGACCCTTCTCGCCTTCTTCGATGCGGACGGTACGAATCAGACTGACAGCCATATTGCGAAACATCGCTTTTCGGTGCGACGCATTCCGGCCAAGTTTTCTACCCGCAACAAGGTGTCTCATCGCCGACAACCACTCACTTAAACGACAATGCAAAACACGTTCGAGACGCCCCGAACCATTCTCACTACTTCAACTGAGCGTTCGGCAAACGCATTCCGAGTCGCAAATCAATACTGCCCAGACGTTCGCGAACTTCTTCAAGAGTCGTCTCACCAAAGTTTCGGACCTGCAGCAGTTCATCTTCAGTACGCACAACCAGATCGCGAACCGTGTTGATCCCGACAGACTCAAGACAGTTAGTGGCACGCACGGAAAGGTTCAGCTCTGCCAGACTCTTATTGAGTTTCTCTTCCAGTTCCATATCGACCGGTGAGTAACCTGTGGCTTCCATCATCCCGCGCAGACCACCTTCTGGTCCGGACTCCGGACCAGGTTCGCGGAATGTAATGAAACAGTTCAAATGCTTCCTCAGAATCTTCGCGGCTTCAACAAGCGCCATCTCCGGCGTGATGGTGCCGTTTGTCCACATTTCCATGATCAGCTTGTCGTAGTTCGTCCGCTGCCCGACGCGAGTCTCTTCAATCAGGTGCCGTACGCGGCTGACTGGCGAAAATGCAGCATCCAGCGGGATGATGCCGACTTCCGGCTCATGCTGGTACTGCTCGCTTGCAGGAACATATCCGCGACCGTTTTCCGCAGTCATTTCGACATGAAACGGAACATCATCCGTCATTGTCGCAATCACGAGATCCCTGTTGATGACCTCAACCTGATCATCACAGATGACGTCGGCCCCTGTCACAACCCCGCGGGTGTTTTTTTCGATCTTCAGCGTCTTACTCGACGCACTGTGGTTCTTAATGACAAGGGATTTCAGATTCAGGCAGATATCCGTGACGTCTTCAACAACACCCGGAATCGTCGTGAATTCATGCTGCACACCCTGGATCTTTGCGCGGGTGACCGCGGACCCTTCAAGGCTGGACAACAAAATGCGCCGAAGGCTGTTACCAACCGTTGCACCAAAGCCGCGTTCGAACGGTTCCGCGACAAACCGACCGTACGTTCCCGTACGCGTTTCGCGATCAACAGCAACACGACTCGGCAACTCAAGACCACGCCAGCGAATTCTCATTTTTGTCCCCAAAACTCAAGTCAGGCTCAGCCAGTCAAAGCAGCGAAAATCAGACGCGACGACGCTTGGGCGGTCGGCATCCATTGTGCGGCAATGGTGTCACATCTTCAATCGACTTGATGGACATCCCGGATACCTGAAGCCCGGTGATCGCACTTTCACGACCGGCTCCAGGCCCTTTGACGCGGATTTCCACTTCCCGCACTCCCACCTTGGCTGCTTTCTCCGCGACTGTCTCAGCGGCTCTCTGAGCGGCAAACGGAGTGCTCTTTCGGCTGCCTTTGAATCCCACTGTGCCCGCGGTGGCCCAGCAAATGACGTCGCCTGTGGCGTCCGTCATTGTCACAATAGTGTTGTTGAACGACGCCTTAATGTAGGCGATGCCCTTGTTGACGTTACGACGAATTTTCTTCTTCTTAACCTTTGCCACGCCGCTCTCTCATTGAACTGCCAATACGAAAACTGAACTCCCGAAACGCCGTACAACCGACACTGAATCAGTGCTTCAGGTCTTTGACGCCCTTCTTCCCGGCGACCGTTTTTTTGCGTCCTTTACGCGTCCGTGCATTCGTCTTTGTGCGCTGTCCGCGTACCGGCAGTCCCTTGCGGTGACGAACCCCGCGGTAGCACTGAATCTCCCGGAGACGTCCGATGTCCTGCTGAACCTTGCGCCGCAGAGGACCCTCCACCGTGTAATTCTTATCGAGGTGATTCGTGATCCGGCTGACTTCGTCTTCCGACAGTTCACCCGCACGCTTCTGCGGATCAACTCCCAGTTCGTAGCAAATCTGGACGGCAAGGAACGGACCAATGCCGTACAGGTAGCCCAACGAAATATGAGTTGGCTTATTGTTAGGAATGTCAACGCCGAGCACGCGGGGCATCTGTAAACTCCGGAACACTTTCTCTGAACAGGCTCTGACATCAAATCCGAAAACATCAGCCCTGACGCTGCTTATGACGAGGATTCGACGAACAGATCACAAAGATCCGACCGCGCCGCCTGACGAGCTTGCAGTGATCACAAATCCGCTTAACACTTGACCGAACTTTCATCGTATCACCAATAAAAAACGCTCTCGGATGTTCCCCGGAGCAAAATGCTACTTGTCCGAATCCAGGAGTCCTGGATAATTCCGCATCACAAGGTGCGAGTCAATTTTCTGCACAAGATCCAGTGCCACCGAAACAATAATCAGGAGACCTGTGCCGCCGAAGAAACTGGCGGTCACATAATCCTGAGTGATCGTGTTGGATATAATCGTCGGGATTACGGCCACAATTGCCAGGAACGCCGCGCCCACATAGGTGATCCGCAGCATCACCTGCTCCAGATGCGACGCCGTCCGGCCTCCCGGACGGTAGCCTGGAATGAAGCTGCCATTGTCCTTCAGATTCTCTGCCATGTCTTTTGGATTGAATGTAATCGCCGTCCAGAAATAACAGAAAAAGTAAATCAGGATAATGTACGCAAGACTGTACACGAATCCCTGCCCAGGTGCGAATGCACCCCCGAGCGTACCCAATACCGTCCCGACCGTTGTGTCGGGCCCGAATGCCATCCCCAGCTGACTGAACAGAAAGAACGGGATCATCAGCAGACTGGAAGAGAAAATGATGGGCATGACGCCCGACTGATTCACTCGCAGTGGCAACCACTGGCGATTCCCACCCATGACGCGCCGACCGCGGACATGTTTCGCACTTTGGATCGGAATTCTCCGCTGACCCTGAGTGATGAAAACAACGACGGCAATTACACTCACAAACACAGCCGCCATGACCAGCAATCGTTCGATGCCGTAATTCGAACCGATTGCAAGTCCGCCCTGCCGGATCCCGTCGACCCACTTGCGGACGATCTCCGGCATTCTGGAAAGAATGCCGGCCATAATCAGCAGGCTGATTCCATTACCGATCCCGTACGCATCGATCTGCTCACCGATCCACATCAAAAACACCGTCCCGGCGGTCATGACAACTGTGCCGAACAACAGCCAGCTCAGCGTGTTGTATCCCTCCAGAATTGTCGCCTGCCCGCTCCCGCTACCACCCATTGACCACATCAGGGCAAAGCTCTGGAACACACAGACGACGACCGTCGCATATCTTGTATATTCGTTCAGCCGCCGTCGGCCCGATTCACCTTCTTTCTGGAGCTGCTCCAGAGGCGGATAAACCGTGGCCAGCAGCTGGAAGACAATCGAAGCCGTGATGTACGGCATGATGCCGAGTCCGAAGACCGAACCATTCTGCAGATCTGAAGCGGAGAACACCGACACGACCTGTAACAGACCACCCAATCCGGTAGTTCCGCTCTGGGCATTCTCCATCACCTTACCGATCGACTCATGGTCGATGAACGGGAGCGTGATATGGTATCCCAGCCGGTACACCGCCAATAGAATTAATGTAAGGAAAATCTTGCGGCGCAATTCGGGAACGCGAAAAACGGTCAGCAGTTTAGCAAGCACTCCGCCTCTCCTTCCCGAGTCCATACAAACGCGACGAGATCCAACTATACCCCGACAGGAATCCGTTCGATTGAACCGCCCGCGGCGGAAATCTTCTGTTCCGCCGATGTGGAAAATCGATGAGCGGCGATTTTAAATGTTTTGGTGAGTTCTCCGTCACCCAAAACCTTCAACTGATCAAACGAGGTTCGCACGAGACCCTTTTCGACCAGGATCTCCGGTGTGATCTCGGCGCCCGTCTCAAACGATTCATTCAACTCGCCGACGTTGACAACAGCCACGTTGGGAGCAAAATAGTTATTGTTAAATCCGCGCTTGGCCACACGTCGGAACAAGGGCATTTGGCCGCCCTGAAAACCGCGGCGACGCGATGATCCGGAGCGACTGAAGAACCCCTTATGACCTCGTCCCGAGGTCTTACCGTGCCCCGACCCGGAACCACGACCGATTCGCTTTCGCGCTTTTCGAGGCTGGATACCAACCTGGACATCATTCAGAATCACAGTGACACCCCTCGCAGTCGTTCAATCTGTTCCCGCGTCCGCAGCTGCTTCAGAGCATCGAATGTGGCCTTCACGAGATTCAGCGGATTCGTTGATCCATAGGCCTTCGTCAGGATGTCGGTAATTCCCACCGCTTCAACGACCGACCGCACACAATCTCCGGCAATGATCCCCGTTCCCGGTTTGGCCGGCAGAAGCAGTACCCGCGACGCACGAAATTCACCGATCACCTGATGCGGAATCGTGGTCCCCACGATCGGCACGGACACCTGAGACCGGTTTGACTGCTTGGTGGCTTTTTCTACCGCCAATGGCACTTCGATTGCCTTACCATAGCCGTACCCGACACGACCATTGTTGTCGCCAGTTACCACGAGCGCGGCAAAACTGAATCGCCGTCCGCCCTTCACCACGCATGCGCAGCGACGGATCTGAACTACTTTTTCGCCCGAATCACTTCTGACTTCTGCTGTCGACACCAGTCACCTCAACAAAAAACCCGAACACAAACCTCAGAATTCCAGACCGCCCTGACGCGCGGCATCTGCCAAAGCCGCGACCCGACCATGATACCGGAATGATCCCCGATCGAACACGACTTTGGAAATCCCCAGCTTCACTGCCCGTTCAGCGATCAACTGCCCGACTTTCTGTGCCGATTCCTGGTTCCCGCCAACGCCACCTGGTCCCGACAACTCGGGCTCAACCGTGCTCGCCGAAGCCAGTGTCTTTCCCGCGGCATCGTCGATGATCTGTGCATACATGTGGCGGTTACTGCGGAAGATCGACAGGCGCGGACGCCCGTGCGCATCACGAATCACACGGTTACGAACCCGGTATTCTCTTCGCTTATTCTGCAGTGCCAGACGAGTTCGAACGCTCATCGCTACAACCCAGTTTCAACAGGAACCTATGAACTAAACACTATTTAGACCCAAACGCCTTACCCGATTTGCGGCGAACAAACTCGTCCTGATAGCGAATTCCCTTGCCTTTGTAAGGCTCCGGAGGACGCACTGCACGGATATTCGCAGCAAACTGACCGCAGGCCTGCTTGTCTGAACTCTTCACGATCACATGCGTCGCGTCAGGAACCTCGCACTTTACGCCCTGCGGAATCTCAAGAATAATCTTGTTCGCAAAGCCAACCTGCAGCGTCAGTTTTGATCCTGAAAGACTCGCGTTGTAACCAACTCCGATGATTTCCAGTTTCTTCTCAAATGGCTTGACCAGGCCCGAAACCATATTCTGAATGAGACTGCGCGTCAGACCATGCAATGCCCGGTTGCTGCGCTTGTCATCCGGTCGCCCGATCTTTACCGTTGCACCATCGACTTCGACGGACATTGCCGGATGAACCGACAGTACCAGCTCGCCAGCCGGACCTTTTGCCGAGACGCGGCTGCCAGCGACTTCCACTTTTACACCGGTGGGGACAGAGACCGGTTTTTTCCCGATTCGTGACATAACTCAATCATCCCGAAGCATCGAACAACGACCACCACAAATCGATTACCAAACCTGACACACCAGTTCACCGCCGACACCCAGCTTGCGAGCCTCCCGGTTGCTGAGGACACCCTTCGATGTCGACAGCACGGCGATGCCGGTCCCCTGTCGGATATCCTTCATGTCGGACGCACCGATATACACCCGACAGCCAGGCTTTGACATGCGTTCTATGTGCTGAATCACATGCTCGCCACTCGGTCCATACTTCAGGTTCACTCGAAGCATCGCGCTGGGAACGCCCTCGATCACTTCATGATCCCAGACGAATCCCTCACGCTGCAGCGCCTCGACAATGGCCACCTTGATCTTTGAAAACGGTACATCCACAAATGGACGCTCGACGCGGACTCCATTGCGAATTCGAGTCAGCAGATCAGCGATCGGATCAGTCATCATAGCAGCACCCATACCCTCAAATTACCAGCTGGCCTTCTTCACACCGGGGATCAGCCCGTCCAGAGCAAGGTTCCGGAAGCAGATCCGGCAGACCTTGAACTTACGATAGACCGCGCGCGGCCGGCCGCACAGCATACAACGACGCTCAATGCGGCTGCTGAACTTAGGCGTCCGCTTCGCCTTTTCAATTTTTGCTTTGCTTGCCATAGCACAATCTCAGGAACTGAAAACTCGGTAAAGTACAGCCGGATCCGGAAACCTATGCGTCGTCGGCCTTAAACGGAAGTCCGAACGCTCTCAGCAGCGCTCGCCCGTCATCATCTGTGGAAGCCGTTGTCACAAACGTGATATTCATACCCTGCGTGACAGTGACCGTCTCGGGATCAATCTCCGGGAACACCAGCTGCTCGTTGAGGCCGTAGTTATAATTTCCGCTGCCGTCGAACCCTTTCGGATTCATTCCGCGAAAGTCGCGGACTCGGGGAAGCGCCAGAGTAATCAACCGATCAAGGAAGTCATACATCCGCTTGCCGCGAAGAGTCACACGGCAGCCGATCGGCTGACCTTCACGCAGTCGAAATCCCGACACGGATTTCTTCGCTTTGCAGATCTGAGCCTTCTGGCCTGACAGCTGCGCCAGCTGCTCGGCCGCCTGATCCAGTCTCTTGCGGTCATTGACCGCTTCTCCGACACCCATGCTCACGACAATCTTCGAGAGCTTCGGAATCGAGTGTGCGTTCTTACGACCCAGCTTCTCCTGAAGCTCAGGCACAATACGTGTGTGATATTCTTTCAGTAACCGGGTCATCTTAGACTCTTCAAAAACCGCCGCAGGCAACACACGAACAACCGGTCCTTACACCACTTCACTCGCGAGACTCACAATCTTCATGAAACGACGATCCCGCAGTTCACGAGCCACAGCTCCGAAAATACGAGTCCCCTTCGGATTGCCGTCGTTATCAATAATCACGATCGCATTGCGGTCGAACTTCACATAAGAGCCGTCCGGACGGCGAGCAGCTTTCCGGGTTCGCACCACAACACCCTTCACGACTGAACCAGCCTTAATCGCACTTCCGGCAAGGCTCTTCTGCACGCTGACAACCACAATATCGCCGAGTCCTGCGTACCGGCGACGCGTACCACCCAGCACCTTAATGCATCGTGCGGATTTCGCTCCCGAATTGTCGGCTACATCCAGCAGTGTCTGCATCTGAATCATTGCGTCACCTTTTCCTCTGCACCCGCACTCCGGTGTGATCAACCATCAGACAGCGGCGCTTTCCACGTCAGCGCCCGCTCCTCCGGATGTCACCACCCGAACCAGTTCCCATCGCTTCAGCTTCGACTTCGGCGGACATTCCACGATTTCCACCGTGTCACCCGTCTTTGCTTTACCGTCTTCATCGTGAACATGGCAAACCGTCCGACCCCGGATGATCTTGCCATACTTCGGATGCTTCATACGACGAGCGATCTCGACGCGAAGTGTTTTGCCCGGCTTATCGCCGGCGACTGTGCCGATCAGAGTTTTCTTCATCTCACCGTTACCAAAATCAGACCTGAGCCAGTTCACGTTCACGCTGAATCGTGCGAATCCGGGCTATGTTGCGGCGCAACTTTTTCACGTTACTGGGGACATCATTCCGTTCCGTCGCAGCCTGCAGCCGCTGACGGAACAAAGACTGCTGAGCCTCCCGGAGCTCATGCTCCAGCTGCTCATCAGACATCTCGCGAATCACGGTCGCCTTCGACATGACTTAGCACCCCATTCCACACCAGACACTTCGACAGTCAGATCTCAGGACGACGCCCGAGCAGACGAACTCGTACCGGAAGCTTATGAGCAACCCGGTTGAAACAGCTGCGGGCCGTGTCGTGCGACACGCCTGCCAGTTCGAACAGGACCGTCCCTGGTTTGACGACAGCCACCCAGCGATCCGGCTCCCCTTTTCCCTTACCCATCCGGGTTTCCAGCGGTCTTGCAGTCACCGACTTCTGAGGAAATATACGAATGTAGACCCGGCCTTCCCCGCGCACATACTGAGTTGCCGCAATTCGGCATGCTTCAATCGTCTGACCCGTGATATGACCTGGATCCAGTGACTGCAGCGCCCAATCGCCAAAAACCACAGTGTTGCCGCGAGTCGCCTTACCTCTTATACGTCCTCTTTGGCTTTTTCGATGCTTGACCCGCTTTGGCATTAGCGCCATCTGCAGTCTCCTCGTTCGAATAGTCGCCCAGATCAATCCACACTTTCACACCAATAATACC
>Ga0163144_10007926_pt1 | contig 23119 bp, 27 predicted proteins | sample OliLak19BULKMAT1_FD_123175 | JGI IMG/M metagenome (GOLD analysis project Ga0163144, IMG submission 123175) | Freshwater microbial mat bacterial communities from Lake Vanda, McMurdo Dry Valleys, Antarctica - Oligotrophic Lake LV.19.BULKMAT1 | ecosystem: Environmental > Aquatic > Freshwater >...
TAACTTTAGAGTGTAATTATTTGAAGCGACCTGTCAAGAATGTTCGGTTGATAGTTGTATAGACTTATGACGGATTTGGTAAGGTATTAGTGACACATTAGTAACAGTAAACAAAGACACAAAAGTATGGCAACAATCAATCCTTACATTAACTTCAACGGAAACGCGGAAGAAGCGTTCAATTTTTACAAATCCGTATTTGGTGGAGAGTTCGGGGATATTATTCGATTCAAAGACATAGCAAGCCCTGAATTTTCAGTTGCAGAAAACGAAGCAAATAAAATAATGCGCATTACTTTGCCTATCGGAGAAAACATGTTGATAGCTAATGACGTTCCTGAGGCTATGGGACGGGTAAATGAAATGGAAAACAGGTCCAAAGTAGCGGTCAGCGCAGAAAGTCGTGAGGAAGCCGATAAACTATTTAAGGGTCTTTCAGAAGGAGGTACCACTGAAATGCCTATGGCCGACACCCCTTGGGGTACCTATTTTGCGATGTTTAGAGACAAATATGGAATTGAGTGGACGGTTGAATTTGATTCAAAGCATAATGGTCAAGCGGGAAAATAGAATATGCAGAATAAAAATAAACAAATCTACATAAATATTCCAGTGCAAGATTTGGGAGCATCTACCAGCTTTTATGAAGCACTAGGGTTTGAAAAGCAAAAAAATTTCTCAGATGCAAATGCAAGCGGGATGAAATGGAGCGAAGAGATATATTTTATGCTCCTTACTCATGAGTTTACAAAAAACTTTATAGAAAAGAAGGAGATTGCAGATACGCAAAAAGTGGCTGACGCTATATTTGCCTTACAGATGAATAGTACAGAAGAAGTTGATGAGATGGTTACAAAAGCTAAAAATGTTGGCGCCAGAACCTATAAAAGTGAATTCAATGAGCAGCATGATTTTATGTACACCACCTCAATAGTCGATCCAGACGGACATATTTTAGAAATATTTTATATGGATGATTCAAAGCTTCTACAAAAATAAAATATGCAAAAAACTACTACTGCAACTATCTCTGGATACAATAAACTCCAAACAAAGAAAGTGAGAGAGGTGTGTGTATTTTTACAATCAAATATAGACAAGCATTTAAAGAAAAGTGAATCCAAGATTTGGCATGGGAGCCCCGTGTGGTTTATAGAGGGAAACCCGGTAGTGTCATATGCGGTGCGAAAAGGCGACAGGGTCGCACTCATGTTTTTTAGTGGTCAGAGTTTTGAAGAGATAGACTTGAAGCCCGAAGGAAAATTTAAAGCGGCGCAAATATTTTATACAGATGTTACAGATATACAGGTGGCCCATCTAAAGAGATGGCTCAAAAAAGCAACTGACATACAGTGGGATTATAAAAACATTGTTAAAAGAAAAGGACGTTTAGTACGGATAAAGTAATGTATGTGATTAACGTTTCTGTTACATCCCTGCCACGAAGCGTGTCGACACTTCACTCGTCCCCAAAACAAAACTGAGCGTCTATGGCGCTCAGTTTTGTTTTGGCGGAGAGGGCGGGATTCGGTCAGGCGTTCTAGCCTCGTCGTCACTTGGCTAGCCGCACGACCCTAGCTCGTTTGTTTTTTCTGCTGAAAAAACATGACTCCGCTTTTCGAATCCCACACGCAAGCAAAGCATTTTGCTTTCTCCTCTCCGCATAAGAAAATTGCCCCTTGCGGGGTATATTTTCAAAATGCGGAGAGGGCGGGATTCGAACCCGCGAAAGGTTTTACCCCTTACCTCGTTAGCAGTGAGGCTCTTTCGACCACTCAGACACCTCTCCAATGATGTAAAACTATCATAGAAGGGTGACTGAGTGTGTTGGTCCACCTAACGGCTGTTTTGCCTCGCAAAACATTGCCGTTTGCCTGCGGCACTGGATGAAATAAGAAGCAGTCCTTATTTCATCCACTCAGACACCTCTCCTATGATTTTTCCAAACAGCTATATGTTTTGGATTATGAGACCCTACAACACGCATATACTTATCTACAAACTCGGTATTTTCTATGCGAATCTCGCGGAAAGTATACTTCTTTTTCGCTCTAATGGCACTGTTATTGAGTATCTCATATACAGTGTCGAGTAGGGCTGGGGAAGCACTTGAAAAGCCTATTTTTACATACGAATACATCTTGCCCTTAACGCGGTATTTGTGAATAAAAACACACCCGTCAGTATCAACAAGACCACGAATAAAAGCATAGGAGTACTTAGAATTTTGAATAATCCAGTCTGGAATTGGTACTGGCTTTCTAAGTTTATTTCCTAGTGGAAGCCCAAGAGAGATGCAAAACTGAACAATGGCTTTACGATGCAAGATGATAGCTAGTGCGTCTTTATCCTTTCTCTTATACAGCTTTGGCCTTACTTTAAAAAGTGTAAATAAAAGCCGTTCAACAAAATGTGCGTAAGCTGCATCACGAGTCGCGTTAAGTGTTATGGATGTGTGATAGGGTGCAACCCCGCCATCTCCGAGCATAATTCCAAAAAACTCTGCAAGTAATTCGCTTTTTTTTGGTAAGTGCACTTCCATGGGGTAGGAGACTAAATTTTTGGAAATCTTACCGCTTGAAACCCACCACGCTTTCCATGCATCTTTGCGTTTAGTTTCATCACCACCTATTTTTCTGTTTGTGCGATAGTTAGCTACACCTCCGCTTAGCGCAATGCGCTGTAAGTGCTTAACCAAGGAAATCTCCTTTATTCCAAAAGGAAAAGGTATTTTAGTTTTCTTACTCAAAATCAGAGCGCTTGAGTAAGGAATTGAAAATTTAGCTTTTTTCCAATCGCGAATTGTTCTCTCACTTATAGAAAGAAGAGAGGCGACTTTGTTTGTCCCACCCAATTTATCAACACAGGCGGCAATGAATGCCACTTGTTCTTTGTCGTTTCGAAATTTAATTCTTTCAGATATGAACGACTTAGCCATATCTCCATTCTACCATGTGACAATATAGTTTTCGAGAGAAAGGTAGTATTTAGCCACAAATCTATTCTAGTATTTTGCAAAAGACTACAATAGGTTTTGGAGGGTTTAGGGGAGTGTTGGGGGATTTGAGAGGGATTTTGGACAGGGGGGGGGATTGTTCGGGTGGCTTTATTTCAGTAGTAAACTATATATATGTAGTCTATGGTGTCTAAAACCAATTTTTTAATAAGTCTTGAGTGTTCCAAGAGCGTCATCGGTAATAATGATTTTGGTTGCGTTTTTAGTTGGGTTTCGCCCAGAGGCAAACGTTTTAGAGTGGTTCCAGATTGTAGGGCTGATTCTCCTGTTCTCCTTTGCGATTTCCTGGGTAGGTGCGGTGATGGGTCTGATCGCGCGCTCTATTGAGGCTGTAAACTGGATTGGATTTTTGATGGTCTTTCCGCTCACGTTTGCGAGTGCCGCGTTTGTGCCAACAGCGAGCATGCCATGGGCGCTTCGTCTTTTTGCAGAGAATCAGCCGGTCACCCAAGTTATTGAGGCACTTCGCGCACTGATGGTCGGCACTCCGATAGGCAATCACGGCATACTCGCTGTGGCGTGGTGTATTGGAATTATAGTCATTGCCGTTCCTTTGACCGCGTATCTCTTCCGCAACAAAATTTCTAAATAAAGATTGCTACCACCTTTTATGCGTCGAAATACTATCGCATACTACGCATTTAATTTCCTTTTTGGGCTCTATTTGGCGACGGGTACCACTGTGCTCTTTGAGCGGGAGCTTGGGTTCTCGTTTTCGCAGATTTTTACGCTCGACGCTATATTCATGCACCCGTATTGGAGTTAAGCGTATGCAAGGGCAACGCTAATCACTTTTGATGCTCCTGCAGCGATGAGGGCCTTCCTTGCTTCTCCTAGAGTTGAGCCCGTAGTGACCACATCGTCTATAAGGACGCAGGTGCGTCCATCAATTAATTGAGGATCAGCCTCAAATGCCCCCTCCATATTTGTTAGCCGCTCTTTTCGCTTAAGCTCGGTTTGCCTTGGAGTGTTTCGAGTACGCGTCAGAGCAGATGGCGTGAGTGTAAGTAAAGGTAACGCACGCGCAATCACGCGGGCAAGCCGCTCACTTTGGTTGTAGCCACGCTCACGAAGGCGGTCTTTAAAAAGAGGTATCGGTATCAAAAGTGCGCTTTCAGTCATCTCGTCTGCGAGCACTTCTAATAGAAATGAAGCCAAAAGAGCGCCTCCGATAGCTGAAGCCTTACGCGAATCTTTATACTTAAGCTCCCAAATGAGTGCTTGCACCCTTGTATCGCTATAGGGCAAAAGAGCTTCGATACTATATATAGATATAGAGCGCGGGAGCACGAGAGCCTCATAGTGTGATTGCGATGTAGCTTCGACAAGTGCCTCCGTGCGCCGTGGCGGGAAGAGCAAATCTAAAGCGCTTATAAGGATTTTGAAGATTTTGCTTTTGGAATGCATGATTTTTGAGGGTGGGGCAATGGTATACTCTTTTCTATAAATGGCGAATTTCTCGCTCAATTCACTGCGCTCAGTTTTTAAAAATCTCGCAGATCAGCGTTCAGCCTCTGTTGTTGGTATTGATGTAGGCTCATCGGCAATTAAAGTCGTGCAAATGCGCCGCGAAAAGGGAAAAGCGATTCTTGAGACGTATGGCGCAATCGCACTTGGCCCCTATGGCGGGGTTGAAATCGGGCGCGCGACCAATCTACCCGTAGATAAGATTACTGAGGCGCTTAAAGACGTTATGCGCGAGGCGAACGTAAACGCTATAGACACAGCGCTCTCGATTCCATATTCCGCTTCGCTTGTGTCTGTGGTGCGCGTCCCGGAAATTGGGGAAAAGCAATTAGCACAGATGATGCCGATTGAGGCGCGCAAATATATTCCGGTGCCAATTGCAGAGGTGATGCTCGATTGGTTTATTGTGCCCGAAGAACGGCAGACGGGCGTTGATCAGGCTATGGAGGGACCAAAGAAAATGAGCGTACTACTCGTTGCAATCCACAACGACACCATCACAAAATACAAAAGCATTGTAGAAGGCGCCTCGCTCTCCTCTAGTTTTTATGAAATTGAAGTGTTTTCTTCGGTACGGGCGTCGCTTGATCATGGAATTGCGCCAGTTGCGGTGCTTGATGTGGGGGCGGGCGCAACCAAACTGTATATAGTAGAGCGCGGCATTGTACGGGAGTCTCATATTATCAATCGTGGAAGCCAAGATATTACCTTGGCAATCTCAGGATCGCTCAATCTGACCGTAGGTCAAGCAGAAGAGGTGAAGCGGGTGAAGGGGTTGTCCGACCCAAGTCAGCCTGAGCTGATTAAATCAATTGAATTAACGCTCCAGTACATCACCACAGAGGTAAACCGCATTCTCACTGCGTACCAATCAAGGGCGCAAGTGAGCATCGGCAAAGTGGTGTGTGTTGGCGGGGGGTCGATTATGAAAGGATTTAAAGAATTTGCAGCAAAGAAGCTCGATTGCGAAGTTGTATTGGCAGATCCGTTTGGAAAAACAGAGACGCCCGCCTTTCTTGCAGATGTTTTGAAGGAAGCAGGTCCAGAATTTTCTGTTGCCGTGGGATTAGCTCTCAGGCGTCTGCAGGAAGTTGGCTAACCTCGTACCACACTTCAATTGAAAAAGTGTTAAGGGGCGATATCCACTGTGCGCACGATATATAAAGAAAAGCATACGCACTATCGCGGTATACTAAAGCAATCATGGATTTCCCGGTCAGAACTACTTTTATCCCAAAGAAAACATTGGATCCCGGCACACGACCGGCAGCACGCGCCGGCGCTGGAATTTTATTTTTTCTTGCCTTTGTTATTTTTCTGGGATCGACCGTTTTGGCAGGTGGAGCGTTTGCATATGAGAAGTATCTTGCTCAGAGCATTAGTTCAAAGAGCGATCAGCTTACTAAGGCGCGCGCAGCATTTGAGCCAGCTACCATCCAATACCTCCAACGGTTAGATGACCGCCTTATATTCGGAAAGCAAATCCTCGGCTCACACGTCGCCCCCTCCCACCTCTTCTCGCTCCTCTCGGCTTCAACCCTAGCGACCGTTGCCTACTCAAAACTCAACTATGACCTGGGGCCCGATGGTAGAGCAATCCTTTCGCTTGAAGGAACAACGAAAACCTTTAGTGAAGTTGCGCTTCAGTCAGACGAATTTAATAAACAGCGCCCACTGCACGATGTTATTTTCTCGAATTTCAATGTTCAGGAGAATGGGACAGTTGTTTTTGCAGTAAATGCAGCTATTGATCCTGGATTTTTGCTGTATCGAAACGTACTCGATGGAACAAGTGCGGTGCAACCAGCCTCGGGGGCAGGGGACGCAACACAGCAGCAAGCTCAACAACAGCAGCAAGTGCAAACGGCCCCAGCTACACAGTCTCAACCTCAAACGGCAACGCCACCACCTAATTTGGTTCCTTCTAAGCCAACACCATAACTATGTTTAAATTTCTTACACCACTTATCTTAGTGTTGATTGCGGGAGCAACATTTTTTCTCTATACCAACCCAAAGTATCAAGAAATTAAAACACTTCGCCTTCAGGAGCGCGAGTACGATGATGCGCTCACCAAGTCAAAAGAACTTCAGCAGGCGCGCAATCAATTGATCGCCAAGAGCGACACATTTTCTCCAGACGATATTCGAAAGCTTGAGCGTCTCTTGCCAGATAACGTCGATAACATCCGATTGATTCTCGATATTGATAACATTGCGATGCGTTACGGACTTAGAATCCGAGGCGTTTCAGTCAGTGACCCGAAAGGTTCAAGGAAAGAAGTTGGAGGCGAGACTATTGGGGCTGCGCAAGACAAGATCGGCTCAGTTGAACTCTCGTTCACTATCGCCGCACGCTACGAGGATTTTCTGAGATTTCTAGGCGATCTCGAGCGATCGGTGCGAGTTGTTGATATTCAGACCATGGCCTTCACTGTGGGAGAAGGAGATCTCGTCCAGTACTCACTGCTTATTAAAACCTATTGGCTGAGATAAACGCATGATTGATTTTATTAAACAGAATAAGGTTTTCGTTGGGATCATCTTCGCCGTTGTGGTGCTTGTGGGCGGGTACTTTATCTATGGCGCAGGGGGAACACCTTCTGAGGGATCCGCACTCACCTCTACGGGCGTATCCGAAACATCCAAAGTAAGTAGAGAGCTGCTTGCAACACTCTCAAATCTCAAATCTATCTCGCTTGATTCATCTATTTTCACTGATAGCGTATTTCTTTCACTGACTGATTTCGGCACTGTGATTCCGGTACAACCGGTAGGGCGAGATAATCCGTTCGCACGTCTGTCACCCTCTGGCGTACGTGCAACCTCTGGCACAACTGGAACAACGGTAACCGTGGGACCAGACGGTAAAACTACAACGACCCCCCGAAAACGGTAACTATGAACGCACTTCAGTGCCATTGTTCTTTACTCAACTATGCTTCCACTTACTCACACAACACGGGTTTCCTTTACAAGCGCCGCTAATGTTGAGGTGTTGTTATGAATCTCCTTGGCCTGCTTGCAGATAGGGGGGTTCTTGATCCTCAAAAAATAGGAGCGCTCGAAGAAGAATCCCGCCAGACCAATAAGCCTATTCAAGATGTGTTAGTTCGAAATGGCGTCACTGCAGAGGCAATACTGCAGGCAGAAGGAGAGTATTATGGACTGCCGACAAAAAAGTTAGCTGATAGCAAGATTCCTTTTGAAATACTTCGCTATATCCCTGAGGAGAGTGCCGCCTATTACCGTCTTGTGCCTCTTGGCGTGGTGCAGAAGGTGCTTGAAATTGGCATCGTTGATCCGGATAATCTCGAGGCACGTGACGCGCTAAACTTTATTTCGGCAAAAATAGGACTTCCGTATAAATTGTTTGTCATAACCGAAGAGGATTTCGGCCTAGCAATCAAGCAATATCGGGGCATGTCAGGTGAGGTTGGAAGAGCGCTGAACGAACTTGAAACTGCGCTCGTGACCGAGGATGAGAAAAAAAATAAAAAGGATGCGTTTGATGATGAACAACATGTTGAAGCAATCCCACAATCAGATGAACTCGATACAAAATCTGTTAATGGTGAAGCTGCGGTCATTACAGAAGATGCACCGATTACAAAAATCGTCGCAACGATCCTGCACTATGCAATTGAAGGAGGCGCATCCGACATTCACGTAGAGCCAATGGTAGGGCTATCCCGCGTTCGCTACCGCGTCGATGGCGCGCTTGCCACTTCGCTCTCTCTGCCCTCAAAGGTGCACCAGGCAGTTGTGGCTCGCATTAAAGTGCTATCCAATATGCGCTTAGACGAAAAAAGAAAGCCGCAAGATGGTCGTTTCTCTGCACATATCGATAATCAAAAAGTAGACTTCCGCGTCTCAACATTCCCAACGTATTACGGAGAGAAGGTGGTTATGCGTATTTTGGGCCTTGAAGTGAAGCAGTGGAAGCTTGAAACGATGGGATTCCTGCCTCGCGATCTCGCACTCTTGAAGGCTGCACTCAAAAAACCATACGGCATGATTCTGATTTCGGGCCCTACCGGCTCGGGTAAATCAACAACGCTCTACGCGATGCTAAACGAAGTGGATCGCGAACACCAAAACGTGCTTTCGCTTGAAGATCCAGTTGAGTACAACATTCCGGGCGTCTCGCAATCACAAGTACGGCCTGAAATAGGCTACACCTTTGCAACGGGACTGCGCACTACGCTTCGTCAGGATCCAAACGTAATTATGGTTGGAGAAATCCGCGATAAAGAAACCGCACAACTCGCAGTGCAAGCGGCCCTCACTGGACATCTTGTGCTCTCGACTATACACACCAACAACGCGGTGGGCATTATCCCGCGCTTACTTGATATGGGTGTGGATCCATTCCTTATCCCACCTACTCTTATTTTGGGTATGGCGCAACGTCTTGTACGGACACTCTGTCCTGGAGGAGGAGAAAAGGTAAAGGTCGAGGCGTCTCTTGAAGAGATGCTTACTTCAGAATTTGCAGACTTGCCTCAGGAGCACCGAGGAGTGCTGCCTCCTTTGACCGAAGTGTTTCGAGCAAAGCCAACGCCTGAATGTCCAAATGGAACGAGAGGTAGAGCCGCGGTGTTTGAGGTGATGGAGATGACACTGGACATGGAGCGCGCAATTCTTGCACACGGTTCCGAGGAGGATATTTCTGGTATTGCACGCAAACACGGCATGATTAGCATGAAAGAGCATGCTATTATCAAATCTGTTGCAGGAGAAGTGCCGTTTGAAGAAGTGAATACACTCGGAGGAACGTTTGATATCGCTGACGATCCGATTGAGTCAATTCCTGAGACTGCAGCGGAAGTTCCAATTGAACAGCAAGTAACCATACAGAAAGAAGATGCAGGAGGTACTACAACATGATGAAAATAAGGAAGGGAAGCTCGTGCTCTTGGTCGATGATGACCAATTTTTAAGAGATATGTACGCGCTAAAATTTAAAGAAAAGGGATTTGCCGTTGAGACTGCCACATCAGGATCAGAGGCTATTGAGCGTCTTAAAGGAGGCTTGAATCCATCAATCATTCTTTTCGATCTTGTGATGCCGGGAATTGACGGATACGAATTTTTAGAAACAATGAGAGATCAAAAATTGGCGCCGGGTGCTGCAAAAATCACGCTCTCAAACCAAGGACTTGATACAGATGTGGAGAAAACAAAGGCCTTAGGTGCAGCAGGGTATATCGTAAAGGCAAATACCATTCCCTCCGAGGTTGTAGCGCAGGTAATTGCGCTGGTAGAAAATAAATAACGCACATGGCATATAAAGAAAAGCTGCAACAGTACATCGAAGCGGTTATCACGCAAGGCGCATCTGACTTGCACCTTATCGCGGGCAATCACCCTATTATCAGAGTATCGGGTGCGCTTGTGCCGCTGCTCTCCGAAGAGAAGCTCACACCTCAAGATACAGAAGCACTTTTATTTGAAATGCTCTCAGAGGTAAATAAAACTCGCTTTCAAACAACTCAGGAAGTTGATTATTCGTACGCGTATGGTGATCGGGTCCGCTTTCGTGGAAATGGGTATTACCAGCGCGGAACGGTGGGCATCGCGCTTCGCTTGATCCCGCGCGAGATTAAGAATTTTAAGGATCTCAACCTACCGCCTGCTATTGAATCGTTTGCCAATCGAAGACAAGGATTCTTTTTGGTGGTGGGTCCTGTCGGGCAGGGAAAAACAACAACGCTCGCGTCCATGATCGAGTTGATCAACACCACGCGCACTGAGCATATTCTTACGATCGAAGATCCGATCGAATACCTCTTTGAAGACAAAAAATCGATCATTAACCAGCGCGAAGTAAAAATTGATACCGCAGACTTTTCAAGCGCGCTTGCGTCTGTGTTTCGCGAAGACATAAACGTCGTGATGATCGGCGAAATGCGCACCCCTGAGACGATCTCAACTGCGGTGACTGCTGCCGAAACAGGGCACCTCGTGCTCTCCACACTGCACACCAATAACGCGGCGCAGACGATCGACCGCATCATCGACTCATTTCCGGCAGAACAGCAGGGGCAGATCCGCATCCAGCTCGCCGCGTCGCTCATCGGTATTTTCTCGCAGCGTTTGGTGCCTCGTATTTCGGGCGGTTTGCTTCCTGCTGTGGAGCTTTTGATCAACACCAACGCAGTTTCCAATCTTATTCGAGATAAGCGAACGCATGAGATTAACAGCGTTATCGAGACATCAGCAGAAGAGGGGATGATCGACATGAATCGCTCACTGGCAGAATTAGTGCGTGCGGGAGAAATTTCACTAGAGACCGCATATTCGCGCTCATGGAATCCTCAAAATCTTGAGCGATTGATTTAATCTATGATTTTTACATATCAAGCGATTGACCAGAGCGGAAAAACCTTTCAAGGGACCATTGATGCGGTTACCGAGGATGTTGCTATCTCTTCCCTCCAGCGCAGAGGACTCACTATTATTTCGATTACGGGTGCCGGGCATGAGAAGGGGTTTGCCGGAATAACCAAGCTGTCCCTCTTTGAGGGTGTTTCAAACCGCGATGTCGTTATTCTTTCTCGTCAGATCGCAACACTCTTTGAAGCGCAGGTTTCAGCCCCGCGTGTGTTTAGGCTTCTTGCCGAACAGCAAGATAAGCCTACACTTCGCCGAATATTAACTGAGGTATCAGATGACTTGCAGGCGGGAAGCCAGATCGGAAAGGCGCTCGCGAAGCATCCGAAGGCATTTTCTGAGTTCTACACCAACATGGTGCGAGCGGGTGAGGAATCCGGAAAACTCGATGAGACATTTCTTTTCCTCGCCGATTACCTCGATCGAAACTATGAATTACTTAGTAAGGCGCGCAACGCGCTTATCTATCCGGCCTTTGTTGTTATGACGTTCATTTCTGTCATGGCGTTGATGCTTACGATGGTTATTCCTAAGATCAGCACCATTTTGATTGAGTCAGGACAAGAAGTGCCATTTTATACGCGCATTGTCATCGGCATTTCAAACATACTTGTTGATTACGGCATCTTTGTCTTAATTTTGCTAGTCGCAGGCGGATTCTTTGCATTTCGTTATGTGCAATCGCAAAATGGAAGCAAGGCTTTTGATCGATTTAAGCTTTCAATCCCGTACGTTGGTTCTTTGTTTGAAAAGTTATATCTCTCCCGCATCTCGGATAACATGCACGTGATGCTCGCCTCTGGCATCACCGCAGTGCGAGCGCTTGAAATCACCGCGGCTGTCGTTGGATCTGAGGTTTATAAAGAAATTCTCACCGAAACACTTGAGCGGGTTAAGGCTGGATCCCCAATTTCCGAATCACTCGCAAGGTATCCAGAAATTCCGTCAATTATGGTGCAAATGATGCAAGTTGGTGAAGAAACAGGAGAAGTGGGGAATATTCTTGAAAAGCTCGCAAAGTTTTATAGGCGCGAAGTAAATAACGCGGTTGATACGCTCGTTAACCTCATTGAACCGGTGATGATAGTAGCGCTCGGTCTTGGTGTGGGTGTTCTGCTCGCGTCCGTGCTTATCCCAATCTACAACGTCTCCAACTCCATCTAGCTCGACCTAAGCCCTACTTAGCCCTTACGCTTCGAGTGCGCACAAATCTGTCGAAAAGTAGGAAATTTCTAGCTTGGTGTATCCCAAAACAGGCTCTACTGTTTTAGCGGTGTGGTACGGAGTTATCCACACGACGTGTAGGTAGGGGAGTAGGTAACGCTCTATACTTAAGAGGAAAGCGTACGTCGGTGCGTTTATATAATTTGTTTACAAACTTATCCGGATCTATGAATCACAAACAGCGAGGTTTTACACTTATTGAACTTCTGGTCGTTATTGCCATTATCGGCATCCTTTCGTCCGTTGTGCTCGCATCTCTTAACAGCGCTCGTCAAAAGTCGCGTGACGCTCGCCGCATTGCAGATATCAAGCAGCTGCAAACAGCGCTAGAGCTCTACTACGATGCCCAGTTAACGCCTGGGTATCCCGCAACGCTTACATTGCTTGCAGGAACGTATATCCCCACGATTCCACTTGATCCAACGGCTCAGGCAACGAACGGAACAACTGGCGGAAACTACGCATACACTCCGCTCGCAGCTACTGCGGGAGGTACTCCTTGCGTCGGCTACCACCTTCGAGGAACATTGGAAAATGCATCGAACCCGGTCTTTACGAATGATGCAGATGCCGATGTCGGACTTCTCTGTGGAACAGTTACAGGTATCAGTGTCGCAGACTTTGTAGGTACTGATCCAATTTACGACGTTAAGCCGTAAGTCGCTCTCTCGCTTTAGTCGACACAACCCGCACTTGATGCGGGTTGTGTGTTTTTTGGGCGGTATAACCCGATAGAGACTAGTCTCTATCGGGTTATACTTACGCGAATGATTGAGTGGACCGATGGTATCGTCCTGATTGGATTTGGATTGATATTGGGAAGTTTCCTAAATGCGCTTTCGTTTCGCTATAAAAGCGGAAAGACCATGTGGGGACGCTCCGCATGTATGACCTGCAACAAAGAACTGAAAGCACACGACCTGATCCCTGTACTTTCATATTTGTATTTACGCGGTCGTTGCCGCATGTGCAAGGCGAAGATGTCTGTGCAGTATCCAGTAGTCGAGCTAATCGCCGCGTTACTCACCGTATTGTGCTACATGGTGACGTCGGATCCCGTTCTGTTCACGCTCTCTCTGGCGTTTTTCCAGATTCTGCTTTTTATCTGCATCTATGATCTTCGACACACCATAATTCCCGATGCGTTTGCGTACGCGGCCTCTGGCATCGCACTTATTTTTGCACTAGCAAAAGTTAACTATTCTGTTGCGCTCCTCGATCCGTATGCGCTTATTGCAGGACCCCTGTTGGCGCTTCCAATTGCGGCGATCTGGTATCTCTCACGGGGCAAAGCGATGGGACTTGGGGATGCCAAACTCTTTTTGGCTGTGGGATGGTTTTTGGGACTGTTTGCGGGCATAGCCGCGTTTGTATTTTCTTTCTGGATTGGCGCCGTTGTTGGAGTTTTCCTCCTCCTTGTCTCGCGAGGGAAGCGAAGCCGGTATAAAATGAAGAGCGAGATACCCTTCGGCCCCTTTATAGCTCTCGCGTGTGCGCTTGTGTATTTCGCCTCACTTGATGCATTCACTATTTTGAATATTTTTACATTCGTATGAGCCTCTTTTCATATACATATGCGCGTCGCACTACACACTCAGGCTTTACGCTAATTGAGCTGATTGTGGTGATTGCCATTATGATGGTTATTAGCGCATCAATCCTCTCGCGCTACGGCCAATTTAATGGTGTCGTTCTCCTTCGAAATCTTGCATACGATATCGCCATCACTATTCGCCAAGCGCAGGTGTACAGCATTTCAGGTAAACAAGGAGGCACCGCCTCTGGAGCGCAATATGGCGTATATGTTGCAGCCGCAACGCCCAATCAATATCTCATTTTTGCAGATGATAATGGTAATCGCGCATACAATACGGGCGAGGCAGTAGAAATTTTTACAGTGCGCAATGGATATAGCATCTACGATTTTTGCGGGGACAAAGCCTCAGGTACTCCTGACTGCAAGCTCTCGGGTATTGTGATTACCTCGCTGACGCTTATGTTCAAACGGCCAGATCCAGATGCAATTATTACAACGTCTGCATCAAATAGCGGCTATACGCAGGCGCGCATTATCGCGCGTTCTGCCTCGGGTAACACGCGCGCAGTAACCATAACCCTAACGGGACAAATTTCAGTGCAGCAAGGCGATTAATATGAAAAGGCTTACTCACACTCAAAATGGATTTACACTCATTGAACTAATGGTTTCAGTCATGATTTTTAGTTTTGTCATGCTTATTGCGGTGGGCAGTTTGCTTTCGATGATAGATGCAAACCGCAAAGCGCAGTCTTTGAAATCAGTTGTGAATAATCTCTCCTTCGCTCTTGATTCAATGGGCAGAACGCTCAGAGAGGGAAGTAATTATCACTGCGGTGGCGCCCCATACACCGCGACTTCTGATTGTGCCGCAGCTGGAGATACGATAATAGCGCTTGAGCGATTCGGAGGCAGTTCATCCTCTGCAGGAGATCAGACGGTGTATTGTTTGGGTTCGGGTGGCGTCTGTACTACATCGGGAACCTCGTTGCTTCGCTCCACAGACGGGGGTTCAACTTTTCTTCCCATCACCGCGTCTGAAGTAGTAATTGAGAAATTGCGTTTTTATGTTGTCGGATCTGCCAGAAATGAATCACCAAAAATCCAACCAAAGGTGGTTATGGTGGTGCAAGGATACACGGGGACAAATCAAAGGGTGCGAACCGATATAAAATTACAGACAACGATAACACCACGCCTCTATGACCAATGATAAAAAACTAAATCTAAAAAGAGGATTTACCCCGAATCACCTGTATAAAAAAGGTGATACGGGGTTTACGCTGATTGAAACGTTTGTTGCAATTACGATTTTGATTACTGCAATTGCTGGCCCTTTGACGATTGCTGCCAAGGGGTTGCAAAGCGCAATTCTCGCCCGCGATCAGCTCACCTCGTCATTTTTGGGGCAGGAAGGTCTCGAGTACATACGACAAAAGAGAGACACATCAAGTCTGCAGGGAGGCGATTGGGCTTCATGGCTCTCTAGTATGGGCTCATGTGTCAATCAATTTTGCACAGTAGATGCGACAGAGCAATCATCGCCGTCACTCAACGTATGTCCCGTGGGTGGATGCCCTAACCTGCGCTACGATACCGCATCCGATCTCTTTTCTTATTCGCTCGGCGATACGCTCACTAATTTTAAGCGCTCAGTAACAATCGTTCCGAACACCAATAACAATACTGAAGCCACCATCACCTCAACCGTCCTATGGACGACCGGCACGTTTACCAGACAAGCATCATTCTCTATGACGCTTTCAGATTGGCAGGGGAACGGAAGTACCGGAACTGGTTCTTCGGGGCCTTCGGGGGGTCCCACTATTACTGGACAACCCGAGAGTCAGGTAGTGCCAAGCGAGTGTTGTGGACGGCAATTCTCGCTCACTGTGGATGCGACAGGTACCGGATCACTTTCCTATGAGTGGTATCGCAATGGTGTTGCCCTCGGCTATAACTGGTTCCAGTATTATGAAGGAAATGCGATAGAGGCGGACGAAGGTTCGTACTATGCAATAGTCACTGATGACTTGGGGTCAACTCAATCAATTACTGTCACGGTGATAGTGGATTAACATATGATTACTAAGCGAACCCACACACAAGGTTTTACGATTCTCTACGCGGTACTTATATCGAGCGTCATGCTAGCAATCGGGATAGCAATCTTTAATATCACCGTGCGTGAATTGCGGCTCTCGTCAGTGGTTCGCGAATCGCAAAAGGCAATTTATGCTGCAGACTCAGGAGCGGAATGTGGGCTTTACAATGCGTTTAGAATGGATCGCTTTTCAACCAGCAGCCCACAGACGTTTTCTTGCAGCGATCAGACATTTCCACTGCCATCAGCGACGCGCCCTTCCACAGACACCGCGCAAATTGGTGGATACGGCTATTCAGACTCAAGCAATAGTGCGACATCCACATTTACGGTAACCTACGGCGCAACGTGTGCGGTCGTTTCTATCTCTCAACACTTGCTGCCGGGAAACCAAATCCGCACCATTATTGAGTCGCGCGGGTATAATCCATGCACATTTGGTCCCACTCGCGTTGAACGCGTCTACCGAGTACTCTACTAGGATGCAAGGCTAGGGCCTCAGAGGTAGCGTATGGTTTCAAAAGATATTAAAGCGCGATACGAAAAGCTTAAAGAGGCGATAGATCACTATCGCTATCAATATCACGTGCGCGATATTTCAGAAATTTCGGAAGCAGTACTTGATTCGCTTAAACATGAACTCTCAGAAATTGAAAAAGGACATCCAGAATTAATTACTCCCGATTCTCCTAGTCAGCGCATAGCGGGCGCACCACTTCCTAAGTTTGTAAAAGTACGGCACGAGGTGCCTCAATGGTCTTTCAATGATGCCTTTTCTCCTGAAGAAATGCGTGAGTTTGATGCTCGTGTAAAGAGAGGATTGCCTGGAAAAATGCCCAGTTATACGTGTGAGCTTAAAATTGATGGGCTTAAGGTAGTGTATACGTATAAAAAAGGATTACTTGCTGTAGCCTCGACACGAGGAGACGGGTCAGTGGGAGAGGATGTGACACACAATGTGCGTACAATTGAATCGGTGCCGCTTAGATTACAGCGTGCTGTGGATGTGATTGTTGAAGGAGAAGTATGGATGAGCGAGAAGGCACTTGAAGCTTTGAATAAGGAGCGTGCAAAAGCTGGAGAGCAGTTGTTTGCGAATCCTCGAAACGCAGCTGCTGGCGGTATTAGGCAGCTTGACCCAAAAATCGCTTCCAAAAGAAATCTCGATGTTTTTATATATGATGTTGCGCAAACCTCCGAATCACTGCCAGCAACACAAGAAGAAGAGTTGGAATATTTACGTGATCTTGGATTTAAAGTAAATCCGCATTTTAAACACGCAAAGAATATTGATGAAGTGATTGCGTATTGGGAGTCTTGGCGCGTACAAAGCAAAAAAGAAGGGTATTGGATTGACGGTATTGTGGTGAAGGTAAGTGAGCATGCGCTGCAGGAACGTCTTGGATACACAGGAAAAGGACCTCGATTTGCAATTGCTTTTAAATTCCCAGCGCAGCAAGTTACAACGATCATTGAAGATATTGCGTTTCAAGTGGGACGCACTGGAGTAGTTACCCCAGTTGCGCATCTGCGTCCGGTATCGGTAGCGGGCTCCACCGTGTCTCGCGCGACGCTTCATAACGAAGACGAGATTAAGCGCTTAGATCTGCGTGTGGGAGACACGGTTATTCTTGAGAAAGCGGGAGATGTGATTCCGCATGTCGTACAAGTATTAACAGAATTTCGCACAGGAAAAGAAAAAAAATTCAAATGGCCCCAGAGAATTTCTGAGTGCGGCGCGGATGGGTCAATCGAGCGAGTGCCCGGCGCCTCTGCGTGGCGCTGTGTCGTGCGGGATTCGTTCTCTCAACAAGCGAGACGTTTTCAATATTTTGCCTCGCGCCGCGCACTTGATATTGAAGGATTGGGAGAAAAGAATGTAGAACTCCTGCTCTCCGAGGGACTTATTGCGAACTTCGATGACATTTTCTCGCTTGAGCAGGGAGACGTTGAAGCGCTCGAGGGGTTTGCAGAACTTTCTGCCCGAAATTTAATTAGTGCAATTAAAAAAGCGAAGATTCAACCACTGTCGCGTGTACTTACCGGACTTTCCATTCCGCATGTAGGAGAAGAGACTGCATTTTTACTCGCACGCAATTTTAAGACGATTGATGATCTTGCGAGGGCTTCAGAAGAGAAGTTGCGAGTAATTAATGGAGTGGGGGATATTATGGCGCGCGAAATAATGCTCTGGTTTACAGACAAAAACAATCAAGCGATGCTCTTGCGCCTTAAGTCGCACCTAAAAATTACTTCAGAGAGTACGGTGGCTGTGCCAAAAGATTCCTTTTTTGCCGGTAAAACATTTGTGCTAACTGGCACAATGGAAAAGTATTCTCGAGATGAAGCAAAAGAAGAGATACGCCGCCTCGGCGGCGATGTGTCCTCATCAGTTTCAAGTAAAACCCATGCAGTAATTGCCGGCGGGGAGGCGGGTAGCAAACTTGATAAAGCGCGTGAATTAGGGGTGCGTATTATGACAGAGTCCGAGTTTGCAAAAGCCTTACATTCCTAGCCCAAAATACTTTTTGTACATTTCGTCGAGTTTGATTACAATTGATGAGGGACGCGACGTAGGGTCACGCAACAAGTCAATGTCAGCCGAAAGGCAACGCGAATCGCAATTGTAATTAAATTCACATGATTTCCAGAGAGGATGTAAAAAAAATAGCGACGCTCGCACGCATCACCGTCTCAGACACTGAGGCGGACACTTACGCTGGGGATGCAGAAGAAATTTTAAGCTTCGTTGTACAAGTAGGAGGCACGTCTTCACCCCACGAGGGAGACGCTCATATGCTGCTCACGAATGTCATGCGTGAAGACGGTGTTCCGCATGAGGAGGCTGCATACACAAAAGATATTTTAGATAACGCTCCAAAAACCGAGAACGATTATATTGTCGTTCGAAAAGTGATCACAAAAGAATGAATCCCGCTGCAAGTTACGCCATCATGACAAAATTTTCTTTAATCATAAATATACTTCTAACGGGATGAAACCGCTTAACGAATTAAGTATTACGGAGGCTAGCACGTTGCTCGCATCGCGCGAGATTTCTTCTGTTGATGTAACAAATGCGTGTAGGGAGGAAATTGCTAAGAGAGATGGAGACATACATGCGTATCTTGAGGTGTTTGATGATGCTGAGACTCAAGCGAAAATGGCGGATGAAAAAATAAAAGCAGGAAGCGCCTCAGCGCTTACTGGTATTCCACTTGCAGTGAAAGATAATATTTTAATCAAAGGCAAAAAAGCATCTGCGGCCTCAAAAATGCTTGAGAACTACACAGCGACCTATGATGCCACGGTGATTACGCGATTGCGCGAGCATGGTGCTGTATTTTTGGGGCGCACCAATATGGATGAGTTTGCTATGGGGGGTTCCACGGAAAACTCAGCATTTGGCCCAACTCGAAATCCACACGCTCTAACGCGTGTGCCAGGCGGCTCTTCTGGGGGCTCTGCGGCGGCAGTTGCAGGACATTTAGCAATTGGGGGTCTTGGTACTGACACGGGAGGATCAGTGCGAGAGCCTGCAGCGTTTTGCGGCATCGTCGGTTTTAAACCAACGTATGGTTCGGTGTCTCGCTCGGGATTAATCGCCATGGGATCATCTCTTGATCAGTGGGGACCGATGACGAAGTCTGTGACTGATGCAGAAATCCTCTGGAATGCCGTTAAAGGAAATGATCCGCTCGACAGTACGTCACTTCCCGAAGGTGTGTATCCTAAGCGTGCAGAAACTAAGAAAATCGGAGTGCCGATGAGTATTATGGGCGGTCTTGATTCAAGCGTTATGGAAAATTTTCAGGCCGCGCAAAAGAAATTTAAGGATCAGGGCTACGAGATAGTCACAGTGGATCTTGAGCTGCTTAAAAAAGTGCTCTCGATTTACTACATTATAATGTTTGCAGAAAGCTCAACGAATCTTTCTCGTTTTGATGGTGTCCGCTACGGCCTTTCAAGACAGGGAAGTGATTTGATCGGTGATTACGCAGCATCAAGAGGGGAAGGATTTGGTACAGAAGTGCGCAGACGCATCTTGCTTGGCACCTATATTCTATCTGCTGGTTACTATGATGCGTACTACGGTAAAGCAGTCGCTTCTCGCAAAGAATTAGTTGCAGATTTTAACAAAGCGTTTGAATCAATTGACTTTGTGCTCACACCAACTACCCCTGTACCTGCGTTTAAGCTAGGTGAAAAGACTGACCCACTTTCTATGTATTTAACAGACATCTTTACGGTTACTCCAAACCTCACGGGCATGCCGGCGATCTCTATTCCATCAGGAACGATCGAAAAAGAAGGAGAACATCTGCCACTTGGGGCTCAATTGATCGCTCCGCACGGCATGGACGAGAGACTGCTTAACGCTGCAAAACGCTTCGCGGGTGAGGTAAAATAGCCCTACGATGGACGGCGTTGGTTTCCTCAATCTCCAGTACATACTTCTTGCGTTTTACAACGCGGTTACGGGACACGGAGTCTCATCTCTCTCCTTTACGGTGCGCAGTATCACCGATTTGATTATGGGGTTTGGTATTTTTGCATCCCTCGTATTGCTCGCAATGCTGGTGTATGCGCATATGCGCCTTGAGCAGGTACAGCTTGAAGCAAAGCATCATCGGTATGATGCGATCGCGCAGTATGAAGGCAAGCGCGTGGTCAAAAACGAGCGGTGGGATCATGTGCAGCAATTAATGACTTCTGCCTCGCCTTCAGATTGGAGATCGGCCATTATCGAATCGGATATTCTGCTTGGTGAATTATTGTCACATTTTAGCGTCCCAGGAGGCACGATCGGTGAGCAATTGAAAAATGTAACGAGAACTTCTTTCACAACGCTAGATTTGGCATGGGAAGCGCATCGCGTGCGAAATGAAGTGGCACACGCGGGCAGCACGTATCAATTAACTGAGCGGGAGGCGAGGCGAACTGTGGATTTATTTCGCCAGGTTTTTGACGAGTTCGGAATCATCTAGGTTGCGCGTTAGAATCGCGAACTGCTGCGTTATGGGTCCCATTAATTTCTCTCGACGTATACTAGATACGTCTCAAGAAATCAGAATCCCACGCCTAGCATTTCATCGATTTTAACTTTGCAACAAATCAACTCATCGCATCGCTTGATAAGGAGGTTTTTTTGGAGTATAGTGTGGCCTCATAGCGGGGTAGAGCAGTAGTAGCTCGTCAGGCTCATAACCTGAAGGTCGTGGGTGCAAATCCCACCCCCGCAACAAGATGCAAAAAGGCCCGCGCAAGCGGGTCTTTTTGCATCTTGTCTGACGGGGGAGCGACAGTGTTGAACACTGTCGCGTTGGGATTTGCAGGATTTTGCGTGGGTCCCCATTCAGTAGAATGGGGCGCAAAATTGGGGCAGGGAAATTTTTGGTCGTGTCGACGACCAAAAATGTTCCCGCCATATCCCACCCCGCAACTCCACCTGCTATACTTTAATCAATGGATAGAGCCCCTGGGCATCATATAAATATCGCCCCACAATCTGAGAAGCTTCAATTTGGAGATATCGCAGAGGTGCGTACTGAAAAAGGATCCATATATCGCTATCTGGAAAACGGTAAGACAAAGCGCTTTAAAGCAGCAGAAAATAAACAATACGAGGAACAAGATGCGCTAGTATATGTTCCTGATTTTGCATGGGTGAGTAAATATGCCCCGCCAGGTACTCGCGAGCGACTCGGTGAGAATGAAACAATATATGTAGATATTCTTCTCGAATATGTTCAAAATCCAAGAAAGGACGGAAAAAAGTATATATTATTGACAAAGAGGGCAAGAAAATAGAAACCAATGAAGAGATAGCAAAGGCTAGTGGACCCATTTATCTAGCATTTCTATCCAGTGATACTAAAGTAGAGTTCTCTATTCCTGTGTCGCATACGCCCAAGGTCGAATCTATGACATTTGACGTTCGCAGATATATCGACGAGGAGACGAAAGTGGAAATGAGAGAAAGGCATTTAGGAAATAAAGTTGTCTCAATCGTGCGGAAGAGCGGAGGGTCTATGAAGTCTGTATAGCGTTGAATTAACTTGCCTCAGATGCTATGTTCTCTGTACGTCGGCGTAGCTCAGATGGTTAGAGCGTAGCATTCATAAAGCTAAGGTCGGAGGTTCGATCCCTCCCGTCGACACAAAATACAAGGACCCCGCGAAAGCGGGCCTTTGTATTTTGTGCGACGAGCAAGCAGATGACTCTGCTTGCGTGGAGGGATTGAAAGGCACAGCAATGTTTCGCGAGTACGCGAAACTGCGAGCCGGGGTCGAGAGCGGTGGTATGTGACGACATATCACCGACTCGTGACCGATCTCCCCTCGACCAAAAAAACTCCCCTCAGGGAGTTTTTTGTTTGGCGCGGTTGACGGGTGCTGACCCCGCGACCTCTCGCGTGACAGGCGAGTGCTCTACCGTTGAGCTACAACCGCAAACAAGGGCAACAGTAGCGTATTTAGGCCCTAATTTCAATGAGGCTATAAGACATATTTTAATGCTACACTTTTTGTATGAACACATTATTTGATCTTATTAATTCGCTCTTCTCGTTCGTCGTGGGCCTTTTAAATGTAATTATAGGATTCTTCCTTGCGGTCATCATGCTTATTGTGAATTTTTTCCAGTCGATCCTCAATCTTTTTGCATAAATGAGCCTCCTTTCCGAATCGGCCGAATCGTTTGATAAATGTATACACTCGCACTACATCCCTGGCTTTGGACTAATGCCGGCAGGAGAGCGAAATGAAAATTTTTATGCCCAAATTTGGGCTCGGGACGCCGCACATGCTGCAGCGAGCTATTGCTCCGAGGCGTATCCAGATGCAGTGAAAGATTCTCTTGAAACGATCTTCAGACACCAACTCTCAAACGGAGCGCTCCCATATCGCGTCGAAAAAGAGTTCGGACTTGTTCGTCTTATCCCTGGTCTTTGGCGACTCGCAAGCCCACTGTTTAGGCTCATTGAAGGAAAAAAACGACTCGAAAGGCCGCTGTATGAGGGCGAGAGTGCTAATGGTGGTGAAGATACTGTACCAGCCGTGATCCTAGCCGCAGGTACCTATTTGAGAACTTCGCGTGGAAATAAATATGCACGAGAATATTTTAGACATCTCATAGACGCAGTACATTTTTTTGAAACAAAAGTTGACCCAAGTGATGGGCTTGCAGTAATGACTCGTTTCAGTCCAGACTGGGCAGAAAGTATTCAGCGCAAAGGTAAGCTTGGATACGTTAATATTATTTGGGTCGAGAGTTTGTATGTTATGAATCAAATCGCATTGGAGATTGGAGAAGATGCGCTCGCCACGGAGTATGCAAGCAAATATGAGCGCAGCAAAAGGAGTCTTTTGGAGAAA
>Ga0163144_10007927_pt1 | contig 23119 bp, 19 predicted proteins | sample OliLak19BULKMAT1_FD_123175 | JGI IMG/M metagenome (GOLD analysis project Ga0163144, IMG submission 123175) | Freshwater microbial mat bacterial communities from Lake Vanda, McMurdo Dry Valleys, Antarctica - Oligotrophic Lake LV.19.BULKMAT1 | ecosystem: Environmental > Aquatic > Freshwater >...
GACTTCGATGAAAAGGAATGTCGCAAGGCCATCGAGGTCTTCAACAAGGCCGGCGAGATCCTCGCCAAGGTGGGCATCAAGTTCTTCTATCATGTTCACGGCTTCGAGTTTCAGCCGCACGGCAGCGGCACCCTGCTCGACCTGCTGATGTCGGAGACGAATCCGAAGAACGTCAGCTTCCAAATGGACGTGCTCTGGGTCGTGTTCCCCGGCCAGGACCCGGTGAAGCTGCTGGAGAAATACGGCAAACGCTGGGAGTTGATGCACTTGAAGGATCTCAAGAAGGGCGTCCCCACCGGCTCCCTCACCGGCAAGACCGACGTGAGCAACGACGTCGCGCTCGGCACCGGCCAGATGGACTGGCCCGCCATCCTCAAGGCCGCGAAGAAAATCGGCATCAAGCATTACTTCATCGAGGATGAATCCCCCACCGTCGAGCAGCAGATTCCTGAGTCTCTGAAGTTCATGAAGGGCGTCTCCTGGTAAGTCGCGCCTCCGGGCGTTGCTGCTGGTCCGCCGCATCAGGTCGGAAGATGAATCCTCGGCGATGAGTGATATTCATCGCATCCGTGGAACTCCCCGCTTGCCCAACGCCCGGCTGTTCTCATTCTTCTCTCCATGAATTTGCGCGCCCGCATTGTTGTTCCAGTCGCCCGGCCGACCATCGAAGATGGCGTGGTCTGCCTGGAGGGCGAACGCATCGCGTGGGTCGGACGCCATGCCGATTTGCCCGCGCAGTTCGCCGGACCCGGGCGCGATCTCGGTGAGGTGATTCTGCTCCCCGGCCTGATCAACGCTCATTGCCATCTCGACTACACCGACATGGCCGGACAGCTCACGCCGCCGCGGCATTTCGTTGATTGGATCAAGGCCATCGTCGCGCTCAAATCATCGTGGAGCACCGAGGAGTTCGCGAAATCCTGGCGCAGCGGAGCGGACATGCTGCTGCGCACCGGCACGACCACCGTCGCCGACATCGAAGCGGTGCCGGGAATTCTGCCGACCGCCTGGGAGGCCACGCCGTTGCGTGTGCATTCCTTCCGCGAGTTGCTCGGCATCAGGAGCAGTTCCAGCGCGGGTGAGCTCGTTTCCAATGCGGCCAGCAGCCTCGCCGCCCTGCCCGGCGCGGATCACCGCGTCGGCCTCTCGCCGCACGCGACCTACACCACCTCGCATGAACTGCTCGACCTTGCCGCGCAGGAAGCCTGGCGCCGGCGCTGGCGCCTGACCACGCACGTCAGCGAGAGCGAAGAGGAGTTCGAGATGTTCATGTACCGGCATGGGCCGATGTTCGACTGGCTCAAGGGCCAGCGCGACATGACCGACTGCGGACGCGGCTCGCCCATCCAGCATCTCGAACGCGCGGGCTACCTCAACGAGAACCTCATCGCTGTCCACGTGAATTACCTCTGGCGTCACGATGCGGGCATCCTGGGTCGCGGCCAGGTCAGCGTGGCGCATTGCCCGCGCAGCCATGATTTCTTCCATCACCTGCGCTTCCCGCGTCAGGAACTGGAAAGCGCCGACGTCAACATCTGTCTTGGCACCGACAGCCTCGCCAGCGTGCGCGTCGAGCGTGGCGTAAAGCCCGGGCTGAATCTGTTCGAGGAAATGCGCGCCTTCCTCGGTCGTTCATCCGAGGTCGCGCCCGAACATGTGCTGCGGATGGCGACGATGAACGGCGCGCGCGCCCTCGGTCGCACCGGGGAACTTGGCGAACTCACCCCCGGCGCATTGGCCGACTTGATCGTCATTCCCCACCACGGTTCACCGGCCCAAGCCGTCGAAGCCGCCGTGCAGCATCAGGGCGAAGTCAGTTCCTCCATGATTGATGGCCGCTGGGTTTTCGGCGAACACCAGACCGCGCGTTGACACCTTCCCGGCGCGTTCCTACGTTGCGGTCCCATGTTCAAGCTCGAAGCGCCCTTTGCTCCCGCCGGTGATCAGCCCGCTGCCATTGCGAAGCTGACCGAGGGCCTGCTTGCCGGCGCGAAGCACCAGACCCTCCTCGGCGTCACCGGCTCGGGCAAAACCTTCACGATGGCCAACGTCATCGCCAACGTGAATAGGCCCACGCTCGTGCTCTCGCACAACAAGACGCTGGCCGCGCAGCTCTACGCCGAGTTCAAGAGCTTCTTCCCCAAGAACGCCGTCGAATACTTCGTCAGCTACTTCGATTACTACCAGCCCGAGGCCTACATCCCGCGCTCGGACACCTTCATCGAGAAGGATTCGAGCGTGAACGAAGCCATCGAGCGGATGCGCCTCTCGACCATGAACGCGCTCTTCACCCGGCGCGATGTCCTCGTGGTCGCCAGCGTCTCGTGCATCTACGGCATCGTCAGCACGGAGGATTATCAGGCGATGGTCATCAGCTTCAAAAGCGGCGATGAGCTGACGCGCGATCAATTCCTCTCCCGCCTCGTCGAGCTGCAATACAATCGCAACGACATCGAATTCATGCGCGGCAATTTCCGCGTGCGCGGCGACACGGTCGAGCTGTGTCCGGCTTACCGGGAGGATGCCCTCCGGATTGAATTCTTCGGGGACGTCGTGGATCGCATCACCCGCTTTGATCCGTTGACGGGCGACAACCTCGAGTCGCTGGACGGCGTGACCATCTTTCCCGGCAAGCAATTCGTGACGCCCGCCGACAAGATGAAGCGCGCCATCCTCACCATCCGCGAGGAACTCGGTGATCGCATCGCCGAGTTCGAGATGACCGGCAAGCTCCTCGAAGCGCAGCGCATCAAGATGCGGACCGAGTACGACCTCGAGATGATGGAGGAAATGGGTTTTTGTTCAGGCATCGAGAATTACTCGCGTCACATCGGCGCGCGCCCGCGCGGGTCGCGGCCCTACACCTTGATTGATTTCTTCCCCAAGGATTTCGTGACCGTCATCGACGAATCGCACGCCACCGTGCCGCAGCTTGGCGGCATGTTCGCCGGGGATCTCTCGCGCAAAACGGTGCTCGTGGATCATGGCTTCCGCCTGCCCAGCGCGCTGGATAACCGCCCGCTCAACTTCACCGAGTTCCAGTCGCTCCAGCAGCAAACCGTCTATGTGAGCGCCACGCCAACGGAGCGCGAACTCGAATGGTCCAAGGGCCGCGTAGCGGAACTCGTCGTCCGGCCCACCGGCCTCATCGATCCCGAAATCATCATCAAGCCGCTCAAGGGCCAGATTGACGATCTCATCCACGAGGCGCGCGAGCGCGTCGAGCTGAAGGAGCGCATCCTCGTCACCACGCTGACCAAACGCACCGCGGAGGAACTCACCGATTACCTGCGCGACGTCGGCATCAACGTGCGTTACCTCCACAGCGAGATTGACGCCATCGAGCGCGTCGAGATTCTCCGCTCGTTGCGCAAGGGCGAGTTCGATGTGCTCGTCGGCATCAATCTGCTGCGCGAGGGACTCGACCTGCCCGAGGTGTCGCTGGTCGCGATTCTCGATGCGGACAAGGAGGGCTACCTGCGCTCGACCACCAGCCTCATCCAATCGGCGGGCCGCGCGGCACGGCACTTGAACGGCCGCGTCATTCTCTACGCCGACGTGATGACGCAGAGCATCCAGAAGTTTCTCGCCATCTCCCGGTATCGCCGCGAGAAGCAGGTCGCCTATAACACCGAGCATAATATAACTCCGCGCAGCGTCATCCGCGCCGTGGAGGACAGCCTCAGCACGCGCGACGAGCAGCACGCCCGCGCCACCGCCATGTTGAACGAGACGACGGGCAACCTCGACGTGACCGAGACCATCCGCGAGCTGGAGGGGGAGATGGTCACGGCTTCGAACAACCTGGAGTTTGAGAAAGCCGCCCTGCTCCGCGATCAAGTCCGCGAATTGAAACGCATAACCGGCGAACCCGCTCCTGCCGCGCAAGGTTCCGCGCGCGGCGGATCGAGCGTGAAGTATGGAAAGGGCGCCAAGCGGCAGACGCGGCGGTAGCAAATCAGACGCGCTCCAGGATTTCCTGAAAACCGGGGAGCACGCGCGCCTCGCGCGTTCCGGGCCGCGCCCTCGCGGGCCGGACGGAGGGGGTTCACTCGTCCCAGTGGACTCTGGCCCGCCGCAGTGTTTTCCGCTAGGGCGCGGAAAACGACGCCCGGGGCGGGCGTGGTCCCCATCTCATTTTGATGCGACCGCCTTCGACCACCGGAAACCTCCCTTGACGCCCCTCCCGCCTGCCGTTACAACGCCAGCCATCCGCTATCCCCCTGCCGCATGGAAAATGGAGTGCAAATCAGTCATGAACGTCGCGAACCCCTTCGCGGGAACGCCTCCGTTACTCCTGAAGCCCTCATCCTTGCCGCCCAGACCGCCTCCGCCCGACCTGACGGCCTCATCCTGCTCCAGCCGGGTGGCTCCGGCAGACCTGTCGGAGGCATTCTGCCAGGGAAAAGTGAGACATTCTGTCCTGTACACCCCCTCCGGCTGAGGAAAAGTGAGACATACAGTCACACTTGGAGCGGATTTTCAGGGGGTTATGAAACGGAAACACCTGATGACAGCAACCTTACGCAAAAACACCGCATTTTCGTCTCGCATCTGCCTCACTGATTACTGATTACTGACCTACTGATTACTATCTCTCAACCCCCAACCCCCAACTCCACAAACCATGCCCTCCCGCCGATTGCCCAACACCATGCCCGCCGTCCTCCGCACCCTCAAGACCGCGCGCGACACCTACAAGACCACCCCCGTCGTCACGGAACGCACCATCAGCACCGCGCAATTCGCCCAGATCGATGACGCTCCGGCCGCCAACAGCCTCCTGAGCCGTCTCCTCAAGGAAGCCAGCGACATCGACCTCGCCCAAGCCGCCCAAGGACCCCTCACCACCGCCCTCGCGCAGAAGGGAGCGCGCCTCACCACGTATGTTTCCCACTTCCATCAAGTCCTCGACATGGGAATCGAGCGCGGCCACTTCGCCGCCGGCGCCCGCGCCTATTACGGACGCGACCTCCACGCCACCACCATTCCTGACCTGTCGAACTACGACGCCCTCGAAGACACCGCCAGCAAAACCACCGCGGGCGAAACCGCCCGCGCCCAGGCCGAAGGCGGCGCTTACAAATCGATGGACCTCCCCAACGCCTCCGAAGTGGCGGCCTTGAGCGCCGAGTTCAACACCCTGCGCACCCAGAGCCGCCAGGCCCAGACCCTCACCGACACCCAGCGCGAGGAAGCCCAGGCCCTCTACCCCGAGGCGCAGGCATTAGCCGTGGATCTCTGCGACACCGTGGAATTCTTCTACCGCAAAGACCCCGACGCCAGCAGCCGCCGGCAAAAGTGCGCGCGCTGGGGCGTGGTTTATATGTTCGAGCCAGGCGAGACGCCTGACCCCGGTGCTGCGCCGGGCACGGTGATGCCGACGCCAGCCAATCCGTGAGTGCCCGGCTCAAGAGAGCTTGTCTTCGCTTCCCTTTCGGACGAATAGTCTGCCATGACTTGCATCGTAAAGGTTGAAAATGGCGCCATCCGTCTCCCGCCGGGAATCCACCTGCCCGATGGGGCGGAGGTGCAATTGACCGTGCCTGATGCGCCGGCCAGCGGCTCCTTCGCCGACCGCTACGCCGCCTACATCGGCGCTGCCGACGACCTGCCCGCTGACCTCGCGCAGAACCTCGACCATTACGTCCACGGGCAGCGCAAGAAATGAAGACCGTCTTCGCGGATGCCTTCTACTTCGTCCGACTGCTCAACCGCGCCGACCAGCATCACGCCAGGATAGTCTCCGCCGCCCGCCAGTTGCGCGATGACCTGCTTACCACCGAGTGGGTGCTCGCCGAATTCGCCGATGCGCTGGCGGAATCCACCAGCCGCCGCCGCGTCCCGCAGTTCATCCACACCCTCGAACAAGACTCCAAGGTGTGGATCATCCGCGCGGGTGCCGACCTGTTCCAACGCGGCCTGCGTCGATACGAAGATCGGCCGGACAAGGAATGATCCCTGACCGACTGCATTTCCTTCGTGGTGATGGAGGACGATAATGTCCGCGACGCCCTGACGGGCGATCAACACTTCGAGCAGGCCGGTTTCACCGCGCTCTTGAAGTGAAACCCGCCGGCCCCGTGGAATTTTGCTACCGCAAGGACCCCGACGCCAGCAGCCTCCCGGCAAAAGTGCGCGCGCTGGGGCGTGGTGTATATGTTCGAGTCAGGCGAGACGCCAGACCCGGCTCCCGGCGGTGGCGGAACGCCGCCGCCCGCCAACCCATGAATCGCTGCTTCCATACCACACGAAATCAAAACCTGGATTCCCTCACAAAGACATCAGTTGGCTGTGCGGACTCATTGCTGTTCGAAAGCCAACCCCCGGCTATCTTCTGCCAAGCCTCCGGCTTGGGAAATGCGTGCCGCCAATTGCACGAGCACCAAAAAGATTTCCGCCATCATCACGCAGACTCGGCCAGCCTTGCGCCGCCGCGTTTGAGGGAGTTCGTGAGGTAGGGCAGCAACTGCTTCTTGCGCGAGACCACGTCGGCGTTTGCCGTTCTTCCCTTTCGCAAGGGGAGCTTGTGTTTGGGCACATTCCGGTGGTGCGAACCTTTCACCGAACTTGAACCGGTTGAAGATTTGGCGCACAGTCTGAGGCATGAAGACCGTATCCATCAGCGAGGCGCAGGGGCAGTTGCCGCAACTCATCGCGCAAGCCCTTGGCGGTGACGTGGTGGTGCTGGCCGATGGCAATAATCAGGTGAGGCTGGAGCCATACGATCCCGCGGACCCGCGCACGCGGTTCGATCCCGAGGAGGACGGCGCGGAGTTGGAGGAAGAATTGTTGAAGGCGGTCCGGGGTCCGCACGCGCCCTATTCGCGGGAGGAATTGCGCGCCGTGGCGGATCGCGCGTTGCGCGATCATCGGTCCGGCGCGACCGAATGAGCCTGGCGGTTCAACGCGCCGATTGGTTCAAAGAGGACTTCGACCGGCATTACCGCTGGTATCTCGCCCGGGCCGGCGAGACGGTGGCCGAAGGATATCTCGCCGCCGTGGAGCGGACGGTGGAGGAATTGGAGCAGCACCCGGAGATGGGGCGGTTGCGGCGGTTTCGCCATCCTGAGCTTCAAGGCATCCGCTCGTTTTTCGTGGAGCGGCCGTTCCACAAGCACGTCCTGTTCTACCGCTGTGAGGAAGGCACCTTGAGCATCGAGAGAGTGATGCACGGCTCGAGGAATCTGCCGCGGCGACTGATGGAGGCACCCGGCGCGGGCGATTGAATCGCCCCGGCTTACGCCGACTCGGCCAGCCTGGCCCCGCCGCGCTTGAGGCAGTGCGTGAGGTAGGGCAGCAACTGCTTCTTGCGCGAGACCACGCCGGCCAGCTCGAACATGGAGCGTTCCACCTCGGGGTAATCGATCTGCCGCAGGAAATTATCCGGCCCGGCCACGAGCAGTAGCGAGCTGTTGCTCACCACGTCGGTGACGAGCAGCGCGGAGAAGTAATAGCCGCGTCCGCCCCGGTAATGCTCCAGCGCCGCCAGCACTTCGTCCTTGCGGAGGTGAAATTGGTCGAAGCCCAGCTCCTCAATTTGCGCGACGGAGAATTGCCGGCCTTGCTCGATGAATTCCTTGCAGTCGGCCACAATCGCCTCGGTCACGGGCAGCGAGGTGAGCACGCTGCCGGATTGGAAGAGTTTTTCCGTGAACTTCGCCGCGTTGACGCCGGAGATTTGCTCGAGCTTTTCCAGGATTTGCGCGTCGCGCTGTGTGGTCGTGGGTGAGGTGAGGTTCAAGGTATCGGAGACCAGCCCGGCCAGCAGCAGTCCGGCGATGGGCTTGGGCAGCTCGACGCCTTGGCGGAAGAAGCAATCCGCCACGATGGTCGAGGTGCTGCCGACCGGCTCGTTGCGGAAGAGGATGGGCTGGCTGGTGGTAAGGGCGCCGATGCGGTGATGGTCAATGATCTCGACGATCTCGACCTGGTCCGCGCCCTGCACCGCCTGCGACAGCTCGTTGTGATCGACGAGAATGATCTGGCGGCTGACTTTTTTGAGGAAGTCGGATTTCGACAGGATGCCGACGGTGCGCTTGTGTTCGTCGAGGACGGGAAACGCCTGGAAGTTCGATGCCGCGGCCATCGCCTGAATGGCGTCGAGGTTTTCGTCGGCACGGAAGCTAAGGTAGCGGTCGTGGATCATGTGCCGGACGGACACCGCCGCGCGGCAGAGCATCGCGGTCGTGGTCGTGTCGTGCGGCGAGAGCAGCAAGGTGACCTCCTGCTTCTTCGCGAAATCGATCATCGACGGCGAGATGGGCAGGCCGCCGGTCACGACCAGGGCACGCACACGTTCCGTGATGGCGAGGTTCTGAATCTCCAGGCGATCGCCGACGACCACGATGAGTTTTTCGCGCGCGTAGTTATCCAGGCGTCGCGCGAAGGACTCGGGGTTCATGGCGCCGATCATCAGGATCAAATCCTCCTCTTCGTCGGGATTGACGGAGACGACCATGGTTCCGCTGAGGGCGGTGCTGAGGTTTTTGAGCGAGGCGACAACTCGACGGGAATCGGTCAGCCGGTTCAGCACCGGCATGAAGAAGCGCGTCATCTTGAAGACGGAGAGCAGACCTTCGCAGGAGCCGTCTGCATTGAGCACGGGCAGCACGCGGATGTTCTTTTCCTCCATCACCCCCATGGCGTGGGCCATGGTGGCGTCGGGCGAAACAGAGATGACGTTGTCCGCCATCACGTCGCGGACCTTGGGGGAAACGTCGGAAACAAAGCGCGGGGCCGCTACACCGAAGGTCTCGAGCACGAAGTCGATGCGGGCATTGGTGTCGCCGCAACGGGCGGCCTCGGCGTGCGGCGCGCCGGTGCGCCGCTTGAATTCGGCGTAGCCAATGGCCGAGCAAATCGCATCCGTGTCGGGGTTGCGATGGCCGATGACCAGCAGTTCCGTGTTGCTCATGTGGAGCGCAGTATTCCGCACAAGATATCGGCTGCCAACAGTTTCCCGTGAGTCGTAGCGGTTCTGTGATGGACTTCGCAGCCTCATTTTGCTAGACACTACGCAGCCTGACTTTCCTCTCCACGGGTTTACGGGCTGAAGTATGCCAATCCGCAAAAAATTCTTCACGGACACGGTGTTGCCCCGAGCCTTCGCCCTGGTCGTCTTCCTCAGCTTTAGCGCACGTGCGCCGGCGCAATTCGTCTCCTATTTCGATTACGTGGGGAGCACGAACTCGCATACCAATGCCACCGTCATGCCGACCCTGACCAATGGCGTCAGCTTCAGTATTGCTCTGCGGAACATCGCCAACGGCTCCAATACGCCGGTGACAGTCGTGGTTACGAACTTCAATGCCCAGCCAGGCGGGCCGACTCCCGCGGGCGCGCCCGCGCCGTTCACACCTACGGCCCAAGCCTTCAATGGTTTCGTCGATTTCGAGAGCTTCAATATCGAACTCCAGACCGTCACTCCCAGTCCCATCCTTGCGCATGTCATCACGGGCCTGGACCCGCTTAGGGCCTACAATTTCCGGGGCACCGCCATCCGGGCCGATCCAGCATACACGGATCGCTGGACCCGCTTCACACTGGCCGAAGCGGATAGCTTCACGAACGCGCATACGGCCAACGTCCTGACCAGCGCCCAGGTTCCGGCGGACCTCCAGACCAACGAGGCCGCCATCAATACCGGCGTCAACAACACCGCGACCACCGGCGATCTCGCGGGATGGAGCAACATCAAGCCCGGTGCTGACGGCCGCATCGTCATCTATTCCAAAAAATACACTGGTGCGGTGCCTGGCGGATCCTCCGCGGGCAGCAAGGCTTACGGGCTTGCTGGTTTTCGCCTCGAAGAAGTTTTCGTCCTGACCAACGGCGTTGCGCCCAGAATCGTGGCGCAACCTGTGGTGACAAATTTCGTCTGCCGCGAAAACCCGGTCACGCTGACGCTGAACGCCACGGGCGCGCCTCCGCCGAGCTTCCAATGGTTCCTCGACGGCACGGCCATTCCCGGCGCGACCTCCTCGAACTTCGTCATCGCCCGCGCGCAGCTCGCGGATCGCGGCATCTACACGGCGACGGCTTCCAATGCTTTCGGCTCCACCAACAGTTCCAGCTCCGCGCTCGGCGTGAGCACGCTGGATTGTTTCGACGGCTCCGCCCCCGTGCTCACCCTGCGCCGCGCGCTGCCCATGAGCATCAACGGTGCGGGTGCGACCTCCGGCCCGCCGGTCACGGCTTCCTGCGGCAGCTTCGGACGACTGACCAAATGGTTCCGCCTGGTTTCGCAGACCAACGGCCTGGCGACCGTCAGCACCGAGGGCAGCACCTATGACACGCGTCTCGGCGTGTTCAGCACGCCCCTCACCGCCATGCCGACCAATATCGCGTGCAGCGACGACTGGAGTTCCTCGAACCAATTCAGCCGCGTGCAATTCCTCGCGCAAACCGGCGCGGTCTATTTCATCGCAGTGGAAGGCCCCAGCTATCAGCAAAACCTGCGGCTCACCTGCGCCATCGAGCCGCTGCTCTTCACTCCCCAGCGCACCAACGGCCTTATTCAAATCCGCTCCGAGGTTGCCCCGGCTCTTTCCTACCGTTTGCAGGCCTCTTCAAACAGCCTCACGTGGTCCACGATTTTCTCCACGAATTTGTCCGTCACGGGCGCGGTCGTTTACCTCGACCCGGCCTTCACCAACCGGCCGCAGCGCCTCTACAAACTGGTGCCGGGGCCTTGAGGAAACTTAAAGCTGAAAGCCTTGAAAGCAGGGGGTGAAGGCGGTCGCGTCAGAAACTTTGCTTCTTTGAACTTCCCTTGAGCTTTGAGCTTTGAGCTTCTTTCCACGAGCTCACCATCCCTGCGAGTGCCGACTGCGCAGCAGGCGGCCCGGCGCCACCCGGCGATGCGCGAACATCACCCGCGTTGGGACCGGCTGGAACCGACCCAGCCCCGCGTCGCACTGGACTGAAAACGCGCGGCGGGCGGCGTCCAGCAGCCGTAGGGAGAACAACGTCAAGTTCATGGGAGGACGAGGAGGGCGAGGTCCTTGCTGCCGCTCTCGAAGTTCTTGTTGATCTTGTCCAGCAACGTGACGAAGGCGGCATACGGCAGGCCCGGAGGCAGCGCGGACGCATCGCCGCCGAGCACGGCATGGCCCCTGGCCAGAACTTGAGCAACAGTGGAGCCGGCCAGCGGTTGGCCGGGAGCGAGGCGCAAATCGGCAAAGCCAGCCGCGAGCAGCCTGTGGTTCGAGAAATCCACATTGAGCTGCAACGCCAGCACCTGGCCGGCGAGCGGGCCACCTTCACTCCGCAGCGGATTCACCTGGGAACGCAGGAGCGATCCGGCGCGTCCGCCTGCGGGAAGGAAGAGCTGAATCGCCTTCGCGCTGGTGAAGGTCAGGCCGTTCGTGGCGCCGATGCGCAGGCCGTTCGTGCCGTAGAGCGCGGCGAAATGGTTCGTGAGCCGGGCCGCAATGTTCGTGCCCTTGGGCGTGCCGCCCCAAGTCGTCTGCGGGAAGGTCACAAAGGCGAACGGCCGGCGCAGGCCGCAATCCACGGAGCGATTGGGCTGGCCGCTGGCGACGGTGAAGTTCGCGGTGCGCCCGTTGATGCGGCTGGAATCGCTGTCAAGGGTGTCGTCGCCAATGTTTTGCAGCGTGAAGATCCAGCCCTTGGGCGCGAGGAACTTCAGCTTGTAGGAGCCGGGGCGCAATCCGGTAAAGAGATACATGCCGCTGGCATCGGTCGTGGTCCTGGCGACGAACGCACCGTTTAATTTCAGCAGTTGCACCGAGATGCCCGCCAGGCCCGGCTCGCCTTTGTCCTGCACGCCGTTGCCATTGAGGTCATCCCAGACCCGGTCCCCAATGTGGGTCGCCGGCACGAACCCGGCGTCGATGGTGAGATTTGTCTCGCCCGAGCGTAGCGCGAGGCACGCCGTAGCGCCGGTGATGGGGTCTGCGTCGCTGTCGAGTGAGTTGCCGCCGATGTTGGCAAACGCGCCGACGAAATTGGTCGAAGCGCGGAAGACCAGCTGGTAGCGGCCTGGATGAACGTTGGCGAAGAGGTAGCCGCCATTCGCTGAAGTATTGGTGGAGGTCACACTGTTACCGGCGCAGTCGCGCAGCTCCACCAGCACGCCAGCGAGGCCGATCTCATTCGTGTCCTGAATGCCATTTCCATTGAGATCATTCCACACGCGGTTGCCGACGACGGCGCGGCGGATCAGGCCGATGTCGCGTGTCATGTCGCTTTGGGCGGAGGCCAGCGTGAAGGAAGCAGTGCTGCCATCCACATCCGCGTCGTTATCCAGCGCCGCGTCGGAGCCTTGATGGCGACGGGTACCGAAGCAGCCGCCCGGCCTCGCGCAGCGCAGCGCGTAGGAGCCGGGGTAAAGTTCGGTGAAGGAGAAGCGGCCATCCGCGCCGGTCAGCTTTGAGGCGATGACACTGGTGCCCTTAAGCAAGTCCACCGTGACGCCTTCGAGGCCCGGCTCGCCGTCGTCCTGAGTGCCGTTACCATTCGTGTCTTCCCAGACGCGATGACCCACCGAGGCGGGGCGCAGGATGTCGGAGCCTTGCACCACCTGCAGCGTGCATTCGGGTGCGACGTTGAAGCAGATGGTGTAGCCATCCAGGCCAAAGGCGCCGGCCAGGCTCGTCGGGTTGACGTGGTTGGTGTGCCCCTGCAGCCAGAGTCTGGTCTGCCGCGGCAAAGTGGACGTGGGCAGATCGAAGTAGTAGAAGCCGTTCGTGTCGGTGACGATGGAGCCGAGAGTGTTCCCCTGACAGTCGGTCAACACGAGGGTGGCGTCGTGGATGGCCGGCTCATTCTCCTCGCGGGTTCCATTGCCGTTCACATCCGAGTAGAGGTTATCAAGAATGGGGCAGACCGGCGGCGGAAAGGGCACGGTCACTTCGATGACGTTGAGTTGCAGGTTGGGGCCCATGTCGAGAATGACGGCGACGATCTGGCCCGGCTCGGGTTGGAAGCCCGCGCCGTTGGCCTCGGCGTCCGCCATCAAGGCCAGTGCGGCCGGAGAAGGCGGGTTGAACTCCGAATTCTCCGGGGCCACGGGACCGCCGATGAAATGCCAGAGGGCGTTTTGCACATCGGTCGAGATGCCCTGCTTGTGGTTGAGGATGTAGTTCACCCGATCCCAGTTCGCGTGCGACAGGTGCATGGGGAGGTTGTCGTAGCTCAAGTAGAGCTTGGCAGGAGCGCTGTACCTGGCATAAATCGGAGTCGCGTAGCTCATGCACCAACCGGCATAGGTGCCATTGGTGACCGTGTAACCCTCGGGCACGTTTGCCAGTTTGCTTTCCATGTAGTGAACCGGGAAGCCATAATCGGGGGTCATGATGGCGGTGTTGGTCTGCTGCACGGCCAGCGAGGGCAGGCGCACCAGCCAGCTCAGCGGCGGGTTGGCGGCGGACGCGCAGAGCGCACCAGCCAGGGTCAGCAACGAGGCAAACAGGGGAACGGCGGACAGCTTAAATTTCATCACCCCATGCGATAACCCGTCCACGGCCTTGCCGCTATTGGGGCAGGGTGCGGTTCGTGGCTCGGGGAAACTACGAACCGAAGCCTGAGGAAGCCCGGGAGTGAAGGGACGGATCCCGAAGGGCCTGCGAACACCCAACTGGAACTGACCTCAATAAGCCACCGTGCTGGGAATCTCCCCGCTGCTGCGCGGCGGCGGCAATTCGGCGGGTGCAGGATGGATTACCGTGATGGCCATGATTTCGGAGAGGTTCACGACGAACCGGCTGGCCTTGGCCTCGATCATCGCACCGCGTTTGCCCGGATCGGCGATGAGGTAGGACTTGTGCGTCTTGATGCCCATGTCGAGATAGTTCTGGTAGTCCTTCAGCAACTCATCGCTCTCCAGCGCCACGTCAAGGTAACCGGTGCTGTTGTGCAGGCCCTTCAGGTAAATCGTGTAGTAGATCATGGGCGTTCATCGAGCACGGCCAGGAACGGTTTTTGACCGCTCCCTTTTCGGGCCTATTCCCACAACGACAGATTAGGCCGTGGCTTGAGCGGAAAGATCCTGCGTGCATGCGGGTGGCGGACCGGAAGGAAGGCGATTCGGCACGCAGCCCCATCAATACACGCCTTCGACGATGTTCTTCTCCATCGCGCCGAACGGACGCACCTCGGCCACGCCATCCCAGGCGTAGGGCGCGCGCGGTTCGCGGCGGATGGCTTCGTCGCGCTCGAGGAAACGGGGCATGAAGAATTCCTTCGTCAGCGTGGTCAGTTCGACCCGGCCCCATTCGCCGTAGCCCTTCGTCGTCTTGGTGTCGTTCGGATCGACGATGCGCAGGACGGCGCGCGGCTGCGGGGCGTAGTAGGTGATGGAGAAATTATCCTCGGGACGAAGCGGCACGCTGGCCGCGAGGCCCATGAGGGTGTTGCCGTAGGTCGGGTAAAAGCCGATGCGGCCTTCGAGCACTTCCTCGACGATGAAGCGGACGTACTGGGGTGCCATCGTGGTGCCGCCGCAGAACACGCCGCGGATGCCGGCATCCCACAGATCGATCTTCTCGGCGAGCGCTTCGAGGAGCTTCGGCGTGGTGAAGAGACCGGAGACTTTGCGGTTCTTGAGGATGGTCACGGCCTGATCGACGACGTGATCCATGTATTGGCGCGCGACCTCGAACTGCTTGTTCGTAATCAGCTTCTTCACGAAGCGCGGGTCGAGATCGATGAAGTAGCAGGACGAGCCGCGCACGTTTGCCAGATGCTCGATGGCCAGGCGCAAGCGGCGCGGGCCGGTCGGGCCCATCATCAGCCAGTATTGATTGCGCGGGAAATGCTCGTCGGAGATCTTCTCGCTGAACTCCGAGTAATCGACCTTGTAGTCGTTCCAGCCGATGCGTTGCTTGGGCATGCCGGTCGTGCCGCCGGTTTCAAAGATGCTGAAGGGCTTGCCTTTGAATTGAGCCGGCACCCAGACTTCGGGCTGGAGATCGCGCAACGATTCATCGGCGAAGTGCGGGAACTTCAACACGTCGGCGAAGCTGTTGATTTCCTTGCGCGGATCGAAGTTCTTCTTCATCCAGTCGAGCCAGTATGGGCAACCGGTCTCGGGGCTGAAATGCCACTGGATGATCTCCTTGAGATGCGCGTCGAGCTGGGTTTGCGCGGCTTTGATCGAGTCGGCGGAAACGGCGGTGGTCATAGGCTGCGGGAATTCGTCAGGTTACTTGGATTCAATCTTCGGCACTTCGTCCTTCGCGGTCTTGTTCGGGTCGGCGAAGGCGTAGAGGTAGCTCTGGTTCAACACATACATCACGCCGTTGGCGACGATGGGCGTGCCATAGACGGGATAGCCAAGGTTCACCTCGTTGATGAGCTTTTTCTCCTTGCTGGACGCGAGCACGGCGAAGTCGCCGTCCTCGTCGCCGACATAGACCTTGCCGTCCGCGACGAACGTGCTGCCCCACATGTGGGCTTTCATGTCGTGGACCCAATTCACCTTGCCGGTGTCGGCGTCGAGGCAATGCACGAAGCCGGAGAAGTCACCAACGAAAAGCAGGCCGTTTTCTGGATCGATGCTGACGGTGCTGATGCTGCGCTTGATGCCCTTGTAATCCCAGACCAGCTTGGTCTTCGTCACGTCGCCGGTGCCGGTCGGGTCGATGCAGAGCAAACGGCCCACGCCTTCGCCGTGTTCCGGGTCCTGCCCGATGGCGACATAGACTTTGCCCTTGTAAAAGACGGGCGTGGAGTTGATCTCGCTCGGGCCTTCGGCGGCCGGATACTTGATCGGCTTGCCGTCCTTCACCTTGTACTCGGGCGGGACACAATCGAACTTCCAAGTGGTCTTCAGCAGGTTGATGTCGCCCTCCTTCACCGGCTTCGAGTCGAAGGCGTAGAGCACTCCGTCGCCACCGCCGAAATAAACCTGCCACTTGCCGTTCACCTGCCCGGCGGCGGGCGTGGACCACTGGCCGTGAAAAATGCGCGGGCCGATGCCGGCGTCGTCCTCGCCTTCCAGCGCGCCGGTCTTCTTGTTGAGCGCGATGAAGCTCGGCGAATTGGGCGAGGGTACGTTGACATGGGTCCAGTCCTGGCCATTTGACGTGCAGATGTAGAGCAGGTCGCCGATCATGATGATGTTGCAGTTCGAGGCGTTGTGCGGGAAGACGCCCAGTTCATCCATCATGTCGTAGCGCCAGATGATGTCCGCGTCCTTGAGGCCGGGTTCGATGGGCGGCTTGCCCGTGTCCATCACGACGTATTTCGCCTCGTCCTTGTAGGGGCCGTCGTTGCCGTCCTTCATTCCCTCGATGTCGAGGCAAAGCACTTCGCAGCGGCTGGTCACGATGTAGAGATACTTGCCGTCATGTAGCGGCGAGGAGAAGAGGCCGAGGTTTTCCCAATCGTTGACCTTGCCGGATTTCAGCTTCGGCACCACGAGCTGCCATAGGAACTCGCCGGTCTTCTCGTCGAAGCACATGAGGATGGAACGATCGCCCACATGCTTCGGGTCGCGCGGCGTTTCGTTGTTCGTGCCGACGAACACCTTGCCCTTGTACACCGTGGGATTGGCGTAGCTCTGCGAGCCGAGCTTGATGGCCCACTTCACGTTCTTGGTGGTCTTGAGATCAATCTCGTCGGAGCCGGCCTTGGGCTTGCCGGCATCGAACTCGGTGGGCAGACCTTTCGCCGGGGAATACATGTTGCGTCCGAGATCGTTGCCGCCCCAGGCGGGCCAATCCACGCCGGAGGTCGAGGTGACAAGGCCGCACGCCATGAGCGCGGCGGTGAGAAGAGGAAATGATTTCATGGGATGAATTGAGATGGGTTCGGGAGTTTGGGCAAGTTTCAATTCGCGGTCACCACGATGTTGTCGTGATACGTGCGCTGCTCCTGCGGCGCGAAGGAGAAAAGTCCGGGGCACCCGGTCTGGTGCGCGTGCTTGTGCGTGACCTCGATGGCCCAGCCGGCGGGCTCGGTTTCGCCGCGCTTCCAGGCCTTGGCGCGGACCACGCCGCTGCCATCAGGCGCGACATCGACGCGCGACTTGATTCGATACCACGCGTTGGGCGCCCACTTGAAGGGCACGGCTTGCTTGATGCGTTCCTGGTTGGAATTGATCTCCAGCTCCTGCGAATTGCCCTTGAGCACGATGATGTAGCGCTGGTTCACCACGCCAGCCTCGGACATCTTGCGGCGATTGCCTTCGCTGAGAACGTCGGCCTCCATGGTGTAGCTCTTCATGTCCGGGTGGCCGATGAAGACGGTGCCGCGCTGGAAGAGCTTGTTCTCGATCGTCTTGCACAATGCCAGGGTCTTCACGCCCTCGACCTCCTTCTCGCGCACCTCGAAGCGGAACCGCGCGCTGTTCCACGGCAGCGGCGGGTAGTTGAACTTCGTCGGCTCCTCGACGGTGTTCGTGGTGGTGTTGCTCAACTCGAACGATTCAAAATCCTGCTTCAGCGGCAGCGAGGACATGATGCGCACCTTGATGTAGCCCTTGAGGTCGCCCACCGTTGCCTGGAATTGTCCGGCGCTGGGCACGTTCGCGGCCTCGGTGAGCAGCAGGCCGTTGTCGTCAAACTTCGCCTTGGCGTACGCCTTCACCAGCGCCGTCGGTGGCACGTAGCTCTCCCACTTCGCGGACTTCACATCGACGCTTTCATCAACAACAAATCCATGGGCATCCAGCGAGCGAATGCGGAAGGACTGCTTGTCGCCCGGCTTGAGCAAGGATTCGTAGGGAATGATCTGAAGCTGCTTCGCTGGACCGGGCTTGGGCCACGCCACCACGGCGGGTTCGGGAGCGAGGCCGGGATTCTTCCCCGCCTTGCCGAAGCAATAGAGCTTCTTGTCGGTCTGCACATAGAGCTTGCCGTTGTAGCCGATGGGCGTGCCGTAGCAGCGCCCGTCCAGCGGCGAATGGCTCAGGATCTCGCAGCCGGTCGCCCCCGGCTTGATCACGAACAGGTCGCCATTGCCGCCGGAGTCGCCGCCGCCCGCTGCGACCTTCTCCGCGCCCTGCGCCGTGATATACATCGCGACGTAGAGCTTGCCATCACCGTAAAAGGGCGAGCTTTGCCGCTGCTCGATGGCCAGCTTGTGCTTCCAGAGAACCTTGCCGGAATTCGCATCGATGGCGCAGAGATCGCCGGTGCCGTTCACCTCGTAAATCGTATCGCCCACGAGCACGGGCGAGGTGGCGAGGGAACCGACCTCGTTGCGCCAGGCTTCCGCCTGTTTGGGAACGCGAACCTCCGGGATCAGGGGATTCGTCTTCGTCACGCTGGTTGGAATCTTATAGGCCGCCATGCGCCCGATCTCAGACGAATCGAGATTCTCGGATTCGTGGGTGACGATGAGGTTGTCCTTGTGCCGGATGACGGCGGCGTTGATGCCGCCCTTGGCGCCCGCCTTCGCGACGGAGACACGCCAGAGCGGCTCGCCGGTGCGGGCGTTGATGGCCAGGAGCGTGCAATCGCCGCCCGCCGAGTAAAGCACACGCTGGCCGTTCCAGAAATCGAGCCACGGATGGGAGAAGGTGTTGTCCTGCGGACGGTCGCCCGGTGCGCTGCTCCAGACGAGTTGCCCGGTCTTCTTGTCGAAGGCGTAGAAGCGATCTCCCGCCGGTCCATGCGCGCCCCAAGCCGACGTGATGCCGCGCGTGATGACCAGTTCCTGATCGATGAGCGGCGTCGCTGTGCGCGAATTTGGGAACGTCAGCCGACCGTATTCCTCCATCAGCGAATGTTTCCAAAGCAGCTTCCCGTCGGCGGTGAAGCACATGAGCAATCCCTGCGTGCCCTGCACATACACATTGCCCGTCTCGCCATCGACGGTCGGCGCGGAGGTGGAGTAGCGGAGGTAAATCGTGTCGCTGAGAAAATCATTCTCACGATGTTCCCAGAGCTTCGTCCCAGTCTCGGCATCGAAGCACGCGATCGCTTCCTGCAAATCCGGCCCGTCGCCCAGATAGCCGTTGATGTAGAGCCGGCCGTTCGCGATCACGGGCGTGGATTGCCCGGGGAAGTCCGCCGTCCACAGCGCGGCCTTGGCATCGACCTTGTCAGGCAGACCCTTTTCCAGCGAGGTGCCGAGGTGTTGCGGGCCGCGCCAGCCCAGCCAACCGGTGACCGGTGCGGCGAAGGCGGGGGAGCAAGCGACGAGTGAGGCGAGGAGCAAGCTGGCGAAGCCAGCCAATGACGGGAAGTTCCGTTTCATGGTGTCGGGACCGTGGTTGCAAACTGGTTTACACAAACCACCGCGACGGCATACGCCGCTGCCGGGGTCAACGAGCGGCGACAATGGACAACTCGCCGGACGTTGGCAATCGTAATAATACCTATACGTATCATCGCCGTCGTCCATTCAAAACAAAGCGCGCCTGAGTTTGATGCGAGTGCGTCTGAAGGCGGGCGCGCGGCGGTGAGGGCTTCTGGTGTCCTGCCTCAAGGGCATGTTCGCAGCTGGCTCCATATCCGGCAACCTGCTGCCGATCCATTCCGAGTCCGTGGCCGGCGCGACCAGCGCCACGACATTGAACGGCGCGACGTTCGGGGGCGCCTGTGCGAAACCAGGCACGCGATTGGATGCTTGAAGGAGCAGGTCGCAACCGCTACTCTACGTACCATGGTGTTCGAATTGAAACTGGACTTGTCCGACAGCCTGGCTCAGGAAGCCAAGGCCAAGGGTTTGCTGGAACCACCCGCTCTTGAGCGGATGCTGCGGGATGAACTCAAGCGCAGCCGCGTGGTTCAACTCTTCGCCGCGGCCGACCGGTTGGCGGCCTTGGACGCGCCGCCGCTGACCGAGGCCGAGGTGGAGCAGGAAATCCAGGCGGCGCGGGCGCAGCGCCGCGGCGACCATGCGAACGGTCGCTGACACAAACGTCGTCGTCTCTGGATTGCTTTGGCACGGCCCGCCGAGACAGTTGCTGGATGCGGCACGCACTGGAGTGGTAAATCTGTTCACCAGCGCAGAGTTGCTGGCGGAGCTTGAGGAGGTATTGAGCCGGGAAAAGTTTCGCGAACGCCTTCGCCTTGCCGCCGTTCAACCCGCTGACTTGGTGAGCGGTTACGCGGCTCTGGCCACAGTGGTTCGCCCCTCCGCCATCTCTCCGGTTGTTCTCCGCGACCCGGATGATGACGCGGTCATCGCCTGCGCCATCGCCGCGTCGGCAGCGGCGATTGTCTCTGGCGACGACGACTTGCTCGCGCTCAAGCGACACACGGGCATCGACATCTTGAAGGCGTCCGAATTCCTGGCGCGGATTCAGACGGCGGGTTAAAGCAGCGTCAACGAGCACTTTCTTCATCGGAGCGGAACCTCCGGCATCCCTGCCCGCGCCGAGCCACTGGGAATCCATTCCCCGAGTCGCTTGGCTTTCTCCGTGCATTCGCCGGTGTGATCCCTTAAATCCCGCCCATGCGCATCCTTGGCATCATCCCCGCCCGCTTCGCTTCGACCCGTTTCCCGGGCAAGCCGCTCCATCTCATCGCGGGCAAGCCCCTCATTCAGCACGTTGTCGAACGCTGCCAGGGCGCGCGGTCCCTCGCCGAGATTATCGTCGCCACCGACGATGCGCGCATCGCCGAGGTCGCGCGGAAATTCTGCCGGGTCGAGATGACCGCGGAGAATCATCCCAGCGGCACGGACCGCATCGCGGAAGTCGTGGGCCGCTGCGCCGGCGATGCTGCGGTGAACATCCAGGGCGACGAGCCGCTCATTGATCCCGTCGTCATCGACAGCGTTGCCCAAGCCCTCATCGGCACGCCCATGAGCACCGCCGCCACGCCCCTTCGCGAACTCAGCGACTACGACAACCCCAACGTCGTCAAAGTTGTTGTCAACGCCTCTGGCCGCGCCCTATATTTTTCGCGTCGCACGATTCCGTTTGTGCGCGACGCCGCCAGTCGTCCGGTCGCGGAGCAATTGGCGGCGTTTCCTTTTTTGAAGCACCTCGGTATCTACGGCTACCGGCGCGAAACGCTCCTGAGCCTCGTGAAGTTCCCGGTCAGCCCGCTCGAAGCGGCCGAGAAGCTCGAGCAGCTCCGCGCCTTGGAAAACGGAATCGACATTGCAGTCGTGCGCGTGAATTACGAGAGCATCGGGGTGGACGTGCCCGAGGATGTGGCGCGCGTCGAGAAGCTGCTCCGTAGTTGAGAGTGGTGGGTGTTAAGAGTTGAGAGACGTGCCGAGTTCGTGCCTCTCAACTCTCAACACAAATCTCTTTCAACCCTTGAAATGAAATACATCTTCGTCACCGGCGGCGTGGTCAGTTCACTCGGCAAAGGCCTCACCGCCGCCGCGCTCGGCACCCTTCTGGAAAACCGTGGCCTCAAAGTCACCCTCCAAAAGTTTGATCCCTACCTCAACGTCGATCCCGGCACCATGTCGCCCTATCAGCACGGCGAAGTGTATGTGCTCGACGACGGCGCGGAAACCGACCTTGACCTCGGCCACTACGAACGCTTCACCAGCACCAAGCTCTCGCGCATGAACAACCTGACCAGCGGGCAGGTTTACCAGACCGTCCTGAACAACGAGCGCCTCGGCAAATACCTTGGCAAGACCGTCCAGGTCATCCCGCACGTCACCGACGAGATTCAGGATCGCATCCGCGCCATCTCCGAGGATGCCAAGAGCGACGTGCTCATCACCGAGATCGGCGGCACCACTGGCGACATCGAGGGATTGCCCTTCCTGGAGGCCATTCGCGAATTCGCCATCGACGCCGGCCCGGGGAACGTCCTTTTCATCCACGTCACCTACGTGCCCTTCATCAAGGCCGCCGGCGAACTCAAGACCAAGCCCACTCAACAAAGCGTCGCCAAGCTCCGCGAGATCGGCATCACCCCGCAGATCCTTTGCGCCCGCTGCGAATACCCCCTCCACAAGGAACTGCGCCAGAAGATCTCCATGTTTTGCAACGTCCCCTACGAGGCCGTCATCGAGGTCAAGGACGTCGAGCACTCCATTTATGAGCTGCCCCTCATGCTCCAGCGCGAGCGCATGGACGAACTCGTCTGCAAGTATCTCCACCTCGACGTGCCCGCCGCCGACATGTCCCAATGGCAGGACATCATCCGCAAGCTCATCGCGCCCCAGCACCGCGTCCGCATCGGCGTCGTGGGTAAATACATCGAGCTGCAGGACGCCTACAAATCCGTCTATGAAGCCATCATGCACGGCGGCGTCGCCAACGATTGCGGCGTCGAGATCGAGAAGATTGAATCCGAGGAGATCGAGAAGTTTGGCGCGGAAAAAATGTTGAAAGGCCTCGACGGCATCCTCGTGCCCGGCGGCTTCGGCGAGCGCGGCATCGAGGGTAAAATCCTCGCCGCCCGTTACTGCCGCGAGCAAAAGCTACCCTACCTCGGCCTCTGTCTGGGCATGCAGATCGCCTGCATCGAATTTGCGCGCAACGTCCTCAAGCTGGAGAAGGCCAACTCCACCGAGTTCGACGAAAATACCCCGCATCCCGTCATCGCCCTGCTCGACGCCCAGCGGAACGTCACCAAGAAAGGCGGCTCCATGCGGCTGGGCTCGCAGCCCTGCCAGCTCGTGATGGGCAGCAAGGCCCAGCAGCTATACGGCGCCTTCGTCATCAACGAGCGGCACCGCCACCGCTACGAATTCAACAACGCCTACCGCGAACAATTCGAGGGCCAGGGACTCGTCTTCAGCGGCACCAGCCCCGACGGCAAGCTCGTGGAATTGATCGAGCTCAAGGAGCATCCCTACTATCTGGCCAGCCAGTTCCACCCGGAATTCTTGAGCAAGCCCAACCGCCCGCACCCGCTTTTCCGAGGCTTCATCGCGGCCTGCCACCACCACATTCACCACCGGCCGTTGTAAGACGGATTGGCGGACGCGCTCACCCAGCGGGAGCCCGGACAACCAAAGGCTCCGAGGTTGCGGGCGGTCCGAGAATCTTCAGCTTTTCGACGGTGGGGCGGGCAGGCGATCCTTCAGCGGCCGGAAGTTCCCTTCCTCGCAGCAGTGCACGAAGCATTCGGTCACGGTTTTCAATTCCTCCCAGCGCGCCCGGATGGTCCTGGCTTCGCTCGGGCTGATGTGATTGTCCCCCGCGGCGCTGGCGATGACGGCCAGCAGGTCGGCAAATTCCTGGATGATTTCGTTGGTCGCCGGCACGAGGAAATCCGGGTGC
>Ga0163144_10007928_pt1 | contig 23118 bp, 26 predicted proteins | sample OliLak19BULKMAT1_FD_123175 | JGI IMG/M metagenome (GOLD analysis project Ga0163144, IMG submission 123175) | Freshwater microbial mat bacterial communities from Lake Vanda, McMurdo Dry Valleys, Antarctica - Oligotrophic Lake LV.19.BULKMAT1 | ecosystem: Environmental > Aquatic > Freshwater >...
AAAAATAGATCCGCCACAAAAAACAGATGTAACTTCGCCTGTTGTGAGTGTCCAGCAGGACGACGACTCGGCCGTTGCCACTGACCAGATTGGTACTCGGGGCGGAAAAGAACAGGATGCTATTTATCATGAGCAGAGTGCGCTTCTGGGTGAGGTTAAAGAAAAATATCGGGAAGCAGATTTAGAAGCAGAAAAGAAGGTACAGGAAGCAATTGGTGGTGAAGCGGAAAAGAAATCAGAAACGGTAGTTCCCCCAGACCTTGCTGCGCACGGAGTGAAGCATCACGAAGAATATGCCCGTGATGTTTTAAAGAACGGTGGAACACTAGAGTTACCGATGGGCGAAACTGCTTTTGAACAAGGAGCTCATACAAAGATTTCAGGGAAAAGACTCTTAAGTAATGCCATAGTTGGTGTTTCGTCGCTTGCGGCGCTGGCCATTTATGTTGAAAGAATTATGAAGGTTGCCCATAAGCATGCCAGGCGCTTAATTTTTAGAGGCCAAAAACCTACTGAGGAGGAAAAATAAATGCCGATTGAACAGACAGGCAGGGGTATTGGAGAGATAGATCCATTTTCTGCATTTAACATTGTACTGGGCACGATGGGCATATTGGCGATTGCTATTTTGGTGCTTTGTGCCATTGCCTTAGGTATTGGTTGGCTTTGGATTATTTGGATGAAAAACAAAGATCGTGAAGCGAAGTCTTTGGATTTCATATTAATGCAAGTTACGGTGCCCCGAGATAACGAGATAAAAATTGATGCTGCTGAGCAAATGTTTGCTTCAATTTATTCAATTCACAAAAGTCATGGCACATTCGCTTTTTTAACACCACAAGAACATCTTTCTTTGGAAATTGTAGCGACCCCAGAGCAAATTAAGTTTTATATTTCCTGTTCAAAATCTCTACAAGATTTGGTTGAGAAACAAGTTCACGGTGCTTATCCTGGAGCAGAGGTAAAAGAGGTTGAGGAATACAATATATTTTCCGAAGAGGGCAAATTGGCATTTGCAGCGTTAAAACTCAAGAGTTCGAACTATTTTCCAATTAAAAACTTTAAGGAACTTGCAGTAGACCCACTTTCTCAGGTCACATCAGCCCTGGCCAAGATGGCTCCAGGTGAAGGTGCAGTTGTGCAGATATTAGCACGGCCTGCCAGTGGTGCATGGAGAGGTGCGGGTAAAAAGTATGTTTCCAAAACGAAGAGTGCAGAAATGGATCCAAAGCATGAAAGCAAATCTCCACCAGACCCTAAAAAGATGGAGGCAATTGAGAGTAAATGTTCTAAGGTTGGATTTGAGGTTGTTGTTCGAATTGTTGTTTCTTCGCAAACGGACGAAGGTGCAAAAGTTCAACTAGACAACATAAAGAGCACGTTTTCTCAGTTTAATGGTGAGTACAACGGATTTACTGGGGCTGGAATTCGTTTTAAGAAACAGTTTTTGGTCGATTTTATTTATCGCTATATGCCTTTGTTTGGTAACTTTGGGGTACTTAACACGGACGAGTTGGCCACACTTTTCCATTTGCCAAATAAAACAATAGAAACACCAGGGATTTTGTGGGTTAACGCAAAAAGAGCGCCAGCGCCTGCTCAAATTCCTTCGTCTGGATTGCACTTGGGCAAAAGTGTTTATAGGGGGACTACAAAAGAGGTTTTTGTAAGCGAGGATGACCGAAGAAGGCATGTTTATATTATTGGCAAGACTGGTACCGGAAAGACCGAACTTTTGAAATACATGATTATGCAGGATATCAAGGCCGGACACGGTGTCGCATTTATTGACCCGCACGGGGATGCGGCTGAAGATTTGTTGACTCAGATACCGCCAGAGAGGGCAGAGGACGTAATTTATTTTAACCCAGCAGATACAGATAGGCCACTTGGGATGAACATGCTTGTGGCAAATTCTGAACAAGAAAAGCACTTTGTGGCGACTTATATTGTGGGTTTGATGTACAAGCTTTACGATCCGCACAAGACAGGTATTATTGGCCCTCGGTTTGAGCACGCAATTCGAAACGCGATGCTTACTGTAATGTGCGAGCCTGGCAGTACGTTTATAGAGGTTGTGAGGGTGCTTACAGACGCCAACTTTGTGCAAGAGTTATTGCCAAAAGTTCAAGATCCGATTGTAAGGCGTTATTGGACAGATCAGATTGCGCAGACTTCTGATTTTCATAAATCGGAAGTTTTGGATTATATCGTTTCGAAGTTTGGAAGGTTTGTAACTAACCAAATGATGAGAAACATTATTGGACAATCGCAAAGCGCTTTTGATCTTCGTGACGTTATGGATAACCGCAAAATCTTGATTGTGAACTTGTCTAAGGGAAGAATAGGCGAGGAGAATTCTAACTTTTTGGGCTTGATCTTGGTTCCAAAAATATTTGTAGCCGCAATGTCCCGGCAAGATACACCAGAGGATCAGCGCCCTGACTTCTTTTTGTATGTGGACGAGTTTCAAAACTTTGCGACAGACACTTTTGCCGACATTTTGGCAGAGGCCAGAAAGTTTCATTTGAACTTGATTGTTGCTAACCAATTTATTGGACAAATAGACGAGGAAGTTAAAAACGCAATCTTTGGAAACGTGGGTACAATTGCTAGCTTTAGAATTGGGGTTACCGATGCAAATTATCTTCAACACGAATTTACGCCTGTATTTAATGAGACAGATTTAATAAACGTAGAGCGTTTCCACGCTTATGCAAAGACGATTGTGCATAACGAGCCTGTGCCGCCGTTTTCACTAGACACTACACGGGATATAGCTAAGATAAACAAAGACCCAAGAATTGCCGAGATGATAAAACAGCTTTCGCGGCTTCGGTATGGGCGAGACGTGAATGTTGTTGATGCGGAGATAATCCACCGAGCGCGGTTATAATTTCCGTCTAATTTGTGCTAAAATTTGCTTGAATTTCTCTTCGGGGTCCTTGGTTCAAATCCAAGTGCGCCCACCAAGAGCAAGATACATGAGCAAGATGTATTCTTGCGAATATAAGGTAGATGTCCCTGGTTCCACAGTATTGACATGTGAATTCTTTTAATCTGATAATGAGTTAATGCTGGTTCTGCCCACAAAAGCTTTTTGGCTCAACGTACAACAATTTCTCAATAACAAAAAGGGGTTTGCTTCGGCGATTCTAATTTTTTTAGGATTTGGCATAATGGTTGCTGTATTAGTTTCGTTTTATTTAATCAGCCAAAGACAATCTAAAAATGATTCTAATTTACCCACAGAAACACAGAAAAATACACTTGAAGAGCAACAAGTTATGTCACCCGTTCCAGAAACGCAATTTAAAGAGCAAATTGTTCTACCTACAGCGGCTATGTGCGGGGTTATCAATGATATTTGGACATTAGATTTTGATCAATTGCAAAAACCGTGCGAATTAAGTTTGGTACGAGAAATCGACGATAATTTTTTAGAACTAAAATACATAAGAGATAATAATATAGCACTTGAAACTGCTCTTGTTACATTTGCAATACCATCAGATGTCGATCTTTCCAAAGTTGAATCAATAGACCTAAATCTTGAAAACGTTTTTTGCAACGGTTCGATATCTATTATGTATTCCTCCAGCGAAGGTTATAAAAAATGGAGCAAGTTTAAAAATAGCGCGGATTTTTACAATTGTGGGCAAGGAGGAAGCGACATTAAGAATATAAAGTCAATTACAATACAGCCCGACATTATTAACAATCAGGTGAAGGTTGTTTTTACTCCATATGCATCAGTACATCCATTTTCTATTGATAAGATTTCTTTGGTATTAAAGCAAAGACTAAATTAATCCCGAAATACTCTAGTTGTAGCAATTTTCTGATAGAATGCCTTCATGAATCTTGCAGATTTGGAAACTCTAGAGACTCGCGGAGAAGTAAAAAATATGAATTTGGATGCTTACATTTACAAAACAACTGCTGACGGACAAAAGTTTGTAATTGGAGACGGAAAATATTGCTATAAATCAGCTTTAGGAGCTGTGGTTTCTGTGTTAACTGGTTGTGAGCTTTGAACTTCTGTAGGCGGATTTATAGGCGCTTGGACGGTTGTTTCTTGTGGAGTTGATGGTTCTGGTGTTGACTGGTCAAGTGATGCATCATGCGCATCACGATCGTGTGGACCAATTGGGTCAAAAACTGGGTTTGGCGTAGGGGTTGGTTCTGGTGTCTCTGTTGGCATTGGAGTTGGTTCTGTGAATTGTGCATTTTCTGGAGGTATTGTTTGGATTGATGAAGTCACGTTTTCTCCATTTTTGCCTCTTTGCTCAGTCCATTGTTCGTGCAAGGTTCTTAATTCCTCTGTTAAGATTTCGGCTGTACTTTTACTAATAGCAGGTGCTTCCTCGTTTGGTTTACTTGTGTCTTTAGATTTATATTGGTATTCAATTTCTTGGCCTATAATCTCCCAAGTTTTTACTTCTGCGTCGGTTGCAATCTCAACCGTGATTTTGTCTAGGTTATGGTCTGATTCGCTTGGTTTGAGCATAAACTTGATTGTTTTTTCGCCAACTGCAACCTTGTAGCCTTCGATGCCGGTGTCGCCCATTCCGAGCATTCTTGAAGCTGGGATTTGTTTAAGATCGTCTACGAATGTATCGAATATTTTGTTGAGTTCTGTAAGATCTGGATCTGTGGATGCGGCTTCTTCTCCGACTGCGCTTTGAGGTTCTGTGATTGGATTTGTTGCAGGGATTGTGTTTTGTTCTTCTGGCTTATCGTCTTTTGGAATTATATTATCTGTTATTTGGCGACTAATATTTACTGCGTCTTTGATGGGTTGAGCAGGTGAGTCTGCTTGCCGTGCACGTGCTCCTGCACCTACTACTCCTATCGCCGCTCCAACTAATGCGATCTTTCCAATAGTGCTTGCAATGATGTTTGGCTTTTTGTCTGGAGTCTTGTCTGGGATAGGGCTTTGGTCTAACAAATTTGTTAGTGGTTTTTCGTTTCCTTCTGGCATCGTTAAATCATAACAGATTCTTTTTTAAAGGTGTAAATGATAAAATGCCCTCAGTTACGGGCCTGTAGCTCAGCGGTTAGAGCGCCACTCTTATAAGGTGGATGTCGATGGTTCGAATCCATCCAGGCCCACATTTGGTTTATTGTGAGTCTATAAACTAGAATCTAGGTATGTCGGACACAGGAAATGCAGAATTATCGGGAGTTTTGAGTCCCAGAGACGAAATTGAAGCTCAGCGTGATGTTTATTTAAAAAATCGGACTCGTGATTTGAACTCCTCTATAAATATTGAAAATCCAGATCTTGCAATCGAGCAGTTTGTAGATTATTTGTGGAGCAGTTCTTCTAAGCCGCATATTTTAACGTGTGCTGCGCAGGGAGAGGCGTCTGCGGCGTTTGCAGTTGAAAATTTTGGTGACTTGGAGTTTGGGGGCGAGGTTGCCAAAAACGTAGCTACCGAAATTGTTGACGTGATGGGATTTGAACGTGAGCTGGATGAGTTTATAGGAGACTTTCTTGTTGTAGATAGCTTAACATACGATGAAGTGTATACGAATATTGATTCTGATGATAAAGCAAACATTCAACAAATATATAGAAATCCAAAGCGGGGAATATACCCAAATGTAACGGAAGAAATTAAGAAGCTTCGAACCAAAGCGGGGAACTTAGATGTTGAGCTTCGATCTAGGGTGAATGAGCTAGGGATTAATGATGGTGATGGGCAATACGGCAGTCAATCGACGGCCTTTAAGGATTTGACGACTGAGGCATTGATGCAAGCCTTTGACGGGGCGATTGACGCAAATACTAATGGAGATGTTTCTGTTTTGGATGAAAATATGAAGAAAATCGTGGAACATTTTGCGACAGGTGATTTTTTGGTATGGGATGTTAGTACTCAAAATTGGAAAGAAAGACTTCAAAGATGAAAATTGGCTTGGTACACAATGTTGGAAATCAAAAAGCGGAAAAGTTAGTCGGGGATATAGAGAAGTATGTTGCCGGTGCTGGAGGTGAGACAGTTGTTGGTGAACTTGCAGGGTGTGATTTTATTTTATCTTTGGGTGGAGACGGGACTTTAATACATGCTGTTTCTAAAAATATGGAACAGGGAATTCCTGTCATGGGAATTAATACTGGTACACTAGGTTTTTTGACTGCAGTCGAGGCACAAGACTGGAAAATTGCGGTGGATGCTGTTCTGGGCGGGAGTATTTTTATTTCCCAGAGGCTGACTTTGGAGATTAGTGTTGGAGTCGAGAAATTTAGGGCAGTAAATGAGGCTGTTATTAAGGGTTTGTATAGGGTTATAGAGCTAGAGGTTGCAGTAGGCGGTGCGGAGTTTTTGAAGGTCTTTGGAGACGGTATAATGGTTGCGACCCAAACAGGCTCTACCGCATATTCACTTTCTTCTGGTGGACCTATTGTAGACCCTGCGCTTGATGCGATATTGGTCACACCTGTCAACCCAATAGGTTTACCAATACCTTCTGTTGTTTTGTCGCCAGATAAAGTGGTTGAAATAGAATTAATGAAGGGTGATGGAGTTACTTTGATTATCGACGGTCAGGAACATACTAAAGTTGCTGTTGGAACCAAAATTACTGTTAGTCGAGGTAGGAGTACAGCACGGCTTGCTTATTTGGACGAGGGACAGTTTTTGGGTGCTCTTAACATGAAGTTCGGTTTGGCTAAAAGGGTTGCTTCTTAATTTTCTTTAAATTTGTTTATGATTTTTTCGCTAACTTCCTGTTGTGAGGTGTTTGTAGTGTCTATTTTTAGGTCAAAAAATTTGGGGTCTATGTAGTCTTCGTTTGCGTAAAGTTTGCGGAATTTTTTATCCAAGCCAACTTCGCGTTTTTTAATTTCCTCTACGGTTTCTGTGTGGGTGTGTTTGCGCGCGAGTGCTCGTTTAAAACGTTCGTTGTTTTCGCAGGTAAGTAGTACCTTCAGAACTTCTGGGTCGTCTTTGGTGAAGTAGGCGATATAGTGGCCGTCTATAGAATATCCACCATTTTTTGCGAGTTCTGTGAGTTTGGCGTCTATTTGACGATCCAGGTCGTCTGGGATTCGTGCTTTGTCGTAGAGTGGAATATTGTGTTCAAGGGCGTATTTGCGGAAAAATTCTCCTGCAGATTCGTATTTAAGATTAAGTTTTTCGGCTACGTTTTTTGCAGCTGTTGAAGTTCCAGATGCGATTTGGCCAGATATGACTAAACTATTGTATTTCATAAACTCTAAGTACTAAACCCTAAATTCTAAATAAATTCAAATAATAAAATTAAAAATTGTTTAGAGTTTAGAAATTTGGATTTAGAGATTATTATACTCTGCGGTGTCGGCGTTTTATTTTGAGTTGCACTAGTGCTTTTTGCAGACTTGCGGAGGCAAGTGCATATTCTTCCTCGGACAGCTCATGTTTTTTTGCCAATGCTTCTTCGGCGGCTTTTTTTGCCGCTTCTATTGTTTTTTCTTCGATTTCGTCCTCTGGTGCTGCCAGATCTACTAAAACTTTAACTTGGTTTTGGGCAACTTGGGCGAAACCATAACCTGATGCCATATGTGTTTCTTTGGAGTGTTTTTTTAAAATAATATCGCCAGGTTCTATTGAGGTGATAAGGTTAAGGTGATGGGGGAGAATTGTGATTTCTCCGTCCTGTGTTGGTAGGCTGACTTGTTCCACTTCATCGTCGAAAACTGTTTTTTCTGGGGTGATTATTTGAAGGTGGATCATTTCTTGACTTGCGTTATGTCTCCAACCATATAAAAGCTGGACTCATCGAAAGTGTCGTATTCTCCTTTGAGGATTTTGTCGAAGCCGTCGACGGTTTTTTCGATTGTTACGTATTCACCTTTGCGGCCTGTAAAAGTTTCGGCAACGTTCATGGGTTGGCTTAAGAAGTTTTGGATTTTGCGGGCACGGCCAACGGCTACTTTGTCTTCGTCGGATAGCTCATCCACACCAAGAATGGCAATAATATCGCTAAGTTCTTTGTATCTTTGCAATACTTTTTGCACACCTAGTGCAACGTCGTAATGTTTTTGTCCAACAACTGCTGGGTCAAGATTTCTGGATGTTGAAGAAAGGGGATCAACCGCTGGGTAAATTCCTTGTTCGGCAATGGATCTTTCTAGAGAAATTGTGCTGTCTAAGTGAGCAAAAGTAGCAACTGGAGCTGGGTCAGTATAGTCGTCTGCAGGCACGTAAATTGCTTGAAGTGAGGTGATTGAACCCTTTTTGGTTGAGGTGATTCTTTCTTGGAGTTGACCCATTTCTGCGGCCAAAGTTGGTTGATAACCTACGGCAGATGGGGTTCTGCCAAGAAGTGCGGAAACTTCTGAACCTGCTTGGGCGAATCTAAAGATATTGTCTATAAACAAAAGCACGTCTTGGTTTTTCTCGTCACGGAAGTATTCTGCCATTGAAAGTGCCGAAAGAGCTACTCTAAACCGAGAACCTGGTGGTTCGTTCATTTGGCCAAATACCATGGCGAGTTTATTTAAGACTCCAGCCTCTTCCATTTCGCGATAAAGGTCGTTGCCTTCACGGGTTCTTTCTCCAACTCCTGCAAAAACAGAGAAGCCACCATGGGCTTTGGCGATGTTATTGATTAACTCTTGAATGATTACAGTTTTTCCTACACCTGCTCCGCCGAATACGCCGATTTTCCCACCTTTGTTAAATGGGGTAATGAGGTCGATGACTTTAATGCCGGTTTCCAAGACTTCTTGCTTTGTTTCTTGTTCTTCTAGGGTTGGTGCTTTGCGGTGAATTGGGTAGCGTTTGGTTGTTTTTACTGGCCCTTTGCCATCCACTGGCTCTCCAAGGACATTGAAGATTCTGCCGAGGGTTTCTTCGCCAACAGGCACTGATATTGGTGCGTCGGTATTTATTGCCTCTATGCCGCGTTTTATGCCATCTGTTGGGCCAAGTGCGATTGTTCGAACTATGTTTTCTCCAAGATGTTGTTGGACTTCCAGAACCAACTTGTCTTTTTCGGTTTTGATCTCGAGCGCATCGTAGATTCCAGGTAGGTTATCTTTTGTAAATTCTACGTCTATGACGGGACCGATTATTTGAATTATTTTTCCGTTTAACTTTGCCATTTTTACTCGAATGCTTTCTGGGCGGTTACTATATCTAATAGTTCATTGGTAATAGCCTCTTGTCGAGCCTGATTATAAGTTAAAGTTAGGTCGTCGACCAAGTCTCCTGCGGCATCTGTGGCGTTTTTCATAGCTACCATTCTTGCACTATGTTCACTAGCTTTTGATTCGACCAGAACCTGATAAATTTGAGTCAAGATGTGATGAGTGAGGATTGAGTTTAAGATTTTGTCTGCTGTTGGTTCAAACAAAAATTCTGTAGTTTGGGGTTTTTCTTCGAGTTCTTCCTTTTGGGCAATTGGGAGAACTTGTACCCATCTTGGGTTTTGTTTGACGGTAGATTCAAAGTGTGGATAGATCATGCTAATTTTGGAATATTCTCCGCTTAAAAATGCTTCTGTGGTCATTTTTGTAAGAGTTCTGGCAAGGTCTAAGTAGGGAATTTCTTCTGATTCCCAGCTAGCCAAGAGGTCTCCTCCTGTTTTGACCGCAAAATCACGGGCTTTTTTGCCGATTGTGATGTACTTTGCGCCTCTTGGTTCGGATCTTAGGATTTCTCGGAAAATGTTTAAGTTTAATCCACCTGCCAAGCCTCTGTCGGAAGTCACAATAATAATTAGTTGGTTTTGACTTTGGTTGGTCCTCAGCAGGGGATGAATATTCTCTTTTGCGGATGCATTTTGCACGCTCGAGAGGATTTCGTGCAGACTTGTTGCATAAGGTCTGCCTGCAAGGGCTAGGATTTGTGCTTTTCTCATTTTGGCGGCGGCTACAAGCTCCATTGCATGAGTTACTTTCTCTGTACTTTGGACAGATTTGATTCGTTTTTTAATTTCTCTAATTTGTGCCAATGTTAGTGGCTAGTTACTAGTGCTTAGTAGCTAGTTTTTCCTCCTTTTTGATTTTGATTTTTTTGTTGGTTTGTTGGTTTCTTTTGGTTTTTCTTCATCTAACGTATTTGCACTTACTTTTCCAGTCACAAGTTTTTCTAATTCTTTTTTTACATAATCGTCGATTTCTTTTTTGTCTGTCATGTAGTCTTTTAGTTTCTTGTTGGCTTCAAGCAGGGAGACGATTTTCTCTTCTTGGCTTTGGATGTTTTCCATTGGTGTTTGGTCAAAATGGCCATTTGTGACTGCCCATAATATTGCAACTTGGTTTGCTACATCCATTGGGGCAAGTTGATTTTGTTTTAGGATTTCTACGATTCGTTTTCCTCGCTCTAGTCTGTTTTTGGTTCCTTCGTCCAAATCTGATCCAAACTGAGCGAATGCGGCGAGTGATCGGTATTGTGAAAGATCAAGTCTTAGAGTTCCTGCTACCTGCTTCATCATTTTTGTTTGGGCGGCTCCACCTACACGAGATACGGAAATTCCGGGATTTACAGCTGGTCTGACGCCGGAGTAGAACAAATCTGCTTCGACGAAAATTTGTCCGTCTGTGATTGATATAACATTGGTTGGAACGTAGGCCGAAACGTCTCCAGCTTGGGTTTCGATGATTGGTAGAGCAGTAAGGGAACCGCCGCCGTACTTTTCGTCCATCCGTGCGGCTCTTTCTAGAAGCCTGGAGTGAAGGTAAAAAATATCTCCAGGGTATGCTTCGCGACCTGATGGTCTGCGCAGTAGTAGTGAGAGCTGACGGTAAGCCCAAGCATGTTTGGAAAGGTCGTCGTAAACTACAAGTGCGTCTTTGCCTCGGTCCATGAAGTATTCTCCCATTGCGCAACCTGTGTATGGTGCAACGTATTGCATGGTTGCAGAATCAGACGCCGAGGCGGCCACAATTATTGTGTGATCCATGGCCTTATACTTTTCTAGTGTTGATACGACTTGGGCGATTTTGCTAGTTTTTTGACCAATTGCAACATAAATACAGATGACACCTTTGCCTTTTTGATTGATGATTGTGTCTAAGGTGATTGCAGTTTTGCCCAAGCCTCTGTCGCCAATGATTAGCTCTCTTTGACCTCTGCCAATTGGGATCATAGAGTCTATTGCTTTGAGGCCTGTTTGTAAGGGTGTGTTTACGGATTTTCTGAAGATTACACCTGGTGCGATTTTTTCTGCAGGGTAGAATTTTTTGGCTTTTATTGCGCCTTTGTTGTCTATTGGATTGCCAAGTGCGTCTACTACACGACCTACGAGTTCTTCGCCGACTGGAACTTCTAGAATTTTACCTGTGGTTTCTACTTTGTCGCCTTCTTTGAGTAGTGTCCAATCGCCGAATACTACAACTCCGACGGCATCCTCTTCTAGGTTTAGTGCAAGACCTGTTATGTTGTGAGGGAAGGTAACAAGTTCTGAAGCGGACACGTTACTCAATCCCTCTACGCGCACAACACCATCGCCAATTTCAAGGATAGTCCCAACATTTTTGGCAGTTGATGAAAACTTTGCTTTGTCTATTTGTTTTTCTATGTCTTCTACGATTCCCATATTAGTTTGTAATTTGTTTTAACTTTTCGCTTAGTGTGTCATCCCAAATCCAATCCCCGTGATAAATTTTTGTTCCAAAGATAATTTCTGAGTTTGATTTGTTTACGATTCTTTTTGCTCCTGTTTTTTGCTTTAAATTATCAACAAAAGTTTGCTGAAGGGTCATTTTATCATTTGTTTCTATGATTATCTCTTCCTGTTTTAATTTGTGGCTGATTAGTCTTTTGTAACTTTTAAGAATGGATGTAAGCCCTGCTGGTTTGTTTTTTACCAGTTCCGTCAAAATTTGGTGAGCTTTTTTTTCGTCCAATGCGCCGACCGCGACGCTTTTTTTAAAGAGGGCTTTTGCTACTTGTTGGTAATATTTTTTGCTTGATTTCATAGAATTCTCCTTGATGTTTCTGCGACCGCTTGTTTTGTGATGGCGTCTTTTTCTGATTGCTTAAGATTGCGCCCCAAAACTTTTTTGGCAACTTCGGCAACAAGTGTTAGTGTTTCTTCTTGGAGTTTCTCTTGCATCTTTTCTTTTTGCGCTTCTATTTCACTTTGTGCGGCTGCTACTGTTGCTTCAATTGTTTTTTTGGCTTCAGCGCTTGCTTCGTCTAGTGCCACTTGCGCGTTAGTTTTTGCGTCTGTGATGATTTTTTGGGCATCACTTTGCGCTTTTTCTATTATCTTTGCGCTTTTCTGCTCAGTTTCTTTAAGCCTTGCTTCGATAAGATCAGCATTTTTTAGGCTTTCTTCGATCCTACTCTTTCTCTCTTCTAGGGCGTCTACAATCTTGCTAAAAAAGAATTTTTTGAGCACGAAAAAGATAATTAAAAAGTTTACAATCTGCCCAATAAGCAGGGCAGGCTGTACTCCAAAATTTGTTAGTATTTCCATATCAATACGCAGATGAACTGATTTGAATCAGACCATCTGGGTACTGGGCTATTGAGTTAATGTTTATTTGACACATCAATAGCCAAATTCCCCAAAGACCCAATTACCCTGTAAACGCCAAAATTAGTGCGTAAATCGCGATTGCCTCTGCAAGTGCCATGCCGATAAGCATGGGTGGCAAAATTTTACCTGCTGCCTCTGGATTGCGACCAATTGCTTCCATTGCTTTTGAACCGATAAGACCGATTGCAAGTGCTGGGAAAATACCTCCAACTGCGATGATTGCGCCTCCTGTTAATGAAATTTCCATATAAGTTAATTCACCTCCTCACACCGTGAACTTGAAACTTTTAGCTTTAAACTGTAAACGGGTTTTTGTTTCATGTTTCTGGTTTATTGTTTAATGTGCCTCATGTTTTTCAGTTAAGATTACCATAAAGACAAGCGTGAGCATAGCAAAAATTAAGGCTTGGACGAAGGCTACCAAAAACTCCAAAAGATAAAAAGGTATTGGTACGACAAAGGCAAAAATGCTTGTTGTTGCGGTTGTAAGTAGGACTTCGCCTGCGAATACATTCCCAAAAAGCCTAAAAGAAAGTGATGCGACTTTTGTAAGTTCGCCAGTCAATTCAAGAAGACCTACGAAGAGAAAAATTGGGTGAAAGCTAAAGAATTTCCTCAAATATCCTTTTAGCCCCAAATACTTTACAGCAAAATAATGGGTAAAAAAGACAGATACAAGAGCAAGAGCCATTGTGGTATTGAGGTCGGAATTCATGGAACGCAAGTAGGGGACGAATATTTTCGATGAAGTATTTATGGTTTCGAGTGCTTGCCCTTCTGTTGGTGTACTATGCTCAGTACTCGTTGGCTCGGTGGATGCGATATGTGTGGGGGATGCGGCGTGATGTTCTTCCCAAAAACCAATTGAACCTACACCTGGTAATAATCCTAAGTAATTTCCAAATAAGATAAAGAAGAAGAATGTGGCGATGATTGGCAAGAAAGTCTTAACTTTTTGCGCAGGGGCAATGGAACTCACCAAGTTTAGTAAGCCTTCGACCATGATTTCTGCCAAATTTTGAAAGCCATGTGGTATTTTCTGCATTTTTCTCGTTGCCAAGTATGCAAAACCTAAGAGAACTATCGTTACGATCCAGGTAAAAATCATACTATTGGTCACAGGGAAAAAACCTATTGAAAATACTTTTTCTGCGGCTAGAGGTATGTGGACTGCTGCGGCCATTTTAAAATTATTTTAATTATACTTTTTAAATAAATAAAATATCAGCAGTTCGCCTTGGAACCTTTCAGTCATGCCAATAAGCAAGCTTGCAGTCCTCATAAACTGCGGGCCTAGGCGCTCCTCTGATATTTTCTAAAAAAACACCCGTTTTTTCAAAAAATAAGGGCTTTTGGGTTGTCCCAAGAAGTCCTTTGGGCAGAAATATACCAAACTAATTTAATTTAGGCAAGAGTTAATACGAGCTGGAATGGTCAAGAACGTCTAAAACTTCACCACTTGTATCGTCGATGAGGACGTTTATTAGGGCTAGTCGGTTTTGGGAAATCCACTCTTTGATCTTTGGATCACCTATGATTTCGTGTGTAATACTGTCATTAGTGCTTGAGGCTCTTTTCTTTGCTTTTTTATCTTTCCCAAAGGCTTCGGAGCTTATCGAGTTGCTGATAAATACAATTCTTGGGCGATCCATATCCACGCCTACTTTATCCATAATTCCGTATTCAATTTTTATCTGATCAATTGCGTCGTTGGCATCTGCTGCTGTGCTACCAAATGCTTGTTTGGTGTCGAATTTTCCTATATATTCTCCCCGGATTGAAAGTCCCATGTATCCTTCCGAATGGGTCGAAAATGGATGATTTGGACCAGTTTCTGGAACCTCACTTAGTCCTGTCAAATGTTGGAAAGCAACAGATTCTGCCATTAAGAACCTTAGTGATTGCATTTGCCTAGATGTTAGGTCTTGGTAAACATCTTTGATGTAAGTATTTATCTCTGAGTAGAAATTTTTTGCACTGTCATCTGTGATTAAGAATTCCATAATTTCTACTTTTTTTTCCGCAAAATCCAAAACTACATTTGCGTCCGAGAAGTTTTTATTGAATTCTCCGTACGTAATATTCAGCTGATTTGAGATAATGTCTTTGTATTTATTGGTTAGATTTGCGGCTGCAAGATCTTCGTGGCGAGACTCTCTTAAAGTAACTCCCATTGTTGCAGTGTCGTATAGAGCTGCTATTGCAACTCTTGGTAATTTTTCTTTACCTGCTGTTTCTCTTACTTTGTTGTAGTACTGATCAAAAGCGGGAACGCTTGTTTTCCTGAGTATGATTAAGTTTGCGTCTTCCGCCTTGTCTTTATCAATGTGATTTATATCTGAGAAGTCGTCAAATGTTAGTTCTCCTTGGTTTACTGGTGATTTATTATTTTTTATAACTTCTAGTATTGCGGCGTTTGCTGCACATCCATGATGTGGATTTGTTGAGTCGTAGTGGGCGAAAACAACTTCTAAGAGTTCGCGATCTGCCATAGCATCATCTTTGATGTGACCTCTGAGTTCTGGTGAGTCTGGTATGAATTGGCCGTCGGATGTGCTTTTGACTTTGATTGATCCTCCTGGGACTTCCCATATGTCTACAAGAACCCCCATGGCCATTCCGTCTAATCTACCATCTACGCACCAAACTGCGCCAATTTCTGTTTCTCCACGTAGTCTCTCTTTTCTTTCCTTGAGCCTTATAAACCTTTCGCTATTTAATGTTTCAGAAACTATATTTATTCTTTCGATGATTTCCCAAACACGTTCTTCGACCGTTTTGATTTCAGTATCTTCATGCTGATGACCGTTTTCTGTAAGTGGTAGTTTATAAAAGTTTTGGATAGCAGTAGCCAATTTCTTTTTTAGGTGGGTTTTTTTATCTACATTTGATTCGCCTTGGTTCATTTCTGTTTCGGGTGTGACATTGTGCATTAATGATGGTCTGTCTGGTGACATTTTATCTGGCATTTCTTCTTAAAAAAAGATCCCTGGTTTTTCAGGGAGTCTTGGCTTTGTTTGTACAAAGATTGGCTGGTATACTAACAAAAATAAGCTCGAGATTCAACTTTCATGAATTTAATTGTTAAGGTTTTATTTGTTTTTTTGGCCATTGGTGGAGTATTTTTGGTGTTCTATGTATCGTGGTTTTGGAGAGCTCTAATTGTCCCTATGATAGTTCTTCTGTTTCTGGACGTTGTTTTGAGTTTGTTTCGGAAAAAATCCTAAGAAGTTAGTGTTGCTGGATTCTGTTGTGGTACTGGTCGCAATATTATACCGTCTGTTGTGGTTATTGGCGCATCTGGTTTAGGTTGTGCGAGATTAATTACTGGCGTGAGTGGCGTTTCGTTTGGGTTTTGTGGTTTCAGATTTACTATTGGTGTTGGGGCAGGCGTAGGTGTTGGTTGCGGATTTGGAGCAGGTGGTGGGGGAGCTGGTTCGGTGATTACCTGACTGAGCAAAGCGGCTATTGGAGAAGGTGTAGTGGTAGTTGCGCTGACACTTGTTTGGTCTATATTTTGTACTGGAGGTGCGGGTGGAGTTGTTTGCTGAATTGTTGAAGAAATGGGTTGGGCAGAATTGACTAGTTCTTGAATTAGCTCCGCTATTTTTACTCTTGTTTCAAGGTCGTCTTTGTACAAGTCTCCATACTTTTTTATTACCTCTGGCTTTTGGGTTATTCCCCCTTGAGTTGTTTTATCGAATGATTTTAGGGCAGTTTGCCAATCACTTGCGTCTTGTGCGGCTTGTGCATAACCTAGTGCAAATGCTATGAAGTGAGATTTAATGGAAATTAGACTGTTGAGTGCAAGGGTAGATTCCATGGCGGCTTCCATACTTTCGAGTTGTGCGTACATAGAGGGTACCAAATCTGATTTATCTTGGACTTTAGGGGACAGGGCAATTTCACCTAACTTTATTGGAGGGGCTTGGGTAATATTTGTTGCGTGCTCTTTGTAATAGTTTACGCCTGCTTCTGTTGCTTCTTTTTCTATGATTCCATTGTGGTAGGCATCGATATCTTGTGCAGTTAAGTTTAGTGAAGCCAAGACGTTTGCAGGCAAGTTGATTTTGGACGGTATAGTAGCTTGTGGTGAGATGGTTTTATTATCTGTGAAGTTGAAAATTCCCATAGCAGAAACGCTTCTTAGTATCTAGTATTCGCTTTTTTGTGTCAAGGGTATTTATTAAAGCTGTTCTAGCTTTAGTTTTTCGTCACCTTTTGGGGACTGGATAAGGGAGAGGTAGCGCTCTGTGGTTGAGAGCCTTTTGTGGCCTGCAATTTTGGAAATTAAGACTAGAGATGCGCCACTTGTTAGGTGATGTGCAACCCAAGTGTGCCTAAGATCGTTTACTTTGGCACCTGTTATGCCTGCTTTTTTGTAATATCTGTCGATTGCGGTTCTGATGTTTCTGACCAAAAGTGGTTTGCCGGTTTTTGTGACAAAAAGCGCACGGTTTGGAGTTTTTGGTCTGACTTCAATATATTTTTTGAGAGCTGTTTCTGCGGCTCGGTTCAGGGGAACTGTACGTTCGAGTCTATTTTCTTGGGGACGGACAAACAAATTTCCTTCTTTTGCGTCTTCACCAAAAGTTACATCGTCGATTCTGATATTTGCTAGTTCGCCAATTCTTATACCCGTTTGCAATAAAATCTCTATAATTGCTGCAATTCGCACATCGTCTCTGGCCGTATCTCTTAGAGCTCTGTATTCGATTGGGGTTAAAATTCTTGGTGGTTTAGTTTCGAATTTAGGGTGTTCGACGAGGCTTGCTGGGTCGTCTGTTATATATTCCTTAATTTTTAGGAAGCGGAAGAAAGTTTTGGTTGAATTTAGCTTTCTTGAAAGTGATTTTTGAGTGTAACCAGAAGTTTGTAATTTTTCTAAAAATGTTTTTATGTCTTGAGGCTTTACTTCGTGAACGTGTAGTTTTTGAAGTTCTGCAAGAAATTTTATAAGTTGTTCGATGTCTTTTCCGTAGGCGAGTACGGTTGCAGAAGCACGCTTACGGCCTTTTAAATGGTCGACAAATTCCTTATGTACGTCTTGTAACTTTTTCATCTATTCGGCAGCAATTTTGGGCTAGTACAAATCTTCGTTCATGCAGGTTGAACGTATCAGGCTGAAAGTTAAGGCTAAGTATAGCTCTTGCTATGGGCTCTGTCAATAGTCTTTACTATATTTGAAAGTTTATTGGGTCTTAGACAGTTTACGACTATAATGGGGAATACATGAAGAAAAATATAATGCTTTTGTTGGCGCTGATTGTTACTGGTGTTTTGATCGTGAGTAGTGCGAAGAGGATTTTGTCGTTTAAAGATACTTCCAGAATGGTTGCAGACGAGGAAGCTCAGCTCGAAAACCTCAAACTAGAAAACGAAGAACTGAAGCGTGAGCTCGAGTACAAGAAAAGTCAAAGATTTGCGGAAGAAGAGATAAGGAATAAGCTTGGAATGGCCAAGGAAGGGGAGGAAGTGTTCGTGATTCCAAAGGATCAGGACAAGGTCGAGACTACGGATAGCACAAAGAGGGAATTGCCTAATTGGAGAAAGTGGCAGATTTTGATTTTTGGACAGGGATAATTTTGTGGTTAATTGAACTTGTGTAGCGGGGGTGGGAGTCGAACCCACTTCTGGAGATTATGAGCCTCCCGAGATGCCGTTTCTCTACCCCGCGGCGTGGTGATTATTTTAGCCTCAAGAACTTCTTTTGTCAATTCAAATGGGTTTTGATAGAATTACGCAGATGACGTGCGGCAGGGTAGCTCAGTTGGTTAGAGCGTGGCACTCATAACGCCAAGGTCCTGGGTTCGATTCCCAGCCCTGCTACATTTTTGCGTTAATGATCTAGAGTCGTTTTAGAAGGATTAGCACTATGAGTTGTCAATTGCTTAAAGATTTGACACTCTAAGACTTCAACTGATATAATTCTTACAAAGAGTAATGCTCTTTTGAGGTGAAAGGAACGTAAAAGTCCCAAGCTTAGCAGAAAGCAGACTGATCTGCTAAGCGAAATTATTTCGCAGAGAATTCTCTGCGCATTTACTAATTAAATGAAAACTAGCTTAATAACTAACCGATATTGGTTTTTTTACTTTACTCGCTAAGCGCGAGTTTTGTAGGCGTGCTTGACGGCAGCCAGGGTTGTTAAGCTAATAAACTTAAGAACAGAACAAAGCTCGCAGTAATGCGGGTTTTTTTGTGGAGAAAATCCTCCTTCGCGTAAAGCTATGGATGACAAGGTAGGTGAATTTAATGAGTGAAAGAAATATAAGCGAATTAATCAAAGATCCAGATATTGCACGAGCAATGGCATTATTGTCTGGTGCAAAAGAAGAGGCGAATAAAATTATACCAGGGAATGATCCACAATCTGTTTTATCTCGGCGCAATTTGCAATCTGCACTTGTTCGCGAATTAATAGAAAGGAGTGGGTTAACTAATCAAAATGGCAAATCTTCCACAGATACAGAAATACTTGGAGCTGAAGCAGCTGGGCTTTAATTTAATTGATTTGAATAAAGAGGCTTTTACGGTTGCCGATGTGATTGATGCTGGGATAAAGATTGATGAGGTTGTAAAAACACTTATTGTGCGAACTAACGATTGTTTTATAGCATTGGCACTTTGTGGAGAGAATAGAGTGGATTTTAAAAAAATTAGGACGAAGTTTGGTGGCCACAGTGAACTTGCGAAGCCTGAGGAGGTATTAAAAATTGTAGGCGTGCCAGTTGGTGCGGTTTGCCCAATTATGGTGGGAGTCCCATTGTATATAGAAGAGAAAGTTATGGATCTAGAAAATGTACACATGGGATCTGGAGATTTGATGTATGGACTTGAGATGAAACTTGAGGATTTGATTAAGGCTGTTGGGGATTATGAACAAATGGATTTTGGTTTAAATACTGCTTGACACTCTACTATCGTACTAGTATAATAGTTTGATGAATAAAAGCGGTTTAGATAATTTGATTACGACTTTGCTTGGGTTACAAGACAAAGCACAGATGAAGGATTTTCTGTTTGGGATACTAACGCCTTATGAGCTTGAAGAAATTCCAAAAAGGCTTGAGATTGTAAAAATGCTTAAAAGTGGTGTTGCCCAGCACAAAATTGCGAGTAAATTGGGTGTTGGGGTTGCAACAGTAACTCGCGGTTCTAAAGAAATACAAAAAGGAAGATTTAAGGATATTTAATATGAAAGAACAAGATATACATTTGAATATAGAAAGTGCCCCTGCGGCCGATATGGTTCAGGGGATAGTTTGGCTCTGACTTAAGATACAGGTTATCTTTGGTTGATGGCACAATTGAATATGACGAGTTTAATTTTGGTAAATTCGAGTCAGTTCCCACACTTGACCCACTAGATGGAGCAGTAAGGCAAAAAGTTAAAAGATTGTCTTTGGTAGACGGTACTTTAGAGGAGACTGAGTCTCTTGTGATTTTGCCATTTCCAAAACGTCAATTTAACAATGATTTAGGAGGTGCAGTGGAATGAGCCGCGGTGGGCATTTTGGAAATTTTGGTGGCAGATATGTGCCAGAGATGCTTGTGCCTGCCTTGGAAGAGTTAGAGAAAGCATACAATGAAGCAAAAAGGGACAAGGAATTTAATCGACAATTCAAAAGTCTTCTTAAAAACTTTTCTGGCAGACCAACACCATTAACTTTTTTGGAGAATGTTTCGAGCCATCTAGGTGGCGCGCGCATATATCTTAAAAATGAGGGCTTGAACCTCACGGGCGCTCATAAGATTACCCACTGTATAGGACAAGCACTTCTTGCAAAAAGAATGGGTAAAACGCGGCTGATTGCGGAGACTGGGGCTGGTCAGCACGGTTTGGCAACAGCCACGGTTGCTGCGAAACTTGGTTTCTCGTGCACAGTGTATATGGGCGAAAAAGATATCACCAGACAAAGGCCGAATGTTTTTTTAATGGAGAGGCTTGGGGCAAAAGTAATTCCTGTTAGCTTTGGCAATAAAACCTTAAAGGATGCTGTAAATGCGGCTTTAAAAGATTGGATAGAAAATGTCCAGGACAGCTTTTATTTACTAGGTTCTGTTGTTGGGCCGCATCCGTATCCCACTATGACCAGGAACTTTCAGTCTATTGTTGGAGTTGAGGTTAAGCGGCAGATTAAAAATGCTGCAGGGAAGCTACCAGATTATGTGATTGCTTGTGTTGGTGGCGGTAGTAATGCAATGGGGATTTTTTATCCGTTTATCAGAGATAAATCAGTAAACCTAATTGGCGTAGAAGCGGGCGGAAAAGGATTAAAAACCGGTCAGAACGCGATAAGATTTCGGGGCGGTTCGGTTGGTGTTGTAGAAGGATATAAGTCTTATTTTTTGCAAGATTCTGATGGTCAAGTCCAACAAACATATAGTATTTCTGCGGGGCTAGATTATGCGGGAGTAGGGCCCGAGCTTGCGTACCTGAAGGATGTTGGCCGTGTGCAGTTTCGACACGCATTTGATGGGAAGGTACTACAAGCTTTTGATTTGATCGCCAAGAAAGAAGGCATAATTCCCGCTTTGGAGTCAGCGCATGCTCTTGCTGAGGCTTTTCGTATTGCTCCTAGTCTTTCAAAACAAAAAATTATTGTTGTGAATTTGTCTGGCCGTGGAGACAAGGATCTTTTTATCCTTGCAGAAGCATATAAAGATGTTAATTTTTATAAATTCCTAAAAACACAAGTGAGTTCCGTGAAACAATTAATATGACTTCAATTAACCCAATTAGCTTGAAATTGAGTGAAATTAAAGATGCGGGTCGGACAGGGTTAATGATGCATGTTGTTGTTGGTTACCCGACCCTAAATGACACTTCACGCCTTGTTGAGTTGATGGACAAGTGTGGCGTTGATTTGATCGAACTTCAGATTCCCTTCTCCGACCCTTTGGCTGACGGTCCAACAATAATGAAGGCTTGCGAGGTGTCTTTGGCTGGGGGATTTCAAGTAAGAAATGCTTTTAAGCTTGCATCTGAATTATCAGAGGTGATTAATGTACCGCTCATTTTTATGGCTTATTACAATACTGTTTTTAAGTATGGGGTGGAGAAATTTTGTCGTGATGCAAAAAGATCAGGAGTATCTGGTTTGATTGTGCCCGATGCAGCTATAGAGGAGGAAGGACAAGAACATTTCATAAAATATTGCAGAAAGTATGGGTTATGTAATATTCGGGTGATTTCTCCTGTTTCTACTGACGACCGACTTTTAGAAAATTCTAAAGTGGGCAGTGGGTTTGTATATTGCATGTTAAGACAAGGAGTTACAGGTGCTAGGAAAAATATTAATTTAAACTCTTTAAATTATCTTGCTAAATTACAAAATTATTTTGAAATACCAATTGCAGCCGGGTTTGGTGTGTCCACCAGAGAACATGTAAACCTATTGTCAAAATATTGTGATGTAGTAGTAGTTGGAAGTGCATTTGTAAATGTAATAAGTAAATCAAATAAGGGTAACTTGCTTAAAAATGCAGAAAATTTCATCAATGGATTGCAGGGGAATAGTAGAAGAAATGAATAAAGAAGTAGATAAATTTAAAATTGACAGCAGGGATTTGCCGACTAGTTATGTCGGAACTTTAATATTGGGAAAACATTACGACCTGATTGATATTGATTTTGAGAGAGATCATCCAACCGTTGGACTCGTAAGAATGGTATTGAAAAACCCTGCTGAGTTAATCAATAGAACTGATGTGATTGCTGCTGAATTTGTTACCAACTATGTAACAGATCATTTGGCTGTTTGTAGATGTCCTGAAGTTATCGAGGACACTAGTGAATATAAGTTTTATTAATTGATACAATAAGGAAAAGTGAAAAAAAGAATTTTGACAGGCGATAGGCCAACAGGGAAACTGCATTTGGGACATTATGTGGGGTCTTTAAAGAACCGCGTGAAGCTTCAGAATGAATTCGAAACCTTCATTATGGTTGCCGACGTGCAGGCACTGACGGACAATTTTGAACACCCAGAAATGTTGGAAGCTAACATTCGTGAGGTTGTTTTGGATTATTTGGCTGTGGGTATAGACCCTAAAGTTTCTACTATTTTTGTGCAGTCTCAGGTACCAGAAATTGCAGAGCTTACTGTTTTTTATATGAATTTGGTGACTCTAGCGCGCTTGGAGCGCAATCCAACGGTCAAAGACGAGATGAAGCAGAAAGGGTTTGGTGCAAATGTACCTCTTGGGTTTTTGGCCTATCCCGTATCTCAGGCCGCTGATATTACTTTTTTGAAGGCAGATTTGGTGCCTGTTGGGGTGGACCAAGTGCCGATGATCGAGCAAGCTCGTGAAATCGTGCGCAAGTTTAATGAATTATATGGCAAAACTTTGGTTGAGCCAGAAGCTTTGGTTGGTGAAGTTGATAGATTGCCTGGCGTAGATGGTAAGGCAAAAATGAGCAAGAGTTTGGGGAATGTTATTAATTTGTCTGATCCGACTGACGTTGTGCGAAAGCAAGTTATGGGTATGTATACTGACCCCAACAGAGTTCATGGGGATGAACCGGGAAACGTCACAAATAACCCTGTATTTATATACTTGGATGCTTTCAAACAAGAAACTGGAAACATGAAACATGAAACGCAAGTTGAGGAGTTCAAAAAAAGATATGAA
>Ga0163144_10007929_pt1 | contig 23116 bp, 17 predicted proteins | sample OliLak19BULKMAT1_FD_123175 | JGI IMG/M metagenome (GOLD analysis project Ga0163144, IMG submission 123175) | Freshwater microbial mat bacterial communities from Lake Vanda, McMurdo Dry Valleys, Antarctica - Oligotrophic Lake LV.19.BULKMAT1 | ecosystem: Environmental > Aquatic > Freshwater >...
AGGTCCACCTGCGCATCGACCAAGGAGGCCGCGAGCTTGCCTACGCTGTCGGAGGGGCAGCGCTTGGTGAGTTCATAGGCGAAGTATTTTGCGTGATACGCTGTGGACATCGGGCCTTCCGCGAGAGGGTAGCCGCGCATCTTCCTCTCGCTCAATGCAAATGCGGGTGGTTCGGGAGCAATCGCAAGAGTCGAAAGGGGTCGGCTTTAGAATCGAGAATATTGCTCTTGGTTCAGCGGAGTTATCCAGTTGTCGCAGCAGTGCCGGCGGGGCGGGGCGGGCGCAGTGGTTCAAGCGGCGAACGTGTCCCTAATGAAGCTGCTCGGCAAGCCACGCGTTGGGCACCGCCGGCGGCGTGCGAATCCGCAAGGCCAGCGCCGTTTTGGAGTGGGGTCAGTCTTTGAAAGCCCCTCTTCCCCTTGTTCCCAACGTGAGTGAGCTTGTGTCGGCAAGGGCGTTCCGAAAGCCCGACTTTCGGAACGAGAGCGGGAGAATTTCCGCCGGACGCGCTGTCGGGACTGCAAACGAGCGGGAATTTGTAATTCTTCATCGAGTGAGACCACACACGGGCGAGATTAGTCCATTCTTGAGAATTTGTGGCCCTAACTGTCTCACAATTGGAAATTCCCGCCCATCTGAGGCTTCATCTTCTCAAGAAGGGACAATTCCTGCCTGTCTGTGACCACAAGTCCTCAAGAATGGATAATTCCTGCCCGGTTGCGGCCTCTCCTGCACTTTTCTCCAGCCCGTTGATACTGGGCGGTGGCGGTGGACTCCGGGTGGAGCACGCGACCCGCGTGCCGTTCGCGGCGGCCCGCCGCGGACCGGAGGGAGCGGGTCGCTACACCCAGCGCGCCCTTCCCAAGGTGCGCTTATCATCGTCTTTGCGGCGGGTCGCCGCAAAGCGCACGCGGGTCGCGTGCTCCACCCGGAGGGGAGCGGCGACACGCGCCATCCACCGGTCGCGCTTTACGCCACGCTCTTCGCGGGGCTTTTGGCGGGCTTGGCGGTGGCGAGGGCGGCGAGGATTTTCTCGACGGCGGCCTCGGCGGTGAGGCCGTGCTTTTTGCGCAGGATGTCCACGGCGCCGTGCTCGATGAACTGGTCGGGCCAGCCGACGCGGACGACGGGCGTTTTGAGGCCGGCGTCGTTGAGGTGCTCGATGACGGCGCAGCCGAAGCCGTTGTGCAGGACGTGGTCCTCGAGCGTGCAGATGACATCCACGCTGCGGGCGAAAAATTCGAGCGTGCCGGTGTCGAGCGGCTTGATCCAGCGCGGGTTGATGACGGCGGCGGAGATGCCTTGCGCTTCGAGCTGCGCGGCGGCTTGCCCGGCCATCTGGCATAAGCCGCCGAGGCCGAAGAGGGCGACGCGGGTGCCGTGTTTGATGACTTCGGCTTTGCCGATTTCCAAAAGTTTCGGCTGCTCCTTCGGCACGACGCCGGTGCCGATGCCGCGCGGGTAGCGGATGGCGATGGGGCCGGCGGTGTAGTGGAGCATGGTCCAGAGCATGTCCACGAACTCGTCCTCATCCCGCGGCTGCATGTGGACGAGGTTCGGGATGTGGCGGAGGTAGCCGATGTCGAAGAGGCCGTGGTGCGTGGGGCCGTCGTCGCCGCTGAGGCCGCCGCGGTCCATGCAGAGGGCGACGTTGAGATTTTGCAGCGCCATGTCGTGGATGATCATGTCGTAGGCGCGCTGCATGAAGGTGGAGTAGATGGCGAGGAAGGGCTTGAAGCCCTGGGTGGCGAGGCCGCAGGCGAAGAGCGCGGCGTGCTCCTCGGCGATGCCGACGTCGTAGTATTTGTCGGGATGCCTCGCGGCGAAATGGACGAGGCCGGTGCCGGTGGGCATGGCGCCGGTGATGGCGCAGAGCTTGTTGTTGTTGTCGGCGAATTTGGCGAGGGTCTTGCCGAAAAGCTCGGAGTAAGTGGGCGAGCCGGTGGAGGCGGTCGCGCCGGTCTTGGGCTCGAATTTTCCGAGGCCGTGGAACTTGTCGGGCTTCTCCAACGCGGGCGCGTAGCCTTTGCCTTTCTGCGTGAGGATGTGCAGGAGGACGGGCTCGTTTTGGGTCTTGAGAAACTCGAAGGTGCGGATGAGCAGCGGGATGTCGTGGCCATCAATGGGGCCGTAGTAGCGCAGGCCGAGGTCCTCGAAGATGACGCTCGGGAGGAGCAGGTTTTTCACGCCGGCCTCGATCTTGTGGGCAAAGTCCTTGGCGAATTTTCCGCCGAGTGTTTCGACAAAGTTCGCAGCCTTTTCGTGGAGATGCGCGTAGGTCGGGTGGGTGGCGATCTTGTTGAAGTAACTGGCGATGGCGCCCACGTTTTTCGCGATGGACCATTCGTTGTCGTTGAGGACGACGATGAATTTTTTCGTCGAGTCGGCGACGTTGTTCAAAGCCTCGTAGCTCACGCCGCAGGTGAAGGCGGCGTCGCCCGCGATGCAGACCACGCTTTCATCCGAGCCGCGGCGGTCGCGCCCCACGGCCATGCCGAGCGCGGCGCTGAGCGCGGTGCCGGCGTGGCCCGCGCCGTAGCAGTCGTGCGGGCTCTCGCTGCGGAGGAGGAAGCCGTTGAGGCCCTCATACTGGCGGATGGTGCCGAAGCGTTCGCGGCGACCGGTGAAGAGCTTGTGGACGTAGCCCTGATGCGAGACATCGAAGACGAATTTGTCCTTCGGCGTTTCAAAGACGCGGTGCAGCGCGATGGTCAGTTCGACGACGCCGAGATTCGGCCCGAGATGGCCGCCGACGGAGGTGGGGTTGTCGTCGGAGAGCACGCGGACGAGTTCGTCGCGCACTTCCTGGGCGAGCTGCGGGAGGTCTTGCTCGGCGATGGCTTTGACATCGGCGGGCGAGTTGATGGTGGGCAGGAGCGGCTTGGGCATGTCGGTTGATTAGAAAAGGCTGACGTCTTCGCGCGGGCCGGCGACCGGTTTTTTCTCCGGGTCAAACGGCACGAGCCCCGCGTCGCCAGCGGTCTGGTCCATGAGGATTTCCACGCGCTTTTCCACGGCCTTGAGCTTCTGCTCGCAGACCTTGATGAGCCGCACGCCTTCCTCGTAACGCTTGATGAGGTCTTCGAGCGGCAGGTTGTCGGAACCCATTTCCTCGACCACCGCTTCGAGACGCCCGATGGCGGCCTCAAACGTCGGCTCGGGTTCGGTAGGTTTGGCGGGCATGGCAGGAGGCTTGGCGCGGGTCGGCATGGGGGCAAATTTTTAGTCCTCGCGGACCGTCCAGCGGTCGCGATCGGAGTAAAAGATGCACTCGTTGTCGATGGGCATGACGGTCGAGACTTTGAGCGGGAATTCGCGGGCCTGGACGTTGCGCAAAATGAACGGTGCCCACTCGCTGTATTCGCCTTTCACGATGTCATTGAGGAAGCCGCGGTTGCCCGAGACCGGCGTGAGATACACGCCCACGATTTCGCCTTTGAGCGACTTGTAGTCGTTGAGCGTGATGAAGTCCTGAATGGTCTTCGGCAGCCACAGGCTTTTGCGGTCGGCGTACCACGCCACGGCCCACGGCATGTCGGAAGCGATGACTTCCTTTTCCACCGTCCACGTCCGCAGCAGCGAGATATACGGCGGCACATACGGCGGCCAAACTACGGGCATGGACCCGCCCCGGAGGCGCGCGAGCGAGCGGTCGATGAAGGGCAGCGCGGAGAGGAAAAACAGCAGACTGAGAAACGCGAGACGCACCAGCTTGATATTGATCTCCAGGCGGGTCCACATCACGAGGACGAAGGCGAGGCCGTAGCAGATCATCAGCGGGATGAAGAGCACGTGGAGATCATTGGCGGGCAACCCGCCGCGGTCCGGCATGCCAAAGACCGACATGCCCAGAACGCCACTCAGCCACATGCAAAAAATCGCCCAGCGAAAGTGCGAGGTCTCGGGGCGCTTGAAGATGTGCAGCAGCGAGAGGAAGAAAACCGGAGCCATCAACGACTGCCCGAGGAAGGTGTAGAGCGAACCGAACTGCTCGATGGTTTCCGCCTGCACTTTGCTGCGAAAGGTCAGCGGCGAAAGGTCGCTGAGCGAAACTTCGAGGCCGCGCATGAGGGTCGCCTCGGTGCCGCGAAGCATGTGCAGGCCGGAGTACCAGCCCAGCCCCACGGGCGACCCGCAGACATCGTAATTGCGCATCATCCACGGCGTGTACATCGCCATGAAAATGACCGCCATGATGACGGCATCGCGTCCGAGCGGACGAAAGAACAGCAGCACAAAGAGCAGCGCCCCGGCGAAAATCCAGATCGTGATCCCGTGCGTCAGACCGAGCAGACCAAAGCAAAACGCCGCCGTGGAGAGCCAGCCGATGGGCGACTTGCTGACGTATTTTTGCTCGATCGCCCGGACCAGCGCGTAAGCCGCGCAACTGAAGAGGAAGAGCATCAGCATCTGCGGCAGACCGGACATCGAGAACTCCCAAAACCGCTCGCAGATCAGCATCATGCACGCCGCGAACGCCGCGAGGCGGTCATCGAACAGCCGCCGCGCCGTGTAGTAGCTGACCATGACCGCCAGCAGGAAAAAGAAGACCTGCACAGCCGCGACGAACTTGTCGTAAGCGTAGATCAACTCCTTGGTGGTGATGAGCTTTTCGAACGTCAGCCAAGACACCCATTCCTTCGATTGACCCTTTTTCTCGAAGGCGTCATTCAGCAAGTCGGCGACCTTGAAGACCCCGGCGTTGATGTACGGATTCAGCGGCGCGTGGTAAATGTCCGGCTGAGCATCCACGGGAAACCGGCCCATTTTTTTCTCAAACAACCACAGCGCCGCTGGCCGGATCATCTTCGTGGTAAAGCCATGCCCGCGGGAAATCTCGCGGGCGATCTGCGCCTGCTCCATCCCCTTCTCGTGCGAAAGCCCATGAAACCCCGCGTCCCGCGCGTCGCGGAAAAAGTAGAGGGAGATATTGAAAAGCACCGCCGAGAAGATCACGAGGAACTTCACCCGCTTCACCCAGCCTCCTTCCTCCAGTTTGTGGACAAGTGCCTGAACTTTAGTTTCGGTCGCCATCTTCGTTGGTCTTTAACTCTTTGATTTTGCGGTGGAGGGTGCGTCGGCTGATGCCGAGATTTTTGGCGGCGTGGGTGACGTTTCCGCCAGTGTTTTCGAGGGCTTGGAGAATGAGCCGGTGTTCGGTGTCGTGCAAATTGAAACGTCGTCCTTTGACCGGAAGGTACGATTCCGGGCGCAATCCGCCGCCCGCCGCCGCGCTCTCGCGGACAAACGCCGGCAGATCGCGCAGCGTGATTTTTCCGCTCTTCGTCATCACGACCCCGTGCTCGATCGCCGTCCGCAGTTCGCGGACGTTGCCCGGCCAGTCGTAGCGGAGGATTGCCTCCATCGCGTCCGCTGAAATCTCGGGCACGGGCTTGCCATTCTCTCCCGCGAAAGCTTTCAAAAACGCCGCGACGAGCAGCGGGATGTCCTCTTTCCGCTCGCGCAGCAGCGGCATGGTGATCGGCACCACGCTCAGGCGGAAAAAGAGGTCGTCGCGGAATTTTCCCTCGCTGACCATCTTCTCCAGACTCTTGTTCGTCGCCGCCACCAGCCGCACGTCCACCTTGATCGGCGTATTCCCCCCCACCCGCTCGAACGACCGGTCCTCGCCCAGCACGCGCAGCAGCTTCACCTGCGTCGCCGCGTCGATCTCGCCGATTTCATCGAGAAAAATGGTCCCGCCATTGGCCTGCTCGAAGCGCCCGATGCGCCGCTCGACCGCGCCGGTGAAAGCGCCGCGCTCGTGCCCGAACAGCTCGCTTTCCAAAAGCTGCGGCGACAGCGCCGCGCAATGCACCGTCACGAACTTCGGCTTCGGTCGCCCGCTCAGCGCGTGGATCGCCTGCGCCACCAGTTCCTTGCCCGTGCCGCTCCCGCCCTGGATCAGCACCGTGGCCCGCGTCGGTGCGACCTGCTTGATCGTGTCGAAGACCTCCTCCATGACCAGCGACTCGCCGATCAGCCGCTCCAGTCCGAATTTTTTGTCCACCACCTGCTTCAGCTCGACCACTTCTTTTTCCACGCGACGGCTGCGCAGCGCCCGCTGGATCAGCATCTCCAGCCGGTCAATGTTCAGCGGCTTGGTCACAAAATCGTAGGCCCCGCGCTTCATCGCCTCCACCGCCGCGTCCACAGAACCGTAGGCCGTCATCAGGATCACGATCGGCGGATGCGGCAGCGCGAGCACCTTGTCCACGAGCGTCATCCCGTCCTCGCCGCCGAGCCGCAGATCGGTCAGCACGAGGTCCACCGTCTCGCGCTCCAGCACGCCCATCGCGCCGCCGATGTCCGCCGCGATATACACCTCGAAGCTGTCCTCCAACGACGCGCGCAGCCCTTCGCGGGTGTGCTTTTCGTCGTCAACGATGAGGAGGGTGGGATTCACGGGAATTTGGGAGCGGGCTTTCTAGCGGCGCCTCCGCCGAGTGGCAAGGCCGCAGCCAATTTAGCGCGTCCCCTCCTCCAGCATCCGCGCGACTTGATTGTGCAGCGGCAGGCGGATGGTCAGCGTGAGCCCTTTGCCCTGGTCGCTGGCGAGGTCGATCTCGCCGCCGTGCTCGCGGACGATGCGGCGGACGATGAGCAGGCCGAGCCCGCTGCCGCTGGCCTTGGTGGTGAAGTAGGGCTCGAAGATTTTGCTCATGTCTTCCTGCGAAATGCCGCCGCCGGTGTCGGCGAAACTCACGGCGAGGAACTGGTCGTCCACGTTCGTGCGGATGCGGAGGATGCCGCCGCTCTTCATGGCCTGAAAGGCGTTCTTGATGACGTTGTAAAAGGCCTGCTTGAGCTGGTTGCGGTCGGCTTCGATGAGCGGCAGATCTTTGCGCAGCTCCTGCTCGACGAGGATGTTCCGGTCTTCGATCTCGGGCTGCAAAAAGGTCACGGATTCGCTGACCAGTGTGTTGATGTTTTCGAGCTGCTTTTGCAAATGCGCGGGCCGGATCGCGCCGAGGAATTGCTGCACGATGGAGTCGAGCCGGGTGATTTCGTCGAGCGCCACGTCGAGCGCCTGCTGCAGCTCGGCGCGCGGTCCGGCGGGGAGTTTGCGCAGCTTCCGCTCCATGAGCTGGAGGTGGATGTGCAGCGAGTTCAGCGGGTTGCCGATCTCGTGGGCCACGCCGGCGGCGAGCAGCGTGAGGGCGGTGAGTTTTTCCGACTGGATGGTCTCCTCGGTGGAGCGGCGCGTCTCGGTGGTGTCGCGCAAAATTACCGCGTAGCCGACCATCTCGGGGACCGGGCCGCGCTTGGCCGCAGGCTGATCGAGGCTGAGCGGGACGACGTAAAAATTCAGGAACCGGTGCAGCGGGTAGAAGACTTCCATGTCGCGGCTGACGAGCTTTTCGGCGGCCACGAGTTTGTCCCACTCCAGCCCGCGGAGCCGGTCGCTCAGCGGCTCGCCCATGCACTCGTCGCGCTGCAGCCCGAACAGCTCGCACGCCGCGCGGTTCAGGTAGTTGATCCGCCCTTTCAGGTCCGTGACGATGACGCCTTCGTGGATCGCGTTGAAGATCGTTTCGAGGAAACCCTTTTCATCCACCAGCCGCAGCAAATAGCCCTGCACCTCTTCGGGGCGCACCCGGTTGAGGCGTTCGATGAGCTTGTCGAGAAAGCCGGAGTTCATGGGGAAAGGATGAAGGATGAAGGATGAAGGCAGAAGGATGAAGGATGAAGGCCGAAATCTCGCCGCCGGCGCCAAAGAACAATCCACTTCATCCTTCCGCCTTCATCCTTCATCCTTTCCCCATGACCATCGGCGACTACCTCATCCAGCGGCTCGCGGCGCACGGCGTCGGCCATGTCTTCGGCATTCCGGGCGATTACGTGCTCGGCTTTTATGAGCAGCTCCAGCAGAGCCCGCTGCGGACGATCACGACGTGCGACGAGCAGGGCGCGGGCTTTGCGGCGGATGCCTATGCGCGGGTGCGCGGGCTGGGCGCGGTGTGCGTGACGTATTGCGTGGGCGGGCTGAAAGTCGTGAACCCCATCGCGGGTGCGTTCGCGGAGAAGTCGCCGGTCGTGGTCATCAGCGGCGCGCCGGGCATGAGCGAGCGGGAGCGCAATCCCCTGCTCCATCACAAGGTGCGCGAGTTCGACACGCAGCGGCGGGTCTTCGAGCAGATCACCGTGGCGAGCGCGGCGCTGGAGGATGCGGACACCGCCTTTGCCGAGATCGACCGCGTGCTCCACGCCGCGCTCCGCTACAAGCGCCCGGTCTATCTCGAGCTGCCGCGCGACATGATCGGCCAGCACGGCCGCAGCGGGCATCGCGCGCCGGAGGTGCATGAGAAAAGCGAGCCGCTGGCGCTGAACGAGGCGCTTGTGGAGGCCGTGGCGATGATCAATGCGGCGCGGCAACCGGTGGTGCTCGCCGACGTGGAGATTCACCGTTTTGCCATGCAGGACGAGGTGCTCCGGCTCATCGAGCAGGCGCAGATTCCATTCGCCGCGACCATCCTCGGCAAGTCCGTGCTCAGCGAGCAGCACCCGCTTTACCTCGGCGTGTACGAAGGCGCGATGGGCCGCGACGAAGTGCGTGCCTACGTGGAATCGAGCGACTGCGTGATCCTGCTCGGCGCCTTCATGACCGACATCAATCTCGGCATCTACACCGCGCAGCTCGATCTCGGAAAAAGCATCTACGCGACCAGCGAGAAGCTCGCGATCCGGCATCACACGTTTGAAAACGTGCGCTTCAAGGACTTCGTGCGCGGCTTGCTGGCGGCGGATTTGGCGAAGCACCCGACGCACGAAAGGCCCGCGCCGCCGCAGCCGCGCGCGTTCGTCCCGGTGCCGGATGCACCGGTGACCATCGCGCGCCTTTTCGAGCGCGTGAACGCCTACCTCGCGGACCACACCGCCGTCATCGCCGATGTCGGCAACGCGCTCTTCGGCGCGAGCGATCTTTTCATCCGCAACCGCACCGACTTTCTCGGCCCGGCGTACTACGCGTCGATGGGCTTTGCGGTGCCCGCCGCGCTCGGCGTGCAAATGGCGCGGCCCGAACTGCGCCCACTCGTGCTGGTGGGCGACGGCGCTTTTCAAATGACCGGCGCGGAGCTGAGCACCATCGCCCGCTACGGGCTGAACCCGGTGGTCATCGTGCTGAACAACGCCGGCTACGGCACCGAGCGGCATATCCACGACGGGCCGTTCAACGATGTGCTCGCGTGGCAGTATCACAAACTCCCGGAGCTGCTCGGCGTCGGGCGGGCGTTTCTCGTGGAGACGGAAAGCCAGCTCGACGCCGCGCTCGACGCCGCCGCGCAACACACCAGCAGCTATTGCCTCCTCGACGTGCGCCTCGATCCGATGGACAAAAGCGCCGCCCTCGGCCGCCTCGCCGAACGCATGGCGAAGAACCTCTGACCAGCGAGCGGCTCCGCAGCAGCCCCGCAGCGGCCTCGCAGCGGCTCCGCAATGTAGCGCAGGCTTCCAGCCTGCCGTAGCGCAGGCGTCTCGCCTGCCTCACGCGCCGCTGCGCTGGCGTGCGTGAGTCGTAGCGGCGCGTCAGGCAGGCGGGACGCCTGCGCTACGGCAAGCCGGAGGCTTGCGCTACGGACCGGCGCGGACCGCGTGGTTTCTTCGCCGCCGCCGCAAAAAAAGGGCGGCACCCGTAACGAGCGCCGCCCTTTGAATTGGTTCGCGAGACGCGAGGTGCTTACTCCTCGCTTTTCTTGTCGTCCTTCTTCGCGCGGGGCTTCTTCTCGGGCTTGGCTTCGCCTTCCGCAGCGGGCTCATCGGCTTTCTTAGCCGCGGCCTTTTTTGCGGGCTTCGCTGCCTTTGGCTCGGGGAGCGCGGTCTCGACGAGCACCGGCGCGTCCACCCACTCGATGAAGCACATCTCGGAGGCGTCGCTCTTGCGCTGGCCGAGCTTGATGATGCGGGTGTAGCCGCCCTTGCGATCGGCGGCGCGCGGGGCCACGTCGTCGAACAGGATTTTCACGATGTCCGCCTGACGCAGCACGGCGATGGCGGTGCGGCGGGCGTGCAAGGTTTTCTTTTTGCCGAGGGTGACCATCTTCTCCGCGATTGGCTTCACAGCCTTGGCTTTGGCGAGGGTGGTCTTGATGCGGGAGTGCTCGATCAGGCTGCACGCGAGGTTGGCGAGCATCGACTTCCGATGTCCTTCCTTCCGCCCGAGTTTGACCGTGTTTTTTTGGTGACGCATGAGGTGGGTTCTTAAGTGTGATTATTCCTCCTCGACGACGGCGACCGGAGCGGGTTCCGCGCCTTGCGGATCGACGAGGCCGTCGTCGAACTTCATGCCGAGCGAGAGGTTGAGCTGGACCAGCTTGTCCTTGATTTCGTTGAGCGATTTCTTGCCGAAGTTGCGATACTTGAGCATCTCCGCTTCGCTCTTCATCGCGAGCTGGCCCACGGTGGTGATGTTGGCGTTGTTCAAGCAGTTCGCGGCGCGGACGGAGAGTTCGATCTCGTTCACGCTCATGTTCAGAAGCTTCTTCATCTTCTGGTTTTCCTGGCTCTGCGCCTGCGGCGTTTCGTCGAACTCCACGGCGTTTTCGTCGTAGGCGTAGAACGGCTCGAAGTGCTTCTTCAAAATGGACGAAGCCTGCACCAGCGCGTCTTCCGGCGTCACGCGACCGTCGGTCCAGATCTCGATCTCGAGCTTGTCGTAATCCGTGCGCTGACCCACGCGGGTGTTGCCCACCGCGTATTTCACGCGGGTCACGGGCGAAAAGATGGAGTCAATCGCGATCACGCCGATGGGCTGGTCGGCATGCTTGTTTTCGTCGCCCCGGGCAAAACCGCGGCCGACTTTGACTTCCAGCTCGGCGTCGAAGCGGTGCTTCTTGTCGAGCGTGCAGATGACGAGACTCTTGTTCAGCACTTCACACTGCGCGGAATCCTGAATGTCGCCGGCGGTGACCACGCCCTCCTTGTTCACGCTGATCGTGAGGTTGCGCACATCGTGATCGTGGGCTTTGAACTTCACCTTCTTCAGGTTGAGCACGATGTCCGTCACGTCTTCCACGACATGCGGGAGAGTTTGAAACTCGTGGTTGGCACCTTCGATTTTGACCGAGGTGATGGCCGCGCCTTCCAGCGAGGAAAGCAGCACGCGGCGGAGCGAGTTGCCGACGGTGTGGCCGTAGCCGGCCTCAAAGGGCTCGGCGATGAACTTGGCGTAGGTTTCTGTGGCGGAGTCCTCGACCTTGGTGAGGGACTTCGGCATTTCGAAACGTCCTAAACGAACGGGCATGGTAACGATTCTTTCTATTTCACCGGGTTACCCCTGACGCGACAGCCGCCGAGCATAAAACTCGGCGACCCAGGGACCAACGGTGCGTTATTTACTTTTTACGCGTGTGGGGCGGGGAAGAGAGTCGAGCCCGGCGGTTTTGTAAATCGAAATTTTCCGCCACGACCGGCTCATCGTTGGCGGGAGTTGGAAAGCGGGCATCTTTCCCGGCCCATAGCTGCTGAACCGCCCCGCCAAGTTACTTCGCTGGCGCGAGTTCGGGGACGGTCCAGAGCGTGGTGCGATCCTTGTGTTGCTCGCGGAGGGTGTGGACTTCGGCGGCGGTGACGGCGTCGGCGGCGTTGCCGAAATTGGCGCGGATGTAGGTGAGCACGTCGGCGGTTTTCTGATCGTCGAGTCCGCTGGGTGGCATCGGGATGAGGTTGCCGGTGCCGAAGGGTTCGCCCTTCACGGTGATGGGACCGGAGAGGCCGTGGAGGAGCATTTTGATCAGCGCGGACTTGTCGCCGCTGACCCACTCGCTGCCGGCGAGCGGCGGGTAAATGCCGGGGAGTCCCTTGGCGTTGGACTGATGGCAGTTCAGGCAGAGCGCGTCGTAGGTGGCTTTGCCGGGATGCTCGGGCGGCGGGATGGCACCGCCGATTTTGGTCACGAAGTCGCGCTGCGTGGCGTTGCCGCCAAAGGTGAGCGCGGCGAGCGCGGGCTGCCACTGCGGTTTGAGCGCGCGGATGCTTTGCGTGAGCGCGTAGTCAATGAACTTGTCGCGCGGCTGCGTGGAGGCGATGGCAGGGATTTCCACGGCTTCGGGTTTTGCCACGTAGGTGGCGGCGACGATGGCCTCCAAGCGCACGCGCGCATCGGGATCAGCGGCGCGCTCGCGGAGCAGCGCGACAGCCTCGGGCACGCGGTCCGACCACGCCCCAGCCATGCGCGCGGCGTAGGCGCGGACGCGGGCGTCCTTGCTCGCGAGCAGACGCTTGAGCAGTTCGGGCCGCGCCGTTTCGTGCGCTTCGTAAATGCCGAGCGCGCGGCGGAGCAGCGCTTCGTCGGTGACTTTCGCCGTCCACGCATCGAGCGCTTTCACCACCTCGTCGGTCGGCTTCCAGAAAAGCACGCGCGCCGCCTGGTAGCGCGTCCAGCGCTCGGGCGAGCCGAGTTGCTCCAGCAGCGCGGGCGCGTCCATCGCGGCGAGGTCTGGCTGCTTCACGGGGGCGCGGCCTTTCGCGCTGATGCGCCAGATGCGGCCATGCGTCTTGTCGCGCTTCGGGTCGCGGTAGCTGGCCTGATAGTGACCGATAATCGGGTTGTAGAAATCGCACACGTAGATGGCGCCGTCCGGCCCCTGGCTCACGTCCACGGGGCGAAAGGCGTTGTTCGACGAACGGAGCAGCACGGGCCTTTGCTCGCTGCGGAAACCCGAGCCCGCGTCCACGATCCGATGCATCTCCACCTTGCCCGCCATGAACCCCGCGATGACGGCGCAGCCTTGCGCGTCGTCGGGCAGCGCCTTCGATCCGAGCAGGTCGATGGCCACGCTCTTCACGTCGGTTTGAAACAACGCGCCCACGCGGTCGTAGTCGTCGGGCGTGAATCCGTTCGCCGCGCGCACGAGGCCGGGCTGGCTGTAGTAGCCAGTCGGGCGGTCGCCGGATTTGTGGAAAATCTGACCCCAATCATCCGTGACCACGCCCCAGCAATTGGCTCCCGCCCGCGCGTGGTTGAAATAGCCATCGAGCCGCAGCGTGCGCGGACGCAGCCGCCAGAGGCCGGACTGATCGAGCCGCGAAATGCCCCACGGCGTCTCCACGTAGGAGCGGACGTGCAGCCCTTGCGAAAGCCAGAGCGAGCCGTCGTCGCCGTGATTGATCGAGTTGATGAGCTGATGGGTGTCGCCGATGCCGAAGCCGGAGAGCACCACGCGGCGCTGGTCGGCTTTGCCGTCGCCATCCGTGTCGCGGAAGTGCAGCAGCTCGTCGTAGTCGCAGACGAACATGCCGCCGTCGCCCGGCTCCATGCCGTTCGTCATCGTCAGCCCGTCGGCATATTTCCACGACTTGGTCACTTTGCCATCTGTCAGCTCGCACATGACGATGGAATCGCGCGGCTGTGCGCCGACTTCGAGATGCGGATAGCCCGGCGAACACGCCACCAGCATCCGCCCGCGCTCGTCCCACGAAATTTGAATCGGCTTCACCACGCCGTCCTTTTCGGAAGCGACGAGCTGCACCTCGTAGCCATCGGCCACGGTGAAAGTGGCGAGCTGCTCCTCCGGCGTGAGCGCCTTCTCGTCAACCGGCGGCGGGGGAGCGGTCGGAGCAGCCGGCGCTTTTTCGCCGAGGGCGAGCGCGGCCACGCGGGCATCGGCCTCCGCGAGCAGCGCGCGATATTGGGCAAAGGCACCCTTCAAATCCGGCTGGCCACCGGCGGGTTTGGCGAAAGGCTGCGCGACGCGGTCACCGTAGGCGAAGTTCCAATTCGCAGGCCGCCAGCACTGCGACCAGAGGAGGTTCTTGGCGACGATGGCCGGTTCCAGATTCAATTCCGACCTTCCAGGCAGACCAAGTAAGCCAACAAACCATTCCGCCACGGCGAAGGTTCCGAGATGAGTCACATGAATGCCATCATCCATCAGTCGAACGCTTTCGTCTGTTTGTGCTGCGATGCTATGGATGCGTTTCTTCGGCTTAATGGTTTTTTGGGCATCGACGAGATCTACAAAAATGGCGCCCCGCTGTTTCGCAATCTCCCCTACCGCTTTCGCGTAAGCGCGCACGTCGTCGTTCCGCTTCGTGAGGTCCGGCACGTTTGGCGATTGCGGCTTTTCAAACAGCATCGGCGAGACCAGCACGATGCGCACGGTGCGCGCGGAAAACTCATCCAGCAGCCGGTGATACGCGGCCACGAACTCCGGCAGCTTCGCCACGCCGTCGAGCGCTTCCATCTGCCCGAACTGCGCAATCACCGCCGTCGCGCCGACCGCTTCGAGCTGCTGCCGCCATGTGCCGAAGTTCAGCTCGCGCTCCTGCTGATAGACCGTGTCCGCATCCACCGCCATCGCGCGGAAGACCGGCTTCTGTTTGGCAAAGGCCGTCGCCAGCAGCGCCTCCAATGCGCCCGACTTCGCCTCGCGCACAAAATTCGTCCCGCCCACGAAAACCACCGTCTCCTTTTCCCCCAGCGTGAACTTCCCGCCCGGAAACGGCGTCCGTACCGGCGGCGCGACCAGCTCGGGCGCGAAGCGATTCAGCGGCGGCGGCGCCACCGGCTTCGTGGCCGTAGGTTCGGGCTCGGCGCGGGACTTCGCGGCGACGACGGCAAGCGTAAGGGTGAGTGCGAGGAGGCGGTTCATGGCAGGGTCGGGCGCTCCGCAAGTGGTGGAAAGGCGCGGAGCAGCGCCATTGATTAGTGGTCCCGCAGGGCGTGCGGCAAGCCGCGAGAAAACGCTGGCCAAATTTTCACAAAATCCGCTTGCCGCTCCCGGACCCCGCCAGCACCTTTCGCGGCTTATTCCGCACCGCACTTTCGCCATGGCTCTCACCACCACCGAACTCGAACTCCCCGATCCCGCCGCCCGCGCCCAGCAAAACGGCGAAGTGCAGGACATCCTCGGGGAAAAACTCATCCTCAATATGGGACCGTCGCACCCGGCCACGCATGGCGTGCTGCGGCTGATTCTGGAGCTGGACGGAGAGATCATCACGAAGGCCACGCCCGACGTCGGTTACCTGCATCGCGGCGACGAAAAGATCGCCGAGAACATGACCTACAACCAGTTCGTGCCCTACACGGACCGGCTGGATTACCTCGCGCCCATCGCTAACAACGTGGCCTACGCGCTCGCCGTGGAAAAGCTCATGGACTGGACGCTGCCGCCGCGCGGCCAGGCCATCCGCGTGCTCTGCTGCGAGATCGCGCGCATCTCCTCGCACCTGCTCGGCGTGGGCTGCTTCGCCATGGATTGCGGGGCGATGACCGTCTTCCTCTACACCTTCACCGAGCGCGAAAAAGTGTACAACCTCGTCGAACTGCTCACCGGCGCGCGCTTCACCACCAGCTACACGCGCATCGGCGGCCAGACGCGCGATCTGCCGGACGGCTTCATCCCGCTGCTGGAAAAATTCCTCGCCGAGCTGCCGCCCGTCATCGACGAAATCGACAACCTGCTTTCCCGCAACCGCATCTTCGTGGACCGCACCAAAGACGTCGGCACGATCAGCAAAGAAGACGCCATCGGCTACGGCCTCACCGGACCAAACTTGCGCGCCTCCGGCGTGGATCACGACCTGCGGAAAAAGCGCCCGTATCTCGGTTACGAGCAATACGACTTCGACGTGCCGATCGGCTCCGTCGGCGATTCTTACGACCGCTACACCGTCCGCATGGCCGAGATGCGCGAGTCGCTGCGCATCCTGCGTCAGGTCATTGACACGCTCCCCGGCGGGCCGATCAACATCACCGACGCGAAAAATTTCCCGCCATCCAAAACCACCGTGATGACGAAGATGGAGGAGCTCATCCACCACTTCATCATCCACACCGAGGGTCTCGACGCCCCGGCGGGCGAAGTCTATTTCGGCCACGAAAATCCCAAGGGCGAACTCGGCTTTTACATCAGCAGCAAAGGCGGCGGCACCCCGCACCGGCTGAAGATCCGCAGCCCCTCGTTCGTGAACCTGAGCATCCTCCCGAAAATCCTGCCCGGCCACATGATGAGCGACGTCGTCGCCATCCTCGGCTCGCTCGATTTCGTGATGGGCGAGTGCGACCGGTAGGGCGGGAGGCGGCTAGTTTTCGGCGGGCAGAAGGACGTGCGGCCCGAGCTTGCCCCGCAGTTCGCCGAGCAGTTCGGGCTGCATGAAATCGTAATCGTCCGGGATGCCGAGGGTGATGACGGTCTTGCCGTCGAGCGCATGCGGGAACTTGCGGCGGATGCGGTTGAGGTGGGATTTCTCCATCACGAAGATGAGGTCCGCCCAGCCAATGTGGCCCTCGGTGATGACGATGCGCGCGTCGGGTTGCGTGCCGACCGACCGAACCTGATACGCGGGAAAGCCGTCAAAGAGCTTCTCGGCAGTCAGGCTTCGCAGCTTGTTTTGGCTGCACACGAAAAGAAGTTTTTGCGGGTGGGCGGACAAGGCGGGACGGCGGGACGGCACTCGTGAAGATCCGAATCCTGGCACCGTCACCGGTCGCTACTTGGTCGGCGGCGGGATCGGGGCGACCACGGGAGCCGGCGTGGCGACGGGTGCGCCGGCCGGTTTGGCACCGGTGCGGAAGAGCGCTTTGGCGGCTTTGGTGCCGGCCCCGGTCATCTTCTCGGCGAGGCGAAGCTTTTCCTTGGCGATGGGGAGCATCTGCTCGGTGAAGTTCTTGATGTCGCCGTCCCTGGATTCACCCGCGCCTTCGTACGCGGCCACGGAGTCCTTGGCCGCAGCGATGATGCCGTCCATGCAGCCTTTGTCGAAGTTCGAGCCGGCGAGCTTTTCCAAATCCGCCGTGAGCGCGGCCTGGCGGGCGGGTGCGGCGGTGGAAAGGGTGACGCCTTTGAGGCTGGCGAGCCTCACGAGCTGGCGGTTCTCGTCGGTCTGGGTGTGCGCGAGCGCGGAGCCCACGTCCTTGATCACGCCAGCCTCGGCGCGGGTCTTGGCGAGTTCGCCGAGCGCGGCGACGAGCAGGCCAGCTTCGATGGAGCTGGTGAAAAACTGGAGGTCGCGTCCGCTGAGATCGGTGCTGATGATTTCGCTGCCGGGATCGCGGTCGCGCACGGCGGGGATGGGCGGGAGCGGCGGGAGGACGATCATCTTCGACTTCGGCGGCACCGTGCTGGTGCCGGGCCGGCGTCCGCGCCGGGTGGCGGCATCGGCGCTGGCGAAAAGGGCGACGCAGAGGACGGCGGCGAGGATTTGGGTTTTCATGGCGAGGTGTTTATTCGGCGAGTTTGCGGGTCAGGATTTCGCTGACGACGACGGGGTTGGCTTGGCCTTGCGACAGTTTCATGACCTGCCCCTTGATAGAGTTAATGGCCTGCGCTTTGCCAGCTTTGTATTCGGCCACGGCCTTGGCGCTGGCGGCGATGGCCTGGTCGCAGAGCGCCTCAATGGCGCCGCTGTCGCTGACTTGCTCGAGCCCTTTTTCCACGACGATCTGCGCGGCGGCTTTGCCGGAGGCAAACATCTCGGCGAAGACGGTCTTGCCCTGCGAACTGCTGATGGTGCCGGCTTCGATGAGGTTCACGAGTTCGTCGAGCGCGGGCGCGGAGATGGGGCAGTCGGCGATGCTCTTCCCCGCCGCGGCGAGCGCGCTGAGGAGGTCGTTGATGATCCAGTTGGCGACGCTCTTCGGCTTGGTCGCGCCCTTGGCGGCGGCGTCGAAGTATTCCGCGAGCGCCTGGTCGCTGGCGAGCACGCTGGCGTCGTAGTCCGTGCAGCCAAACTGCGTGACGAAGCGCTCGCGTTTCTCGGCGGGCAGCTCGGGTCGGCGGGCGCGGACTTCGTCCATGAAGACGGACGTTTTCACCGGCAGCAGGTCGGGATCGGGAAAGTAGCGGTAGTCGTGGGAGGATTCCTTCACGCGCATCTGGAAGGTCTGGCCCGCGTCGTCGTCCCAGCGGCGCGTGGACTGGATGAGCGTCTCGCCGCGCCCGACGGCGGCGGTTTGCCGCTCGATCTCGTAAGCCAGCGCCCGGCGCACGCCGCTGATCGAGTTCATGTTTTTGATTTCGATCTTCACGCCCAGCTCGGCCTGGCCCTCGGGGCGCACGCTCACATTGCAGTCGCAGCGCATCTGGCCGCGCTCCATGTCGGCGTCGCTCACGCCGCCATAGACGAGGATCTGCTGGAGCGCGGTGAGGTAGGCGAAGGCTTCCTCCGGCGTGTCGATTTCGGGCTCGCTGACGATCTCCATGAGCGGCGTGCCGGCGCGGTTGAAATCAATGCCGGTGCTCGTCTCGAAGTGCTGCGACTTCGCCACGTCCTCCTCAAGGTGGATGCGCGTGAGCCGCACCGTTTTTCCCGGATGCGCGATGCTTTTCTGCGCGTCTTTCGGATACGCAAAATCGTGCAGCGGCACGGCACCGCCGACGCAGATCGGCGCGTCGAACTGCGTGATCTGATAGTTCTTCGGCATGTCCGGGTAGAAGTAATTCTTCCGGTCGAATTTGCAGACCTCGGGGATGGCGCAGCCGAGCATCAGGCCGGTCAGCGCGCTCATTTTCAGCGCCTCCTCATTCATCACCGGCAGCGCGCCGGGGTAGCCGAGGCAAACGGGACAGGTGTGCGCATTCGGCCCCGCGCCATACTCGACCGGGCACGCGCAGAACATCTTGCTGCGCGTCTTGAGCTGGACGTGGACTTCGAGGCCGATGGTGGGGATGAGCATGGGATGGTGATGGGTGATGGGTGAATAGTGATTGGTAAAGAACTGCGCGGACAGCAACTCCATTCACCATTCACCGATCACCATTCACGGCTTTTTTCCGTCCGGCTTGATGGCGTAGTCGAGCGCCTTTTCAAACTCGAAATCGCGCATGAGCGCGCCGATCTCGGGGTCGTTGGCGGCGGCGATGATGCGCGGATTCCGCATGAGGCTGAGGTAGCGGCGCTGGATGATGTCGCGCGTGATCTCGGTGTCGGTCTGGAGCGCGGCGACTTTCGGATGCGCGAGCAGCGGCTGCACGCCGGGATAGCTGAGAAAGCGGGTCACGTTTTGCTCGGTGGAAACCATCAGGCCGAGCTTGTGGAGGATGCCGTAGAGGGTGCCGGGGATGGGATCGACCTGCTGGACGAGCACGCCCGCGGCGCCGCTTTCCAGCGAGTGCTTCATGTCCGCGAGCCCACGCACCACGGCGCTCGGCGGGGTGGAGGGCGGCGTGGCTTTTGGGGAGTGCTTGCCGAGCGTGAGGTGCGGGTTTTTCGCCACCGCGATCTGCGTCTCGGCCACGCAGCCGAGCAGGCGGATGGCGAGGATGGCGATCCACACGAGGAAGAGCCCATAGACCGCGCCCACGCACGCGCCAGAGATGCCGTAGCCGAGGCGCACGATCCCGATGCTCTGCTGCGCGGTCTTTTTGAAAAGGATCGAGCCCACCAGATTGACCGCGCCATAAATCACAATGCCGAGACCGACCGGACCGGCCACGGCGAGGACATTGTCCGGCAGATCGCACACCAGTCGCAGCGCCGCGCCCACCATCCCGCCGCCAAAAAGGCCCACGAGATACGCCAGGAGAATCGCCACCACGCCGATGATCTGCCGCACGATGCCGACCCGCCAGCCGTGCCAGGCCTTCAGCCCCACGAGCACGGCGGCTCCGCCGAAAAAGGCGAGTTGGAGTGGATCGAGTGCGCCGCTGGACATCGGGAGACTTTTAGCCGCAGTGCCGGCGATTCAGAAAGGGCGAAATGCGTTTCGCCGTCGCGGAGTTTCTCCCGCCGTTCACGCCGTGGCCCCGAGCGCCGCGCGCAGTTCCGCGAGGCTGACCGGTTTGCTCAGGCAGGCCGCCGCGCCGCACGATTCCACGAACGGATGATCGCTCGCCACGCTGCCCGAAATGAAAATCACCCGCGTGTCCGGCTTCCGACTGAGCAGCGCGTGACAGACCGTGAGCCCGTTGCAGCGCGGCATCAGGATGTCGAGCAGCACGGCGTCCGGCTTGTGCCGCGCGAAGCTCTGAATCACCGCCAGTCCGCCACTCGTCACGGTGTCCACCACCTCGTGCCCGCAGCTCACCACGCAGTCCGCGAGCGCCGCCGCCATATCGCGGTCGTCATCTGCGACGAGGACTCGCATCGCGTCAGGAGATCAGGCCGCGACGAGGAGCCTCCGCACCTCGATGAAGGCCACGACTTCCAGTAAATCATCCACATGAAACGGCTTGATCAGCATCGTGCCATCCACGCCTTCCACGAACTCATTGACCTTCTGGTTATTGCGATGCCCGGACATGAACACGAAGCGGTCGCACAAATGCGGGCGCATCCGCTCGACCGCCCGGAAAAACATGTCGCCCGGCAGCGTCGGCATCATCATGTCACAGAGGATCACCTCGAAATCGCTGCCCAGCACTTGATGCACGCCCTCGACGCCGTTGGTCACCGCCGCCACGTCGAAACCGCTCTCTCGCAAAAAATCCGTCATAATCTCGCTGAATGCCGGATCGTCCTCCAGCAGCAGCACCCGCTTTTTCTTCGTCTGGGTTTCGTCCGTCGGCTCGTGCAGACGGAGCGCCGGGGGCAGCGTGTTCACGGCGGATTCCGTGGCATCTGGGGAAAAATCAACGGCGACGAGAGTAGCGGTTTGGCTCATTGGGTATGGAAGACTGCCGGGCCTGACTAGCAGCCGGTATGCCCTGCCCGCGCCTCGCGCGAAAAAAATCCCGCGCCCCGCTTACAGCACCGCCGGATCGGCGTAGAGCGAGAAGCCGCTCGAATGCTCGATCCGCACGTCGAAGACCTCGCCGATGTGCCGCTCGCCGCCGTCGAAAATGACGACCTTGTTCCCCGGCGAACGCCCCATCAGCCGCTCGTCGTTCGTCTTGCTCCGGCCCTCGCACAGAATCTCCACCGTCTTCCCCACCAGCGCCTCGCCCTTCGCAATCGCCGACGCATCCACCACGCGCAAAATCTCCTGATTGCGCTCCTCCTTCACCTTCTCCGCGAGCTGCCCGCCCAGCTCCGCCGCCGGCGTGTCGCGGCGCGGCGAGTAGCGAAAGACGAACGCATTGTCGAAGCCCACCCGCTCCACCAGCGCGCGCGTGGCCGCGAAATCCTCCTCCGTCTCGCCGGGAAAACCCACGATCACATCCGTCGTGATCGCGATGTCCGGCCGCGCCGCACGCAGCTTCTCCGTGAGCGCGAAATACTTCTCCGCCGTGTAGCCGCGGTGCATCGCCTTGAGGATGCGATCCGCGCCGCTCTGCATCGGCAAATGCACATGCGGCATCAGCTTCGGCAGCTCCGCAAAAGCGTTCACCAAATCCTCGCGAAACCCAATCGGGTGCGGCGACGTGAACCGCAGCCGCCGCAGCCTCGCCACCGCATGCACCGCCTCGAGCAACTGCACGAACGGCGATTTTCCGTCCGCCTTTTCCAACTCATGCCGCCCGTAAAGATTCACGATCTGCCCGAGCAACGTCACCTCCTTCACCCCGCGCGCCACCAGCTCCTCCACCTCGCGCACGACTTCCGCGATGCTCCGCGACCGCTCCGCCCCGCGCGTGCTCGGCACGATGCAAAACGTGCAGTGCATATTGCAGCCCTGCATGATCGAGACAAACGCCGTCGCCTGCTTCGGCTTCAGCACATGCTCGCGAATCGTCTCCTGCGAGCCCGCCTCCTCCGCCACATCCACGATGGAAAAACGCGCGTCATCCATCAGCCGCTCGCGCACCGCCCGCTTCCGCTCCAGCAGCTCCTCCACGTAGTCCGCGACCTTGTGAAACTTCTGCGTCCCCACCACCAGATCCACGTGCCCGATGTCCCGCACCAGCTCCTCCCCGCGCGACTGCGCCATGCAGCCGAGGAACCCGAAAATCATCTCCGGCTTATTCGCCCGCAGCCGCCCCAGCAGCCCCATTTTGCCCAGCGCCTTCTGCTCCGCCAGATCGCGGACGCTGCACGTATTCAGCAGCACCACATCCGCCTCCCGCTCATGCGGCGTCAGCTCATGCCCGCGCGCCACCAGCATGCGCGCCACCTGCTCGGAGTCGCGCTCATTCATCTGGCATCCGTAGGTCTTGAGGAAAACTTTAGGCATCGGGTGGAAAGGGCGCGCACGCTACCGCATCCCGCCCACCGCGCCAAGGAAACCTCCCACGCCATGCCATTGACGAACCTCCCCCACCCGCGCACAAATCCCCGCACCATGCGCTGCCTCATCGCCCTCCTCGCCCTCACCCTCCTGCTCACGCGCCCCGCTTTCGCCGAGCCCGAGTCCGACGACGCCAAACCACCCAAGAAGGACGACAAAAAAGAACCCGGCGACAAACCCAAGGAAGAAAAACCCAAAGAGCACGCCGGCACCGTCACCCTCGGCGGCGCGGAGGTGAAATACCTCGCGCAGACCGGCACCATCCCCGTGCTCAAAGACGACGGCACCCCGAAAGCCGACGTCTTCTACGTGTACTACGCCGCCACCGGCGCCGACGGCAAACGCCTCGCCGCCGCGCCCGGCAACACCCGCCCGATCACCTTCTGCTTCAATGGCGGCCCCGGCGCCTCCGCCGTCTGGCTCCACCTCGGCGGCCTCGGCCCGCGCCGGCTGGATTTCCCGCCCGACGGCCTCACGCCCGCCACCGTCTCGCGCATCGCCGACAATCCCAACTCCATCCTCGACGCCACCGACCTCGTCTTCGTCGATCCCGTCTCCACCGGCCTCAGCCGCGCCGCCAAAGGCGAGAAGCCCGAACAGTTCTTCGGCCTCGACGAAGACATCGCCGCCGTCGGCGAATTCGTCCGCCTTTTCACCACCCGCGAACAGCGCTGGGGCTCCCCGAAATATCTCCTCGGCGAAAGCTACGGCGTCACCCGCGTCTCCGGCCTCGCCGCCTATCTCCAGCAAAAGCACGGCCTCTTCGCCGAAGGGCTCATCCTCATGTCCGGCCTCGTCAACTTCGGCACCCTCAGCACCCATTCCGGCAACGACCTCCCCTTCCTCCTCTTCCTCCCCACCCTCACCGCCACCGCGCACTACCACAAAAAACTTCCCGCCGACCTCATGGGCGACGTGGACCAAGCCATGACCGCGTCCCGCGCCTTCGCCCAAGGCGACTACGCGCTCGCGCTGCTCAAAGGCGCGGCCCTCACCCCCGACGAACGCCGCCGGACGGCGGAAAAACTCGCCCGCTTCACCGGCCTCGCGCCCGACTTCTGCGAAGAC
>Ga0163144_10007930_pt1 | contig 23116 bp, 26 predicted proteins | sample OliLak19BULKMAT1_FD_123175 | JGI IMG/M metagenome (GOLD analysis project Ga0163144, IMG submission 123175) | Freshwater microbial mat bacterial communities from Lake Vanda, McMurdo Dry Valleys, Antarctica - Oligotrophic Lake LV.19.BULKMAT1 | ecosystem: Environmental > Aquatic > Freshwater >...
CAAACTCGGCGCCGATCTGGGCGATGCGCCATCCGCCTGCTTTGCAGGCGGCCCCTTTCCGTCAGCCTTCGCGCGCTACCACCGGGCCTTTGCTATCGCTTCGGGCGTTGGTTGGTTGAACTGGTCAATTCATCCGCTTCGCGGATCGCGCCTCAACCCGGCTTCGGCGGGGCAGGACTTGTTCACATGGTGAGGGATGCCCTTCCTCGACTGCGAAGCAGGCGGAGGGGCGCGCGGAGTGCGGATGGGGCGAGGGGGGCTCTTTCGGTTTCGGCACGCCCTGCAGCTTGCAGGGTTTGCGGATGGCCGCGGGATGGTAAGGGAGGTGCGAAGAGGATGAATCGATGAAGTGGCTGGTGCTGGCGGGTGTGGTTGTGATGGCTGGGTGTGGCGAGGCAACGCCGCCGCCGAGCGAGGCGCATGTGGCGTTCACCAAAGCCTGCGTTGCGGCGGGAGATGCCGCCACCGTATGCGAGTGCCGGGCGACCAGGATCGATGCGCTGGTGGCGGAAGGGTCGGTAAGCGAGGACGTGCAGCGGGCATTCCTTCTGCAGGCGCAGGGCAAGGAAGACGAGGCGGACGCCATCATGGTGACGCTGCCCCCCGGCGACCTGTTGCACCAGCCGAGCCTGATTGCCGAAGCTCAGCTGGCGTGCGTTGCGCCGAATTAGCCGCAGCGGGCGATTGGCGTTGAGCATGGTGCGCAAGCCGGATAGAAGCGGGTTTTCCGGTTTGCCAGACAGGTTGACGACCGCCATGAGGCGCTACGCAGCATCGCTTCCTGTACAGACGGCCCTCGCACTGGCGGCCGTCGCGCTTGGCGCATGCAGCAGCGAGAACGAGCAGGGCCGTAGGGTGATCGAGGCGCAGTGCATAGCGGGCGGCGGGGCTGAGGACGTCTGCGCATGTCTCGGAAAGACATCTGCCGAGCGATTGGACCGCGAGCTTCTCGAAATCGTCGTGCTCGGCGCGCAGGGCGAGGATATCGAGACCACTGAGCGGATTGCGGAACTGCCGCCGGAGCTGGAGAACAAACTGTCGGTCTTGGTGCCCGAGATCATCAAGCAGTGCGGGGCGGAAAGTTACCTGGTTACGGGCTAACCCCTCGTGAATTGAGCGCGTCATCATCGTGTACCTGGCGACGTATCCAGGATGCGGCGCAGCGCTGCTGCGCAACACAGTCAGGCTGAACTCGCGATAAAAGACCGCCAACTCCCATGCCGAGGGGCATGTGCCGGAGGGCTGAAGTCGAAGGCGAGTGACGATGTTGCGGTCGTCAGTTTCAAGTGGCCGGATGCATCTGAAAGGCCGATGCTTGTCAGCCCCGTGCGAGAGCCTGCTGACGCCCGAGCACCGGGCGCGGCTGGGCACCGACCCCGAACTGTTCTTCGTCAAAACGCACAATCGGCTGCCTGATGAACTTGTGCCCGGCGAGGTGGCCGTGCAGCCTGTGCGTCATCCCGGGGCCTCGTTGAGGTCGTACTGGCAGCTGTCGCAGAATACCGAGCGCGCGCGCGCCCCATCGCCGATTTCATCGAGGGCCGCAGTTTCGCGGGGCGAGGGACGAATATCAGCAGGCGTGGGCGGCGAGCAGAATGCAGGTGTTGCGCCGACGTTTCGAAGACACGCTCGCCTACCCTGCGAAAGTCATCCATGACATTGCAGAATTTCATGGGCTGTCGAGGCCGGAGAACGCGAAACTGCTGGATCCGAAAATGGCGCACGAGCAGAACCCCATCCGCAACCCGATCAGGGGTATCGATGGCTGGAGAAGCCAGATCGGAATCGATGAGCTGGCTCGCGTTCGGAACCTGCATTGCGCCGCGGCGCGCGTAATGGGTTATGTCGAGACAGATATCGCGGAAGACCAAGCGGGTGACGCGCCGAGATCGTTTGCAGATGCAACCATCGAGCGCGACGAAAAAACCACGCTGCAGAAATGAATCGAGCCGCGCCCGTTTTGACTATTGCGGTTCATCCGCCGGGAGCGCACCAAAATCGCTCGTACGCTGCGAAGCGTATTCCGGGATCCGCGCCGCTCTTCGGGGCTGTTGAGCGGACGGATCCCGGCTCGCTTCCTCCCCTTAAATCGAATCCGAAATGATCTGCCCGTCGAGGACGCATCCGTGCTGGCCCCGATGGTTCGCGCGGATAGAGTGCAGCCAGCGTGATGTCGTTTGCAGGGATCGGGCATGAGCAACTGGGTTCTTGGCGTCATCGGCGGCTCGGGCCTCTACAACGTTCCCGGCATTGAGGGCGGGCGCTGGGAAACCATCACATCGCCATGGGGGGTGCCGTCGGATCAGGTGTTTCGCGGCCAGTTGCACGGCGTGGACGTGGTGTTCATGCCGCGTCATGGGCGTGGGCACAGGCTGGGGCCGACGCAACTGAACTATCGTGCCAACATCGATGTGATGAAGCGCGCGGGCGTGACGGATATCATTTCCCTCTCCGCGTGTGGTTCGTTGAAGGAGGAGATGGCGCCGGGCGACTTCGTTGTGGTCGATCAGTTCATCGACCGGACGTTCGCGCGCGAGAAGAGTTTCTTCGGCGATGGTCTGGTGGCGCATGTCTCCATGGCGCATCCGGTGTCATCGCGGCTGGCCGGGATCGCGGTGGAGGAGAGTGTGGCGCTGGGCGTGAAGACGCACCGGGGCGGGACGTACCTTGCGATGGAGGGGCCGCAGTTCTCCTCGCTGGCGGAATCGAAGCTGTACCGGTCGTGGGGGTGTTCGGTGATCGGCATGACCAACATGCCTGAGGCCAAGCTGGCGCGTGAGGCGGAGCTGCCATACGCGACGGTGGCGATGGTGACGGACTATGACTGCTGGCATGAGGAGGTTGCGGCAGTCTCGGTAACGGACGTGCTGAAGGTGCTGCATGGCAATGCCGAGCGGGCGGCGGCGCTGGTTTCGCGGATGGCGAAGCGGATGGCGGCAGGGCTGCGGACGCCCGATCCCGACGGGATCGACACCTGTCTCGACCATGCGATCATCACCGCGCTGCAGCATCGCGATCCGGCGCTGGCGGCACAGCTGGATGCGGTTGCCGGACGGGTGTTGAGGGCTTGACGGCACCGGGTGCGTCCTTCCACATCCCCAGTGTGACGGGCCGAAAACGGCGGTAAGAAGAAAGCCTAGATGCCCGACAATCTCCTGTTGTTCATCGGGCTGACCACGCTGGTCAGTCTCGCGCCCGGCCCGAACGTGATGTTCATCATGTCGCAAGCGGCGCTGCGCGGGCATCGCGCGGGCATGATGGCGGGGCTTGGGATCCAGGTCGCGAATGTCGTGTATTTCGCACTGACGCTGCTTGGCCTTGGCGTTCTGATTTCAACCTCCGAGTTGCTGTTCTTCATCCTGAAGTGGACGGGGGCGGGTTACCTGGCGTTGATCGGCGTCCTGGCGCTCATCCGGTCCTTCAGGGCGCAGCCGGTGGTCGATCCGGCGCAGCCTGCGCCGGTGATCGCGGTGCATCGTGGGGCATTCTTCGACGGGCTGGTGATCGGGTTCGGCAATCCGAAGACGATCTTCTGGTTCCTGACCTTCCTGCCGCAATTCATCAGCCCGCAGCAGAGCCTCGCGAACCAGATGCTGACGCTGGGCATCATCGGCACGGTGATCGATCTTGCGATCCAGTGGATGTACACGCATGTCGGCGGGGCGATGTCGCGTTTCCTGGCGCAGCCGCAGATCAGGCGCTGGTTCGAGCGCGGCGTCGGCTTGGTGTTCATCGCGATTGCGCTCATGGTGGCGTTCGGGATGCAGCAGCACAGTTAAGGGGATAGGCCGATGACACCGAAGCTGCATATCGGCAACAAGAACTATTCCTCCTGGTCGATGCGGCCATGGCTTGCCCTGCGCGTTGGCGACGTGGCGTTCGAGGAGGTACAACACTATTTGCCCGAGATGGGCGGCAAGCCCAGCTTTGGTGCGGTGTCGCCGACTGCGCGTGTGCCAGCGCTGGATCTCGGCGGTGGGGTCGTGATCGCGGAGAGTCTCGCGATCTGCGAGTGGGTGGCGGAGCAGCAGCCCACGCTCTGGCCAGCCGATCCGACTGCGCGGGCGCTGGCGCGGGCGGCGAGCGCGATCATGCATTCGGGCTTTGCGAACCTGCGCAACGATGCGCCGATGAACATCCGTCGGCGGACGGATGCCAGCCGGATGACGGCGGACGGGCAGGCTGATGCAGCGCGGGTCGATGCGCTGTGGCGAGAGTGGCTGGCGCGGTCGGGCGGGCCGTTCCTGTTCGGGCGGTGGTCGATCGCCGACGCGATGTACGCGCCGGTGGTGACCCGGTTCGTGACGTATGCAATCCAGCGGTCGGACGTGGCGCAGGGCTATATCGACCGGATATGGGCGGAGCCGCACTTCGCGGCATGGGTGGCCGGAGCGGAGACGGAGACGCGGCAGCTCGCAAGGTCGGACGAAGCTTAGGGGCATTGAGCGAGCCGATGCACCACGTGGCAGCTTCGCCGCCGTCGGCTGCGCGGACGCAACCGCCCGTCGCGCCATGGTGCATTTCACTTCGCTGCGCTACGTTCAATACACCCTACGCATCGCGCTACGCAGGATCGCAGCATGGAACTGAAAGACGCAATCCGCACCATTCCCGACTTCCCCAAGCCGGGGATCATGTTCCGGGATGTCACCACGCTGATGGGTGATCCGCGGGCGTTCCGGCAGGCGGTGGACGAACTGGTGCAGCCATGGGCCGGTGCCAAGATCGACAAGGTGGCGGGCATCGAGGCGCGCGGGTTCATTCTCGGCGGAGCGGTGGCGCACCAGCTGTCGGCCGGGTTCGTGCCGCTGCGCAAGAAGGGGAAGCTGCCCCACCACGTCATCACCGAAAGCTATGAGCTGGAATACGGCGTCGACTCCATGGAAATGCATACAGACGCCATTGCGCCGGGAGACAGGGTGCTGCTGGTGGACGACCTTATCGCGACCGGCGGTACGGCCATGGCGGCGGTGAAGCTCCTGCGGAAAGCGGGCGCGAAGATTGCGGGCGCGGCCTTCCTGGTTTGCCTGCCGGAGCTGCAGGGCGACACGAAGCTCGCGGGCCAAGGGATAAACGTCAGTTACCTGGTGTGGTTCGCCGGGCATTAACCGTTGGTGTTTCAACAAGGTAGCGCAGCCATTGACCCGGGCCGCCCGGACCGCCACCTATGGCGGGCACGTTCCATCGGAGTTTCCATGACGAATCGCCCCAATTTCTTCCACCTCGACGAGGACGACGAGGATGAGAGCACCGACTCCAAGAAGGAAGAGAGCAGTTCATCCCAGCTGGACAAGGCGCTGTTCGATTCGCGAACGATCCTGCTGACGGGCGAGATCAACGACAAGATCGCGCGCTCGGTTTGCGCGCAGCTGCTGGCCTATTCGGCGGTCAGCGACAAGCCGATCCTGTTGGTCCTGTCCTCGCCGGGCGGCCATGTGGAATCGGGCGACATGATCCATGACATGATCAAGTTCGTGCGCGCGCCTGTGCGTATTCTGGGCACGGGCTGGTGCGCCTCGGCCGGCGCGCTGATCTATGCGGCGGGCAAGAAAGAGAACCGCTTCTGCCTGCCCAACACCCGCTTCCTGCTGCACGAGCCCCGCGGCGGGGTGGGCGGCCAGGCTTCCGACGTGGAGATCCAGGCGCGCGAGATCATCCGGATGCGCGAGCGGCTGAACAAGATTTTCGCCGCGGCCACCGGGCAGACGCTAGAGCAGATCAAGAAGGATACCGACCGGGACTACTGGATGAGCGCCGAGCAGGCGCTTGCCTACGGTCTTGTGGGCAAGATTGTGACGACCCACGCCGAAATCGCCTGAGGTCGTCCAGATTTCTTGATTCCGCGATCGTCCGCTTTCGGGGCATATTGCCGGACGGATGATCTGGGGTGAACGAATAAGACAAGTGTTGGACTCGCCGGGCTGGCGCAGGCATGCGCCGACCGGCGCATCGGTGCTCGCGCATGCGGTGCTGCTCTCTGCCGTCGGGGGAATGATCGCGGGCGCGTTGCCTCCGCCGCCGGATGCCAGCCGTCAGGTGGTGCTGGCCGTGGAGCTTCTGCCAGACCCTGCTATTGCCGAGCCAGCGCCCATGTCGGGCGTTACGCCGCCGCCACGCGCACGGGCGCCGCGCCCTGCGGAGACGCCTGCAGCCAGCGCGGAGGCACCAGCGCCGCGGTCTGCGGGTCCAAGCGTGCCGTCGGCTGATACGAAGGACAGGAATGTGGGTGGGGACAGCGTCTACCTCGGTCCGCCGTCGGTCCTGAATGATCCCGGGGTTCCGCCCGGTCTCGCAAGCCTGATGGGCAAGGACCCTTGCGAGGCGAGATTTGGTCCGAAGGCGAAGGAGTGTGCTGGCAGGGAGCTGGCGGCGCGGACGGGGAGCATGGATTCCGTCATGGCGCGGTCGAAGGATGAGTTGGCCCAGCACTTCGCCGAATACATGCCGGTCTGTGAGCACAAGGTGGGATGCGAGCCCGGCGAATGGATGTCCACCAACGGCACACGCAGCGTCTTCGGAACGCGCCAGCATGGCGGCGCAGCGAGCCTCGGCGGCATAAACGACCTGGTCGGTCGCATGCCGCAGAAGCCCGACTTTGTCGATCCGGGGTTTGGGGACTGACGTCGGATCGCCAATGGCTTGATCGTCTGATCCTCACCGTTGGTTCAGACGCCCTTCAAGACGCGGCCTGCGGCTCCTCGGGGTGAGGTTTGGAATCATGGAAGGGTGGTGCGATACGAACAGGCTGGGCGCTGGAAGGCGGAGCAAGCCTTTGCGTGAGCCCTGGATCACGGCCTTCGTGGGAATACTGATTTCACGCCTGATCAGTCGAAGATGTCGAACAGATCAAAGCCGCCGCGGCGTTTCCGCTGGCGGCCACGGTCGTCGTCGTCGTCGTCGCCGTCGTAGCGGTAGCGCTTGCGCTCGTCGTCATATTTGTGGCTGCGCTTCCAGTCGTCGGGATTGCGCTCGAAGCTTTTTACCTCTTCCTGGAAGCGGCGGTGGGCTTGCACGGATTTCTCGGACTCTTCGCGTTCGGCGACGAGCAGCTTGTCGAGTTCGCCGCGGTCGAGCCAGACGCCCTTGCAGCTGGGGCAGATGTCGATGTCCACGCCTTCGCGTGAGATCTTCTGCATCTGGGAATTGTCGTTTGGGCAGAGGAATAGCGGCAAGCGGGACCCCGGGGCTGAAATGCAGTCGTGCGAAGCACTTAGGATGCCTGCGGCGTCGCGCAAGTTTCATCGATGAAAGAGCGATGATAAGTGCGTCATCGAGCAGTGCAAGGGGCGTAACCTGAATTACCGGCATGCCTTTCACGCGGGGAATTTCGCGGACGTGGTGAAGCATGTCGCGCTGGCGCTGTGCTTTGACCGGCTGAACCAGAAGGCGGCACCTTACCGCTTTATCGACACACATGCGGGGATCGGGGTTTACGACCTTGAAGGCGACGAGGCGGAGCGCAGTCCGGAATGGAAGGATGGCGTGGGCCGCGTCTGGGGCGCGGTGGGTGATGCGCCTGAGCCTGTGCGGGCGGCGCTGGCACCGTGGCTGGGGGTGGTGCGGGAGATAAACTCGGAGGGCCTGCGGCACTATCCCGGCTCGCCCTTCATTGCTTCGCGCATGATGCGTCCGGATGATGCGCTGCGGCTATGTGAGCTGCATGAGCCGAGCGCGGACTTGCTGCGCGAGGCGATGGGGCGCGACAGGCGGGTGAAGATCGAACAGCGCGACGGTTTTGAGGCGCTGCCTGCCTATCTGCCGCCGCCGGAGCGGCGCGGCCTGGTGCTGGTCGATCCGCCGTTTGAGGTTGTGGCAGGCGCGCGCAAGGCGGACTTCGACTGGATGCTGACGGCCGCTCGGGCGGGCGTGAAGCGTTGGCCGCAAGGCGTCTATGTGTTCTGGCGTCCCGTCAAGGATCTTGACCAGGTGAGCGCCTTCGATGGCCAGCTTGCGTCGATGCTGATCGAAGAGGGCGGCGTTGCGCCGGATAAGGTGCTGGTCGCGGACCTGTGGGTGCGCGCGATCGGTGAGGGCAAGCTGGGCGGGGCCGGCGTGGTGATCGCGAATGCTCCGTTCGGCGTAGCGGAGCATCTGCGGGGGGCGCTGCCGTGGTTGTGCGAATTGATGGCGCAGGGCGAGGGCGCGGGGTGGCGTGTGGAGAGTCCGTCACTGGAGGCCGAAGACTAGCGCCGGCTTGCAAACCAGATCGTGTGCCTCGGGCCTTTGCCATTGCTTCGTGCGCGGACGGTGACTTCTTCTACCGTAAAGCCCGCGTGCCTGAGGCGTTTTGTGAATGCCGTGTCCGGCGCTGCGGACCAGATTGCGAGCACGCCGCCTGGTCGGAGCGCGGCCATCGCGGCGGCGAGGCCTTTCACCGAGTAGAGGCCGTCATTGGCGGCGCGAACCAGACCTGACGGGCCGTTGTCGACGTCGAGCAGGATGGCGTCGTAGCGGCTGATTGCGGTGGAGATCGCCTTGGCGACATCGCCGGCGAGCATGCGGACGCGTGGATCGTCGAGGCAGCCCGCTGTGAGCGCGGCCATGGGGCCGCGCGCCCAGTCGATGATTTCGGGGACAAGTTCGGCGACGGTGACCTTTGCGTTGGCCCCGAGCATGGCGAGGGCCGCGCGAAGGGTGAAGCCCATGCCGTAGCCGCCGACGAGGAGGTGAGGCGCCTCGTTCTTGCGAAGCCGGTCGCAGCTCATCGTCGCGAGCGCTTCCTCGGAGCCGCCGACACGGCTGCTCATCAGTTCATTGTTGTCGACCATGATCATGTGGTCCTCGCCATGGCGCTCCAGGCGAAGTTCCACACCGCCCGGGACTTTTGCCGTGGCGATGAGTTCGCGGGGCTTCATGTGCGTGCCGTCCCGAATGCGAACCAGATGGCGACGCCTGCCAGTGCGAGGGCGAAAATGCGGCGTACGATCCTTTCGCGGCGTGGGTCGGTAAGCGTTTTCTCAAAGCTGCCCGCAAAGGCGACGATCAGCACATGCGCAAGAGTGGCGATGGCGAGGTAGGTCAGCGTCATTGCGATGACCGCGCCTGCCGGGGAGTCCGAACCCGCGAAGCCGGGGATCATGACGATGAAGACGGCGGCCGCCTTGGGGTTCAGCAGGTTGACGATCAGGCCGCGCCGGAAATGGCGACCCGGCTCGACGGCTTTGCCGTCATCCTTCTCACCGACCCAAGCCTCCCAGGCGAGGAAGAGAAGGAAGAGTACGCCGCCCCAACGCAACGCGGTGTAGAGTAGCGGCCATGTCGTGATCAGCGCGGCGGTGCCGGTTGCGGCGAAGATGGCGAGCACTGCTAGGCCCGTTGCGATGCCCGCAACTGCCTGGAATCCAGCAACGCGGCCTTCACGCGCAGACAGCAAGGCCAGCCACGTCATGTTGGGGCCGGGCGTGACTTCCATCACGATGGCGGCGATCAGGAATTCTGCGAAAAACGGGGGCACGCCTCAACTCACATAGTCGTAGGGACCGCCCTTCTTGAGTGCGTTGATGTAGGCAGGGCGGGCGTGGATGCTATCGAGGAACGCCGCGATCATCGGGCGCGACCGGGCGCCGGCGCGGCTGGCTGCGGCTTCGAGCGGGAAGCTCATCATGATGTCGGCGGCGGTGAATTCATTGCCTGCAAACCATTGGGACTTCGAGAGTTCCTCGTCCCAGTAATTCATGTGCAGCGCGAGTTGCGGATCCGAGACGCGTTCCTGCGCCGCCGTCATTACAGGCTTGACGATGCTGCGGACGAGGCCGGGCGCGCCCGCCGTGATGGCGTTGAAGACCAGTTTGAGGATCAAGGGCGTCATCGCCGATCCTTCCGCATAGTGAAGCCAGTATGTGTACCGAAGCCGTTCTGGCGTACCGGGCTTGGGGATGAGGCTGCCATCCCCATAGTTGTCGAGCAGGTATTCGACAATGGCACCAGTTTCAGCGATCGTCTTGCCATTGTCAGTGATGACAGGCGACTTGCCGAGAGGGTGGACGCGGGTCAACTCGCGCGGGGCAAGCATGGTCTTTGCGTCACGCTGGTAGCGTTTCACCTCGTAGAGCGCGCCGATCTCCTCCAGCAGCCAGAGCACGCGCTGGGAACGGGAGTTGTTGAGGTGGTGGACGGTGATCATGGGCTATCCGCCGCGCAGGAGGGATCAGGGGTTTGAAGCGGATGATTGCATCAGGCGGCCGCGCTCGGTGATGAAGATGACCAGCAGCGCAAGTGCGCCGAGGATGAAGTGGCCGACGAAGATTGGTGTGATGGTGCAGTCGAATTGCCGCGCGATGAGGCCGCCGATCGACGCCGACACGAAGGACGAGGCAAAGCCAATCAGGGCGGCGCCCGAGCCCGCGAAGGCTCCGAGGCGCTCCATGGCGATGGCGTTGTAGTTCGGCCCCTGGAAGCCGATGCAGAAGAAGGCGGCCAACAGGAGCGTGTAGAAAATCGGGAAGTCGACCGGGCCGGCGAGAGCGAATGCCGCGTGGATGGCGCTGACGATCACGAACGCGATCAGGGCGGCGTGCGAAATCTTGCGCATGCCCTGCTTCTCGACGATGCGCGAGTTGATAAGGTTGGACGCCGTCATCGCGATGGCGGCGCCGGCAAACCAGAGCGGGAACTGGTCGCCTGTCGGGTAGACGTTGTGGAAGAGCTGCTCGGAGGACGAGATGTAGCTCATCAGTGCGCCGAACAGGAAGCCGGAAGCGATGGTGTAGCCCAGCGCCTCGCGCGTGCGGATGACCTGCCAGTAGCTGCGCAGCATGGAGCGCGGATTGAGCGGTATGCGGCGCTCGGGTGGCAGGGTCTCAGGCAGACGGATGAGCACCCACAGGAACATGATGATGCCGAACGCGGCCAGCGCCCAGAAGATGCCGTGCCAGGGCATGACCTGCAGCATGAGCTGCCCGATGAACGGCGCAAGGATCGGGCCCACCATGAAGACGATCATCACAAGCGACATGACCTTTGCCATCTGCCGGCCGACATAGAGGTCGCGCGCGGCGGAGACGGCGATCACCCGGCTGCCGCCTGCGCTAGCGCCCATGAAGACGCGGGCTGCGATCAGCAGGTCGAATGTCGGTGCATAGATGCAGAGAATGGCTGCGAGGCTGTACAAGAGAATCGAAACGAACAGCACGCGGCGCCGGCCGAAGCGATCCGTCAGCGGCCCGTAGATCAATTGTGAGACCCCGAAGCCGAGCATGTAGGAGACGATGATCAGCTGCTGGTCATTCGAGTTGGGATCCAGCGCGGCGGGGCACTGGATGGGATGTTCGAGCGCCTGTGCAAGCCCGAACGACACCGCAATGTCGGGCAGGGCGGGCAACATGATGTCGATTGCTAACGCATTGAGCGCCATCAACATCGCCGTCATCGTCACGAACTCCCACAGCGGGAGCCGACGAATGGGCGGCGATGTCGCCAGCGGGGGCGAGGTGTCGGGCAAGAGGTGAATGCTCACGTCTGAGGGTCGGGCCGGTGTAACCATGTTCTGACGCGCTGGGTAGGGCGCTGGCTTGTGCACGAGACGATATTTGGAAAATCGATGGCTCTTTCCTGCGCCTGCGAGGCAGGTCTATGCTCGCTGGAGTGCCGGAGGGGTTTCATGAAGTTTCGACTGTTGCTCAGCGGGATCGCTGTGATCGCGGCTGCGACGCTTGCAGTGGCGCAGGAGACACCCCAGCCGCCGGCAGAGACGAGGGACGACAAGGCGACATGGGACGTCGCGGCTCCCCCGCTGCCGACCCGGATGGTCAACATCAATGTCGATGAGGGAACCTGGATGGACGTTGATGTCAGCCCGGATGGGCGGACGATCGCGTTCGATATGCTGGGCGACATCTACACCATGCCGATCACGGGCGGGACGGCGACGCGGATCGCCGAGGGCCTTCCGTTCGAAATGCAGCCGCAGTTCTCGCCTGACGGGAAACGCATCGCCTTCACCAGCGATCGGGGCGGCGGCGACAATATCTGGCTGATGAATGTCGACGGGTCAGACAAGCGCCAACTGACCAAGGAAGAGTTCCGGCTGCTGAACCAGCCCGCGTGGAGCCCGGATGGGCGTTTCATCGCCGCGCGCAAGCATTTCACGACAGCGCGTTCGCTCGGCACGGGTGAGATCTGGATCTATCATGTCGGCGGCGGCGACGGGTATGTCGCCGTGAAGAAGGCGAGCGAGACGCTGCAGAAGGAGCTGGGTGAGCCGGTCTATGCGCCCGATGGCGCGAGCGTCTACTACACGCGAAACGTCTCGCCGGGGCCGACCTTCGAGTACGCGCAGGATTCCAACGGCAGCCTGTTCGAGGTCGAAAGGTACGAGTTCGCGACGGGCAAAGTGAGCACGGCCGTGCAGGGCGCGGGCGGCGCGACGCGGCCGACGCCGTCGCCGGATGGCAAGAAGCTGGCCTTCGTGCGCCGCGAACGGAACATGTCGAAGCTCTACGTAAAGGATCTGGAGACGGGCGATCTCGCCAAACTTTACGACGCGCTCGACCAGGACCTGCAGGAGACTTGGGCGGTCAACGGTCTCTATCCCAACATGGACTGGACGCCTGACTCGAAATCGATTGTGTTCTGGGCGGGCGGCAAGATCCGCCGCGTCGACATGAGCGGGGTGTCGCAGGTGATCCCCTTCCACGTGAACGATACGCGCGTGGTGATCGATCCGCCGCAGCCGAAGATCGAGGTTGCGCCGGATACGTTCCGCACAAAGATGCCACGTTTCGTGTCGGTGTCGCCGGATGGGCGGCGCGTGGCGTTCGAGAGTCTCGGCAAGCTCTATGCCAAGCAGCTTCCGAATGGCGCGCCGACGCGGCTGACGCAGACGCGTGGGCAGGAAATGGAGCTGTTTCCGTCATGGTCGCGCGATGGGCAGCGGCTGGTCTATGTCGAGTGGACCGACGCGAGTATGGGTCGCATCCGCGTTGTGAACGCGAACGGTTCGGCCGGTCGCGTTGTGACGAGCGCCCCAGGACACTATCGCCGTCCGCGTTTTTCGCCGGATGGACAGACGATTGTGTTCGAGCGGGGATCGGGCGGGTATCTGCTGTCCAATCTTCGCTCTGACGATCCGGGTGTCTATCGCATCCCAACGGCAGGCGGGGCGATCACCAAGGTGACGGACGATGGCGGCTTTCCGCATTTCGGCGCCGGCAATGACCGTATCTTCCTGACGCGCTCGGAGCAGCAGGAAGGCGTGCTTGTTTCTGTCGACCTGAATGGCGAGGCCGAGCGCACGCACGCGAAGGGCGACATGGTGGCGGGATACGACGTCTCGCCTGATGGCCGTCATATCGGTTTCCGCGACAACTACGCGGCCTATGTGATGCCGCTCGCGGCGGGGCCGCAGGAAATCGGCGCGGGCAAGGGTGGCTCGGCCATGCCGGTCGTGAAAGCCAGCGCAGGCGGAGCGACTTATCTCTCGTGGACGGATGGCGGGCGTCAGCTGAACTGGAGCCTCGGGCCAATGCTGTATTCGGCGAGGCTCGATGCGATGATGCCGCTGGCGCCGGCGACGGATGATGAAAGATCTTCCTACAAGCCGCCGGAAGGCGGCGTCGACCTGTCCATCTCGGTCAACGCTGCGAAGCCTTCCGGAACGCTGGTCCTTACGGGCGCGCGCCTCGTGACGATGGCGGACGCCAATGGCGGCGTCATCGAGGACGGCGTGATCGTCATCAACGACAACCGCATCACGCGGGTTGGGCCGGCGGCGTCGGTGCCGGTGGCGCTGGGCGTGCGGACGATCGATCTCAAGGGCAAGACCATCATCCCAGGGCTGATCGATGCGCACGCGCATGGACCGCAGGGCGATGATGACATCATCCCGAACCAGAACTGGAGCGCGCTGGCGCACCTCGCACTGGGCGTGACGACCGTGTTCGATCCCTCGAATGCGGCGAGCGAGGCGTTCGTCTCCGAAGAAATGCAGCGCGCCGGGTTGATTGTCGGACCGCGCACATTTTCGACGGGCGAGATCGTCTACGGCGCCCGCAGCCGCGGCACGCTGAACGACATCAAGGACTATGACGACGCGCTCGCGCATGTTCGCAGGCTGAAAGTGCAGGGCGCCGCGGGCATCAAGAACTACAACCAGCCGCGCCGTAACCAGAGGCAGCAAGTCGTTGCCGCCAGCATCGCCGAGAATATCCAGGTGGTGGCGGAGGGGGCGTCACTGTTTGCGCAGGACATCGCGCTGATCGCGGATGGTAACACGGCGCTGGAGCACAACATTCCTCAGATGGCGCTGTATGAGGACGTGGTCAGCTTCTACGCGCAGACGAAAGTCGCCTACACGCCGACGCTGGTCGTCACCTATGGCGGGCTTGCGGCCGATCCCTACTGGCGCTCGCGAACGGATGTCTGGCGTCACCCGATCCTGTCGCGGCATGTGCCGCCGCATATCCTGCAGCCGAGCAGTGTGCGGCGTACTCAGGCACCGGAAGAGGATTTCGTGGACGGAAAGGCGGCTGCTGTCGCCAAGAAGCTGTTCGATCGTGGCGTCAACGTCTCGATCGGCGCGCATGGCCAGCAGGAAGGGCTCGCGGCGCACTGGGAGATGTGGTCGTTCGCGCGCGGCGGCTTCTCGCCGCTGGATGCTTTGAAGACAGCCACTATCATGCCAGCGCGCAAGCTTGGCTTCGAGAAGGACATCGGCACGATCGAGGCGGGCAAGCTGGCCGATCTCGTGGTGCTGGACGCCAATCCGCTCAGCGACATCCGCGGCTCGGACAAGATTTCGGGCGTGATGGTGAATGGGCGTCTGTACAACCCGATGACGATGGACGAGATCGCGCCGGGCAACGCGAAGAAGGCACCGTACTATTGGGAGTGAGCCGAGGTTCGTGAGCACGCCCTCATCCTGAGGAGACGCGAAGCGGCGTCTCGAAGCACGAGGGCGGGCTTCCTGCCGTCGATCAGACGTTGAAGCGGAAGTGCAGCACGTCGCCGTCCTGGACGATGTATTCCTTGCCTTCCTGACGCGCCTTGCCGGCTTCCTTGGCACCGCTTTCACCGTTGAACTTCACGTAGTCGGCGTAGGCGATGGTCTCGGCCTTGATGAAGCCTTTCTCGAAATCGCCATGGATGACACCGGCGGCCTGCGGGGCTGTCGTGCCTTGTCTGATCGTCCAGGCGCGTGCTTCCTTGGGGCCGACGGTGAAGTAGGTCTGCAGGCCGAGCAGTTCGTAGCCCGCGCGGATGACGCGGTTGAGGCCGGGCTCTTCGAGGCCGAGGCTGTCGAGAAATTCCTTCTGCTCCTCGTCGGAGAGGACAGCAGTCTCGCTTTCGATCTTCGCGGAAATGACCACGGTTACTGATCCTTCGGCCTTCGCATGCGCAACCACGGCGTCCGAGAATCTGTTGCCGGTCCCGGCCGAGGCTTCGTCGACATTGCAGATGTAGAAGACGGGCTTCGATGTAAGGAGCTGGAGCATCTTCCAGGCTTTCGCGTCCTCCGCGGCGATCTTCGCGCGGCGCGCGGGCTTTCCCGCGTTGAGCTGTTCGAGCGCCAGCTTTAGCAGTTCGAGCGTCTGGATGGCTTCCTTGTCGCCGCCCTTGGCTTTCTTTTCGACGTTGAGGCGGCGCTTCTCCAGCGAGTCCATGTCGGCGAGCATCAGCTCGGTCTCGACGACTTCGAAGTCGGAGAGCGGATCGATCTTGCCGGAGACGTGGGTGATGTCGTCGTCCTCGAAGCAGCGCAGGACATAAGCGACAGCGTCGACTTCGCGGATCGTGGCGAGGAACTGGTTGCCGAGGCCTTCGCCCTTGCTTGCGCCTTTGACGAGGCCGGCGATGTCCACGAAATTCATCCGCGTTGGGATGATCTCTTTCGAGCCGGCGATTTTTGCCAGCACGTCGAGACGAGGCTCGGGCATCGCCACGTCGCCCACGTTCGGCTCGATGGTGCAGAAGGGGTAGTTTGCCGCCTGCGCCGCAGCCGTGCGGGTCAGGGCATTGAACAGGGTCGACTTGCCGACATTCGGCAGGCCCACGATTCCAGCCTTGAAGCCCATCAGTTCGGTTCCTTGTCATCGGTTGGCGGCTTGCGCGGGTCAATCTTCGGCGCGGGCGCAAGACGCATTACTTCGGTCTGGTATTTGTCGTCGTTGTTGGCAAGCAGCAGGGGCAGCGCGTCGGCGCATGCGTCAATCAGGCCGGTGAGCCAGGGCTGGTCGGCCTTGGCGAAGTCGGACAGCACGTGGGCGTGGACGAGTTCCTTTATCCCGGGATGCCCAACGCCCATTCGCGCCCGGCGAACGTCCGCGCTTGCCTGCGCGATGATCGACCGGATGCCGTTGTGGCCCGCCGCACCGCCCCCGGTCTTCATGCGGAATCGGCCGGGCGCAAGATCGATCTCGTCATAGAAGACGACCGTGTTGGCCGGCGTGATCTTGTGGAAGCGCATGGCCTCGCCGACGGAATGGCCGGAATTGTTCATGAAGGTCTGCGGCTTGAGCAGCAGCGCCTTCACCTTCGTGCCGTTCTCGGCGGTCAGTGCGCCCTCGGCGACCTCGCCCTGAAGGCGCACGCGCCATGGCCCAAAGGCATGTTTCGACGCGAAGCGGTTCACGGCCATGAAGCCGATGTTGTGGCGATTGCCGGCGTACTTCGCGCCGGGGTTTCCAAGGCCCACGATGAGCAGCATCAGAGCCGTCCCGACGAATGCGCCGGCGCATCGGATGATGCGCCGGTCCTACATTCCTACTTCTTCTTAGGCGCGGCGGGCGCAGCCTTCGCCGGAGCGGCGGCTTTTGCGCCAGCAGCCGGGGCGGCCGCCTTGGCACCAGCTGCAGGAGCGGCGGCGGCAGGCGCTGCGGCGTCGGCCGCCGGCTTGTCCTCGGCCACGTCGTCCTTGGCCTTGCGGCCCGCGATAGTGATGATGGTGAAGTCGCGGCCCTCGATGGTCGGCCGGACGCCTTCCGGAAGCTGGATCGCGGAGATCTTGAGCGCGTCGCCGATTTCCATCAACGAGACGTCAGCTTCGAGGTGTTCCGGGATGTTGTCGGCCGGGGCGTAAAGCCAGATTTCGTGACGCACGATGTTCATCGCGCCGCCGCGCTTGATGCCGGGCGAGACGCCCTGGCCGGTGACGTGAACCGGCACGGCCACGCGGATGATCTGGCCTTTTTCGACCCGATAGAGGTCGAGGTGTGTCGGCTCGTCGGTGACGGGATGGAACTGGATGTCCTGCGCGAACACCAGCTGCCGCTCGCCTTTGTATTCCAGCGTTACGGTGTGCGACAGGAACTTGCCTGACTTCAGGGCGATGTTGATGGTCTTCTTGTCGATCGAGATTGGAACCGGGGCTTTGTCGCCGCCGTAAAGCACGGCGGGAACGCGGCCCGTGCGCCGGACTTCACGGGCACCGCCGCGGCCAGTGCGCTCGCGCACGTCGACATTGAGGACGATTTCAGGCTTGGACATCTTGCTCTCCGTTTCGCCCTGATGGCCGACCTTCGTTGAAGGAGCGGCAGACACCCTGACTACACAGGCAGCGACAATCGCCGCCTTTCGGGAAGGGCGGCTTATAAGTGAGGGGCTGGGGGGCCGCAAGCTGCGTTTTCCCCCGGATTTTGGTCAGTTTGCGGATATTCCCGCGGATTCGCGTCCTGAGAGACCGCCATCGGCATTCCGGGCAGAGTGGGGCATAAGGATCAGACAGGCCAGAAGGGCCGCAAGGGATGGCTAATGGATTCTTCGCCCCATCCAGATTGGCGCGAGCCGGATCGCCCTGGCGCAGACCTGCCAGTCCGCACGATGCCCGCGGCCGCGAGCCGCTATCCGTTCGTGCCATACGGACTGGTTCCGCTGCTCAGCCTGGCGCTGCTCATGATCGTGGCGCTGGTGCCGTTTTCGATCGGCGAGGTGCAGGCCGTTACGGAGGCGTCGGCGCGGGGGGCGCTGCAGAGATCGGGGGCGACATGGGCGACCGCGTCGGCGTCTGGCCAGTGGGTGGTGCTGGAGGGGCGTCCCCCCTCGCGCGAGGCTGCCGCGGCAGCAGAGCGGGCCGTGTTGCAGGCACAGGCCGACACGCTGTTCGGGCAGGCTGCGCCAGCGACGTGGGTGATCAGCCAGTTCACGTGGGTCGATGAGCCCTTGCTGCCGGGCGCCTTGCGGCCACGCAGCGATAATCCCGGCGCAGCCACGCCGCCTTCGCCGGCAGAAGCTGCGGCGTGCGACGAGACGATGGCCGGGCTTCTCTCCAGCGCACGTATCGAGTTTGCGACCAACAGCGCCGCGATCGGCGCGAGCAGCAGCGCGCTGCTCGACGCCATCGCCTCAGCCGCCGGATACTGCCGCGGGTCGCTCAGCATCGCGGGCCACACGGACAATGTTGGTCGGGCCGCGGTCAACAAGAGCCTGAGCTTGCGCCGTGCCGAGGCGGTGCGGACGGCGCTTATCGCCCGCGGCATTGCGGCCGAAAGGCTGGTCGCGCAGGGCGTCGGCGCCGCCGATCCCATCGCAACCAACGGCTCCGAACAGGGCCGCGCCCGCAATCGCCGAATTGAAATCCGCACACTGCGTTCACCGCCTAACTGACGGACAAGACCATGTGGTTCCTGCTTCTCCAAATCTTCATACTCATGCTGCTCGCCGCGGCATTGGGCGCCGCTCTGATGTGGTGGTGGCTAAACCGGCGCATTGAGTCGCTGGCGCAGAGTCGTGAACGTCTGCTGGAGCAGGCCAATCACGTCACGAACCTGGCCACACGCGATGACGTGGCGACCCAGGCGGCCACTGTGCTTGCGGCTCTGGCTGTGCAGAAGCCCGTCAACCTTGCGCCAATTGATGACACGCTGCAGGGCATTCGCCGCACGGTCGCCAACATCAGGATGCCGGAGACGGACCTGACCCCGGTGCAGCAGCGCATCGACGCGATGGAGGCGCGCCTTGCCGCCTTCTCGCTCGACCCCGTGCTGGCGCGTGTTTCAGCTGTCGACGCAGCCGTGTCGCAAGTCCGCCCCGCGCTCGACGAGCGCCTGGGCCGCCTGGAGGCGGCGCTTGAGAAGTTGAAGGATGTGGATCTTGGTCCTGTGCATGCCGGACTGGCCTCGCTTGGCCTGACCATCAACGCCCTGGCGCCCCGGATGAGCGATCTCGGCGCACGACTCGAGACGTCGCGCCGCGAAGATATGGATTCGATCACCAACCGCTTCGCGACGATCTCAAACGCGATTGGTGCGGTGCGCGCGCCTGATCTGGCTCCGCTGCAGCAGCGGTTGTCTGAGATTCACGCCGCCGTCGCCAACATCCGCATTCCCGATGTCTCGCCGATCCAGGCGCGGCTCGGCGAGGTGCAGGCATCGATCGGGAACTTGCCACAGCCGAACCTTCAACCGCTGCATGCCTCGCTCGCTGATCTTGAGGCGTTTGTCGTCGCGCTCGACAAACCGCCGCAGGATCTGGGGCCGCTGTTCAACAGGCTGTCGGCACTCGATGCAGCGCTTGCCAGCCTTCAGTCCGAAGTGCGCAACACGCAGGCGATGAAGCCGATCGATCGCCGCCTTGCCGGGATCGAGGAAGCCATCGGCAGCATGCCGGGTCCGGATATGTCGCCTGTTATCGGCGCTGTTCGTGCAATCGACAACAGGCGCGATCTGGTTGCGATGGAGAACCGGCTAACGGCGATCGAGTATGGTCTTGCAGCCGTGCATCACATGCTGCGGTCGCGTGCTGATGCACTTGTCCAGCGTGCCGATGGATCCGACGGACGCATCGCGCCGCCGCTACACGTTGTAAGCCAGCCCGAGGCGCAACCCGCGCCAGCGCGGCCCGAACGTGAGATGGATCCGATCAACGCCTTCCGGCGTGCGAACGACGAGGCCAACCTGCTGTCGGAGCCTGCTTTTGGTCCGCCGGACGATCTTGAGGCGATCGATGGCGTCGGCCCGATGCTGCGCGCGCTTCTGCACGATCTCGGGGTCTACTATTTCTGGCAGGTCGCGGAATGGACGCCGCAGGAGATCGACTGGGTCGAGAGCAAGCTGATGCACTTCCGTGGCCGGATCCGCCGAGATGGCTGGGTTGGGCATGCACGCGTGCTGGCCCATTCGCCGGCAGCGGTGAAGCGACCAAGCCAGCCACGCGCCAGAGGCGCGGGCGGGCTCTAGCTAGCTGACCTAACCGCCGATGCCATGCCAGGCGCGCTCGCCATGGACGTGCATGTCGAGCCCTTCGACTTCCGCCTCAGGCTTGGCGCGGGCGCTTACCAGAAACGCGGTAGCCTTTGCGATGGCGAACGTGATGATCACAGACCAGGCCACAACGGCGACTACGCCTTGCACCTGAACCCACGCCTGTTGAGCTATCGTGGCGTCGCCCAGGCCCGGCGCGAGGGGGCCAAGCGTTGCCAGCAACGGCAGAATGAGAATGCCTAGAATGCCGCCGACGCCGTGGACCGCGAATACGTCGAGGCTGTCGTCGATCTTCAGCATCGTGCGGATCAGCGTGACCGCGTAGAAGCAGACGACCGAGGCCAGCATGCCGATGAGCACGGCACCCATCGGCCCGACGGAGCCGGCAGCCGGGGTAATCGTGGCAAGACCGGCGATCAGGCCCGTAACCGTGCCAACAAGACCGGGGCGGCCGAACCTGATCCATTCGATCGCCATCCAGGTCAGCGCGGCGGCGGACGCCGACAGGTGGGTAACCAGCATGGCGTTGCCGGCCGATTGTCCGGCGCCCAGAGCAGAACCTGCGTTGAAGCCGTACCAGCCGACCCATAGCATTGCGGCGCCTATCATCACCAGCACGGGGCTGTGTGGCGGGCGCATCTCGTGAGGGAAGTGCTTGCGCTTGCCGACGACCGTGGCGATCACCAGCGCCGAGGATCCGGCGGTGGCGTGGACGACAAGGCCACCCGCAAAATCGCGCACGCCCTGTTCGAACAGCCACCCTCCTGACGCCCAGACCCAGTGGCACACTGGCGCGTAGACCAATAGCAGCCAAGCAGACGAGAAGATCAGGACGTAGGCAAAACCTGCTCGCTCCGGATAGGCGCCCACGATCAGCGCAGGCGTGATGATGGCGAACGTCATCTGGAACATGAAGAACACGGATTCAGGGATCGTGCCGGTTTCGCTTGCCGCTGTGACGCCGTTCAGGAAAGCCTTGTCTAACCCGCCCCAGAAGGCGTTGGCCGCGCCGCCGTCGCCGAACGCTATGGAATAGCCCACGAAGAACCAGAGCAGCGACATCAGGCAGGCAATCACGACGCACTGCGACAGCACGGAGAGCACGTTCTTCGACTGCACAAGGCCACCGTAGAAGAGGGCCAGCGCCGGCAGCGTCATCAACAGCACAAGCGCGGTGGCCGTCAGAACCCAGGCTGTGTCGCCGCTGTTGGTCTCGGCGAAGGCTGCGGGCGCGGACAGCAGGGCGATGGCAAGGCCGGCGGCCGCAGCGCGGCCCGCTTTCAGGATGGTCATGGGGTCCCCTCAAGAGATGTTCGCCGACTGTCGCGGCGTTGCCCACGGATTAGGCGGATCGGCAGATTCGCGCCCATGAGTTGTGCGTGAGGCTGTGAGCGCTCAGTTATGCGCCAGGCAATTGGGCAAAAAAGGGGGCAACCGCCTTGTTCTTGGGCTATCGGAGGCGGCTCATAGCAAAAGGCCCGCCGTTTCCAGCGGGCCTTTCTTCGTTTGAGCAGTTGAGGCCGGATCAGCCGTCGATCGGGCCGCGGTCGAAACCGGCCGCCTGTGCGGCGGCGGCGATTTCCTGAGCGGCTTCGATGTCGGCCGCGCGGTCGGCAGCCTGGCCAGCGGCGATGACGTTCTCGCCCTTGGCCTGACGTTCAGCTTCGTCCGGCGAGCGGGCGACGTTGAGCGTCACTTTCAGGGCGACTTCCGGATGCAGGCGGATCGTCACGTCGTGCATGCCGATCGTCTTGATCGGCTGGTTGATCGCCACATGCTTGCGCTCGACCTTGTGGCCGGCGGCGTTGATCGCGTCCGCGATATCGCGGGCGGCGACCGAGCCATACAGCTGGCCGGTTTCGCCGGCCTGGCGGATCAGCACATAGGTCGTGCCGTCCAGCGCCTGGCCTTCGCCTTGCGCCGCAGCCTTGGCTTTTTCGTTACGGGCTTCGATCGCAGCGCGCTCACGCTCGAACCGGGCCTTGTTGGCGTCGGTCGCGAGGAGAGCCTTGTGCTGCGGGAGAAGGAAGTTGCGGGCGAACCCGTTCTTGACCTTCACCACGTCGCCGATGGCGCCGAGATTTTCGACGCGCTCCAGGAGGATGACTTCCATGGGATGTTCCCTCCTACTTCACGAGATACGGAAGCAGCGACAGGTGGCGCGCGCGTTTGATCGCTTGCGACAGGAGGCGCTGTTTCTTGGCTGAGACCGCAGTGATGCGGGCCGGGACGATCTTGCCCTTCTCCGAGATGTAGCGCTGGAGAAGCTTCACGTCCTTGTAGTCGATCGCTGGGGCGTCAGCGCCAGAGAACGGGCAAACCTTACGCCGACGGCCGAACGGGCGGCGCGATGGCAGGTTGGCGATGTTGACTTTGACTTGTGCCATGTTCGTTGCTCCTACCGGTCACGCGGCGGACGGGGCGGACGATCGCCACGATCTTCACGGGGGGGGCGGTCGCCGCGCGGCGGACGATCGTCGCCGCCACGGAAGCCGCCGCCCGAGAAGCCGCCGCCGCCGCCGAAGTCGTCGCGATCGCGCTTGCGATCGTCACGGTCCTTGCGGGCAATGACGGGTGAAGGCTCGGCCTGGAGCTCTTCAACCTTCACGGTCAGGAAACGCAGCACGTCTTCATTGATGCGGTGACGGCGCTCGATCTCGTGGATCACCGGGCCGGGGGCGTCGATGTTCAGGAGCGAGTAGTGCGCCTTGCGTGATTTCTTGATCGCGTAGGACAGGTTGCGGAGGCCCCAGTATTCGGACTTCTCGACCTTGCCGTTGCCGTCGGTGACGATCTTGGTGATGTCTTCCACCAGCGCGTCGACCTGTTGTGGGGAAATATCGGGTCGCGTCACGACCACGTGCTCGTAAAGTGCCATTTTTATCCCTTCAGCGAGGGGCGGCGCAGTCAGTCCGAAGGGCGGACTGGCCACGATGGATCCCGTGCACCCGGATGGGGCCTAGGACCGCCTCTCTTTGCGAAGC
>Ga0163144_10007931_pt1 | contig 23115 bp, 22 predicted proteins | sample OliLak19BULKMAT1_FD_123175 | JGI IMG/M metagenome (GOLD analysis project Ga0163144, IMG submission 123175) | Freshwater microbial mat bacterial communities from Lake Vanda, McMurdo Dry Valleys, Antarctica - Oligotrophic Lake LV.19.BULKMAT1 | ecosystem: Environmental > Aquatic > Freshwater >...
CTCCGCCGCGCTCCGAGGGTCCACGGTCACCGCCCCGTCTCCGGTAATCTCCGGCAAACAAGACGTGTTCGAGGTCAACACCGGCACCCCGCAGGCCATCGCCTGCGCCACGGGAAAGCCGAAGCCCTCGTAAAGCGAAGGATAAGCAAACGCGGCCGCGGCCTTCGTCAGCCCCGGCAGATCCCGTTCCGCGACATATCCCAAATACCGAACGCCCGCCACCCCGGACTGGATCCGCTGCGCCGTCGACCCCGCCGCCCAGCCCATCGGCCCGGCCAGCACGAGTTCAAAGTCGTCCCGGCCCAGCGCCTCCCAGGCGTCGAGCAGCGCGTCCAAATTCTTCCGCGGCTCCACCGTCCCCAGGTTCAGCACGAACGGCTTGGTGAGGCCCAACCGCTCCCGCACGGCCTGCCCCTCAGCGGCGGTGACGTCGAAGAACGCCTCCGCCACCCCCGAGTGAATGGTGACGACTTTTTCCGGTGCCAAACCCAAAAGCCGAATCGCGTCCAACCGGGTATTCTCGCTCACGGCGATCAGTCCGTCTGCCTTGGCCGCAATCTGCGCCGCGAACCGCCGATCGGCTTCTACGTTGCCCGGCGTATGCAACTCCGGCATCAGCCAGCAGGTCATGTCGTGCAGAGTGGTGGTTAGCGCCATCCCCGGCACCCGATGGTGGACTTGATTGGTCGCATGAAACACGTCCGCCCGTCGATTCGCGAGGCGCATCAGCCACCCCGGCCCGTAGTTAGACCCCAACAAAAAAGCGATCCGAGGGACCGTCTCCCAAGCCGCCAGCGTCGACTGTTCGTGATTCAGGTCGCCGATTTGATCCAGGAAAGGAAACGGAGAGACTTGATCGCCCGCCCCTGCCTGCCGCAGCGCCACGACCCAGTGGTAGAGATAATTTTTAACCCCGGCGCTGCGCAGAAGCAGCGGCGACGCATCAACCGCAAGATGCATGGAATCTTACAATGTTACCCCGCCCAAGAGGCCCTGTAACGCCAAAAACAAAAGGGTACACTCACCGTGTACCCTTTTGCACAATTTAAACCTTGGCCCTGGAAATGTGCCTTGCGGCATGGATTAATCCAGAAGCATCACCACAACAATACCACAACATGTCCCGTAGCACAATAGCAATCTTTCACTACAATGATCACCTGTTCGACTGCTTGACACGGACCATTTCGAAGGATCGCCTTCGCCGATATCTGGCCGCTGGTCATCAGGACATGGCGAATGCCCTGTGGCTCTACGAAGCGAATATTGAGTTATCGGAGGCTATGTATGGCATTATCCAAACTGTAGAGGTCGCGGTGCGTAACGCGTTTCATCACGAACTGACTCTCCGCTATCAATCCGAAGAGTGGTATGACCGCGCTCCTCTGCCTCCCTATCTCGCACAAAAAATTGTGGAAGCCAAGCGCAAGGTCGGCCGCAAAAGAGCCTCCCCTGGCCAAATCATTGCCGAACTCTCCTTCGGGTTTTGGGTAGATTTGATCGCTCAACAAAACGACCAATCGTTCTGGATCCCTTGCCTCCATCGCGCTTTCCCGTGCGCGACGAATCTACACCCGCAGCGCGCTACGATCCATCGTCGACTAGAAAACATCCGTTGGTTACGCAACCGCATCGCCCATCATGAGCCGATACTCACTTCCCGCACCACTCTTTATACTGGCCATAGCGGTCACCTCTCCCTTGACGAGATTGACGAATGCGTCACTTGGATCTGCCCGGACACGGCCCTCTGGATCAAAGCCAAGTCCCGGTTCTCCGCCGCACGCGGCATCCTAACCAACCTTGCAGAAAGCGGAATCCAGCTCTGAAACAGGACCACCTACCCCAACCTCCCCTTCTTGATAATCCCCTCCATCACATCCCCAAACGTATCAATCTCCTCCAGCGTCGTAAACACATTCGGCGTAATCCGCAGCCCCTCATACTCCCCCGGAGTCACGATCGCCACCGTCAAAATCCGATGCTTCTCCAACAAAAACTTCGCTAACTCCGACGCCTGAAACCCCGCCACCGAAATCAAACCAATCGCGCAACTCTGCTCCGGATCATCGCTCGTCAACATCTTCACGCCCGGCAAATCCCGCAGTCTCGCCGTCCACCGCTTCCGCAAAAACCGAAACCGCGCCGCCTTCCGCTCCACCCCTATCGACTCGTGAAACGTCAACGCCTCCGTAATCGCATTCCGCTGCGAAGCCGGATGCGTCCCAATCTCCTCAAACTTCCGAATGTTGTTGTCGAGATGCTTCCCCGCCGCCATCAACGGCCAAATCTTCCCAATCTTCTCCTTCCGCACATATAAGAACCCTGTCCCCACCGGTGCCAATACCCACTTGTGCAAACTCGTCCCGTAGTAATCACAATCCAGCTCATCCCGCGTAAACGGAAACTGCGCAAACGCATGCGCCCCATCGACGACCGTCTCGATCCCCCGCGCCCGCGCCATCTGGCAAATCTTCCGCACCGGAAACACCTGCCCCGTCCGATTCGTCACGTGGCAAATGTGGATCACCTTCGTCTTCGCAGTAATCGCCCGCTCAATCCGCTCCGCCAAATCGTCCAGCGACGGCGGCGGCACCGGAAACGGAATCTGCTTCAGCACAATCCCTTCCCGCCTCGACCGCTGCTCCCACGTCGTGATCATCCGGCCGTAATCCTGGTTGGTCGTCAACACCTCATCGCCCGCCTTCAGATTCATGCCCAGTTGCACGATCTCCAGCGCCTCAGACGCATTCCGCGTAATCGCCATCTCCTCGGTGTCACAGCCAAACGACCGCGCCAAACGCCGCCGCACCGTCTCAATCTCCGGCCCCAACACTCCCCACATGAAATGCGAAGGCCCCATATTCGAGATCTCGAGATACCGCTTCTCGGTCTCCATCACAATCTTCGGCGACGGCGATACGCCCCCGTTGTTCAGGTTGATCAAATTCCGGTCCACGGTGAAAGCGTGCCGGATGTTCAGCCAGAAATCTTCGTCCACCGCGACAGAGTCGGCGGGCCGGCCAAACGTGGTCTGCGACGCCGTCTGGGCGCGCAGTAAAGCATCGTTCTGAAAAGCAGCGGATACAAGGGCGCCAGCCTGAGTCACATTCTTGAACAGGTCACGGCGTTGCATTCATCTAAGATAGAACATGCGCCTATTCTTTGCTTTCCTCGTCTGCGCCTCCGCTCTCTTACCCCAAGATCCGAAGCCCTCCACCCCCGCCACCGTCCGCGAAAAGTACACCAAGTACGAATTCGAAATCCCCATGCGCGACGGCATCAAACTCTTCACCGCCGTCTACGTCCCCAAGGACGCCGCCAAGGGCCCCTACCCCATCCTCCTCCAGCGCACCCCCTATTCCGTCGGACCCTACGGTGTCGATCGATACCGCTCCGCCGTCGGCCCCTCCGAGCACTTTCAAAAGGAAGGCTACATCGTCGCCTACCAGGACGTGCGCGGCCGCTACCTCTCCGAAGGCACCTGGGCTGAAGTCCGCCCCCACAATCCCTCCAAAGGCCCCCGCGATACCGACGAATCCACCGACACGTTCGACTCGATCGACTGGCTCACCAAAAACGTCAAGAACAACAACGGCAAGGTCGGCATGTGGGGCATTTCCTACCCCGGCTTCTACGTCTCCGCCGGCATGATCGACGCCCATCCAGCCCTCCGCGCCGCCTCCCCCCAAGCCCCCGTCACCGACTACTACCTCGGCGACGACTCCTATCACAACGGCGCCTTCATGCTCGCCGCCAACTTCGGCTTCTACCAAAGCTTCGTCGAACGCAAAGGCGACCCCGCCCCGCCCGCCGCCGCCCTCCCCTTCCAGTTCAAAACCCCCGACGGCTACGATTTCTACCTCCGTATGGGCGGCCTCGGCAACGCCAACGAGAAGTACTTCAAAAACTCCAACCCCTACTGGCTCGAAAACACCCTCAACACCACCTACAACGACTATTGGAAAACGCGCGGCATCTGGCGCCATCTCAAAGGCATCAAGCCCGCCGTCCTCACCGTCGGCGGCTGGTTCGACGCCGAAGACGCCCAAGGCCCCCTCCGCACCCACGCCTTCATGGAGAAAAACGCCGCCCCCGCCAACAACACCCTCGTCATGGGACCCTGGACCCACGGCAGTTGGTCCCGCGGCGACGGCGACTCGGTCGGCAACCTCCACTTCGGCTCCAAAACCGCCGCCTTTTACCGCGAATCCATCGAATTCGCCTTCTTCCAATACCATCTCAAAACCAAGGGCGACGGCAAGTTCCCCCGCGCCTGGGTCTTCTCCACCGGCCGTAACGAATGGCAACAATTCGCCCAATGGCCCCCCGCCGAAGCGCAACCCAAGTCCCTCTACCTCGCCGCCAACCACCAGCTCGCCTGGCAGCCAGACTCCACCGCCGGCTTCGACGAGTTCATCAGCGACCCCAACAAACCCGTCCCCTACCTCGGCTACACCAACCTCGGCATGGCCCGCGATTACATGACCGAAGACCAGCGCTTCGCCTCCCAACGCCCCGACGTCCTCACCTTCGAAACCGAACCGCTAAAAGAAGACCTCACCATCGCCGGTCCCATTGATGTCGCACTTCTCGCCTCCACCTCCGCCACCGACTCCGACTTCGTCGTCAAACTGATCGACGTCTACCCCGGCGACTTCCCGTCCTTCATCGACAAAAACCCCACGAAAATGGGCGGCTACCAACAACTCGTCCGCGGAGAACCCTTCCGCGGCAAGTTTCGCAAAAGCTTCGAAACACCCGTCCCCTTCGTCCCTAACCAACCCGACCGCATCGAGTTCGCCATGCCCGACGTCTTCCACACCTTTCGCAAAGGGCACCGCCTTCTCGTCCAGGTCCAAAGCTCCTGGTTCCCCCTCACGGACCGCAACCCCCAGAAGTTCATGGACATCCCCAAAGCTCTCTCCGCCGACTTCACCAAGGCGACCCAACGCGTTTACCGCGGTAACTCTAGCGGTTCCAAGCTCATTCTAAGAGTAATCCCCTCTGTAATGTAAGGTTACTCATTGCCTTCCGTCCCAATCCGGTTTAGCATGAGGGTTTACCATGTGGAAACGCCGCGACCGCGAAGAAGAACAACCAGCCCGATCAACTCCTGATCCCGTCAAGGAAAACACGCCCCTGTCTACCACCCCCGCCGTCCGCTCCTATGAACCGGACTCCCCCCGCGGCGTTGCCACCATCGGCAAGGCCGTTTACATCAAAGGCCAGATCATCGCCCGCGAAGATCTCGTCGTCGACGGCTCTGTCGATGGCACTATCGAAGCCCAGGAACACCGCGTCACCATTGGCCCGAACGGCAAGGTGGCCGCCACCATCAAGGCGCGCCACATAATCATCCAGGGCCAGATCACCGGCAACGTCGAAGGCACCGAGAAGGTCGAAATCCGTAACGGAGCCAAACTCCTCGGCGACGTCAAAACCGTCAAGTTCGTCTGCGAGGAAGAAGGAACCATTAATGGCTCCGTCAGCAGCCTCCGCCCCGAATCCAAGCCCGCCCCGGCCGTTGAGCCGAAGGCCTCTCCCGTCACGCCTCCGGCCCAACAAACCCTAACTCCGAACGATCCAAAGAAATGAGTGCTGTGCTGGACAAGCTGAGGAACCTCTTCCAACCCGACGACGACCCGCCCCATCTACCGTCTTACCGGCCGCCCCCTCTCCAGCCCACGGCACCCATCGAATTGACTCGCCCCTCCAACGGTCTCGATCAGTTTTTCCTCGCCCTCGATGGCCAGGATAGGCTGAAAATCCTCGATCTCTGCGGCGCGCCGGCCACCACGGAATTTCTTTTCCAGTTGGATCACGTCCCGCGCCCGGATCCCTTCTATCGCGCTCTCGAACTAGCCTTCGGGAACGGCCCCGGCTACCTCGACCGCCAACTCGAACCCGACCGCGTCGAGATTTTTGTCGAACACACCCTCGGGCACAAGGAAGGCGAATTCGACGCGGTGCTGCTTTGGGACTCGCTCCAATATCTCCGTCCGGAACTTCTCGAACCCGTCCTCGAGCAGATCTTCGACATCACCCGGCCCGGTGCCCCTCTCCTGGCCGTCTTCCACGCCGACGAGAGAATTGAAGAGGTACCCGTCTTCTCCTACCACGTGCAAGGCCGCAACACCCTTTTTCTTTCCGAAAAGGATCGTCGCCGCCCCGCCCAGCACTTCAACAACCGGATGATCGAAAAGATCTTCAAAAACTTCGCCTCCACCAAGTTTTTCCTCGCCCGCGACCACCTCCGCGAAGTCCTTATCCGCCGCTAGCCGAGATATGCTCGCAGAGAGGAGTTCCGCCCCGATGACGATCACTGTAGATATCCCGGAAGAACTAGCCGAACGTTTGGGTGATCGCGTCGCCAACCTATCCCGCGAAGGCCTTGCTCTGACGGCACTGCGGGAAGGCTTGTGGACCGAAGCCGAACTGGGAAAATTCCTCGGCCTACCCCGCCTGGCCATTGACCAATTCCTCAAAGATCACGGCGTCGATATCGCTTACACCTGGGAAGATCTCGAAAGGGAACGTGCCCTCTTTCGACAGTTCAGGGGCTGATTCATGTTGGCTATTGCCGACGCGGGTCCTTTGAACTACCTCGTGCCGATTGGTCACATCGACATTCTTGCGGAGCTATATGAAAAAGTGCTTGTCCCGGCTGCCGTGCTGCGGGAGCTTGTACCACCTTCCGCTCCGGCCGCCGTTCGGTCCTGGGCGAGCAATCTCCCGCCTTGGATTCAGCAGTCCGACCCCATGATCCTCGCTGGGCTGGCCTTCACGCGGGAGAAACGGCTACGCTTGCCTTGGCCGTGGTCAACCAGCCAATAACTCCCCTAATCGACGAATGGTCCGCACGTGAAACAACGTTGAATCACGGGCTTCCGGTGACCGGCACACTCGGTGTCCTTGATGAAGCGGCCCACTGCAACCTGATCTTGTTCTCAGCCGCCATCGAAAATCTAACGAAGACATCTTTCCGCTACCCCAAACCGCTTGTCCGACGTTTGCTCGCGTGGCACAACTTGCGTCAGGAACAAACTCAGTAGGAGCAGAAACCCTCGGATCAGTTTCGCGCTGTCCTGGCATTGCTCGTCGTTTACGCCTAAAGAGAGAACCATCATGGCCACGAAATCATCCTCCCCATCTCAGCCCGACCCGCCGAAAAGCTGGAGCTCGCCGACATCAAGAACAGGAAAATGACTGAGCAAGAAGTCCGGGCGCTGCAAAGAATCGCTCGTCTCCAACGAAATCCCCACGAAGCCCCCGAGAGCACGATCCAACTCGCGCCCGGCCAGCTAGCCAGCATGGTCCGCCTCCGCGATGCTCCGCGAAAAGTCGCCGTCAACGTCCGCCTCGATCCGCAAGTCCTCGCCTGGCTCAAGTCCAAAGGCGCGGGCCACCTCACCCGGATCAACGACATCCTTCTCAACCTCATGGAAGCCGAGTGCCAATCCCGCTGATCCCCGCCCCCAGGCCGTATAATAAAGGTTCTCAGGAGTTCGAAATTGTCGCTCGAAAATGAGCTGCTCAAGCAGCGGCTCCAACGCACCCACGAAATCACCGCCCTCGGCCAACGGCCCTACGGCTCCCGCTTTGACGCCTCCCATTCCCTGCCCCAACTCTGGGCCGAACACAGCGCCAAACCCGCCGAAGAGCTCGAAGCCACGAAGATCGCCGTCCGCGTCGCCGGCCGCATCAACTCGCTCCGCGGCAAGGGCAAGGCCGGCTTCATGCATCTCGAACAAGGCGGCCAGAAACTCCAGGTCTACATCAAAGTCGACAACCTCTCAGAGAGTGACTTCAAGCTCTACCAACTCCTCGACATCGGCGACATTCTCGGCGTCGACGGCACCCTCTTCGTCACTCGCACCGGCGAATTCTCCATCCAGGCCTCGGCGCTCACCTTCCTCTCCAAAACTCTTCTGCCCATGCCGGAGAAATTCCACGGCCTCGAAGACGTCGAAACCCGCACCCGCCAGCGCTATCTCGATCTCATTTCCAATACCGAAGTTCGCGCCACCTTCAACGCCCGCGCCAAAATCACCCAATCCCTCCGCCGCCAACTCGATTCCCGCGGCTTCGTCGAAGTCGAAACCCCCATGCTCCAGCCCCTCTACGGCGGCGCCGCGGCCCGACCCTTCGTCACTCACCACAACACCCTCGACCTCGACCTCTACCTCCGCATCGCCCCCGAACTCTACCTCAAACGCCTCATCGTCGGCGGCATGGACCGCGTCTACGAAATCAACCGCAACTTCCGCAACGAAGGCGTCTCCATCAAGCACAACCCCGAGTTCACCATGCTCGAGTTCTACCAGGCCTACACCGACTATCGCGGCCTCATGGACCTCACCGAAGAACTCCTCCGCCAAGTCGCCATCGACACGACCGGCGGCACCCAAATCACTTACCAGGGCCAGGAACTCGACTTTGCGTCAATCCGCCGCTTCTCCATGCGCGAAGCCGTCATCGCCCACTGGCGCGGTGACGACAAACCCTCCCTCGCCGACCTCACCGACCCCTCCTTCCTCGTCCGCCACTCCGCCAAATCCACCTCCGGCGAGATGCTCCTCGACCTCTTCGAACGCGTCTGCGAAGCCCATCTCTTCCAGCCCACCATCATCTACGATTACCCCGTCGAAGTCTCGCCCCTCTCCAAAAACAAACCCGACGAACCCAACTTCGTCGAACGCTTCGAAATCTTCTGCGCCGGCATGGAAATCGGCAACGCCTACACCGAGCTCAACGACCCCAACGAACAGCGCAAACGCTTCGAACTCCAACTCGCCATGGCCGCCCGCGGCGACGACGAAGCCCATCAAATGGATGAAGACTACATCCGCGCCCTCTGCTACGGCATGCCCCCCACCGGCGGCGAAGGCATCGGCATCGACCGCCTCACGATGATCCTCACCGATTCCCGCTCCATCCGAGACGTCATCCTCTTCCCCCTCCTCCGCCCCGAAGGGGAAATCGGTATCGCCCAGCTCCTCCGCGACTCGGAATGAACTTCGCCTTTGAACGCTTCGTCGCCCGGCGCTACCTCACCGCCAAGCGCAAGCACGCCGTCATCTCCGTCATCACCGGCATCTCCATCCTCGGAGTTGCCGCCGGCGTCATGGCCCTCATCATCGCCCTCGCCATCACCAACGGCTTCCGCAACACCCTCCAACGCACTCTCCTCGGCGCCACCGCCCACGCCGCGCTCCTCGAAAAGGAACCCGGCATCGGCTTCGAAGAGTGGCCCGCCATGGCCCAAAACCTCAAGTCTATCCCCCACGTCACGAGCGTCTCCCCCGTCCTCTACGGCCAAGTGCTCTATAGCGGTCCCCTCCAAGGCCAGGGCGGCGTGCTCAAAGGCCTCGCCAACTCCAGCACCGCCGAATGGTCCGAAATCGCCAAATACCTCAAGCAAGGCTCGCTCGACCGTCTCCAGCAGGATACCGGCTACCCCGGCCTCCTCCTCGGCGCCCGCCTCGCCTCCCGCTCCGGCATGTTGCTCAATTCCATCGTTACAATCATCAGCCCCAACGGCGACATGACCCCCCTCGGCCCCCGCCCCAGTTATCACAAATTCCGCGTCGTCGGCATCTTTGAAAGCGGCTTCTTCGACCTCGACAACACCTGGGGCTTCGCCCGCCTTCAGGACGTCCAAACCATTCTCGGCCAACCCGGTGCCGTCAACGCCATCGAGATGAAACTCGACGACGTCTCTCTAGCGCCTCAAATTGCCCAACAGGCGGAACAAATGAGCGGCAACAAAGTCGGTGGCACCCATTGGCAGGAACAGAACAAACAAATTCTCTCCGCCCTTAAAATGGATCGCGTCGTCACCGTCATCACTATCTCTCTCATTCAACTCATTGCCGCCCTCAACATCCTCATCAGCCTCATCATGATGGTGATGGAGAAGAACCGAGACATCGCCGTCCTCGTTTCCATGGGTGCCCGCTGGGACCAAATCCGCCGCATCTTCATCTTCCAGGGGCTGCTCATCGGCGCCGTCGGCTCCGCCCTCGGTCTCATCCTTGGCTACGGCCTCAGCTATCTCGCTGAGCACTACCGCTGGATCTCCCTCGACGCCGAAGTCTACGCCCTCAGCTATGTACCCTTCGAACCCCGCCCCATTGATGCGTTATGGGTCACCGGCGGGGCCCTCCTAGTCAGCTTTTTAGCAACTCTCTACCCCGCCCGCCAAGCCACCAAGGTCCTCCCCGCCGAAGCCCTACGCTACGAGTGACCAGATACCGTCATCGCAAGAACGCTAGCGTATCATCAATCGGCTTGTCCTTCTCCAACCGCGTAATCTTGCAGAGAGCTGCGGCACCGAATCGGAAAGCGCAGGACTGTGGCTTGCCGTCGTCCTCTCGTGCAACATATCTATGTCAAGATTTCTTTCAAAATTCATCAACTTGCTATTGACGGATTCACGAAGAGCGAGTATTCTCCAAACAGAGGTACGTAACTTGAACCGGAACTCATCCCACTTATTTCAAATGGCGCTTCTTCATTTAGCCCTGAGTTCAGCGTGGGCCATCGGGACACCCGTCTCACTCCGACCGATCTCAGTTGACCCGCCTGGTTGGAGCGCTTCGGGGGGGGGGCGAGCCAAACTTTTTCGTTCCGCTTCTCCTCTGGGCCTTCGGGATTTGGTACTCTAACAGTCGCAAATGTATTGATAAATCAGAATTTGGACGGTAACTCTTCCTGTTACGTAGCGTTTGTCCCAACCGGGACGAGTAGTGGAACACTCTACCTAGTTGGAGATTTTGGCGGATTGTTTCCCGCTCCCGCATCGAACTCCCAGTGCGGGGTCTCACTTATCTCGACAAGTGGAATTGGCAACGAACTAACCGTCACCATCGCTTATCAGTTTTTCACTAGCTTTGCATCGTCCGCTCCAAATGCTGCACGAGGGGACAAGTCGATCTGGATGGCGATTCAAGACCAATTTGGAGGTAATTCAGGCTGGACGAATATGGGTGTGTGGCGAGTATGGAACCCGAGTAACGTACCAGCGCTGCCCATTGTTCGGGCATTTTCCCCCAGAATTGGCGTTAGCCCCGACCAGACGCTAGTTGCCCGCTTCGAAAAGTCTCCTGGCGCCACCTACACAGGTGGTTGGATACTCGTCAACTCAGCGGTCAACGGTGCCAATGCGTGCTACCTTGCTTACCCTGGAGGGACAGAACTCTACCTCCTAAACGATACTGGTTCAGCGCTACAGCCCGGCTCAATTACCCTCACTGGTTCAATTACCTCCCCTTTAGGGAACTCGCAGTGTACGGTGATCAGTGGAACAGTCGCCACATCAAGCAACGAAATTGTCCTTACGGTCAATGTGTCATTCGCTTCGACCTTCAACGGCAACAAGTTCGTCTACTCGGGAATGACTGATAGCACAGGAAACAATACGGGGTGGCAGCCCGTCGGCGTAATGTACTTCCCAAGCAGTGCGTTCGGAGCTGCGGCGACAACGTCGGATCCCTTCTTCGCTCCGTCTACAACGTCATTTCTGGCCTACGCATTCTGTCGAAACTTTGCGGGAAACCTTTTGCCCGCATGTCCGGTCGATGTGTTTACTCTTCCCTATACAAACTCCAACGCTCACTTCCATACGGACGGTCCCACCCGGCCACGATCCCGACTCTCAACCCAATCAGGCGGTCCGTTCAATTCTTCAGTAATAAGTCTTACGACCGACGCATTATCTGGGCAAACGCCGATATACGCTCAAACGACGGACACAGGCCAGCAGGAGATAGTCCTTGCCTGTGCAACGGCGAGTCCTCTTCCCTGTGCTAGCTTGAACTATTGGGTTGGTTACCAAGACTTATATTATGTTGCTGCAAGAAGTCAATGGATATTGATCGGCGGTAATAGAACCGGCCATGGGAATGACGACTTCAATCACTACATGACGTCGAACGCCGCTTACGCGCTTCTGGCGACAACCGATCAATACCTTGCGGCTCATCCCGAGCAAGGCACAATTGCTGTGAATGACATGTCGCTTCCATTTGGGGGCCGCTTTGACATCGAAGCGGGGAATCGGTGGAGAAACCCGCACATCCGGCACATGACAGGACGGTCAGTTGATATCCGTGGCTCTTTAGGCGCATCAATGATACCCTTCCAGTACCAACAGGAGTTTAAAGCTCTTTGCTTCACTGTCGGCGGAGCAACATATGCCGAGGTGGAGTTAATCGGAAGTTCGGCTCAGCACATTCATTGCGATTTTTAGGAGTTACAGATGAACCACTATCGAAACTTTCTACTCGCGTCGCTATTATCGACGATGGTACTGAACGGGCAATCGCGAGCATCATTGTCTATTTATCCGTTGTGGCCTCCAAGCGGTGAGCCCAATCTGGAAAGGTTTCCGCCAAACACGTATCTCTTCTTAGATCCGAAAACGGAGAATTACATCGCCTACTATCCTGAGTCACTCAGCCAAGGGACGGCGTCTTCGAAGGGCTTCCGCCGCCTCACGATCGAGTTGGAGAACAAAGCCAAGGTCACCGCATTTACCGCTCTTGCGAAGTCTCCAACGGGAGAACTTGTCTACAACTACACCTTATCGAATTCCCCAGACTCTTCTCATCCATTGGTCCGTTGGGTGTTGAAGGCTGAGACATCGGACGATTCGCTCACTATGGAACACCCATCTTGGCGGAAATTTGGTGCTTCGTCCCCTACCACTACCACACGTACGAGTAGCTCCGATTCTAGTCCAGTTGACTATTCGCGATCCATCAATCCTACTCGGTTGATCATGTGGTCCACGACTGAGTCCGAGTCACCCGTGAGGCCCGGCGCGTCTGGACTCAGCTTCCAGGCAAAGTCGCGATTTCGGCCCGGCCTGACTACCGCTTACTTCGTGGGCGGTCCTAGTCGAGCGCTAGCATTCGCCGTTCCTGAGCCGGTTATGCGGCAGATTCAGCAACTTCTGAACCGAGACACCATGTGGCGATCAGCGACAGTCATCGGTCCGAGGTTTAGTCCGGACAAATCGGCCCTTTGGCGAGCGTCGGACTGGCATTTGGGTCTTCAGCGACTCGTCTTTGACGGTACGCTTGACTCAAAATCCGAGTTCGTGGTTGAGTCACAAAAGGCTCTCGATGCGATTGTGCGAGCAGAAACTGAATCCGTCGCGATCGGAGAGACCCGCGCGAAGTACGTTTGGGCGATCTCCGCGCGCCCGGCAAACACTTTTGAGGCGCAACTCTCTGAGGCCCTAAAGCTCTGCTTTGAGTGAATGTTTAACCGATTATGGCAAGCATTCTTTGAAATAAGACGCCGCCTTCCGGCCTCCCTCTCGGCCCCCGCCCCAGCTATCACAAATTCCGCGTCGTCGGCATCTTCGAAAGCGGCTTCTTCGACCTCGACAACACCTGGGGCTTCGCCCGCCTCGAAGACGTCCAAACAGTCCTCGGCCAGCCCGGCGCCGTCAACGCCATCGAAATGAAACTCGACGACGTCTCCCTCGCCCCGCAAATCGCTCAGCAAGCCGAACAAATGAGCGGCAACAAAGTCGGCGGCACCCATTGGCAGGAACAGAACAAGCAAATCCTCTCGGCGCTTAAAATGGACCGCGCCGTCACCGTCATCACCATCTCTCTCATTCAACTCATCGCCGCCCTCAACATCCTCATCAGCCTCATCATGATGGTGATGGAGAAAAACCGCGACATCGCCGTCCTCGTTTCCATGGGTGCCCGCTGGGACCAGATCCGTCGCATCTTCATCTTCCAGGGGCTGCTCATCGGCGCCGTCGGCACCGCTCTCGGTCTCGCCCTCGGCTACGGTCTCAGCTACCTCGCCGAGCACTACCGCTGGATTTCCCTCGACGCCGAAGTCTACGCCCTCAGCTACGTCCCATTCGAACCCCGCCCCATTGATGCCTTATGGGTCACGGGCGGGGCCCTCCTTGTCAGCTTCCTAGCCACGCTTTATCCCGCCCGCCAAGCCACCAAGGTCCTCCCCGCAGAAGCGCTACGCTACGAGTGACCGCATACCGTCACTTCAAGAACGCCAGCAGATCAACATTAAGCTTGTCCTTATGGGTCGAACACAGGCCGTGGGGTGCCCCGGCGTAGACCTGCACGGAGCAATTAGGGATCAGTTGCGCCGCCACCATCGCGGTATTTTCCATCGGTACAATCACATCGGCGTCACCATGCACAATCAATGTGGGAACGGAAAATTTCTCCAAGTCCTCCGTCAAATCGGTCTCGGAAAAGGCTGTAATGCAGTCGATCACGTTCTTGAATCCCGCCTGCATCCCCTGCAGCCAAAACGAATCCCGCAGACCTTTCGACGCCTTGCCCCCGTAGAACGTCTCCGTCAAATCCTGAAAAAACTGCGACCGGTCCGCGTTTACTTTCGCCCGAATCTCATCAAACACCGCGAGCGGAACCCCGGTAGGGTTGTCGGGCGTTTGCAGCATCAGCGGCGTCACCGAACCAATCAACACCGCCTTCGCCACGCGAGTCGATCCGTGGCGGCCAATGTACCGAGCCACTTCGCCCCCCCCGGTCGAATGGCCAACCAACGTGGCTTCGCTCAAGTCCAACGCGTCTATCAGCTCCGCCAGGTCGTCCGCGTAAGTGTCCATATCGTTCCCCGTCCACGGCTGGCTGGAACGGCCATGGCCCCGTCGGTCATGGGCGATGCAGCGAAACCCGTGCGACGCCAGAAAAACCATCTGGTCCTCCCAAGCATCAGAGCACAGCGGCCAACCGTGGCTGAAAAGCACCGGTTTACCGATGCCCCAATCTTTGTAGTAAATGGATGTACCGTCTTTTGTCGTGATCATTGCCATACTGCTTTCCCCTGCAGTTGGATGGCCATCCAACTGCTCTAGAACCAGCATGAAGAATAACGAAAGCGAGGGCGTTCATACGTTCCCTCTACCCCATAAGCCGGAGCGAGGCACCGGGCCTGGGTCCGCCGGCCAGTCCGGCGATACCCAAGGCCTCTCCGAGGACGTCGAGGCCGGCGCTGAAAGTGTCGAAGAACTCGTTGAAGAAGGTCAGTACGAAGAAGCAGTTCTCATCGAAAGTATGGAGAAGGAAATCGACGGAGAGTTACACCTAGGCGAGACCGCCCAAGCCAATCGCCTCAAGAAGCACCGGCACCCGGGCCAATAGCCAACTCCTGTCACAAAACCGCCCCGTGCCCCGACTTTAGGGGCATGAACTGAATCCCTCGATCGCTCGTCCTTACCGCTTTCGCCCTGGACTCCCAAGCCCAACCCCTCAACGGCCTCTGCGTCTATCTCGAATACCAGGTCATGTCCCGCAGTCCCGCAGCTTGGCCCCCGCCACTGCTACTGCCTCCCTGATGGTCGCTACCTCAACTGCCATGGCCTGGACCTCGCCTGTGGAAAACACACCCGCGCCGGCAACAAACTCAACCTAACGCCCCTAAACGGCAAGCCCAGGACCGCCGACTTCAAATCGTCCGCCACCCCCGGCAACCTCGATAGTAATATCGTCCCCTGCCAAAAGGTCAACGCCCCTTATCCTGCCAACGCCAAGCTCAATGGCAGCTAAACCGCCGGTGCCGGCTTCGGCGGAGTCCCTTCCGTCAGCACCTACGCTTTTAAACCCGACGGCACCCCCACCATCGAATCCATCGGCTCCGTTCGTACCGAATCCACCGGTGCCGTCTCTCCCCATGCCAAGTCCGGAACCTATCGCCTCTTCCGCCAACTCCCTCGAACTTTCCAGTAACGGGCAAACCGCAAAACCCCATCGACGAACTCCCCGCCGATCCGGGCAAGCCAATCAGGATCAACCCCCTTGCCTGAAAAAGCGCCAACCCCCACTTTTGCAATACAATCACAATCGCCCCCAGCGATATGTCATCCACCTACGACGAAGTCCTCTATCCCAGCCTGGCGTTCTCCGAAACCCACCCCGACAACCTCGCCGCCATCGCCACTCTGCACGGCCAAACTCCCCCCACCGGCCCCTGCCGAGTCCTCGAAGTCGCCTGCGGCGATGCCAGCAACCTCATCCCCATGGCCCTCGCCGACCCCGCTTCCCACTTCGTCGGCTTCGACCTCGCCACCCGCCCCATCGAAGCCGGCCAAGCCATCATCCACTCCCTCGGCCTGACTAACATCGAACTCCACACCCTCGATATCCTCGAATTTCCCCCGTCCCTCGGCACCTTCGACTACATCATCGCCCACGGCTTCTGCACCTGGGTCCCCGCCTTCGTCCTCGAAAAGTTCTTCGCCGTCTGTCAATCTCACCTCACCCCCCACGGCGTCATCTTCGCAAGCTACAACACCTTCCCCCAAGCCCACGCCCGCGAAGCCTCCCGCCAAATCATGCGCCTCCAGCCCCCCGGCCCCCCCGCCTCGCGCGTCACCGGCGGCAAACAGTTCCTCGCCACAATACGCGGCTTCGTCACCGACCCTCTATGGCAAGCCACCCTCGATTCCGAAATCAAACGCCTCGGTGCCAGCCCCGACTCCGTCACCTTCCACGACGAACTCGGCGGTGCCTACAACTGCTTCTACGTCTCGGACTTCGTCGCCCTCGCCGCCCGCCACGGCTTCCAGTACCTCGCCGAAGGTCTCCTCCGCCCCACCCTCCGCCCGAACATTCCCCCCGAAACCCTCATCGAACTCCGCCGTCTCTCCCAAGGCGACGAAGTGACCTTCCAGCAGTACCTCGATTTCGTCACCTACCGCGGCTTCCGCCGCACCCTCCTCTGCCGCGCCGATCTCCCCCTGCAACACGACGCGCTCAACGAAAACCTCCTGAAGCTCCGCGTCGCCTCGCCGCTCTACTTCGTCAGCCAAAACCCGAGCGGCTCGGAAACCTTTCGCAACGGCGGCGGCCCCGGCCAAATGGAATTGAACAATCCGTTCCTATCCGCCGTGCTCCATCGCTTGGAGGCCGCCTGGCCACGTTCCCTGCCCCTCGCCGAGCTCCTCCCCGATCCTCGCGCCGTCGCCGAAACCCCCTTCTTCGATCAACTCATCACCCTCGCCGCGAACGGATTACTCTTCCTCCGCCACTCCGACCCTCCCGTCGCTTCTCCCACCAAAGCCAACCCCACCGCCAACCCCCTCGCCCGCCTCCAAGCCTCCTCGGGTACCCTGTTCACCACCATGCTCCACACCCAAGTCCGCTTCGAAGACGATTTCTCCCGCCACCTCATCGCCCTCCTCGACGGCACCCGCCCCGTCTCCGCCCTCGCCCCTCTCATCAAGGGAACCCATCCCGACCTCATCGCCACCGCGCTAAAATCTTTCTACCGGGTCGGTCTCATGATCGCCTAAACTTACTCCCATGCTCCGTCTATCCTGCCTCCTCTTCGCCCTCCCCCTCCTCGCTCTTGAGCGTCCTGGTGTCGAATTCCGCATCTTCCAATTCCCCGCCCATCAAATCCCCCGCATTGACGGCAAAACCGACGATTGGACCATGGTTCCGCCCAGCTACGGCATCGGCATCGACCAACTCAAAGACACCGTCAACAACACCCCGCTCGATAAGAAGGATCTCGACGTCACCGTCAAGGTCGGCTGGGTCAAAGGGCTCAATCGTCTCTACTTCCTCTACGAGGCTTCCGACAACTACTGGGACTTCCGCCACCGCGACCTCCACAACGACATCTTCGAAGTCGTCGTCGACGGAGACCTCTCCGGCGGCCCCTTCATCAAACAAAAACACCCCGTCAAAGGCTACGACCCCAACGAGGCTCATTTCACCTTCCACGGCATCCACGCGCAGAACTATCACATCTTCACCCCGGCCGACGGCAAGGATTGGGCCATGGTCTGGGGCTGCCAGCCGTGGATCAAAAATCTCCCCTACGCCAACGCCGCCTACGACTACAACTTCAAGCCCGGCCAGAGCGGCAAGTTGACCCTCGAGTTCTACATCACGCCCTTCGATTACGCCGCTTACGAAGGCCCCGCCCGTTCGGTCGAAAGCAAGCTCACCGAGAATAAGGTCATCGGCCTTTCCTGGTCCATCCTCGACTACGACGACGAGAACAACCCCAAGTACCGCGGCTTCTGGAATCTCTCCCACAAGACGTCGATGTACGGCGACGCCTCCGACCTGGTCGCCTTCCGTCTCATGCCGATCGAAGCCAGCCTCCGCCGGCCTCTCGAAGCCGATTGGACCTTCCAAGTCGTAGACCCCGACCGCCGCTTAGTGGCGTTCCAAGACGCGACCTACGGCCCGGTTACCAAGTATCGTTGGGAGTTCGGCGACGGCGAAACGTCCACCGAGCGCCACCCCCAGCACACCTACGCCAAGCCCGGCGAATACGTCGTCACCCTGAACGTCGAAGGCCCCGCCGGCCAAGACCGCCGCACCAAAGTCTGGGACGTCGTCCTCCGCTAGCCCTCCGCTCATCACTGTGCCGTCAATCCTAACAAGGCCTGCCACCCGGAGCTCGAACCGGCGGCACCCTGCACCCCGGCATAGGCAATAAAGAGGCGTCGACGGAACCCGGACATGAAACTGAGCCGTAACTTCAGTCTCAGCAGATCGCCGGCGATGACCCGCGAACTGCCAAGTCCGGATAGCCCGCATTGCGAATTCGAGACCGAGCCGGCCGCACCAGGAACAATACCCTGAGCAATGAGTCCACCACCCTCGTCGCTAAAGAGGTAGCCAACGTTAGCAGCATGGTCGAATCCGATATAACAAGCGAAAGCCCCGTCCACCGCCGTATTGATCAAAAGCTGCGTCGCCCGTATATTCGATCCCCCACCGGCGTGGCGGTAAACGACGGTCGCCTCCCAATCACTCGTACTTGGAACACGCTCAACCGTCACGCTCAACGGCAGGGGGTCGGTCGCCGCAGGTGTGCGGACGCCCAACGTTCCCGATACTGCGCTTGCCTGCCACAAGAACAGGGAATCGCGAGTTGCTCGGGAGCGTTTCTGTTCAAGTTTTCAAAGGTTGTTTGGCGTGAGACTCGTACTGTCCGCAGTATAGACGTTCAGACAAAGGCACCCAAAAAGGGAAATCTGCATTTCATCATTTTCCAGTCGCGCACCCGTTTCAACCGCCCTTGATGCGAAGGTAGGGCTAGATCGTGTACGCTCGGAAGGGTTAATCGGCATATCGGTAAAAGCCTCAAGGCTGTTATACAGGATGAATTCGAGTGGCACTACTGTCACCAAATCTTCCTGCAGATGGGGTTGCTGGAGCAGCACTGGCAGTCTGCCTGTTTAATTCGAAAGCGGCGTGTGCCTTCTCTTCAAGAGCACGACCACAGAAAATAATGGATATCCATCACACAAGGCGGGCTGCCGGGTTAGAGGCGATAGCGTTCGTTTGGGGCGGCCCCCTTGACGTGACGGTGGAACGAATTTGAAGGGGCGGCTAGCTAGGCCGCCACCTCCCGGTTTAATAGTCGTCGGGCAAAAGCAGTGTGGGGAAACTTCGATCCCACTCAGCTATGACCCAAAACTTCGGCACTCGCGAGAAGTTACCCACCCCTACTCACCAAAAGTTGACCAACAACCCGGCTTTGGCGTCGAAGGTCCGCCGGCTTACTACCACGCGACATCGGCGCAGACGGTGATGTCGGCTTAAAATGTCCGCTCAGGCGAAAGGACTTACGCGCCTGCGACGCGGATGCTGGCACGACTCTCCGTGGCCTGCCACGTGGCAAGGCCTGATTTCGGCGTGGTCAACTCTATCCGAGCACAGGTGGTCAATTTCCCGTGAGCGCCGAGGCCCAAAGCTCTTGATTGTTCTTCGTGCGGTACGTCGATAGCAACCTAGACCCTTCCTTCAGCGCGTCGTCGTTGGCTTGCCAGTCTTGCAAACAAACGCCCCCCAATCTCCAGTTGCATGGCAGTCTAAAGACTCCCAACCGTATTGATTTGCTGCTGCTAGCGACTCTAGGGAAATAGGAGGCGTTGGACTAAGCGGCCAACCAAAGAAATCTGACTCGACACTACCAGCCATCAACAAACTACCATCCGGCAACAGCGTTAAAGCATTCACCGAATCCCGACTCTGGCCGCTTAAGTAAGTCGAGAACTCTCGATCACGGGGTCGATGACCAACGGCCGCCGCATGTCGTAAGGCCCCACCAAAAACGAAACTACGTTCGTCTTCGCAGAGAGTGCGAAACGAACTGGTACCGTTTGCCCATCTTTGGAAGCCACCGGCCGCCTCTGCCGCATCACGAAATCGCCCACGCGAATTTGCAGACTCCCATCTCCCGCCAGGGTAACGGCATCCGCTCCCTCCACCACGATTCGTGCTTGATTCGGATCAGCCCCTGCCCCCAATTCAAAATCGTATTCGAGCTCGCCGTTTCGGCCATGAAAAACCACATCGATCGCCGGAGCCGTTGACGCGAGACGAACTTGACCGAAGTGGCGAACATTGCGAATCCATTTCTCCCGATCAGCCCCGTGCAGGTAGTGGCTCACCCGAGCCTCCGCAAGCTCCGCGCTCAGCTTGCCTGCCCGCGGGAAACGCAGTCGCGATTGCCGGTCCCCCGGCAAACCCATAACTTAATAGCCCCATGGCCCAATCCTTCGACGTCACATTCAAGTTGCTCTTCCGCAACTCCCGCGGGGTCCTCTCGAAGCTCCTCTTCGGCGAAGTCGTCGACTGGCCCAACGTCGAACTCCCCGAAGTCCGCTATCCTCGCATCGATCTCCTCGCCCGCTGCGCCGACGGCACCCTCCGCCACGTCGAAATCCAACTACGGAACGAATCCAACTTTGATTTCCGCATGCTTGAATACTACCTCGGCATCCGGCGAGTCACCGGAGAACACCTCCACCAGACGCTCCTCTACATCGGCCGCCAGCCCCTCCGCATCAAAGGCATCTTCGAATCCCCGTCCACCCGCCACGAGTACAGCATCCTCAATCTCCGCGAAATGGACGGCACCGAACTGCTCTCCAGCGAAGATTGGGCCGACAACGAATGGGCTCTCCTGACCAAGACAGATCCGGAAAAGGTCATCCGAGTCGTCTTCGACAAGATCCGCGGACTATCTGGAGCGCACAGGCCGGTTGCGGCCCCTACCAATCCAGGAACTCCCCCATTCCGAAGCCGCAACCGAGTCCGTTGTGCGCGAGTTCCCGGAGTGCTGAGCAGGAAACAGCCGCCGCCACATTCGTCATTCTCAGCGGCATTGTAGGAATGGAAGACGAAGTCGAAAGGAGATTAAAAACCGGCATGATCGACCTCATGGAAAACAAAATCCTCGGCCCGGCCATCCGCAAAGGCCTGGAACAAGGGCGTCAAGAAGGCCGAGAACAAATGCGTCAAGAAGTCCGCGAACTCCTCCAAGGCATCCTCGAAGACCGCTTCGGAAAAATCCCCTCCTGGGCCGAGTCAAAGCTCGCCGCCGCCACCCCCGAAACCCTAAAAGCTTGGTTCCGCCGCCTCCACCGCGCCGACTCCCTCGAGGACATCCTAGCCTAGCGGTCTCCAGCCCCTTCGTAACAACAGGTCCGGAAAAAGCCGCTAGTGTATCCGTCATCCTGCCCAACCCATGCTTTGGTTAAGGTTCACCCGGTACTTCATTCCTGCTCTCGGGAAATCTCCAGTGCTTTGAGGCCATGATCGGCTTCGTTGGAATACGCACTTTTCACCAGTTCGACAAGACCCAGCTATCGTTCCCAAGGATTGATCACTGAGACACCGGCCTTGTTGTCGAACTGGCTGCGGTCGCGGGTTACGACCGTCATTCCGTGATGAGCTGCGCTGGCCGCGATGATAAGGTCGGGTTGAGAAAAAGTATGGCCGGTTCTCCTCCCCTCTTCCACTAAAAGCCGCCACTTAACCATAATGTCCTCGGTAATCGGAATAACCCGGTCGTCGAACATGGGGCGAATGACGTTGGTTAGCCAATCATTCAGATCAGCCCGCCGGGGAGCGTCGGTCACGAGTTCGACGCCGTAGCGAAGTTCGGCCATGGTAGCGACGCTCACATACACTTGGTCAAGCGGCAGCGTTTCAATGAACGAGAGAACTTTGGGCTCCGGTCTGTGCCGACGCAGTTCCGAGAGGATGTTGGTATCGAGCAGCCAAGCCATCAGAGCGAAACGTCTCTCACGGGCATGGGACCACGGGAAGGTTCGATCTCAATTTCCTTATGGGGAGAGGCTTGCATAGCGGCGATCAACGCCGCGCCCGTGCGAACTTCCGGCTTTAACGAGCGGAGCGCGTGAAGAATGACGTCTTCCGGGCTCGAAAACGCGCCGCTTTTCATGAGCTGCAAAATCAAAGCTTCAACTTCGGGTCCGCTGATTTCAATGGTCATTGCGCAAGCCTCATTCTCTTCCCATATTACCGGGTACAGAGGAAGATTGGTTCCTTTGAAGCAATCCCGTACCCAAACTTGATCACATAAAGGCCGGGCGGCAAGCCTACAAGGAACTCGACGTCAAAAAGATCATCTTCAAAGGTATCACGAGCGCCGGCGGCGCCAAGACAAAGACGGAACTCCGCAGGCTGCTCGGCTGCTTTCTGTTTAGCGAATACGACGTTTTCAAGCGCATCGGCGTGCTTTCGGGCGGCGAGCGCAACCGCTACGCGCTGGTCAAGTTGCTGCTGCGCCCGTCGAACTTCATCCGGCTTGACGCGCCGGCTAACCAACTCGATATGCGGACCAAGGACGTGCTGCTGGAGTCGTTGGCGTCGTTCACCGGCACCGTTACTCTCGTTTCGCACGACCGGTACTTCATCGATAAGCTGGCGACGAAGGTGTTTAAGGTTGGCAACGGCGCCATCGAGAGCTATCCGGGCTGCTACGAACAGCATCTGTGGAAGAAGCGGGGCCACGACAAAGTGCTGACCGCGAAGATGACCGCGCAGCTCGCGGCGGCAGCTCCAATGGCGGTGGCGCTGGTGGGGCAGAAGAAGCTCGTCGATCCGATGAAGTTGAAGCAGGAGCCTCTTGCAAAACTCAAAGCCCCTGTGGAAAACCTGCTATTCTGTTCAATATAAAGGAGTTAGATGTGGTACAATGGGCACGTAAAACGACACTAAATAGCCAGTTTTACGCCCTTTTAACTCCATGCAACTCACCCTCCCCGAACAACTCTCTCAGTTCTCCAATGTCCTCCAGCAACAGCTCTTCCCGCTCCTC
>Ga0163144_10007932_pt1 | contig 23113 bp, 23 predicted proteins | sample OliLak19BULKMAT1_FD_123175 | JGI IMG/M metagenome (GOLD analysis project Ga0163144, IMG submission 123175) | Freshwater microbial mat bacterial communities from Lake Vanda, McMurdo Dry Valleys, Antarctica - Oligotrophic Lake LV.19.BULKMAT1 | ecosystem: Environmental > Aquatic > Freshwater >...
AACTTTCAATGGATGACGCCGCAGACCCACTGACTACGGACGGCGTGGTGCCCCCGACGAGCGAGAACACCGAACCGCTGCCGGTGGTGTAGCGGCATTCCGTGGCCCGTTCGCCCGAGCCGCGGCGGCCCTTCTGCGAAGAGCTGCGGGTTCGGGTGATCGGTGCCTGCACCGCGTCTGGAGCGCGTTCGATGCATGAACCTCGGCGGGGCCGTCGTCCCGTGGCGCGGCGTCTGCTGGGTTTGCTGCTTGGATCGCTGCCGATGGGCGGCGCATTCGCGGCGGTAGACACGTTCGTGCCTGCCGAAGATTCGACGGTCGTAGAGACACTTCGCACCCGGCCGCTGGAACGCGCGGACGTCGAGTTTCGGGTGCTTCGTGCGACCCTGCGCACCCGTCGCGGCGATGCCGCAACCGCGAGCGCGGTGGCGCAGCGCGCCATGGGGCTGGCGCGTCGCGATGGGGATCCGCGCTATCTCGGCTACGCGCAGGCGGCGCTCGCGCCGTGGTGGGACGCGAGCGAGGCGCCGGAGTCCGTCCGCATCGCCAAAGGCACGCTGCTGCAGAGCGTGCATCGTTTCGACGCGGCGCTCGAGGAGCTGGATCGCGTGGTGGCGGAGAATCCCGCCGCCGCCCAAGCCTGGCTCACTCGAGCATCAATCCTTCAGGTCCAGGGCCGTTATCGGCAGGCGGCAGAGAGTTGCGAGCGGCTCGCTCCGCTCGGGCTCGGCACGATCGGCCGGGCCTGCCTCGCCGAACTACGCAGTCTGTCGATCCAGGTGGCGCCGTCCGGCCCGGCGGAGGATCCCGAGCAGCGTGCCGCAGCGGCGCGCGTCGAGCTCGAGCAACTCGCGGCGCTAGCGGCGCGCGACGGCGGGGTCGTCGGTAGCTGGCTCGAACTGATGCTGGCGGAACTCGCCGAACGTGCGGGCGACGCCGTCGAGGCCGAGCGGGCCTTTCGTCTGGCCCTGGCGTCCAATCCCGACGCTTACACGCGCGGTGCGTTCGCGGACTTCCTGCTCGATCGCGGCCGTGCCTCCGAAGTGCTGGTCCTGCTGCAGGGCCAGGAGCGCAACGACGCGCTGCTGCTGCGGCTCGCGATCGCCCAGGCCGCGCTCGGGCTCGGCGATGCGGCGTCGCGCAGCGAGGCAGCGCTGGCCGCGCGCTTTGCGGCCGCGCGACTGCGCGGCGATCGGTTGCACCAGCGGGAGGAAGCTCGCTTCGAGCTGCAGTTGCGGCGTCGGCCCGACGCCGCCGTGGCGCTGGCGCTCGAGAATTGGGCGGTGCAGAAGGAGCCGGCCGATGCACGTCTGCTGCTCGAGGCGGCCCGCGTTGCCGGCCGCCCGGAGCTGGCCGATCCGGCAAGACGCGACATTCGCGAGAACCGGCCCTGGGATCGGCGGCTCGCGGCCTTGCTGCAATGAGTGCCGCGCGCAGCCGATGGGTGTGCTGCGCACTCGCGTTTGCCGCGCTGCTCGGCCTCGCTGCGCCGCTGCGCGCCGAGGCCCACAAGCCCAGCGACAGCTATCTCGCGCTCGCTCCGGTCGACGCACGGGTTCAGGTGCGCTGGGACGTCGCCCTGCGGGACCTCGACGCCGCGCTTGGTCTCGATGCCGATGACGACGGCAAGCTGACCTGGGGCGAGGTGCGCAGGCGGCAGTCCGACATCGACGCCTTGCTGCTGTCCAGTCTGACACTCTCCAACGGCAACGAGACCTGCGGGGCGCCTCGCTCCGCAGACGCCGGCACGCTCCGTCATGCGCTGGCGATCCACAGCGACGGCGCCTATGCGGTGCTGCAGTTCGAGTTCCTTTGTCGCGAATACGTCGATCGGCTCCAGGTGGACTATCGGCTTTTCGCCGAGCTCGACCCCACCCATCGCGGCATCGTTTCCGTCAGCTCCGCGGGCGGTGGCGCCCAGGCCGCGGTGCTCGGTCCGGATCGGCCGTCGCTACGGTTCACCGTCGGCAGCGGCAGCGCGGCTGCGACTCTGCTTCGATTCCTCGCCGAAGGGGTGCGGCACATCTGGGAAGGCTACGATCACCTGCTGTTCCTGCTGACGTTGCTGCTGCCTTCGGTGCTGGTGCCCGCGGGTGCGAGCGGCAACGGACCACGCTGGCTCGGTGCGCCGCGGTTCACGCCTGCGCTGCTGGATGTCGTGCGGATCGTGACGGCCTTCACGGTTGCGCACTCGATCACGCTGGCGCTGACGGTGCTCGATCTCGTTGACCTGCCTTCCCGTGGCATTGAATCCGCGATCGCGGCGACGGTGCTGCTGAGCGCCGTCAACAACCTTTACCCGGTGCTGCACCGCAACCGCTGGGCCGCCGCATTCGGTTTCGGCCTTATTCACGGCTTCGGCTTTGGCCAGGCCCTGAAGGAACAGGCACTGCCACCCGACGGCGTGTTCGCCTCGCTGCTCGGCTTCAACCTCGGCGTCGAACTCGGCCAGCTCGCGGTGGTCGCGGCATTTGTTCCGTTGGCCTTCTGGGCGCGGCACACGCTGTTCTACCGTCGAGCGCTGCTGCTGGGTGGATCCTCGGTGGCGGCAGTAATCGCCTCGATCTGGCTGGTGGAACGGGTGCTCGACGTCGGACTGATCAGCCGTTGAGCGTGTAGGACCCAGCCCACTTACGACGGGTTGAACGACCGCCTACTGTGGATAGGCTGTGTACCGATTTACCTTGGTTTTAGGTTCAGGAGAACTTCGATGAAAACTTCAAATATGATCATTGCAGGGATGGTGCTGGTGTGTAGCAGCACAGTCGCGACGGCCGCCGAGCCGATGATGAAGGGCTCGAGCGATTCGGCGATGTCGATGGGCTCGATGAAGTCGATGGATACGAACGGCGACGGCATGATTTCGCGAAACGAATGGACCAAGCACCACGACATGATGTGGAACAAGATGCAGAAGACTCCAGGCGGCATGGTCGATATGAAGTCGATGGAGACCATGCACGACGACAAGATGAAGTCCGGTGCAATGGGTTCCGAACGAAGCAAGACCGACGGCATGACGCCCGGCGCCCCGATGACGGACGGGACGATGCCGAAGGAAAAGCCGAAAAGCGGCTACTGAGGCCACCCGCCGCGACGCAGCTTGCGTCGGGTGTGGAGCCACCGCGGAGCGGCCGTCAGGCCGCCCCGCCGTTGGCGGGCACCGCCTGGGGCAGCTCGTGGCGTGGCAGATAGACCGTGAAGCCACAACCGGAGCCCGGCAGATCCCTGACGTTCAGGTGCCCGAGATTGGCCTCGACGCTGCGGCGTGAATTCGAAAGGCCCAATCCGACGCCGCCCTGGTCGGCCGCGAACTGCGTGAAGGGCAGAAACATGCTATGCGCGACAGACGCTGGCAACCCACCACATTGGTCCTCCACGTCGATCAGGATGCGCTCGGCGTTGACAGCAAGGTCCCGGATCGACGTTCCCGACGACCAGCGTGCAGCGCTTGAGTGCGGCCCCGAGCGACGCGGACATCGGGAGTTCCGCAACGAACTTCGCGAGCGAGAACAACCTTTGACGCACCGGCATCCCTTCGCTCAGCCGGACATCGACCATCGACCGATCGATCAGGAGTCGTAGCCCGGCGAGGCTCCGATCCAGGACCGCCCCGGTGGCTCCCGTCAAACCCACCTTACCCGCTTTGATCGCACTCACCGCAAGGGTTGCCGTCGAGACGGGGTTGCGCAGTTCGCGGGCGAATGAACCGAGCCGTTCGCTCAAGAGGCGCGCCCCCCGGTCGGTGTTGTTGACGTCGCGCTGAAAGCTGAACTGGGTAACGACTACGGCAATCCCGTTGTCCAGGCGAAGGTTCAGGGTACGAAATTCGTCGACGCTGATTGCGGCATCCCGTTCAAACGCCAGATCGGTCACGGCCTGGCACAGGTCTCCATAGTCGTGGACGACCTGCTCGAGGGTGAAGCCGCGTTGCATCAGATCGCAGCCGTGCAGGGCCGCAGTGTCTGCGATTTCCGATTCCGCCGGGCCCCCACCCTTTGGACCCGATACCTGGCGGCTGCGGACCGGCCCTTTCGCATGCTCGAGACGCAGCGTCTTGATCACCTGGTCCAGAAACAGCGGAACGCCCTTCTGAAGTTCCATCGGCCCCGCCTTCGGCGCCGACCTCTGCGCAACCTTAGAAGCGGCAGCGCTCGATCAGCTCGTCACGGTGCGCCAGAAGAAAATCGTGAATCATCTTTTGACTCTACTCCAGAACCAGAACGCGAGGGACCGCATCTCCGGCCACCAGTATTGGCTCCGGCCTGCGCCGCGCAACGCGAGCCTCGGTTCACCGGGCGTGGCATCGCCACGCCGGGCTACGACGCTGTCCCACTGGGACGGCACTGCGAATCACGCCTTATGAGTGCGATAGCGCAGATCCGCAGCGAAAATACTTGACCTTCCCACTGTAGGAAGGTGCACGCTACCCGCTGACGCATCACAGGGACCCCCGTCATGGACGCTGCCATCTCACGGTTGACCATCGGCCAGGCGGCCGACGCCTCCGGCGTCTCGGCCAAGATGGTTCGCCACTACGAGGCGATCGGCCTGATACCCGCACCGACGCGCACGTCCGGCAATTACCGTACCTACGGTGATCGGGAGGTGCAGATGCTGCGCTTCATCCGGCGCGCCCGATCGCTCGGCTTCTCGATGCCGGAGATCTCACGGCTGCTGTCGCTCTGGCTCAATCGCCGGCGTCCGAGCCGGCAGGTGCGCGAGATCGCGACGCGGCACATCAGCGAACTCGACCGCAAGATCGCCGATCTCGGCTCGATGCGAAAGACGCTTCAGCATCTGGTGGGAGCCTGCCACGCCGACGATCGACCGGACTGCCCGATCCTCGACGACCTCGCGTCCGACACCCGAAACCGTAATCCGACCCCATGAAAGACCGAGACGCCACCATGAAACCAGAGAATCCCGCCGCACACCTCCGCGATCCGGTCTGCGCAATGAAGGTGACGCCCGAGTCAATGCACACGACGACGCACGACAACAAGGCCTATTTCTTTTGCTCCGCCGGCTGTCGTACCAAGTTCGTCGCCGATCCAGCGCGCTACCTTGCACCTCGCGAGCCTGCCACGAGCCCCGCGTCTTCGAAGCCCGCCCCCGCCGGAGCGATCTATACGTGCCCGATGCACCCGCAGATCCGCCAGCCGGGTCCCGGCAGTTGCCCGATCTGCGGCATGGCACTCGAGCCCGAGGCGCCGACACTCGAACACGACGACAGTGAACGACAGGCGGTGGCGCGCAAGTTCTGGTTTGCGGTAGCGCTCGCGTTGCCTGTGATTGCGATAGCAATGGTGCCTCACCTGATGGGCATGCGCGTTTCGCACGCGACCGGCCAGTGGCTGCAGCGCGCCGAATTGCTGCTCTCGGCCCCGGTCGTACTGTGGCTTGCTGCGGACTACTACCGCCGAGGCTGGCAGGGGCTGCTGCGCCGCTCGCCGAACATGTACACCCTGATCGGCCTCGGTGTGATAGTCGCTTTCGGCTACAGCGTATTGGCGACGCTGATGCCCGAGGCCTTCCCGCCGCAGATGCGCGACGAGCATGGGCGCGTCGGCGTCTACTTCGAGGTGGCCGCCGCGATCGTGGCCCTGGTGCTGCTCGGCGAATGGCTGGAACTCACCGCCCGCGGTCGCACCAGCGCCGCGATTCGCCAGCTCCTCGGCCTGGCGGCAAAGACGGCACGCCGTATTCGCGCCGACGGCGCCGACGAGGAGGTGCCGATCGAGGCCATCGTCGCCGGCGACACGTTGCGCGTGCGTCCGGGCGAGAAACTTCCCGTCGATGGTCTGATAGTCGAGGGGCGCACGACGGTCGACGAGGCGATGCTGACCGGCGAGCCGCTGCCGGTCGACAAGGTCCCGGGCGACCGGGTCGTCGGTGCGACGATCAACCAGACCGGGTCCATCGTCGTGCGCGCCGAACGAGTCGGCAGCGAGAGCCTGCTGTCGCAGATCGTCGCGCTGGTGGCCCAGGCGCAGCGCTCGCGCGCGCCGTTGCAGCGCCTCGCCGACCGTGTTTCCGCGTGGTTCGTGCCCACGGTGATCGGCATCGCGATCGCCGCCTTCGCCGCCTGGTATGCATTCGGACCCTCGCCCCAGCTTGCCTTCGCACTCGTCAGTGCGGTTGCGGTGCTGATCATCGCCTGTCCCTGCGCGCTCGGGCTTGCGACGCCGATCTCGATCATGGTGGCGAGCGGTCGCGGGGCACAGCTCGGCATCCTGTTCCGGGATGCTACGGCGATCGAGCAGTTGCGGGATGTCGACGTGCTGGTGGTCGACAAGACCGGAACAGTCACGCTCGGTCGCCCCGCGCTCGAGCAGTTCGCCGCCGTTGCGGGCTTCGATGAACGCGAGGGTCTCGCGCTCGCAGCCGGCCTCGAGCGATCGAGCGAACACCCGATTGCCCGCGCGATCGTAACCGGTGCCGAAGCCCGGGGTATTGCTCCGGCCGCGATCGAGGATTTCCAGTCGGTCACCGGCCAGGGTGTCACCGGCCGTCACGGCGGGCGTGACCTCGCGCTCGGCAATTCCGCCCTGATGGCCTCGCGCTCCGTAGCCATGGAGCCGGTCAGCGCGGCCGTGGAGCAGGCGCGCAGCCAGGGTCACACGGTGATGTACCTGGCGGTCGACGGCCGCCTCGCAGCCTGGATCGCGGTCGGCGACCCGCTGAAGCCGGAGAGCGCCGCGGCGCTGGAGGCCTTGCGGGCGGACGGGCTGCGGATCGTGATGCTGACCGGCGACAACGCGACGACCGCCCATGCGATCGCACGGCGGCTCGCGATCGACGAGGTCATCGCAGATGTGCGCCCGGCGGACAAGGTGGCGGTGATCGAGCGTCTTCAGAAGGAAGGCCGTCGCGTCGCCATGGCGGGCGACGGCATCAACGATGCGCCCGCGCTGGCGCGCGCCGACGTCGGCGTCGCGATGGGCAATGGCACCGACATCGCGATGGAAAGCGCCCCGGTCACGCTCGTCAAGGGCGACCTGACGGGGCTGATTCGTGCGCGCCGCCTGTCGCGGGCGACGGTTCGCAACATCCACCAGAACCTGTTCTTTGCGTTCGGGTACAACGCGCTCGGCATTCCCCTCGCCGCGGGCGTACTCTATCCGTTCACTGGGTGGCTGCTGAGTCCGATCATTGCGGCGCTGGCGATGAGCCTGTCCTCAGTATCGGTGATCGGCAACGCGCTGCGTCTGCGTTCCGCCAGGATCTGATTCCGCCTTGAACACCACGCAAAGGGAGCCTCGATGAAAACCAATGTACTGAACCTGACGATCGGCGCCGCGGCGCTCGTCCTGACCGCGCCGCTGGCGTCCGCGCACGTCGTGCTGCAGAAGTGGACGGCGTATGCGGGCTACCAGGAGTACGTCACGCTCGCCGTGCCGCACGGCTGCGGCGACTCGCCGACGACCGAAGTACGGGTGAAGATCCCCGACGGGATCACGATCGTGGTGCCCGAGGACAAGCCCGGCTGGACCACCCGGGTGACCAAGCGCAAGCTGCCCACCCCGATCGGTGGCGAAGGCGGCGCGAAGATCACCGAGGTCGTCGACGAGATCGCCTGGTCGGGGGGCAGCCTCGCAACCGATCGGCTCGGACTCTTCACGATGCTCGCGCGGATGCCCGATGCGGCCGGCACGGTCATCTTCTTCAAGACGATCCAGACCTGCGCGAAGGGCGAAACCCGCTGGGTCGACACGGTCCCGGCGGGTGAGCCGACCTGGAAGCTCTGGGCGATGCCCGCGCCCTCGCCATTCATCGAAGTTCAGAAGGCCCCCGGCCCGCAACTCGGCGCCTCGATGCAGCAGATCGGCGCCGAGCGCGCGAAGCGTGGGGGAGCGGTGCCGGCTCCCAAGTAGGGGCCCCGGCACCGGCTTGCCAGCGTGAACGCGAGACCCGACCCACGGAACCGTGAACCCGTCTCGCAGTCTCAGTTGCATCAGCCTAAGGTGATCCTTCGATGACCCGACGCTCGCGCACCCTGTGGATCTGGATGCTCATCGTTCAGATCAGTGTTCTCGCCCCGTGGGCGGTCGCCGCCGGCATGGGTTCTCGCCAGGGCGAGGCCGCTCCATGCGCCGGCGTGTCGTATGAGGTGTCCCTAGCGTGTCCAGGCTGCCCCGACGGCGCCTGTTCGAGCACAGATTGCCTTGGCGTGTGCACGGCCGCAGCGATTCCGGTGAACACCCTCTTCGTTTTGGGTTATGTCACGGGTGAGTGGGCCGCCCCTGCCACGTCGCCGCCGCCGTCCGCGCTCGCCCAACCGCCGCTGCATCCCCCCCCGATCCTGTAATCGAACCCGCTTTGGTCGTGCAGCCACCGCGCGTTTCGCGTGAGCGCACGCGCTTCGGTTCGATTGGAGGATCGTCATGTTGCGACGCCAGGTTTTGTGGGCTGCAGGCGCCGTTGTGCTGCTTTCCGCCTACTTCCCTTGTTCCCAGGCCAAGCCGATCGCGTTTGCGAACGGCACCAGCGTCATGCTCGAGTACGGCGGCAACATGATGCGCGAGGCGCAGGTGTTCTATGCGCCGCGCTTCGATCTGTCGCTCGGCGGGGGGCTCGTGCGGCTGGCAAGCGACCTCGACGGCCGCCAGCGCGAGATCACCTACGCGCGGGTCAACTACCTGCCGAAACGCTGGAACCTCGAGGCGGCTCAGGCGAACGTCTTCGTCTGGGGCGGTCTCGGGAGTGCCGAGATCAGCGGGCGGGCGGGCTCCATCTTCGCTCAGAACGTCGGGGTGCAATTCGACTACGAAACGCGCCGCCTCTACGTCTCGGCCAAGACGGATCTGCAACGCTCGGACCAGTTCTCGCACCGCATCGACACCGTGCAGTTTGGAGTCGCCCCGTACGCCCACGACTACGACACGCTGGCCACCTGGTTGCTGATCCAGGGCCGCCGCTACGGCGGCAACCTCTACGACGGCACAGAGGGCGCGCTGCTGCTGCGTCTCTTCAAGGGCAACAAGTGGCTGGAGGCAGGCGTCACGAACGACGGCAAGCTCCAGGCCATGTTCATGTTCAACTTTTAGGAGCAAGCACCATGTTTCGCACACTTTCACTGACCTGTCTCAGCCTGTTTGCCGCGGGTTTCGCTCAGGCCGCCACGATCGAGATGAAGGTCAATGGCCTGGTCTGCGGCTTCTGTGCCCAGGGCATCGAGAAGACGCTGCGCAAGTACCCCGCCACGGCCGATGTGGTGGTCAGCCTGGAAAACCGTCTCGTGGTGGTGGCGACCAAGGACGGCCAGGACATCGCCGACGGCGAACTGATGAAAGCTCTGAAGAATGCTGGCTATGACCTCAAGGCCATCGTGCGCACCGAAAGGTCCATCTCCGCAATACGCACCGATCTGGCGAAAAAGCGATGACCGACCCGCATACCCGCAACCTCGGGGTGGCCGCCGGCGCATTGCTCTCGAGTGCCTCGACGCTCGTCTGCTGCGTGCTGCCGGCGGTGCTGGTCGCCATCGGGTCCGGTGCGGCCCTCGTCGGGCTCATCTCTGCCGTGCCGCAGCTCATCTGGCTCAGTGAGCACAAGGGCCTGATGTTCGGAGTCGCCGGCGCCGCGCTACTCGGCAGCGGCGCCATGCTGTGGCGAGCACGGCAAATGCCGTGCCCGACTGATCCCGTTGCGGCGCGTAGCTGTACGCGCCTGCGACGGGCGAGTCAGAGGCTGTATGGCATCGCCGTGTCAACGTACGCGGTCGGGGCGACGTTCGCGTTCCTGCTGTCTCGAGTCGGCTAAGGAACGGGCATGCCCGAGACGCTGCCACGGATCGACAAGCTGCTGCTGAGCGCCGCGCTCAGCCAGCGAGATTACTGAGTTGCGACATCACCCGAACGAGGCTTCCACGATGAGCTCGTCCTTCGAATCGACACGTCCGTGTACCCGGGGTTCAAAGGTGAAATGCTGATCCCTTCTCGCCACCTCGGCGCGACATGGCCGCGATCACGTGCCCGTCTTTGCATCGGAACCCGGTGACGTCAGGAAGCTCGCTGTGCGCGAACAATGCGCTTCGACGCCGTCGCTACGTATCGCGACATCCTCTGCAGTAGCGTCAGCTTCGGCGCTTGCGATCGCTCGCAGCTCGCCAGGCTCTTGCAGGCTGAGGCGCAACCGTTCCTTCAGGCCAGCACCCGCGCGCGCCGGCATAGCGGCACGCAGCAGCAGCAATTCCCGCTTTCGGCCCCCGGTAGCGGTGACGTCGGCGGTAAAACCGCGATCGTGCGCTTCCACGACACGTGAACCTCGGCCGTCGACAATCTCGCATCGAAACGGTTGCGCGCGCGAGAGCCGAATGTGCGTCTGATCGGCACGGCCCGTGAAGATATGTCCCGCCATCTTGTTGATGTCGTACAACCACAGCGCGTCGGGACCGAGGACCCACTCGGCGTCTGCAAAGAACTCGACGTCCCTGTTTCCGCCCGCCATGTAGGTACAGGTGCCCGGGCCGTACTTGCGCGCCTCGGGCTCCCGCCCCTCGAGCACCCCGAAGATCTGCGATCCACTGCGCCGCCCGACGAAATCGCAGCGCACCGAACTCGGGTCGCGCTGGCGGACGGCCGACCAGAGTTCCGGTCGATCCTGCAGATTCTCGTACTTCTCGGGATCCGCGGGCCCTTGCCCGATGACGCTCACCACCCCTCTCGCCTCGTCGATCGTGGCGTTATAGAGAATCTGGCTGCGTGGCATCATCGCGCCGCCGCGTCCGCCTACGTTGATCTGGCCGTAGAACACATGCGTCCCGATCTGCGGAGCGCTGATTCGCGCAAACACGCGATGCCAGTGCTCATGCTCCCCGGCCTTGGGAGCGCGAACGGTGCGTTCGAAATAGACCTGCGGGAACGAATCCCAGGCGCCTGGAAGCCACTCAGTAAGGTCTTCGAGCACCTGCTCGAGTTCGGCCCGGCCAGGCTCGTACGCCGGCGCCGCGTTCGAGACGGGCGCCGCCGCCCACATCGACAGCGCGCCAGCCAGGAGCCCAAGCCTTCCGATGACGTGGTTCTTGTTCATCCAACCCCCTCTCGCCCGACGTCAGCGCGACTCCCTTAATCTTTACCCTTTGACTTACCAGTCGAGACGCGTCCCATCGAATCGGTACCAGGACCCGGACTTCTCCAGCGTCAAGGTGTCGAGCACCCGGATCATCCCGCTGACGCTCGTGGTGATGTCCGTCATGCTCTGGCGCATCTCGGGCGACATCGCATCATGGTTCGTCTCCGTGCCGTAGGTATTGACTACGCCCGGGGATAGCGCGACTACGGCAATTCCGTCGGATTGAAGGTCCAGGGCAAGATTTCGCAGGATCATGTTGAGCGCAGTCTTGCTGGCCTTGTAGAAATAGAGGCCAGAGTGAATCCTCGGGTACGCGGCAAACGAGGCCACCCGCGCGCTGATCCCTGCGACCTTCTTCTGCTTGCCCGCCCTAAGGTTCGGCAACATCGCTTCCGTCACCAGCAATGCGGACAGCGCATTGACCCGCATATAGCCATCGAACTTCGAGGCATCCAGCTGCCCGAGCTTCTGCTCCTCCTCTTCGCCGATAGTTCCCGCATTGTTCACCAGGACGTCGATCGGCACGCCACTCAGCCGCTTCGCAAAGGCGCCTACTGACTGCGGGTCCGTCGCATCGAGCGCTTCGACCCGGACCGCCGGGTGCTTTGCCGCGAGCCCCTTCAACGCGCTCGCCTCTTCAGGTTGGCGTGCGGTAGCGATGACACTCCAGCCACGCTCGGCATACTGCTGCGCCCAAGCCAGTCCGAGACCGCGATTTGCGCCCGTGACCAGCACGGTGTGGCTCTCCGCGGCTTCGGCCAGCGGGACGATGAACGCGAGCATCAAGCAGATCAGCGAGTACAGTCCTTTCACGCTCACTCTCCCTATGAATGTCGCCATGCCTCGAACAGCGATCATCGCACTGCCGCAGCTTCCTCGTCACACTATACTGGTCACGGAAGTTACCAGCATCCCTTCTGCAACCAGGACAACTGACATGGGTACTCGGCTCGCTCGATTGTCCTTCGCGATCGTAGGCCTCATCGCGGCGCTTTATTCCGCCGGTGCAGACGTGGGCGGCGGCACGAAGGCAAGCATCGCGCGGGGCGCCGAGGGCCGCTACGAGCATCGCGATCAGGGCACCGGCAAGATCCTCGGCACGGAGGCGTTTCGCCTGACCGTTCATTCGGACGGCTCCCGGTGCATTCAGATCTGGTCCAACGGGGCGTCGCGAGGGTCGCAGATCACCTCTAACGTCTGTGTCGATGGTCAGTTTCGGCCTACCGAGGCCTATGCACGCTACTGGATCGCGGGCGCCTACCGCGGTAGCGGCTGGATCCGCGTCGAGCGATCAGAGCTTCGATTGGTCAGCGCGAACGCGCAGGGCGCAGTCACTGAATCGGAGACCGAGGTCCCGGAACACTTCTCGATCGGGACTCACCCGATCTCCGCCGATGCGTGGCACGTGGCCGCCATGCAGGCCGCCGATACCAGGCAGGCCGTCGCATATACGTTCAACCCTTCGGGCAGCGGCACGCAGCCGCTCACCGGCGCTCTCGTTCCTATCCCCGTCGAGCGTCTTGCCGATGAGAAAGTCGTGGTCCCTGCTGGCACCTTTGATGCCCGACAGTTCCGGCTGTCGGGACAGATGAATTACTGGGTCGCAGGCGCCGACTGGATCGTGGTGAAAAGTGCTGCAGGTTCGGCCGAGCGTGTCCTCGTGGAGTATCGCGAGTTCTAGCGGGCCACGCAGAATTCCGCCAGCGGCGACGGAGGCGGATCGGTTCCGCTCGCTGCGCTGAACAAGACACTCTTGCGCTTCGAGGCTGCCGTCCACGGATTGGGTTCGCTATGTCCGTGCGCGCGTTCCGTGACGAGTAAGATGCGATGATCCCGTGCCGAAAGCTCGGCCGATGCGGCCCTACCCCAGAGGCGCCGGAGTCGCCCGAACGGACTCCAATCCCGCTCGCGCGCCTCCGGCAACTTGTCTCGTCAGAGAATGGACATCTATGACCCAGCGCGTGCCTTATGTGATGTCCATTCCGGATTCCTTGCCCCTTCCCGGCGTGTGCGCCGTCGTCGGACGATTGCTGGTGGTCGTCATGCCCGGCCGTGTCAGGAACCTGCTCGGAGGCGCAGTGCTGACGTCGCCTACTCGCCTGGATCGCCTGCTGATTGCCGGACTGGTCGCCTCCCACAAGGCCCGCAATACGCTCGAGCAGTTGTCGCCCCTCATCGACGCCTACTGGCGCGCGGACTCGGCGACCGACTTTCATCAGCGCGTTGCCGCCCGCTACGAGCAGATTTTCCTGCCGTTGCATGCAGAAGCCTTGGTCGAGCAGATTCAAGCCCTGCAGCCAGGGCTATCTTCGGGACGCAGCACTTTCTGTGAGATTGGATGCGGCTCCGGGAAAATGCTGCAGTTCTTCAGTGAACGCTTGTCCGGTGTCGAGGAGTTCATCGGCATCGACTTGAGCCCCGCCCAGGTTGCACGAAACCGCTCCCTATATGCAGGCAAGACGTTGCAGTTCGTCGCGGCAGACGGCGGGGAATGGGTCGAGACGCGGGATAATCCGGGCTTGATACTCTTTGTCTATGGCGGCGTGCTCGAGTACTTTGCCCCGTCGAAGCTCCAGAGGCTTCTGGGGCGGCTCGCCGACAAGCTACAACCGAGCTTGCTGGTCCTCGTGGAGCCCATCGCGGATGACCACGACCTCAGCGTCAATACGACCTCTTATCCCTTCGGCCACGAAAACACCTGGTCCCACAACTATCCGAACCTGTGCCGGGCGGCCGGATTGACAGTTGTCTCTGTCGATGACCAACGCATCGGGCAGCAGCGTTGGCTGCGATTGGTCGCGACCTCGGCATGCACCATCGGCAGCGTACCCGCCCGAAGTGACCTCCAATCCCCTCAGGGCGCGATCGATTGATGGACACGCGGGCGCAAGGATCTGGTCGCGAGGAACCCTGCCACCGACGCGTCGACGCTTGCTGAGATACTGATCGACCTTCCCGGTGTTGGAGGCAGTGACTGCATTGGTGAGCAGCGTCAGCGCACCGAAAATGATCCATCAAACGAGAGCGGTGCTGTAGACCCCGATGCCGAAGGTTCGGCGCTTCGGATCGACAGGCGCGTTCCAGAGCTGCTGGCTCGCAGCGCAGGCTCGGCTTCCAATAGACGCATGTAGCGACACATCCTGCTCCCGCGGATACCGAGGATCATGGTGGCGAGACCTGGGAGTCCAGATCCGTGCCGGCGCCGAGCCGTGGCGGTAGCCGCTCGGCGGCGTCGCTCAGGAAATGCAGATCATGGCGGCCGATGCGGGCCATGTCGGCGGCAACCGCGTCCTGCAGACCCGCCAAGGCGGCCCGCAGTCCCGCCTCCACGCGATCCGTGTATGCCTGTGCGCTCGCCGGAGGCTGCTGCTGACGCGAACTCGCGAAGGATGCGACGAAGCATCGCCGCTTGATGCTATATGCGGCGTCTCCTGCTGCCGCAAGACACGTGAGACACACGGCACTCCAGCGGACCCAGGTTCGCTGCCGCACAGACACTCTTCTCCTTTGGGTTCAGAAAGGAGAACGAGTGGGGCCATCGAACGGATGGCAGGCCGCAAGCGCAGCTCTCGCTCGCGGCGCCACCATGCCAAGTTGCATCCGGACCGCGAAGCGCAACAACGGATGTTCGTCAGTGGCGGGGGATGCCAGAGTTCAGTCAAGGGGAAAGACATGGGAAGGTTTGGCAAGGGACTTCTGGGCGGCATCGTGGCAACTGCGGTCATGTCGGCGCTGATGCTGATGAAGAGCGCAATGGGACTCATGCCTCAACTGGATGTCATCCCCGGCGGCAGTGCACTGGTAAGAGGAATGCTGTTCGGCGCAGGTGCGTGGCTGGTGATGATGGTCATGGTGATGCCGATGGCTGGGGCGGGCTTCTTCGGCATGAAGATGGGCCTGATGGCGCCGATGATGACCTTGGTTCTGCATCTGATATTCGGAGCAGTGATGGGTCTCGTTTACGGAAGCCCGGCCAGAGAGGCCGCTCGTCCCGCCTGAACTCCAGAGGACACGGCGACCTTGGCGCGTGGGGCGCAGGCGGCGCAGGCGGCGCGCTTCACCTCTCCATGCCGAACATGACGAAGGAAGGGCATGGCAATGACCACCGAACAGACCCCTGCAGTTCGACGCGGACAACCCGATGTCCAGCTCGGCGACGTCTGGTCGATGTGGCGTGGGATACAAACCTCGAGGGTGGCAAGGCGCCGTTGACGCGCAGACACGCCAATGCGACCCGCGCACGCCAACACGAATCCTCTTGGTCTGCGTGTCGCCACGCAGCGGGCTCACCTGCTCATGGAGAAAAGTCCAAGAGTTGTCGTTTTCTTGAGGCACCGCGGGTCGTGATCACCGGCAGCGGCTTCGAGTGCGACACGCTCGAATTGGGCCGCGTGACGGCCAAACACGGACGAAGTATCCATCCTTCCAAGGGTTGCGTGTCGACGGCAATGCCACTGTGTCATTGGCCACGCTCGAACTCGCCAACTGGGACTACCGCCAACACCTCAGCCGGCCGGGTGTTTAGAACGGGGATTCGCAATGACTTCATCGAGAAGCGCTGAAATCGATCCTGAACTGGACGTAGCAACTCCATTGCGTGGGCGGCGCAACATCTTCTCTTCCGTACTGGCGGGGGTGCTGGTGTTGTTCGGCGCAGTCTTGCTGCTTGGCGGTACCTGGCTTGCGTTGATTGGCGGATCGCTTTACTACGTCCTGACCGGTGGTGCGATCGTCGTTTCGGGAATCCTCATCTTCCGCCGCAACCGCCTGGGCGCATTGCTGTATGCCGCGATATTTGCGCTCACCATCCCATGGGCTTTGTGGGAGACAGGCCCCGATCCCTGGGCCTTGGTTCCGCGACTGGTCGCGCATGCGATCTTGCTCGCCCTGGTAGCACTGGTAACCCCTTTTCTCATTCGACGGACAACCTGGCCACTTGCGCTCGGGGGTGCTGCGGGTGCGATTGTGGCCCTGGCTGTGGTGCTGTTCGGCGCTGCGATATCCGGCCCCGATCCTGTCCGCGGTTCTTTTCCTGATAAAAACCTCGCTGGATTGCAGCAGGCAACTGGTAGTGACTGGCCCGCCTGGGGCGGAACGTACGAGGGTCGCCGCTTCTCCAGCCTGGAACAGATTACGCCCGATAATGTCGGCGGACTCCAGCGTGCCTGGGTAGCCCACACAGGGGATCTGCCCTCTGGCGCTGGCAAAGGAAAGTACGCGCCAGAAACGACTCCGCTGAAGATTGGCAATCGGCTTTACCTGTGTTCGGCGATGAACATTCTCATCGCGCTCGATGCAAAGACGGGACAGGAACTATGGCGCCTCGATCCCAAGGTTTCGACGCGCTGGATCCCTTACTCGGCTACCTGTCGCGGAGTTGCCGCCTATCGTAAACGAACCCCAGCGACCGTTGACTCAATGCCGAACTCGGGATCCGAGGGGATCCAGGATGTCACTGCGGTTGCTGCGAGTGACACAACGTGCAGTTTACGGATCATCGAAGGCACGCTTGACGGGCGCTTGATTGCAGTGGACGCGGCATCAGGACGGCCCTGTGTCGGTTTTGGCGTCAACGGTCAGGTCGATATCAAACAGGGGATGGGGCAGGTCTACCCTGGCATGGTGTCAATCACGGCGCCGCCGGTCATCGTGCGGGGTGTTGTCATCACGGGCCACCAGGTTCTTGACGGACAAACGAACAGTGCCCCATCAGGGGTGATCCAGGCGTTCGACGCCGTGACGGGAGCACGTCTTTGGGCGTGGGATCTGGGTCGGCCTGACGAAACCGGTTGGCCGGATCCGGGTAAGGTTTTTACCCGAGGCACTCCCAACATGTGGACCACCGCGTCAGCTGATGAGGCCCTTGGTCTGGTTTATCTGCCGATGGGCAACAGCGCGGTTGATTATTACAGCGCCGACCGCAGCCCGCAGGAGAACGAGTTTTCGACCGCCTTGGTGGCACTGGATGTAATGACCGGGCGACCTGTCTGGCGATTCCAGACGGTGCACAAAGATGTGTGGGATTACGATCTCGGCAGTCAGGCAAGTCTGGTCGATCTGCCCGATGCAACGCCAGCCATCGTCCTGTCCTCGAAACAGGGCGATATCTACGTACTGGATCGTCGTACCGGACGCCCGCTTCATCCGGTTACCGAACGCCCTGTACCGCAAGGCGGAGTTGAGCCGCAGGAGCGTAGCGCTACACAGCCGTTCAGTGGTTTTGCCACGTTGAGAAAGCCCAACCTTTCCGAGCGCGACATGTGGGGCATGTCTCCGATCGACCAGATGACCTGTCGTATTCAGTTTCGGCAGGCAGCCTATGACGGGTATTACACGCCCCCCACCGCGGCTCGGCCCTGGATCCAGTATCCTGGTTACAACGGGGGCTCGGACTGGGGCTCGATTGCGATCGATACAGCGCGTGGCTTGATCTATGCGAATTACAACGACATGCCCAATTACAATCGGCTTGTTCCGCGTGAAGTTGCCGATCGCAAAGGCTGGGAGCCGCGCGGCCCCGAGGGCAATGCCGGCGAAGCCGGTGCAGAAGGAGAGGGGAGTGCCCAAGCCGGAACTCCTTATGCGATTGATGTAAATGCCGGCTGGAGGCTGCCGTTGACCAAGCTTTTGTGCAAGGAGCCGCCCTATGGCGGCATTCGAGCCATCTCACTCTCAACGGGTCAAACCATCTGGGACCGGCCCTTTGGCACTGCTCGTGCAAACGGACCGTGGGGATTGGCGTTCGGCATTCCCTTTACGATCGGCACGCCGAACAACGGCGGCGCCGTGGTCACAGCTGGAGGACTGATCTTTATCGCGGCCGCAAGCGACAATCTCATCCGCGCGATAGATGCAGAGACCGGTGAGACATTGTGGACCGATGTACTGCCCGGTGGCGGGCAAGCCAATGTGATGACCTATCAGGTGGACGGACGACAGTATGTCGTCGTGATGGCAGGCGGCCACCATTTCATGGAGACGCCTATTAGCGACGCGTTGGTTGCCTATGCATTGCCGCAATAGCGGGCTTGTCGCGGTCAACGCCGAAGGAAGCGCGTGAGCAGCGGACCAAACGAGGTGGATAAGAACTCCAAACCACCTGCCATGGCCGAGCTGATTCGCGTATCCGGCCCTGTTGTCAAAACCAACCTCTAAATCCGCGATGCCTGACCAAGTATCCCGTGGTCTGAAAACCCCCGGCAGGTCACTTCATCATGACGCTGGAACGTGCCGGAATGCGCACATCCATTGGTCGTCTCGACACGTTCGGACCGCGTCCGGCCCGGAATCTTGAAAACGGAGCAATCTGCAATGTCCAAATACATCAAGTTTGGCGCGATGATCGCGACTTCAACGGCGTTGATGTTTTTCCTGATGTATCTCAACACCTACGCAGGCGATCATGTTTTCTTCAGTGAGACACGGTTCTATATGGCGTTCGTGATGGGCGCCGCGATGGCAGCGGTTATGCTGCTTTTCATGCTGAGCATGTATGAAAACAGGAAAGCCAATGCTGCGATCATCGTGGTCAGCGTGGCGGTGTTCGCTGGCGCACTTTGGCTGGTGAGAAGCCAGGAAACGGTCGAAGACCTGTCCTACATGCGGGCAATGATCCCCCATCACTCCATCGCCATCCTGACCAGCGAGCGTGCCCACATCGGCGATCCGCGGGTTCGTAAGTTGGCTGATGCCATCATCGAGGCGCAGGTGCGCGAGATTGACGAGATGAAGCAGCTGATCGCCGATCTGGAAGCCAACCCAGTACTGGCGGACGCACCCGTCCTTTCACCCGTACCTGCGAAATAGAGCCTACGCGGCCCGACGGATCCTTGGATTTCTGCTGGACGCCCATCCCCCTCGACGCTGCCGCGAGTGGGGGCTGTTGCTCGGCTTCCCAATCACGTCGAGGATTTCAGGCCCGTCGTCGGGGTCGTGGGGGATGAGCAGGTGTCCCGTGGTTTCTGGAGCAGGAAACGCATGATCTGGAAGATTGCCTTGACGGTCCTGGTGACACTTACGATCGCCGCCTTCGCGATCAACTTCGTCACGCCCGAGAAGAAGCTGGAACGCAGGGTCACGCACAAACATGCCCTGAGCGACCCGCAGTTTCGCCGGGAGATTTCCACGCTTCTTGGGCCGTCGGTGCTGCCCGGCAATCGCGTCGTCGATTTCCAGAATGGCGATGAGATATTTCCTGCCATGCTCGAGGCGATCCGGTGTGCGACGAGAACTATCACGTTCGAGACCTACATCTACTGGTCCGGAGAGATCGGCAAGGAGTTTGCCGAAGCGCTGTCTGATCGCGCCCGCGCCGGGGTCGCAGTGCATCTGGTCATCGACTGGGTCGGCAGCATCAAGATGGAGGGCGCGCTGCTCCAGGGAATGAAAGATGCCGGCGTGAGCATCCAGATGTACCGGCCCTTGCGCTGGTACAACATCACGCGCCTGAACAATCGCACTCACCGCAAGCTGCTGGTCGTCGACGGCAAGCTCGGCTTCACGGGAGGGGTCGGCATCGCCGATCTGTGGACTGGTCATGCCCAGGATCCGGACCACTGGCGCGAGGCGCATTTCCGCGTGGAAGGGCCGGCGGTCGCGCAAATGCAGGCGACCTTCAACGACAACTGGATCAAGACTACGGGCGAACTGCTGAACGGACCGGACTATTTTCCTCCGTTGCCGCAGGCCGGTGACATGGACGCACACCTGTTCATGGCGTCACCGGCTGGCGGCAGCGAAAGCATGCACCTCATGTACCTGATGGCGATTGCCGCTGCGACGCAGGGCATCGATCTGGCGGCATCGTACTTCGTCCCCGATAAGTTGATCATCCAGGCGTTGATCGAAGCGCGGCGGCGCGACGTCCGCATCCGAGTGCTGGTGCCCGGCAGACACATCGACTCGCAGACCGTTCGCCTCGCGTCGAAGGCGTTATGGGGTCCCTTGCTCGAGGCTGGCGTGGAGATCTACGAGTACCAACCCACCATGCTGCACGTCAAGTTGCTGATCGTCGACCGCGAACTGGTTTCCGTCGGCTCCACCAATTTCGACATACGTTCTTTTCGTCTCAACGACGAGGCCAGCCTGAATATCTACGATCGTACTTTCGCAGATCGCATGACCGCGATATTCGAGACGGACCTCCGCGACGCAAAGAGATATACGTTCGACAGGTGGAAGGATCGCCCGCTCAAGGAGAAGTTCGTCGAAAAGCTGGTCTGGCCCATCCGCTCGCAGCTCTGAGACATTCACGGGGAGATGTCCTACAGACGCCGGAATTGCATTCCCATAATTTGCCGGTTTGACGGCGTGCGCTTCGCGGGCCGCATTGGAGTCATGACATGGCGTCGAAACCCACCCCAGACAGCGTCCCTGCCGCCACCGTTGGCCACGGCGGAGAAACTCATCAGCATATCGTGCATGACGGAGATCACCGGGATGGACCGGCTCATCTCACCACCAACCACGGCATCCGTATTTCCGACAATCAGAACAGCCTGCGGGCCGGCGTGCGCGGGCCAACCCTGCTCGAAGACGTCGTGCTACGCGAGAAGATTTTTCACTTCGATCACGAACGGATCCCGGAACGGATCGTCCACGCGCGCGGTTCGGGCGCGCATGGCGTGTTCGAGGTCACTCGAGCGATCCCGGAACTGACCAAGGCCGCGCTGTTCCAGACGAAGGGCAAGAAATGCGAGGTCTTCGTGCGATTCTCGACCGTCGCGGGCGGAGCGGGTTCGGTCGATACGCCGCGCGACGTGCGCGGCTTCGCAACGAAGTTTTACACCGAAGCCGGTAACTGGGACCTAGTCGGCAACAACGTCGCGCCTTTCTTCATCCAGGACGCCATCAAGTTTCCCGATCTCGTTCACAGCGTGAAGATGGAGGCCGACAAAGGCTACCCGCAGGCGGGATCGGCACACGACACCTTCTGGGATTTTGTCAGCCTGATGCCCGAAACCATGCACATGATCATGTGGACCATGTCCGATCGGGCGATTCCGCGATCGTTTCGCATGATCGAGGGATTCGGCGTCCATACCTTCCGCTTTGTGAATGCGAAGGGCGACTCGACGTTCGTCAAGTTCCACTGGAAACCGCTGCTCGGCATGCAATCGACGACCTGGGAGGAGGCCAGCAAGATCGCCGGGGCGGATCCCGACTTCCACAGGCGCGACCTTCATGAAGCGATCGAGGCCGGCAACTATCCGGAATGGAATCTTGGCGTGCAGATTTTTGACGAGGCATTTGCGGCGAAGCAGCCTTATGACGTACTGGACGCGACCAAGCTCATTCCCGAAGAGCTTGTGCCCGTGCAGTTCATCGGTCGGATGACGCTGAACCGCAATCCGGATAATTTCTTTGCAGAGACTGAGCAGGTCGCATTCCTGCCGTCGAACGTGGTGCCGGGGATCGACTTTTCAAACGATCCGCTCCTCCAGGGCCGCTTGTTCTCTTACCTCGACACGCAGAAATCACGGCTCGGCACGACGAACTTTCATCAGATACCGATCAACGCACCGAAGTGTCCGATGCATAACTTCCAGCGCGACGGAATGATGCAGACCATGGTCCCCAAGGGCCGCGCGAACTATGAGCCGAACTCGCTGTTTGAAGCCGGCGAGGATGGCGGACCACGCGAATGCCCGGAAACGGGCTTCAGCACCTTTGCCGTCAATGACGAGCGCAACGACGGCAGCGAAAAGCTGCGGGTTCGCGCCGAACTGTTCGCTGATCACTACAGCCAGGCCCGGCTGTTCTATCTCTCGCAGACACCGAACGAGCAGGCGCACATCGCATCCGCCATGGTGTTCGAGCTATCCAAGGTGACGCTCGGCCATATTCGCACGCGTGTCTTGTCACTGGTCCGAAACATTGATGAAGGTCTCGCGAAGCGGGTTGCGGAAGGGCTTGCCATAGACTTGCCGGCCAAGGCGCCGGTGGCGCGCATGCCGGTGGACCTCGGTACTTCGGACGCGCTGTCGATCCAGAAGAACGCAAAGGACATTTTGAAGGGCCGCAAGGTCGGCATCCTGTTTGCCGAGGGTTCGGACAAGGCCGTGATCGACAAGGTCAAGGCCGGGATCGAGAAGAGCGGCGGTACCGTAGTGCTGATTGCGCCCAAGGTGGGTGGCCTCAAGGTCAAGGGCGGAACGCTCAGCGCCGATGGGCAGCTCGCCGGTACGCCTTCGGTGGTCCTCGACGCCATCGCGCTGGTGTTGACTGCGGCTGCGGCAGCGAAGCTCGCGACGGACAGCGCCGGGATCGGCTTTGTCGCCGATGCGTTCAACAATCTGAAGGCAATCGGGTGCGACGCCGGGTCAAAGACTTTGCTGGACAAGGCAGGCGTCGTGCCCGACGAGGGCGTAACAGACCTCGACGGCACGTTTGTAAAAGCTGCCGCCAGACGCTTCTGGGCCCGTGAGCCCGGCGTGCGTACCCTGGCCTGACCGGACGCGCGATGGCGAAGATCAGGAAGGCCGCTCCAAGGGGAAGGCGGACGCTATAGCCAAAGCGAAGCGGATTGCGCCGGAGAAGGCCGCGAACATCGGCAGCACGCCGGCCACGAAGTTTCGCGGCAATCCGAACCTTCTTTGGTCTCCTCGTCGAGGATCACGACAGGCACCGCGCCCTGTTCGCCATGATCGGCGATACCCAAGGCAGATCTCCCGATCGGATCAACCTGTTCAGGGAACTCACCCATGAGGTCAAGGGGCATGCCACCGCCGAGGAGCAGGCGCTGTGGTCGACGGTACTGCGCAATCCCGAGAGCACCGAGGCCCCTCGCCATGCCGTCGCGGAACACAAGAAGATTGAAGACATGTTTGGAGATCTTGCTGCGCGCGACATGGAATCAAGGTAAGCGTGTGGTCACGGCATCTATTTCTGGCTCTTCGTGAATACATGTGGGCGATTTTGGAGGCAGGGAGCGCAGACGCGCCTGTTTAACAGGCACGGGAGCAGCTTTCAGGCGAGCGAGATTTTGGCATGATCTGCGGATGCCCAAATCACGCAAGCCCCGTCGATTGGCGGATGC
>Ga0163144_10007933_pt1 | contig 23110 bp, 16 predicted proteins | sample OliLak19BULKMAT1_FD_123175 | JGI IMG/M metagenome (GOLD analysis project Ga0163144, IMG submission 123175) | Freshwater microbial mat bacterial communities from Lake Vanda, McMurdo Dry Valleys, Antarctica - Oligotrophic Lake LV.19.BULKMAT1 | ecosystem: Environmental > Aquatic > Freshwater >...
CAGCCAGAGTGCTCGCCCCTTGTTCATGGTCTCCTGCCATTCGTGCTCCGGCACGGAGTCGGCGACGATGCCTGCCCCCACTCCCCAGTATGCACGGCCGTTGGCATAGACAAGCGTTCGGATAGTGATGGCGAGATCCAGGTTCCCGTGGTAGTCGAAGTGTCCGACTGCACCGGCGTAGACACCGCGCCGCACGGGTTCGAGCGCTTCGATGATCTCCATCGCGCGAACCTTGGGCGCGCCCGAGACGGTGCCAGCCGGGAACGTTGCGCGCACGGCATCGAGTGGCGCCAGTTCACCCTTCACGCGACCGCGCACGTTGCTCACCAGATGCATGACCTGCGAGTAGCGTTCGATCTTCATGTACTCATTGGTCTCGACCGTGCCGAACTCGGCGACGCGGCCCACATCGTTGCGGCCAAGGTCCACGAGCATGACGTGCTCGGCACGCTCTTTCTCGTTCGCGAGCAGCTCTTCTTCGAGCGCGCGATCCTCATCGGCGGTGCGGCCGCGCGGGCGCGTGCCGGCGATGGGGCGCACTTCGATCGTGCTGTCGGTGCGACGCACCAGCACCTCTGGGCTCGAGCCGACGATGGCGAAGTCGCCGAGCCTCAGGAAGTACATGTACGGTGACGGGTTCGTGACGCGCAGCGCGCGGTAGCCCTCGAAAGCCGGCTGCGAGACCTCGGCGCTCATACGGTGCGAGAGCACCACCTGGAAGATGTCGCCGGCACGGATGTGTTCCTTCGCGATTTCTACTGCACTACAGTACTGCTCCTGCGTCATGGAGGACTGCGGCTCGCTCGCCTCGCCCCACGACGGCGGTTCGACCCAGCCCAGGGGCTTACGCAGGCGCTCGACTTCAGCGTTCAAGCGCGCCACGGCCGCATCGTACGATTTGTCGGCGTCCTCGCCGCCACGCGCGTGCGTGACGACCTTCATGGTGTGGGTGAGGTTATCGAACACACTCACGACATCGCCGAAGAGGAACACGGCGTCCGGCAGATGCAGCTCGTCTTTGGATTTCTCAGGCAGGCGCTCGAACCAACGGATCGCGTCATAGCCCAGATAACCCACCGCGCCGCCGCAGAATCGCGGCAGGCCGGGAAGAGCCACCGCCTGGTGTTGCTGCAGGAGTTCGGCGAGCTCGACCATGGGCGCGCGCGGGAGCTTGCGCACCTGCCCGCTCTCGTGAAGCTCTGCCTTATCGCCACGGGCGATGAATACTTTCGATGGCCGGCTGCCCAGAATCGAATACCGCCCCCACTTCTCCCCGCCCTCGACGCTCTCGAGGAGGAAGCCGTAGGGGCCGTCATCGATCTTGCGGAACGCCGAAACCGGCGTGTCGTGATCGGCGAATACCTCGCGATACACGGGCACCAACTTGCCCGTCTTCGCCAGCGCGTGGAACTCGGAACGGGTCGGGACGATCATGCGGGGATCAGGGGCCGCCTTTGCCCGCCGGCGCCGCGAGCAACTCGCGAGCCTGACGGCGGGTGGTGTCGGTCACTCGCTCGCCCGCGAGCATCCGCGCCAACTCCTCCACCCGCTCACTCGGCTCGAGAGCCTCGATGCGGGTGACGGTGCGGCCGGACGTGACGCGCTTGGCCACTGTGAAATGGCAACCGGCCAGCGCGGCGATCATGGGCAGGTGGGTGACACAGATGACCTGACGGTGCTCGGCCAGACGCCGGAGACGCTCCCCGACCGCCTGTGCAACCGCACCGCCAATGCCGGAATCTACTTCGTCGAATACCAGAAGGTCAACGCGGTCACGGGCTTGCAGCGCACACTTGAGCGCGAGCATGACGCGCGACAGTTCCCCGCCCGAGGCGATTTTCTGCAGAGGGCGCGCGGGCTCGCCCGGATTTGCGGTGAAGGCCAGCTCCACCCCGTCCAAACCGGTCGGCGTGGGGCGAGCGCCCTCGGCCGCCGTGACCTCGAAGGCGATGCGGGCGTGCGGGAAACCGAGCGGCTTGAGCTCCTTGGAGAGCGCAGCGCTCCAGTCTTTGGCGGCCGCCTTGCGGCGGCTGGTCAACACGGCTCCGGCCTTGCGGCACGCGCTCTCGGCTGCGGCGCGCTTGTCGTTGGCCCGAGCGAGTGCGCCCTCGGCGTCCTCGCCCTCTGCGAGTTCTGCTGCGAGCTCATCGCGCCAGGCGAGCAAGCCTGCGACATCGCGGCGGAACTTGCGCTGGAGCTTGGCGTACATCTCGCGACGGGACTCGACCTCCTCGAGATGCGCAGGGTCGGCTTCGAGTGAGCCCAGATAATGCCCCAGCGTCCGCGCACCCTCTTGTGCGGCGATGACGGCGTCGGTCAGCTGCTGCAACGTTTCGGTCAGACTGGGATCGAGCGCGGTTGCCTGCTCGAGCGAATGCTGTGCGGCACTGAGCGCTTCGAGCGCTGCGCCTTCGCCCTCCGAGAGCCGATCGAGCGCGGTCGTGGTCAGCGCTCGCAGGCGATCGGCGTGAGCGAGCCGCGAGGCCTCGATCTTCAAATGCTCCTCTTCGCCTTCGGCGAGTCTCGCATCGTCCAGTTCGTTCGCCGCTGATCGTAAGTAATCGCGGCGCTCGGCGTATGTGGCGAGCGAGTCATGCAGGCGCGTGAGCTCGCCCTCGGCTTCGCGAAGCGCAGCGAGCGCGTCGCCATAGCGAGTACGTTCGTCATCGATGCCGGCGAGTCGATCGAGCGTGGCGAGCGCGGCCCCTTCGCGCAGCAGGCTCTGATGTTCGTGCTGGCCATGCAGGTCCAGCAGCATCTCGCCGAGTCGCTTGAGTGACGCGAGCGTGACCGGCGATTGATTGACGGATGCGCGACTGCGGCCCTCGGCCGAGACTTCGCGTCGAACCACGAGCGACTCGCCGTCGAACTCAAGGCCCCACTCGCTGAGCAGCGTTCCGACTCGCTGGGCGGTGTCGCCGGACAAACGGAACTCTCCTTCGACTGTTGCGCACTTGGCGCCGTCGCGGACCAGATCGGCGTCGCCGCGTCCGCCCACCAATAGACCGAGTGAGTCGACCATGAGGCTCTTACCGGCCCCGGTCTCGCCAGTGACGGCATGGAGCCCGAGCCCGAGTTCGATCTCGGCACGTTCAACGAGGGCGAGGTCGCGGATGACGAGGCGTTCGAGCATGGCGGCTCCGGTCCATGGGGCGGTGTGGCTCGAGGGCACTGCACGGATGGGCAATAACATACCGGCTGCGGTCGAACGAGGAAAGCGAAGAGTGAACGGTGCGCCGGGCTCGGCGAGAAATCAGCCCTTGACGAGTTTTTCGAGGGCGTTTTCGGCTGGGTCCGGCGTCCGACGCGGCATGCGTGCATCGCGCGTCAGGCGCGGTGTTGGGCGGGAACTCGCGCCATTGTTCGGGAGCGCTGTCGGGTGCCTGAATTCGGGGCTCATAACGCATCCCTGAGCGTCGAAAAGTGCCATGAGAAACTACGGGTGCAGCGAGTCAACCCTGCCCCCGGCGACCCGCCCCCGTGCGGATGAGATTGCCATGCAACTGCGTTCGTTCTTTGGTGTGCCCGACCATGTGGTGAAGGCCGAGACGATCCGCTCGAACTCCGAAGCCAACCTCCCCATCGCCCGCGCCATCGAGGTGCTCGCCGAGGCCCAGGCCCGCAAGCTCCACCTGACCGATGGTTACGCCACCATGCGCGAGTTCTGCGTCTGCGAGATGAACTTGTCCGAGGACGAGGCCGCCAAACGACTTCAGGTGGCGAGCGCGGTCCGCGACTGCCCCGCCATCCTGCCGATGCTCGCCGACGGCCGACTGCACCAGACCGCGGTGGTGATGCTCGCGCCGTATCTCAAGCAGAACGCGGATGCTGCCTCGCTGCTCGAAGGCGCGGTGCGGAAGTCCAAGTCGCAGATCGCGCTATTCATCGCCGAGCGATTCCCGCGGCCGGACGTGGCAACGGCGTGCAGGGCAATCGGCGCAGCAGCCTCGGCTTTCGAAGCCGCGGTGGGGGGGGGAGACCCATTCGTACTGGAGGCGCCGTGCGAGTCGGTGCCGCTGCCGAGCTCGACGCGCGATCCGCTTCCGACTTCGCCCGGCCACTTCGCGGTGCAGTTCACGCTCGACGAGGCGGCGCGTCGCGAGCTGGAGTACGCGCGCTCACTCAACCGACGTGTCGCACCTTGCGGCGACATCGCCGAGTTCTACCGCTGGGCGGTGCAGCAAGCGATCCAGGCCGGAGAGAAGCGGGCGTTCGGTGGGCGGCATCGGCGGAAGCGCAAGTGCACGTCCGCCGCGGATCCGAACGGCCGCCACATCCCCGACGCGCTCCGTGGGCAGGTCTGGATGCGGGACGAGGGGCGCTGCACGTTCGTGAGCGACTCGGGCCGACGCTGCAGTGCCGAGGGCACGCTCGATATGGACCATCGCATCGCGGTCGCCAAGGGCGGAGCCACGACACTCAAGAACCTGCGGCTCCTGTGCCCCGCTCACAACCAGTACGAGGCGGACCGCACGTTCGGCGCGGGATACATGGCGGAGAAGCGCGGGCAGACTCGAACGACCATCAACGTGTCGCCTGCCGATGTCAGCGCGCAGTCAGGAACTCAGGTTCCGGAACCTGAGATTTCGACAGTTCCTGAACAAGTCGACGGGAACGAAGCAACGGCACAGCCATATCCACATGATCCGGATCATACGGCCCTCCTCGCGCACCGCGAGGAGATCTTCCCTTATCTACGTGCACTCAAGTTCAAAATCGAGGAAGCCCGCTACGGCGCCACGCTCTGCGATGACCTGATCGGGCAACCTCTCGAGGTGTGCGTGAAGCACGCGCTCAAGCAACTCACGAGAGCTCGCTTCGAGCGATGCACGGTGCGACCGCATTTGGCCATATCCACATGATCCGGATCATACGGACGTCCTTCCGCAGCGCGCAGCGCCGCCGACCGCGCGCTCGAACCCTTTGCCCCTACTGCTCCGAGTCCACATGAAAATGATGCAGCAACCGATGCAGCACCGGTGCGAGCAGCACGCCCACGCTGGTCAGCAGCGTCACGCCGCTGAACAACGCATAGCCGGACGCGAAGAGCTTGCCCACGTCAGTCGTGAGCTTGTCCACCGGTCCCATTCCGCCAAGAATCATCGAGGCGTTGTAGATGCAATCCACCCAGCTCTCAAGACCGCCGATAAAGTGGTAGCCCAGCACACCGATGGCCAGTGACACGCCGATGATGATCCCGCAGAGCCCACCGCTGCGCACCAGCCGCGTGCGGAAAACTTCCGGCGGCGCCAGCTTCTCGCCGCGCATCTCGTATTGGAGCCAACGGGAACTGTGACGCTGCTTCTTCATGGCACCAGCACGACCTTCCCGAACACCTGGCCCGCTTCGAGTGCTTCGTGAGCAGAACGTGCATCGGCCAGTGGCAGCACCCGGTCCACGACGGGCTCCAACGCGCCACTCGCCACATGCTGCATCACTTCCACCAGTTCGGCGCGGCGGCCCATCCACGAGCCCATCAGCGAAAGATGCTTGCCGAACAGCACATTGATATCGAGTGACACTTTGGCGCCGATGGTGGCGCCGCATGTCACGAGCCGGCCGTTACGAGCCAACGCGGCGATGCCGGCCTCAAAAATGCGCCCGCCGATGTGTTCGATCACCACGTCGGCGCCCTTCTTCGCGGTGAGCCCTCGTACCTGAGATGCCAGGGCGGGCGCGCCGCTGTCGAGCGCGGCGTGCGCACCCAGCGCCAGTGCGCGTTCGCGCTTGGCAGGACTGGTCGACGTGGCGATCACTCGCGCGCCGAGCATGCGCGCGATCTGGATCGCGGCGGTACCCACGCCGCTGCCAGCTCCCATCACCAGCACATCCTCGCCTGCGCGCACCGCGGCGCGGCCCACCAACATGTGCCACGCGGTCAGGAACACGAGTGGCACCGCGGCGGCCTGCTCATACGAGAGTCGCTCGGGGTAGGGGAGGCAGTTCACGGCGGGCACGCTCACATACTCGGCGTAGCCACCGTTGCGACCGCGGCCCAAGACGTCGTACTGGCGGCACAGATTGTCGTCGCCGTTCATGCAAGCGGGGCATGCGCCGCACGAGAGCGTGGGCAGCACCAACGTGCGCGCGCCCACGGTCAGGTGACGCACGGCATCACCGACGGCGACAACGTCGCCCACGATGTCGTTGCCGAGGATGTGCGGCATCTCGGGCGACAGTCCCGGCAGTCCCTTGCGCACCCACAGGTCCAGATGGTTGATCCCGCACGCGCGCACGTGGACCAGCGCTTCATCGGCGCGCAGCAAAGGCTCGGGGCGATCGCCGTATCGCAGTACTTCGGGTCCGCCGTACGCTTCGAACCACACCGCCTTCATGCGTGACGTCCCTTTCGTGCGGCGGCGCCGCGCGGGGCTATTCGTCGAACAGGACCGTGGGCTCTTCGTAGAATCGCACGGTGCGCTGCGTGAGGCGCTCGGCCATCCAGCGTTGCAGCCAGGCGTTCTTGAGCTCGAGCGGCATCTCGGCGTCCTCACACATGGAAAGTGGAATGTTCAGCCGCAGCGCGCGCCACTGGATCAGGTGCCGTGTGATGCCCGCCGGCAGGTGCTCGCCGCTACTGGCCAGGTCGATCACCTCGGCCGGATCGAAGCGCGGGAAGATCACCAGTGCGGTGACGTCGGGGTGCTCCTTGCGCGCCTGCGTGAGCGAGTCGGTGTTCACGCGCACGTACGGGAGCTTGTCCTGATAAACCCCGACCACGGTGTTCAGAAGCTGGTTGCGCTCGGTGAGTGTGCGGCCGCCCTGCAGCACGAGCACATCGCCCTCGGAGAGCGACACGCATGCAAGCGCTTCGCGTCGCGCCAGCAGCGCGCGTCCATGGATCCGGTCCATGTGCGTCATCTGCAGACCGTCGATCTTCGCGAGGCCCTGTTCCAGAGGCCCGCGCGCCTCCGCGGTGAGCGCGTGGTACCAAGTGAACAACTGCACCCATGGCTGTTCGTAGCGCACGACCTGCACCACCACGTGCGGCCAGCCCGCGGCCTTGGCGGCGGTCGAGCGGTTCGCGCCGTCGAGTACGATGTAGCGCGTCTCGATGCGCTGCCCATCGCCCACCTGCGCGACGATGGGCGGGTTCTTCATGACGCCGCTCTCGCGCAGCTTGCGCACCAATGGTTCGGTACGCTGCTGGTCATTGTATTCGTGCGGGTAGACGTCCTCGGTGGGGACGAATCGCAGGTCGGGCAGGCGGAAATCGGGGCTCGGGCTCATGACCGCCGCACGATACGCCAACTCGGCTCCCGCATGCACCCGGGCCGGGTTATCCTCCCGGCCGGGGTCGTCGCGATGGGCACCCCGCGCTCGTGCAGGGCGACGCCGCGCTCGTGCGAGCACCGCACCCCGCTCGCAGCCCTCCGCGTACTTTAGCCAGCACTCAAGCACGTCTTCTTGGTCTTCCCGAACGTCCCCCAAACCGGAGGTTGCCCACCGATGTTCCGCAAGTTCCTACTCGCGCTCGCCCTGCTCGCGTTCCTGGCGCCCGCGACCCACGCGCAGACTGTCGATGAGATCCTCGCCAAGCATTACGACGCGATCGGACTCGATAAGCTCAAGAAGGTCCAGACCATGCGGGTCCACGGCAAGATGGCCGTGGGTCCGGGCATGGACGCGGTGCTCACCATGGAGCGCAAGCGCCCCGGCCAGTCGCGCATGGAGTTCACGATCCAGGGCATGACCGGCGTGCAGGCGTTCGACGGCGAGAACGGTTGGTCGCTCATGCCGTTCATGGGCAAGAAGGATCCCGAGCCGATGTCGCCCGAGGATGCCAAGGAGATGCAGGACGACGCCGACTTCGATGGCGGCCTCGTGGACTGGAAGGCCAAGGGCCATACGGTCGAGTTCCTGGGCAAGGAGTCAGTCGAAGGCGCGGAGACCTACAAGCTCAAGCTCACCAAGAAGGGCGGACAGGTCCAGACATTCTATCTCGACACCGAGACAGGCCTGATCCTCAAGCAGGAAGGTAAGCGCAAGGTGCGCGGCACGGAGATCGAAGGCGAGACCGTGCTGGGGGACTACAAGGATGTCGACGGCATGCTGATGCCGTTCTCGCTCGAGCAGGGCACGAAAGATTCGCCGCAGAAGCAGAAGATGACGTTCGAGAAGTACGAGCTCGATGTGCCGCTCGAGGACAGCCACTTCAAGATGCCGGCGGTCGCGGCAGCGGCGGACTCGGGCAAGGCAGCACCCAAAGCGACCACGAAGGCGCCGGCGAAGGCTGCAGCGAAGAAGGGCAAGTAGTCTCACGGTTCCACGACGCGGCGCGGTGTCCGGATGGATCCGGCCGCGCCGCGTCTTCGTTCTCCCCCCAGTGGTCTCCCGAGGTTCACACGATGCTGTCTCGCCTCCCCGCGCGCGCGTTCTTCGGCGCCATGGCCGCTTCTCTGATGCTCGCTGCCGTCGCTGTCCACGCGGCCGATGACTTCAAGATCGACTCGGACACCTTCGAGGGCCTGCGTGCCCGCTCGCTCGGCCCCGGTGTGATGAGTGGCCGCATCACCTGCATCGACGCCGTGAGCGGCGATCGCAACACGCTCTGGATCGGGTCCGCGGGTGGCGGCGTGTGGCGATCGAAGGACGGCGGCGTCACGTTCAAGCCGGTGTTCGACAAGCACGCCATGTCGATCGGTGCAATCCGCGTGAGCACCAATGACCCCAAGGTCGTGTGGGTCGGTTCGGGCGAGACATGGGTGCGCAACAGCGTGGGCTTGGGCGACGGCGTCTACAAAACCACGGACGGCGGCGACACCTGGACCAAGATGGGGCTCGAGCACTCCGAACGCATCGCCCGCATCGTGATCCATCCGGTGCACGCCGACACCGTGCTGGTCGCGGCGACCGGGCCGTTGTTCGGCTCGGGCGGTGAGCGTGGCGTGTATCGCACGCGCGACGGCGGTAAGACATGGGAGCGCGTGCTGTTCTCGAACGACGATTCCGGGGCGGCCGACATCTGCATGGATCCGCAGAATCCCGACGTGCTGTACGCCTCGCTCTGGCAGGTGCGCCGACAGGCGTGGACCTTCAACTCGGGTGGCCCGGGCAGCGGGCTTTACAAGAGCACAGACGGCGGTACCACGTGGCGCAAGCTCTCGCAGGGACTGCCCGACGGCCCGCTCGGCCGCATCGCCGTGGCCGTGTCGCCCGCGCGTGCGAACCGGGTGTACGCCGTGGTCGAGGCGAAGACCACCGCGTTCTATATGAGCGACGATGCCGGCGAGCACTGGACGCGCATGAACGACTCGAACGCGAATGTCACGTGGCGTCCGTTCTACTTCGCGAACATCGTGCCGGACCCGAAGAACTTCGATCGCGTCTACAAGGGTGGGTTGAATCTGAGCGTCAGCGAGGACGCAGGCAAGACTTTCGGCGGCGGCGGCGGTCCTGGCGGCGGAGCGAGTTACACAGCGATATCCACGGGCTGTGGGTGGACCCGAAGAATCCCGAGTACCTCGTGATGGGCACCGACGGCGGTGTGTACGTGTCCTACAATCGCGGCACCACGTGGCGCGCGGTGCTCAACCTGCCGGTCGGGCAGTTCTATCACGTCACGTACGATCAGAAGTGGCCCTACAACGTGTATGGCGGGCTGCAGGACAACGGGACTTGGAAGGCGCCGTCGCGTCGCTCGGGCGGTGTGCCGAACCGCGTGTGGGAATCGCTCAACGGCGGCGATGGATTCTGGGCGTTCCCGGATCCCAAGGATGAGGACCTGGTCTACACCGAATATCAGGGCGGCAACGTCTCGCGCGTGCGCACGTCGACCGGCGAGAGCAAGGACATCAAGCCCACGACCGGCCCCGGGGATCCCAAGCTGCGCTTCAACTGGAACGCGCCGCTGCACGTGGGCAGGAGCGGCGCCCTCTATATCGGGTCGCAGTTCCTGTATCGCTCCAAGGATCAAGGCGACACCTGGGAGAAGTTGGGTGGAGACCTGACCACGAACGATCCGCTCAAGCTCCAGCAGGATAAGTCGGGCGGATTGTCGATCGACAACTCCTCTGCTGAGAACCATTGCACCATCTACGCGATCGGTGAATCCCCGAAAGACGCGTCGGTCGTGTGGGTCGGGACCGACGATGGCAACGTTCAGGTCACTCGCGACGGCGGCCGCACGTGGACCAATGTGAGCATGAATATCGCCGGCGTGCCCAAGGACGCCGGTGTTTCGTATGTGGATCCCTCGCCGTTCGATGCCGGCACCTGCTTCATCGCCGTGGACGGCCATTTCGTGAATGACATGCGGCCGCATGTGTACGTCACGCGCGACTACGGGCGCACGTGGAAGGCGCTGGCCAGCGACGCGATCCGCGGCTATGCGCACGTGGTCAAGCAGGACCTCGTGAATCCGGACCTGCTGTTCGTGGGCACCGAGTGGGGGCTGTTCTGTTCGCTCGATGGGGGGCAACAATGGGCGCAGATCAAGGCGGGTATCCCCGACGTGGCGGTGCGCGATCTGGCCATTCACCCGCGCGAGGGTGACCTGCTCGTGGCCACGCATGGCCGCGGCATCTTCATACTCGATGACCTGACCCCGCTGCGGAAGCTCACGCGCGATGTGCTCAATGCCGATGCCGCGTTCCTCGACTCGCGCCCGTCCGTGCTCGTGATCCCGAGCAACGAACAGCGCTTCACCGGAGACGCCGACTACTCGGGCGAGACACTGCCCGAGAACGCGTTCATCACTTACTACCTGAAGAAGCGGCACATCATCGGCGACCTGAAGCTGGAGATCTTCGACTCCGCCGGCAAGTTGCTGAGCACGATCAATGGCAATAAACGCCGCGGGATCAATCGCGTGGAGTGGCCCATGCGCTTGAAGGGCCCCAAACTCGCTCCCGCCGCGAATCTGGTGCCCAACTTCTTCGCGTTCGTGGGTCCTCGCGCCGCCGCTGGCGAGTACTCCGTGAAGCTCACGCGCAACAAGGACATCTACACCAGCCAGATCGCGCTCGTGCCCGACCCGCGCTCCACTCACAGCGCCGCCGACCGTGCCGCGCAGAGCGAGCTGTGCCTGAAGCTCTACGACATGGTCACGACGCTCACCTACACCGTGGAGTCCGCGGTCACCGTGCGCGACAGCGCCCAGGCCGTGGCCAAACGCCTCAGCAAAGGCGACGCGCTGCGCACCCGGCTCGACGCTTTCGCCTCAAACATCGAGACGTGGCGAGGCACGATGGTGGCCGCCCGCGAAGGCGGCCGACTGACAGGCGAGGAGCAACTGCGCGAACGCCTCGGCGACCTGTACGGCAAGGTCAACGGCTACGACGGCAAGCCGACGGCTTCACAGGTGCAGCTGAAGGGTGTGCTCGAGACGCAGCTCGTTGCGGGACAGGCGGCAATCGATGCGCTTCTGGCGAAGCAGTTGTCGGGTATGAACTCGGGTCTAGCGACCAAGAAGCTACCCGTGCTCAAGCGGCCGACCCGCGCGGAGTGGGATGCGGCGCAGAAGGACAAGTGACGCCGAGGTGGTGAACCCGATGAATCGACTGATCACCGCCGCAACAGCAACAGCGTGAACCCCATCGTGTACTTGCCCCAGCGCTGGTAAGCGTCGTGCCAGGTGTCGATGCGGTCGCGGAACGCCAGCACGTCATCGTCGTTCGGCCGCGCCTGTAGCCAGCGATTCATCGCTCCGGCGTATGCCAACTCGTACTCGTCCCACTCTTCCGGCGAGCTCTCGCTCGTCGCGACGACATTCCAGGCGGCATCCTTCGCGCGCTGCTTGGTTTCCTCGAGCGACGTCATCTCGTCCTCGCTGCCACCGAATGCTGCGAGATACTCGGGATCGGGCGTCTGCTTCCAATAGCCTTGCCCGAAGATCGCCCAGCCGCTCGGGAGCATATATCGGTGTGATTCGCGAAGCGCGGTGACGTAGTCGCCGAACGCGTGGCATGCGCCGGTGCAGATCAACAGGGTGAACTGGCCCGGGGGCAGTGCAGCCTTCTCGAGCGGCGTCTGTAGCAATGTGAGTGACCCCTGCGGCACGCGCCGATGCGCGCGAGCCCGCGCGGCGGCGATGAAACTGGGGTTCGGGTCCACGCCCACGCCCGAGCCGTTCAGTCGCTCCATCGCGCGCAGGAGCATCTCGCCCTTGCCGCAGCCGATGTCGAGCACACGAGGCGGCTGCGGTGCCGAAGGCACTCGCACATGCGCGAGCAACTCTTCCACGCTCGGTTCGCTCACCGGGCCGAGCAGCACGCGGTCGTGGTGGGCGATCGTGGTGAACTTGAAGGGATCCATGCCCGACAGCTTAGTCGAAGGCGCGCGAGCGGTCAGCGCTTCTTCGTCGCTCGCTTCTGCGGGTGCTCCGCGCCCCATTGCACGATCATGCGCAGTGCCTGCTGTACTCGACGCACGCGAGTGTCCGGACTCTTGGATTCCTCGACGAACTCCGAGTACGAGCGACGATGCGACGGCGGCATCGCGGCGAATGCGGAGGAAGCGTGCGGGTCATCCTTGAGCCCCTGCAGCAGATCGAACGGTGTATCGACTTCGGGGTGGACTCGGGCGGTGGCCATGACGGGCTCCTTCGAGAAGACGTCGTGTGACCGTTCGCAGCGGCGGGGACCGCTCATAGAATAGCCCTCCCCGGGGTGGGGAGGGCATGGTTCATTCGGAGTAGCGCAGGCGGCCCCTAGCCCTTCACGGCGGTGGGGTTCTCGCTGGCCCTGCCCGAGCTGAAGTACGCCGCCTTCAGGCGCGTCATCATGTCGTCCCGCTTGTCGTACAAGCGTTTACGCGGCCGCGGGGCATGTTTGGCCAGAGCGTAGGCGGTCAGCAGCGGCAGGCCGATGGTGGAGTCGGTGTAGCAGATCACTGTACCGGGCAACTGGTCGGGGTCGATTTTGCCCCAACTCACGGCCTCGGCGGGCGTCGCGCCCGAGAGTCCGCCGGTGTCGGGGCGTGCGTCGGTCACGGCGAGGAAGTAGTCGTGGCCTTTCTCGGCGATGCCCAGAACTTCCTGGATCTGCGGCTCGGTCTGCAGGAGGAAGTTCTTGGGGCTGCCGCCGCCCAGGATCCACACGCCGCTCTTGCCGCCGTTCGCCTTGGCGTCCCAGACGATGCCCGCGGTCTCGTTCACGTCCGCGTTCACGTCGATCAGCAACTTGTTCCCCTCGAGCGCCTTCGCCGCCACGTTCATGCCGATGCTCGAATCGCCCGGCGACGACGTGTAGATGGGCACGCCGTACTCGTACGCAGCGGCCAGCAGCGAACGCGCCTTGAGGCCGAGCTTCTCCTCGCGCGCACGCAGGTATTTGCCGCACAGGTAGTGGAACTCCGCACTGCTCATGGTGCGCTGGAACTCGGGCGCCGAGATGATCTCGCGGAAGAACGCATCGGTCGAGAGCAGCACCTCATAGTCGAAGAAGATGTCGTAGATGCGCACGACGCCCTTCTCGCGCAGCTCCACGTCGTCGATCTGCGCGGTGCCCTGGTGCATCGCGAGCCCGAGTCCGAAATGCGCGTCGTGGTAGAGGTTCGCGCCCGTCGAGACGATCCAGTCGACGAAGCCAGCTTCCATGAGCGGAATGATCGCGCTCATGCCAAGGCCCGCGGGTGTCAGCGCGCCGGTCACCGAGAGCGCCACCGTGGTGTCATCCGCCAGCATGCGCTCAACCAACAGCCGCGCGCCTTCGCGCAGCCGGGCGCCGTTGTAGGCCATGAAAGCGCTGTCGATGAGTTCGGCAGCGGTCTCCTTGCCGGTGATGGCGGGAGGGTTGATCCGCTTGCCGGCGAGATACTGGTGAGAAGGCCTCTGCTGGGACATGACGAGCCTCGGTTTCGGGAGTGGAATGGGAGGATTCGGCGCGAGGTAGGATACCGCGCGCACGCCGCACTCGCACGCGGCGCTTGCCGCCCGGCTTCAGCGCGACAGTCGCGACCTCGAGCGCTGGCGCTGCACTTCGTCGATCTTCTTGGGATCGTTCGGGAACAACCCGACCTTCGCCAGCCGCGGGATCAGGTCCACCCATTGGCTCTCGCGCGCGAACACCGCGCGGAACTGCTTGAGCGCTTCGGCCTCCTGGCCGTTCGTGTACATCGTGACGGCTGCCCAGAACTGTAACTCCACCACCTCGGGTGCGAGTTTCATGGCCTCGGCATACTCGGCAGCGGCCTCGGCGGTCTTCTTCTCAACCGTGAAGTTATCGCCAGCGTCTTCGTGGTTATATGCGCGGCGCAGTTTGAGCAGCCGTCGCATCTCCTTGAGCGGTTCGTCGCTGTCCTCAACGCGCAGATTCACCAGATAGTCGTTCCACGGCTTGCCCGAGGCTTTGGCTTTGACCACCACGATCGCGGCGGACTGCTGCCCGCGGATGTCGCCGCCCGCTTTCTGCGCCGCCTCGAGGGCCACGAGCATGCGCTCGGCAAGATCGCCACCGGCTTTCTCGTACGCACTCTTCATCGCTGGCCACACGCTGGGGTTCGCCATCAGGTTGGCCTGACACGAGAACTGTTCGCCCTGCACGTCGCCCGCGTCGGGAATACAGTTCTTGCCGCTGTAAGCTGCGATATTGCCCTTCGTGTCCACCATCGCAACCTGCCGGCCCTCGTTGTTCGCATCGGCCCTGAGCAACGAATCAAGCGCTTCCTTGGCGGTCATCCCCTGTTTCATGAGCGCCAGACCGTTCGGGCCATAGTCGATCAGCACGAGCGATTGAGTGGCGACCGCGCCGACGCCAGCCTCGGCCCACGGCACGACCGGGCCCACCGAGAAGTAGTGCGACTGCACAGCCACGCCCATATCGCCCGTGACCGGGTCGCGCGCGACGATCGAATACGTGTGTGCCAACGGCGACGCCGGGGCGGCGAGCGGCACCGCCGCATGGGCGCGCAGCGCAACGAGCGAGAGCAACGACAGCGATAACAGGACTCGACGCATGACGGCACCTCCGATGGAACTGGGGTCGGACGGACCCCGTCACTATAAAGGAGCGCGCGCCGCAAGGCCGGACGAACCCGCGCTCGTGCCTCCTGCGACCGCGCACGGAACTCCGGCATACTGCGTTCGACGATCGGGCATCGTCGTTTTCGCGGGCTGCGTGTAATGTCTTCGCCGATCGTTCGCTTGGGATCATGCGACTCGGTCGGCCGCCGCGCACCTTCACGCCTCTGGAGCCCATCCCCCCATGCGTTCGTTGCGATTCCTGCTTGCCCTGCTGTTATGCTGCCCGCTTGTCGCTTCGGCCGCCGAGCGCCCCACGCTCGCAGCCACGCGGGCCGTGGGCGCCCTGCGCATCGATGGCGCTCTCGATGACAGCGCCTGGGCCGCTGCGCCAGCCGTGACCGAGTTCGTGTTGACGGGCGCACGCGAAGGTCAGGCGCCGGGTGAGAGCACCATCGTGAAGGTGTTGTACGACGACACGCGGGTGGTGTTCGGGATCTGGTGCAGTGCGCGCCGTCCCATGCGCGCAAGCCTCACGCCGCGTGACCAGATCACCGACGGCGACCACATCGCCATGCACCTCGACACCGACGGCGACGCCCAGCGCGCTTACATCTTCGGCGTGAACCCCTACGGTGTGCAGCTCGACGGCATCATCACGGACGACGTGGACTTCAAGTGGGACGGCGTGTGGGAGGCCGAAGCGCAACGCGGCGCCGATGCCTGGACTGCCGAGATCGCGGTCCCGTTCCGTACCATGCGGCTGCCGCAGCAGCCCGCGCGGCCCTGGCGACTGTGGGTACGCCGCGAGAGCACGCCGTGGAATGAAGTGTCGTCGTGGCCGCTCTACGTGGAGAGTCAGGCTGGCAATCTCATGTTGCAGGCGGCTGACCTCACGGGGCTCGAAGCGGTGCGCGGTCGCCGCGATCTCACGTTGGAGCCGTATGTGTTCGGTGGAGTGTTGGGCACGCGCTCGTTCGACGGCCTGGGCGCCGCTTCCTCGTGGGACAACAGTACCTCCGACGACGCCGGTGTGGATCTTCAAACCACGCTCACGTCGTCGCTCGCGCTCAATGCCACCGTCAATCCGGACTTCAGTCAGCTGGAGGCGGACAAGTTGCAGATCGGCGCGAACCGTCGCTTCCCGCTGTCGTACCCCGAGAAGCGCCCCTTCTTCCTCGAGGGCGGTGAAGTGTTCCAGACGCCGCTCAACTTGGTCTACTCGCGGCGTATGAGCGAGCCCGATTGGGGGCTCAAGCTGACCGGTCGTGTGGGCGGCCTGCGGACCGGAGCATTGGTGGTGCGCGACGCCGGCGGTGCCTCGCTCGCTGGTGTCGGCGCGGGCCCATGGAGCATCTCGCAGCGGGGCACGTGGGCCTTGGGCCGCGGCACGCTCCCTTACGGCGATGGTCAGGGCATTGGAGTGTTGTTCGCCGGACATGCGCAGGAAGCCGAGGAAGGCTCGATCGATCGCGACGGTGCGAACAACGGCATCTTCGCAGTGGATGCCAAGGGCCGTTTCTCCGATCACTGGAGCTACGAAAGCCAGCTCGCGCACACCGAGTCACAGCACGATGTCGAGGATGGCAACGGCGGCATGAGGCGGGAGTCGCTGCGCGGGGGAGTTGGCGTGCTGCGGATCAACCACAGCAGTCGGCGGCTCGATCTGGGCTTCGGCTATCGCCACATCGATCCGGGCTATCGCAACGACATCGGTTTCGAGGAGCGAGTCGGAGTCGACTACCGACGGGTGAACTGGCAGATCCATTTACGCCCCAAGACCGGACCCCTGCAACGCGTGTCGTGGACGCAGTACAACATGGTCATCCACGACCGCACTGGCCGTCTCGACTTCATGGAGATCACTCCCGGCATCGAAATGGCATTTCGCAAGAACCAGTTCGTCTGGACCGGCATGCAGTTCTACCGCGAGCACTGGTTGTCGCGCGACTACGACTCGCCCCGTTTCCACATCTTCTACGAGAACTCGGTGTGGCGTGCGGTGAGCTTCGAGGGCGATTTCGACTGGGGCCGCGGTATCGACTATGACTCCTCGCGCTCGGTCTGGCAGGAGAGCTACGACTTATCCGCCACGGTCCGGCCCACGTCATGGATCACGGTCGAGTCCAATACGAAGCACCTGATATTGGCGAACGAGTATGGCGATCAGCCCTACCTCGACCTGTGGTTGGTCGGGGCCAAGACCACGGCGCAGTTCACACGGCACTTGTTCGTACGCGTTTATCCGCAGTACGACAGTGGCTCTCGGCACGTGGTGCTCAATGCGCTCGCGGGCTACGTGTTGCATCCGGGCAGTGTGCTCTATGTTGGCGTGAACAGCGGCTGGGATGAGGTGCAGAATCGCGAACAACTGACCAGTCGCCAGGTGTTCGCGAAGGCGTCGTACCGCTTTCAGCTCTAGCTCGGGCTGGCGGAGCCGCTCGAAGCGGCGAATCAGCGCGCGAACACGCTCGCGGGATCGAGTGCCTGCTGCAGGCGTGCGCGTAGCCGCGCGATCGAAGCCTGCGGCCGTCGCGGCGCGTGGTCCACACCGCGCGAGTCGATCAGCGCAAACCCCTTCGTCTCGAGCAATCGAATGAGCGCGCCCGCCTCGTTCGCGGCGGGGAACAGGTGCAACCGCCCGGCCGGAGCGTGGAACACGAGCCGCTCGGCCACCGCGTGCGACAACAGCGGCGCCAGACACTCCGGCGAGTGGCTCGCCGTGGTGAAGGTCAGTCGCGGTCCGGGCATCTCTTCGGTATCCGTCAGCATCTGCGTGAGGGCGCTGACGCTGGCGTCCGAAACAGCCAGCCGCGGCACGCCGAGGCGCTCGCGCACCGATACGCTGCAAGCCTCGACCCACTGCGTTTCATCTTCGAACGCGACCACCGCACAGAACGCCGCACCGGATGCGAGCACGGGATTGAGCGCTGCCACCGCGCGGCCAATCACGGTGAGCATGGACGGTTCGAGTCGCGCGAGCCCGTCCCAGCGCTTCCCGTCGGTCAGTTCCTCGGCGCCCATTCCATGCACCAGTGCGCGTCGCGCGAGCGGCAGTGGCAGCAGCTTGAGACTGGCTTCCAGGATCACGCCCAGATTGCCACGAGAGCCGACCAGCAAGCGGTGCACCGCGTGCCCGGCCACGTTCTTCACCACTCGGCCGCCCGTGCGCGCGATCACGCCATCGCCGGTCACGAACTGTGCGCCCAACACCCGGTCGCGCGGCGATCCGAAACGCCGGCGCCGCGGGCCGCTCGCGTTGGCGGCCAACACCCCGCCCAGCGTTGCGCCCCAATGTTCCGCCGCCTCGAGCGGGAGCTCCTGTCCGTGCGCGGTGAGTCGCGCGGCCAGATCCTGAACGCGTACGCCGCATTCGGCGGTGACGGTGAAGTCGTCGGGCTCGTACTCGACCAGCTGCGACAGCCCCGTCAAGTCGAGCGCCACGTCGTAGCGTTGTGGCGCGGTTGCGCGCGACAGCGCGATGCCGCCACCCCACGGAAGCAACGCGAGGCGCAAGGCGCCGCACCAGCGCACCAACTCTGCCACTTCTTCGCGCGACCCCGGGCGAACGGCGAGCCGCGGAGTGCTGCCGCCGACCGTGAAACGCGCCGAATCCTGCGTGCGAGCGGCATCGAGCGGCGAGGTGAGCGTGCTCAGATCCATGGGCCCTCTGCGGTCTCGCCAATGCGCATGTCGCCGAACTGGGCTGGTGGGCGCATGCGGGCATGCGCCTCCCCGCATCCACTGCCGCCGGGTAGGATCTTGCCGGGATTCATCCGACGCTCTGGGTCGAACGCTCCGCGGACGCGTTCCATGATCGCCAGATCGTCCTCGCGGAACAATTCGCTCATCATGGGACGCTTCTCAATGCCAACGCCATGTTCGCCCGAGATGGTGCCACCCATTCGGATGCACATGCGCAGGATCTCGTGCGAGACCTCGAGCGCGTCGGCTTGTTGCGCCGGGTCGTCCGCATTGAACAGGACGTGTGGGTGAAGATTGCCATCGCCCGCGTGGAACACATTGCCCGCTCCCAGGCCCTTCTCGGCGCACAGGCGGTAGATGTTCGCGAGCGCCTCGGCCAGCCGCGTACGCGGCACCACGCCGTCCATGATGTAGAACCCGCTCGCCGCCCGACCATATGCTCCAAACGCCGACTTGCGGCCCTTCCATAGCATCAGGCGCTCGGCCTCGTCGCGCGCGACACGCACCGAGCGCGCATGATGTTCGAGCGCGATCGCGGAGATACGCTCAACCTGCGCGCCCAACGTGATCGCGGGCCCGTCGACCTCGATCAGCAGCAGCGCGGCGGCATCGGTCGGTAGGCCCATCTGCAGCCACGCCTCCACCAATTCGACCGTGTGCTGGTCCATGATCTCCATCGCGGCCGGCACGATGCCCGCGGCGATCACTCGCGAGACGGTGCGGCAGGCTTCCTCGATCGAGGTGAAATCGAAGAGCATGGTCTTCACCGCTTCGGGCCGCGGACTCAGCCGCACGCAGATCTCGGTCACGATTGCGCAGGTGCCCTCGCTTCCGATGACCACGGAGGCAAGATCGAAGTCCGGGCTGTCGCATGCCTCGCCGCCCAGCGTCACCACTTCACCGTCCTCGAGCACCACGGTGATCGCGAGAATGTGATTCAGCGTGACGCCATACTTGAGGCAGTGCGGACCACCGGCGTTCGTGCTGACATTGCCGCCGAGCGTGCTCACCTGCTGCGATGCGGGATCGGGTGCGAAGTACAGTCCCTTCGCCGCGACCTGTTGCGATAACCACAGATTCACGAGCCCGGGTTGCACCCATGCGAACAGGTTCGCCTCGTCCACGCGGAGCAACTGGTCCATCCGGTTCAGGCTGAGTGAGATGCCGCCCTGTTCGCAGGTGGCACCACCGGCCAGGCCGGTGCCGGCCCCGCGCGCCGTGACTGCAAGCTGATGCAATTTGGCCCAGCGCATGATCGCCGCGACTTCCGTCGTCGTGCGCGGTAGCACCACCACGTCGGGAGGGTGGCGCTCGATCGACAAGGCATCCGTCTCGTACGTGAACCGCGCCGCATCACTGGCGAGCACGCCGGGCTCCCCGAGGAGGTCCCGCAACTCGCGCAACTGCGAAGGGCTGATGGGCATGCGGTCAGCTTATCAGTGGGGCAGGAGCGCCGCACGGGTCCGGGATAGCGCATGCGAGGAGCCCCATGCGCGGATTCCCCCTTTGCTTCGGCGGAATCACCCAGTGATCTCGCACATACAGCGTTGACAGCAGGCCCATCGCCGCCGGACCATCTAAGGTCAAGAGTCTCCTCCACGACCCCTCTGAGGTCCCCCGGCCCATGGCGCGTCTTCAAGATATTCCCCGAACGCAGGCGCCGCACGTGTGGTGGGCGCTGTTATGGGCGCTCACCGGTGTGGCGGTTCCGGCGTACGCGGATTGGCCCACGTCGCCGGTTCAGAACGTTCCCGTGTGCACCGCGTCAGGCGCGGCCGGATTCCGCTCCCTGTACTCCGACGGAGTCGGTGGATTGCTCGTGGCATGGACCGACACGCGCTCGGACTCTGCGGACATCTACGTGCAGCGGATGACCGCGGGCGGCACGCCAGCGTGGACAGTCAATGGCCTGCTCGTCAGCGGCGCACTCAGTGATCAGGATCAGGCCACCGTGACGACCGATGGTTCCGGCGGCGCGATCGTGGCGTGGCGCGACATGCGGGAAGGTCCGACCGGTGATCTATACGTGCAGCGCGTGAGTTCCGCCGGCACGCTTGCATGGGCCGCTGGCGGCGTGAAGGTGTGTGGTGCGGTCAACGAGCAGGCGAATCCCGTGCTGGTGCCCGATGGATTCGGCGGAGCCGTGGTCATCTGGGAGGACTACCGCTCAGGTGTTGCCATCTACGCGCAGCGCGTTCGCTTTGATGGCCAACCCATGTGGGCGGCAGACGGCGTGCGCCTCTCGACCAATCCCTCACCGCAATTCGAACCCGTCGCGTGCAGCGATGGGACCGGCGGCGCGCTCGTCGTATGGGAGCAGCAGTCCGCGGGCGCCTACGATGTCGCCGCGCAGTGGGTGGATATCGCGGGGTTGCGGCGCTGGGGGGCGACGGGCGTGGTGGTGTGCGGCGCCACGAACGATCAGGTCAACGCGCAGCTCGCCCCGGATGGGATCGGCGGCGCAGTGGTCGCGTGGGAGGACTACCGCGCCGGCGAAGCGGACATCTACGCACAGCGCCTCAGCACGTTCGGCGTGCCCCTGTTCGCGGCGAACGGCACGCCCGTCTGCACGGTGGCTGGAGATCAGCACTGGCCACAGCTCGCCCCCGATGCCGGCAACGGCGCGATCATCACGTGGCAGGACGAGCGCATGGGGGAGGCGGATATCTACGCGCAGCGCTGGAGTGGCGCGAATGGCGCTCGGCTGTGGCCGGTGTCGGGAGTGAGCCTGTGCGGTTCGGCTGGCGCGCAACAGTTCCCCACGCTCACGCGTGATGGCCAGGGTGGCGCGATCGTGGTGTGGGAGGACATGCGCAACGGTTCGAGTGACATCTTCGCCCAGCGGATCGACGAGGCCGGCGTGCGTCGCTGGGTGAACAACGGGCTGCCCGTCTCGAGCGCGGTGGGCAGCCAGTATCAGCCCGTCGTGGCGCCCGATGAGGATTCCGTCGCGGTACTCGTCTGGGTCGATCAGCGAACCGGTGGCAATGACCTGTATGCGCAGCGCGTGCCGTTCGTGGTCACGTTGGACGCGCCGAGCCCGAGCGAGCCACACGTTGCGCTGTCCGCTTCGCCGGATCCGGCCCGCCAACGCAGCGAGCTGGCGTTCGATGTTCCGCGAGCGGGCCGAGTCGCATTGGTGTTGCACGATGCGGCCGGGCGACGGGTGCGCACATTGATCGATGGCATCGTCGTGGCTGGACGGCAGCGCGTGGTGTGGGATGGTCACGACGATCAGGGCGCTGCGCTTGAGGCAGGAGTCTATTTCGCGCGCGTCACGCTCGATGGAAGAGGTCTCGCGGTGCGCTCTATCCGTTTGGTGCGTTGACGGCGTTCGCGCCGACCGAGCGTGCGTGCGCCACAAGCGCGAGCACATCGGCCACCTGACGGTAGCCATTCTCCAACAGGAAATTGTTGTAGCGCGCGTACGCCTTGGCGCCAAGGATGAAGAAGTCGGGCTCGGGGTTTCGCAGTTGGTCCACGCCGAATGCGGGCAGCGTCGTGCAATCGACATTCGGGCCGCCCGCGCCGAGCAGTGCCGCCGACAGGTTCATCGGCCCACGCGAGCCGTAGCACTCGTGAATCTGCAGCTCGCGGTAAATCGAGTTATCTGGACCGAAACCGCAGTTGATCAACACCTGATCGACTTCCTCGAGTCGCGTCTGATCGCCATCGACCAGTGAGACACGGTAGCGGTGTGTGGCGGAGTTGAACTCGATTCCCTCGACTTCAACACCACCCACCCAACTCACATTGGGGTCGCCGCCCGTGGCAAGGCGCTTCGCCTCGGCATTCAGCGCTGCGCGGCTTGGCAATGCATCCCCAGCGATCTCGCCAGCAAAGGTCGGCTCGCGCCGTCGCATGGCCCACAACACGGTGGTGCCGACCTCTTCTGCTGCAAGCTGGGCCAGTTCGAGCACGCTCGTCACTGCTGAAGCGCCGCCGCCCACGACCAGCGTGCGCTTGCTCGCGTAACGCTCGCGGCGTAGCCCACGCACATCGTCGAGGTGGTAGCTCATCTGCGGCGCCAGATACAGCTCGCCGCGGGCGGGGATGCCGCCCGATCCCGCCCAGTTCGGCGAGCCGTACACACCGCTCGCATCGATCACGGCGTATGTGTGCAGATAGTTCTCGCGTCCGCCAAGGTCGCGCACCAGCAGGCGGAACGGATGCTCGCGCCGGGCGGGGTCGCCGACCAGGTCGCCCTTGAGCGCACCCCGGCGGGAGATATGCACCACCTGCGCATGCTCGTGCACTCGTTCCTTCAGTTCGGGGCAGCGCGCGAGCGGGATCAGGTACTGCTGCACCAGCTCCGCGCCGGTCGGGTAGGCGTCCAGATCAGGCTGCGTCCAGCCGTGTTTCTGAAGCAATCGCACCGACGCGGGTCCCAGATTCATGCGCCACGGCGTGAACATCCGCACGTGCCCCCACGCACTCGCGTGCTCGCCGACTTCGCCGCGCTCGAACAGATGCACGTCGAGCCCGAGCTCCAGTGCCAGCGCGGCG
>Ga0163144_10007934_pt1 | contig 23104 bp, 16 predicted proteins | sample OliLak19BULKMAT1_FD_123175 | JGI IMG/M metagenome (GOLD analysis project Ga0163144, IMG submission 123175) | Freshwater microbial mat bacterial communities from Lake Vanda, McMurdo Dry Valleys, Antarctica - Oligotrophic Lake LV.19.BULKMAT1 | ecosystem: Environmental > Aquatic > Freshwater >...
CCGCGCGATACATATAATGGGGGCATGGCATCGTTGGTCGCCATTCAAGGCACTACTCCAAAAATCGATCCTTCGCTGCTGAGCGAAAAGCAGGAGAGATTGATTTCTTTGCTGCGAGACATGAAGCGGGTGCTGGTGGCCTATTCGGGCGGCACGGACTCGGCTTACCTGGCGTGGGCCGCCAAGTTCGCGATTGGAGACAGTGCGATCGCGATTACGGCCGATTCACCCTCCATCCCTGAGTCGCACAAACGCGACGCGATTGAATTCGCGCTAAACCATGGCATCCGCCATGAAATGATCCCGACCAACGAGTTCGACAACCCGGAATATGTCGCCAATAACCCTGATCGCTGCTTCCACTGCAAAGATGAGTTGTTCCGGGTGATGGATCAGATCGCCACCAATCGAAACTTTGAGCACATTGTCTACGGTGTAAATACCGATGATCTGGGAGATTACCGGCCAGGCCAGAACGCAGCTAAGATCTATCACGTGAAGTCTCCGCTCGTCGATGCAGGGCTTTCTAAGGCGGAAATCAGACAGCTTTCGCTCCAGGCGAACCTCGAAACCTGGGATCGGCCTGCTGCTGCGTGCCTATCCTCACGTATACCGTATGGTACTAAGGTAACTCCGGAGCGCATCCGGGTGGTCGAAATAGGCGAAGAAGCAGTGAAAGCGCTGGGCTTTAAGCAGTTCAGAGTGCGGTTTCACGACAAATTAGTCAGAATCGAGATCGCTCCAGAAGAGCTGGAAATGGCGCTAAATCTAAGGTGTGCTCAGGCCTTGACTGAAATCTTCAAAGCCCTTGGTTTTCATTATGTTACGTTGGATCTGGAAGGCTACCGGCAGGGCTCTTTGAATGCCGGTTTGCCAAATCAGGCTCAGGTATTCTTAGAATCCAACTAGGGTATTCTGCTAATTGGTCCAGAACCGAAGTAACGTTACTCTCATCCATGTAGTGCTACTGCACTGCGAAATTGGAGAGGAGATTAACAATATGAACAAGCTCAAGAATCTGGTGTGGAACCTCCGCATCATCAAGGACACCAAAGGTCAGGACCTGATCGAATACGCGTTGATGGCGGGTTTCGTCGCCGTCGCAGCCGGTGCGATCATGCCGAACGTCGCCAGCAGCATCAGCGTGATTTTCAGCAAGGTTGCGGGCACCCTGTCGCTCGCCGCCGAAGCCGGTTCCTAGTTTTTTAACAAGATTTACAACCTCGAAAGGGCTCCTGCTTCGGCATGAGCCTTTTCTTTTTGCCCCACCCGCCATTCGTACCCCTCACCCTTGCCCGCCTTGTACTAGCAGATTCACTACCTAAAAACATAGTTTGTACTATGGACTGCCTCCTCGCTGGACGGTTACGCTTACAGCCAGAATCGTTCTATTCTATGAACCATGTACTTGGAAAGTTCCAATCCGCCCAGTTTGTACAATTTAGCTACTTGCAGGTGCTCGACCTGTTGAGTACGCTCGCTTTCCTGTTGCATGGGGTAGGCGAAGCGAATCCAATTGTTCGCTTTTCAATGAGTCTTGCGCCGAACCCGATCGGTGGTTTGGTGTTTGTAAAACTATTTGCTGTTGCACTGGCTTTTTACTGTGCAAATACCCATAGAGAGAAGATTCTTTCGAGAGTGAATCTCTTTTATGCAGGCTTGATCACCTGGAACTTGATCTGCCTGGTGTTGGCCAACTAGTATTTGCGGAGTACAGCCAGCACTCGACCCTGCACACGGACGATGTTCTGTGGAACGCGAATTGGTTCCATGGAAGCATTGGCCGGCTGAAGGCGGATCATTTCTCCCGGTTCGCGATATAGCCGCTTGAGGGTCGTTTCCATTCCATCGACAAGCGCAACTACAATCTCCCCATCCCGCACGGAATGGGCTTTCTCTACCAGCACGAAGTCGCCGCTGCAGATATGGTCTTCGATCATGGAATCCCCACGCACCTGTAAGGCGAACGTGCTTTCGTCTCCCATGAAGTCTTTGAATGCCAGCGTTTCCTGATGTGCGACGCTTTCTACCGGTGTGCCCGCAGCAATGCGGCCTAGCAGCGGCACTTCGAGATCTCTCGCAGCAGGCGCGCCAGAGTAGCTGCGACGCTCTTCCAGATACTTGGGTGAAATCTCGAGAGACCGGCTTTGGTTGAAGCCACGCTTCAGATAACCTTTGGTCTCGAGCGAGTGTATGTGCTTGTGAACCGTGGCCAGCGAAGTCAGATCCATCCCAGAGGCAATCTCTTCGTAACTCGGCGAGTAGCCTTGCTTCTCAATGAAGGTCGCCAGGAAATCCAATAGGTCCTTTTGACGCCGGGTAAGTGCCATAAGGCCAGTCTAGGCGAAGAAAGAACGAATTTCAAGCGAAATGTTCGCTTTTAGTTCGCCGCTGCTGAAGCCATTGCAATGAAATTGGCCTTTGCTTCGTTATTGCCTGAGCCGCCTTGCACCATGAAGACGCCAACGATTTTCTTCGCTGGGTCGATCCATCCGTGTGTTCCGAACGCGCCGCCATGGCCGAAGGTTCCAATCGACCAAAGCATGGCAGCCGCGGCAGGGTCTTTGGCCACCTCCCAGGTTAATCCAAAGGCAGTGCCGGCATTGTGGCCCGCTTTCAAGTCGCCAGTTTGCACCATGGTCATGGCCTCGACACTTGGTTTCGATAGGTAGCGCTTGCCGTTCCAACTGCCCCCGGCCAGCATCATCTGGTAGAACTTCGATAGATCCTCTGCGGTCGAATAGAGGCCGAATTCGGGCGCCGGATAGATTGATCCGGCGCGAAGGTCGCGCGAGTCCCCACCCAGAGTCGTGTGCGGGCAAGGCAGGAGCTTGCCTTCCTTCGAGCAATAGTTCACAACGATGCGATCCTTCTTGTCAGCGGGCACGAAGTAGAAAGTATCTTTCATCCCGAGCGGCTGCAAGATGCGTTTGGCAATAAAGTCCTCATACTTCATCCCGCTAGTGACTTCAATCAGCCGACCGAGCGTTGCAATCCCCAAGTTGGAGTACACCCATTTCGTACCCGGATCCTGCAGCAGCGGCACTGTGGCATACAGCTTCACCGCATCCTCGAGGCTCACTTTCATCGAGTAATACCATTCGATATTTTCACCGGGCGGATTGGAGGCCATGCCCGACGTATGGCTCATCACCTGGCGGATCAGCACATTCGGTTTGTCCTTGAACTCGGGAAGATACTTCGCCACCGGATCGTGAAGATTCAGCTTGCCATCTTCGACCATCATCATGATTCCGACGCCGGTGAAAGGCTTGGTCATCGACATGATCTGAAAGATCGAATCCTTGCGCATCGGCTTCTTGTTCTCGATGTCGGCCCAGCCAGTGGTGGCGACGTGGACGGTTTGACCCTTTTCAATCAGCATGGTCACCGTGCCGCTAATCGCGCCCCGATCGACATGCGCCTGCATGCGCGGCTGAATCCGGGCAAGTACATAAGGATCGGCCGCCTGCAATGCGACTACAAGAAAAAGTGTTTTTAACATTTGCTCACCTTCAGAGAAGCACTCATCATATCTTGGAAGTGTCCCCATGACTCGTCGTAACACCCTCCTCACGCTTGCCGCGTCGCAGGCTTTCGCCCAATCCAGCAGCGCTCCAGACCCATTAGAGAGCGCCCTCAAACACAACGCCGATGGCGTCAAGCATCTGCTCGCCAATCAGGTAACGGATCCGAACAGCCGCTGGTACGGCATGCTGATCAATGGCTTCGGCATCCCCGTGCCAGCCACAATGGCCGGCATGTTCGATACTTACAGCGCTGCGTTGATGCATCCGAAATCGAAGTATTACCGCAACGCGGAAATCTTCGCGCGCCTCAAGATGACTGCGTCGCAGTTGATGAAGAACCTGAGCCCCGCAGGCTTTTACTCAAACCTCGACACGAACTTCAACTCTCCACCGGATACCGCTTTTGGCGTGCGCGCCGCCGCTCAAGGCTTGCTGATCGCCAAACGAACGAATAGCCGCGAAATCTTCGAAGTGATGCAGCCATTCCTGAAGACAGCAGCCGATGGGTTGGCCGTCGGGGGCATTCACACGCCCAATCACCGCTGGGTCCTGTGCGCAGCTCTCGCGCAGGTGAACGAGATCCTGCCCAACCCTGCATATTCGAAACGCATCGACCAATGGCTGGCCGAAGGGATCGATATCGATTCCGATGGGCAGTTCACCGAGCGCTCCGTCGGCAGCTACAATTCGATCATTGACAGCGCACTGATCGCGATTGCGGAAAAACATAACCGGCCTGAATTGTTTGACGATGTGCGGGCCAACCTGAATTCCCTGCTCTACCTGATCAACCCCAATGGCGAAGTGGTCACGGACTTTTCGCGTAGGCAGGATCAGTTCACTATCGCTACTCCGGTCAACTATTACTTCTCGCTACACTACATGGCGCTCAAGGACAAGAACCGCGCCTGGGGCAATCTTGCGGCCCAGTATCGTTCGGCTGCGATGGGGCTCTCCACGGCAATGCTTTACCCTGATTTCCTGAAGCCGATTGAGACCGGCCCAACCCCGAACGACTACCGCAAGGACTTTGCACACAACAAAGTGACGCGCATCCGGCGAGGAAGCCACGCCGCGACGGTTTTCTACAACGGCTCGAACCGGGTGATGAGCATCAACAAGGGTGAGGCGGTGATTACCACCATACGTTTCATTAGCGCCTTCTTTGGGAAGGGTCAGTTCAGAAGCGAGGAGTTCAAGTTCGAGGGGGGCAAGATCCATATGAGCCAAAAACTCGAAGCGCCTTACTATCAGCCCTTCACTCCGACAAAAAAGATAGACAGCGAGATGTGGGACTCAACCCAGAAGTCGAGGCCTCGCACGGAAATCAGCCACTTCGAGCAGAGCGCAACGATTGAAGAAGCCTCAGGTGGATACGACTTGCGCATACGGACTTCAGGCACCGAGCTGGTTCCGGTCACGATTGAGATTGCCTTCCGGCCTGGCGGAACTCTCGAAGGCGTCAAGCCGATCCCGAATGCACCAGACTCATTCCTGATCGCCGGTAGCGAAGCGCGGTACAAATTCGGCAAGGACATCATCAAGGTAAGCCCTGGCAAGTCTGAACACCAATGGACACGCGAGATGAGATACATTGAGGCCAAGCTGCCAGGGCCCACGCTGTTTCTGACCGGCTTTGCGCCTTTCGACCACACCATTCAATTCCGTTTCGCCTGAGGCACGCATGATCCGACGCACCTTCCTATCTTTGTCAGTTGCAGCCGCCGCACAAACGCGCCGCCCGCCCCGCATCCTTTTGCGCAGCTCCTGGCAAAGCGTCAACATTGGCGATATCGGCCACACACCAGGCGCACTGAGCCTGTTGTACAAGTACATCCCCGATGCAGACATCACACTTTGGCCGGGCAAGCTGGGACATGGTTCTCGTGAGCTGCTGCTGAAGAGCTACCCCGGTCTGAAAATTGTCGAGGGGACTGTGACGGCAGAAGGACAGCCGAACAATCCGGCGCTGGCGCAAGTGTGGAAAGAGACCGATCTTTACCTCAGCGGCTCCGGCTCCGGATTCCCGGCGAGCAACCACGCGCTCGCCTTCCAGAAAGCAACCGGCAAGCCACTGGGCGTCTTCGGCGTCAGCAGCGACCCCATTTCGGGTATCGGCGAAAATCGTGACGCGGAAGGAGGCACGTTGAAAAGCCTTCGAGAGCGTTCGCTGCGGCTTCCTCCCACACATCTGTCAGCAGATCTACGCTACGTGATCGACCGCTCAGCCTTCTTCTTCTGCCGCGACACGATCACTCGCGACTACCTCAAGGCCCAGGGCGTCAAGACTCCGATTCTTGAGTTCGGCCCGGACGCTCAACTTGGCATGCACCTTCGCGATGACGCCACCGGATACGCGTGGCTCAAGTCGAAAGGCCTCGAAGACAACAAGTTCATCTGCGTCATTCCCCGCCTTCGCTACACGCCTTATTACAAGGTGAACAACGTTCCGCGCGTCCCCACGGACGACATCCGCGATGCCATCAACAACCGTACCGTCGAGCAAGACCACGCCAAGTTGCGCGAGATGATGATCTCCTACATCAAGGCCACCGGTAACAAGGTGATGGTGTGCGCCGAGATGACCTACCAGGTGGAGTTGGGTAAGGAGGTTCTTCTCGATGCGCTACCAAATGAATTCAAGAAGAATGTCGTTTGGCGTGACACTTATTGGTTGCCAGACGAAGCTGCCTCCATCTACTCGAAGGCCCAGGCGGTGATCAGCGTCGAGTGCCACTCCCCGCTGATCGCGTTGAAAGCCGGTACCCCTACGTTTTATGTCCGTCAACCCAGCGACACGTGCAAAGGCCAGATGTATCGCGACTTTGGGGCGGACGATTGGTTCTTCGAGGTCGATGAAACTTCAGGCGCGCAACTGTGGTCGCGATTGCAGTCGATCGTCAATGACCCGCGTCAGGCCCGGGCAAAGGTAGCCAGGATTATGGCCACAGTCGAGGCCCGCCAGAAGCGAATGGTCGAGGTCGTGCGCGCCGCCTATACTTGAAAAATGCTTTTGCGACTAGGTTTGGCGTTTTTCTCAATCTTGATTTCGATTGCGGCGCAGACTGCCCCCGCACCGCCACCCACGCCGCCTCCCACACCGCTTCCCGTAGCCCCACTCCCGCGCGACCACAACGCCGACATCCTGATCAAGGCGCTCACGATCCAGAAGGCCTACGCGCAACTTGGCGACATCGCTGAAGTAAGCGAGATCCGCTACACGAGCGCGCCGCCGCATAAGCCGCAAAACCCCACCGCGCCCGGCGCAAAGAATCCGCTGATCATCCGCGCACTCACCTTCATCCCCAAGTCCCTCGACCGCACAAAGAAACACCCCTTCATCGTCTTCGCCCACCAGGGCATCCATAGCGACTTTGGCCGCGATTATGAGTATTCGGCGGTACGCGATCTCGTGCAACAAGGCTACGCGGTAATCGGCCCCGACTATCGCGGCAGCACTGGATACGGAGCCGCCCTCTACAACGAGATCGACTACGGCGGCCTTGAAGTTGAAGATGTATTCCAGGCCCGCCAATGGATGCTCGAAAATTACGACTTCCTCGACCCCAAGCGAGCCGGCATCATCGGCTGGAGCCACGGGGGCATGATCACGCTGATGAACATCCTTCAGCACCCTGATGCTTTCGCCGCTGCATATGCCGGCGTACCCGTGACTGATTTGGTACTGCGCCTCGGCTACCACGGCCCGAGTTATTTGGCGATTTTCTCTGACCCACGACATATTGGCAAGACAGTTCAAGCCGACACCCAGGAATACCTCAAGCGCTCCCCCATCACCTATGTCGACAAGCTGCAAACGCCGCTGCTGATCCACGGCAATACCAATGATGAAGACGTGCACATCATGGAAGTGCAGCGCTTTATCGATGCCCTCAAAGCTGCGGGCAAGAAGTTTGAATACAAGATCTACGAGAACGCGCCTGGCGGTCACGAGTTTGGCCGCATCGATACAAAACTCGCTCGCGATTCACGCCGGGAAATCTACCGCTTTCTGGGCGAGCACCTCAAGCCGGTCCGACCGGTTAAGTAGAAACCGTCTCGGGTTGGGGCTCAACGACCTCTTGCGCATTGCCAGTGCGGTGCCGCCAAAGATTGAAACGCCTCCATGCCAGCGCGAGTCCGGTCCAAACCAGCACCACTCCACCCGCTGAGGCAATCCCTGCGACCGTCTGGCCCGGCAGCCCCAGCACCTCGCCGGTATGTAAAAACCGAGAATACATACGAACTTGCCTACCCGTGTTGAAGTCTTCAAAACTCTCGCGCTTGACGACAACGCCGGTGGCGCGATCAAGGCTAAGCGTCACCCGCTGCACCGGAACTCCGATGCCGCGATCGACATTGAATACCACTGGCCCATCGCCGGCGCCGTAGCGAAACGAGATCGTCTGCCAGTCCGGCTGGCGCATAGCCTCAGCCATCATGCGATTCAGCCCCGACGGGTTCGGATCGCCCTTCATCGGCGGCGCATTCTCCACCTTCGGGATCGTGGTTCCCGTGACGGTATAAATCAACTGGTTCGCCCATTGGTAAGAAATCGGCAACGCTGTGACAATCACAAAGAACAATGGAGCGGCCGACCAGATGCCGATCGCGTTGTGCCAGTTGAAGTCGCGCGCCTTTCCGCTCAACCCTCCCCTGAACCACGATATCGGCCGCACATGCCTCCAACTCCAAACCTGGGGAACCCACAAGTAGAGCCCAGACAACACCAATCCCAAAAAAGCGAGCGTACATGCCCCAGTAATCGCCTTGCCCCAGGCACGCCATTCTCCCTCGAATGAAATCCACCGATGCCAGGCCCTGACCTTCTGGAAAAACTCCCGGCTACCCTTGCCGGGACTCCCCAGGATGCGTCCCGTGTAGGGGTTTAGATATTGGATTCCTTTGGGTCCAAAGTTCAGTTCGACAGGCTCTGAAACGTCTGATCGAACGCTCACAGTAGCCGCCTGCTTCACTTCGGCCTTCGCAAGCAGATCTTCAATCGGCAACGCATTGACGCCGCGATTTGCGCTCTCAATTGCAAATGGCCCTCGTTCAGCCGAAGCAATCATCTGTCGTTCGTAAGTCAGCAACACGCCAGTCACCGACATAAGCAAAATGACGACACCGCCAGCACAACCGCCTATCAAATGTAGCCAAAAAAGGCATTTCCGGAATGATTTCAACATACGCTTTCGCAAATGACTTGCAGAATACTGTCAGCGTAGCAATCCCGGACTAAACTTGTCCACAATCAAATCCAAAAAAATCCGATGCAAGGCGGACTTGCACCGGATCTTGCTCAAGCGACTTAGAAGTTGAGCTTAAGCGCCAACTGAAGCACTCGCCAACTCTCGCCATTTTGATTGGTGGTTGAAGAGCTTGCCGTCGATAGCGTTACGCAGCAAGTCTGTCCAAACACATTGCTGTTCACTGCCGGGCTCCCGACGCTGGCATCGCGGGGATTGCGGAAGTTCGGGTGGTTCAGCGCGTTGAACGCCTCCACCCGGAACGTCAACTTGAAGCGTTCGTTGATCTGAAATGCCTTCGACGCGCTCATGTCGAGATTCCAGAAGATCGGTCCCTGGAAGACATTGCGGCCAATGCCAAGTTGTCCGGGCGCTGGCACCGCAAACTGTGAGTTATCAAGGAAGAGAACCGGCCCAAGTGTGCCAGGCTTATTCTGCAACTTCGCCTTCGGATAAGAAGTCACCCCAGGCGCCAGCGCAGCGCGACTTTGCGCGGTGTTATTGGCGGTAAGAAAACCCGAGCGCACAGTAAACGGTTCACCCGACTGGTAGGTGAAAATGCCATTCAGACTCCAGTTGCCAATGATCATGTTCAGCGGGCCCCTGGCATTCCCGAACAACGACTTGCCTTTGCCGAAGGGCAGCTCATAGATACCGCTCATGTTGAAAACGTGGCGCTGGTCAAAATCAGACCGCGCACGCTCGTTGTCATAGTTGCGGCCATCGACGGGCGTACGCGCACTGGTGGTGGTCAGGCCACCGCCGGCACTAGCCGCCACCGGATCGGTCGAAAGGTTGTCGATCGACTTGGCGAGCGTATAGGAAGCCGAAAGCAAGACGCCCGCATTGTCAAACCTCTTGCGGAACGTAGTCTGCAAGCCGTGATAGATCGAATCAGCGCCGTTATCCAAATAGAGAATCTGGCGGAACTGCTGGTTCGGGCGAAGCCGGGCGGCCGTCGTGGTCTGTTCCAACCGCAGCCCCAGATTGCCCAGCGCGTTCTGCGTCGGCGACAAATCCGTGATCGAGGCGGCGCCATTGGCGAATGCGCTCGTCATGATGCCTTGTTGAATGAAGGGCACGGCACTTGCGCCAACGCACGGCGAGCCATTGGCAAGCGTGCCATCCGGGCGGCAGCCGGAAATCTGCGTGTTGCGCTGCATGGCGAGAAAGCTCGGCAGCAGTGACTCGGTGTTGAGTTGGTTCATGTCCCACGACCGATAAAGCCGTGTGCCGCGGCGGCCCACATAACCAACGCTCGCCACATACCCGCGGGCAATCTCGCGCTGGATCGTGAAATTCCACATATGCACGTAGGGCAGCTTCATGTTCTGGTCGAACACACGCGCAGCCGGTGAAGTGTTGTAGGTGCTGATGCTGGGAGTCAACTGCGAAGAGGGCTTCGCAGTGGGCGGAGTGAGCTGACTCGGGAACTCTGCCACCTTAACATTCGGAACGCTGGCGCAACCCGGCGTGGTTGCCCCGCCAACCGTGGCCACACATGAGAAAACCTGTCCCGGTACCGCCGTCGCAATTGAGGTGACCTGAAAAGTGCTGATCGGGTCAAAGGCCGAACTATATCCGGCGCGGATCACCGTCTTCGTGTTGCCGCCTGGTGACCATGCGAAGCCAAGCCGGGGGGCCAAAGCTCCGTAGTTGAAGTTTTGGTACCAGCGGCCGGCGGGAACAAAAGTAACTGTCCCTTGGCTGCCGTCGATGATCTTGTTGGGTACATAAACACGGTCGCCAGCCTCTGTCGGCGGCGCATTGATTTCCCATCGCACGCCATAGCTGATGCTGAGATTGCGCTTCAGGCGAAACTCATCCTGCGCAAAGAAGTTGTACTGCTTGGTGCGCTGTCCCTGAGCCCACAGAGTGACCGACTTCTCGCCGGTCTGGAATGGCAGAAACGTGTCATTGCGCAGATCGCCCAAGAAACTGTGGGAGAGCTGAGCGGGAAGGCCCACCAGATCATTGATCGTCCCTTGCAGGCGATTCAAATCGTTGGAGGCGATACCGGCAGCAGCCGTCCCGGTCAAGCCCGGGAAAGTATACCCTGTCGGCGGACGGATCGTGCGCGACAACGAAATAGCGGGCACCAGCGAAGTTCCGCCGACGTCGCCACGCTGATCGTTGTGCTGATAGAAGCGGATGTTGCCTCCGAACTTCAGCACATGCGCGCCGGTAATAAACGTCAGGTTATTGATGTACTGAATCGTGTTGACCGCACGGAAGGTGCGCGGGTTAGCCGTATAGTCCACCGAAGAGTTGTTGAATGTGAAACGCGGCACATTCGGAAAGGCCGGGTTCGCCTCACCCTGGGTGAACAGGAACTGGAAGCGCGAGTAGCCCATAGTGAAATCATTGACAAGCCTCGGACTCAACACGCTGCGGACGCCGATGGCAGTATTGTGAGCCGGCCGGAACACTTCGCCTCGTGGCGGGAACCCGGGGATCACAACCGGGCGGCCATTCAGCGGGTCGCCGTTCAGCGTATTCTGTTCCGCGCCAAGATAACGGCCCCAGATGTTGTGCTTGTCGGAAAGCGTATGGTCGATTCGAGCCAGATACTGCGGGCCACGGATCTGGAAAGGAGAATTCCAGAAGTAGTTTCCCGTATTCAGGCCATCTCCTGCCGCGTAAAGGTTCGGCGCTGGATAACCACCCAGTACTTGTTTTACAGCCGGGTCGATGCCGCCATTGGCGAACACATTGAAACTTGCAATGCAATTGATGTCTGTGCTGGCAGCGCAGTTGCGAACGCCAGGCGCCAGCGCACCCGTGCGCTGGTCCACCAACAAGGGAGAATTTTGTGTAATGCGCTGCCCATTCAACGTAAACGGCACACGCCCATCGAGCGCCACGTAGCGATAATTCCCAGCCAGCGCGGCGGGCGTGTACAAAGTAACCGTGCCAAAACTCTTGTCAATCGGATCCGCGAAATTCACCTTCTGACCCTGCCAGGAAGCGAAGAAAAATGTCTTGTTCTTACGGATCGGACCGCCCAACTCGAGGCCGTACTGATTCAACTTGATTTCCGGCTTTGGTTTTCCTTGCGCACTCGCGAAGAATTCATTCGCATTCAGCGCCGTGTTTCGGAAGAACTCAAACGCAGTGCCGTGAAACTGATTGGTGCCGCTGCGGGTGGCGACCGAGACGTTCGCGCCCGAGTTGCGCCCTTCTTCCGCCGAAGGGTTCGATGTCGTCACCTTGAACTCCTGCACGTTGTCAGGATTCAGGCGGAAGATGTTGTTCACAGGGTTTGGATTGGTCGACTCGTTCGCTTCGATGCCGTCGATCGTCACGTTTACGGCACCAGTGCGGGAGCCGTTGACGCTGATCGTCCCACCGGAGCGCTGCACCACGCCAGGTTCGTAGATCAACAGATTCAGCGGATTGCGCCCGTTCAGTGGCAGCGACTCGATCGCTTTGCGCTCCACCACATTGCCAATCGTCGCGTTGTTGGTCTGGATCGTTTCGCTGTTGGCCTCAACTGAAATCGTCTCGCTCGCCGCGCCGACTTCGAGAGTCGCGTTCACCGAAGCAGGCGTATTGATCTGAAGCACGATCTTCGAAATACTGAACTTCTTGAAGCCCGCGCCTTCTACATTCAGCGTGTAGCTGCCCGCCGGAATCGACGGAAAGGCATAGACGCCAGCCGAGGTAGTTGTCTGTGTATAGCGCAAGCCGGTGGCTTCGTTTATCGCCACCACGGTTGCGTTCGGCACGGTTGCCCCTGAAGAATCCATGACAGTCCCGCCAAGTTGCGTGGTCGATGTCTGGCCAAAGAGAGAAACGCCCAAAGCCAGCGTTAAAAGCAGTCTCATGATCATTGTTATACCCTCCCCTGTGAGTCTCGGATTTGTAATATGATAACCTTCTCGAGGTCTACAATGAAAGCTATGAATGCTGATACGGCAAAAGTAGCTCTTGTAACGGGTGCCAGCAAGGGGATCGGCAAATGCATTGCCATTGAGCTTGGCAGAGCCGGCTTTGATGTCACTGTGAATTACAACAGCGACCTCCCCGGAGCCCAGGACACTGTCGCGCAGATCGAGGCCTTTGGCCGCAAAGCAGTCGCGATTCAAGGCAACGTGGGCAGCATCGAAAGCGCGCGCAATCTCTTCGCTCAGCATGACCAGCACTTCTCAGACCTGCAAGTGATGGTGGCCAATGCTGCTGTACAGACCTGGAAACCGCTGCTGGAACTCACGGTCGAAGAGTGGGACAACGTGCTCAATACCAACCTCCGCGGCACATTCATTTGCACGCAGGAAGCGGCCAAACGCATGGTTGACAAGAATCACGGTGGCAGCATCATCACGCTCGGTTCAGGCTGCAACAAGCTCGCCTTCCCTCGGCTTGTCGATTACACCGCATCCAAAGGCGGCATCGAGATGTTCACCAAGGTAGCCGCTGTCGAGCTCGGTAAGTATCAGATCCGCGTCAACTGCGTCGCCCCTGGGGCCACTGAAGTTGAGCGCACCAAAGCGGAAACCGGTGACTATGCCGGCACCTGGGCCCCAGTCACACCTCTCCGGCGCATCGGTGTGCCGCTCGACATCGCCAAAGCGGTTCTCTTCTTCGCGGGTGATCAAAGCGAATTCGTAACCGGTCAAACGCTCTTCGTCGATGGTGGCGTTGGCGCCAAGCCACAATGGCCCTATGAATTTTGACGGTGAGCCGCAGCGCCTCGATATCTATCTACAAACGCTCTACCCTAAGTACAGTCGCAGCCGCCTGCAGGAATGGATCAAGAAGGGCAGCGTGCTCGTCGACGGCAAGCCGAGCAAGGCCTCGCACACTCTCAAGGGTGGCGAAGAGATCGAAGTCGAACCGCTGGAACTCAAGGCGCTTCACGCCAAGCCGGAAGACATTGCGCTCGAGATCCTATACGAGGACGACGACGTCGTTGCGATCAATAAACCCGCTGGTATGACAGTTCATGCCGGAGCTGGCACAACCGACGGCACCCTCGTCAACGCCCTGCTCTATCGCTTCGAGAAACTTTCACAACTCGGCGGCGACCTGCGCCCCGGCATTGTCCATCGACTCGACAAGTACACCAGCGGCGTCATTCTCGTAGCCAAGAACGACATTGCCCACCGCAAACTGCAAGATCAGTTCGCCGGCCGTACAGTTGAAAAGACCTATATCGCACTCGTCGAGAACGTCATTAGCCACGACTCGGGCACCGTCAACCGGCCCATTTCGCGCGACCCATGGAAACCCGTGCGCATGGCTGCCGTCAAAAAGGACGATCCCGAACTCGGTCGCGAAGCCATCACACACTGGAAAGTTCTCAAGCGCTACGAGAAGTACACGCTGGTGGAAGTCAAGATCGGGACGGGCCGCACGCACCAGATCCGCGTCCATCTCGGACACCTTGGACACAAGGTTGCCGGCGACACGCTCTATGGCGCACGGCCCCACGAGAGCCACCGTTTTTTTCTCCATGCCTGGCGCATCAAATTTGAGCAACCGACAACCGGAGAAGCCATCACTATCGAAGCCGAACTTGCCCCCGAACTCAAAGACTGGCTGCGAAGCCTACAATAGAGGTCAGTAATGTTCCGCCGTCAATTCCTCGCCACGCCGCTCGCCGCCCTTGCCCAGACCCCGGACCCCAACCGCATCATCCTCGATGTCTTCCGCGTCAACTTTCTTTATACGGTGTCTGATAAGAAAGGCCGCTTCGTCATCAACCTCAACAAGGATGACTTTGAAGTCTTCGAGGAAAAGAAGCCGCAGAACATTCTTGAGTTCATTGCCGAATCCAATTTGCCGCTCCGCCTCGGCATCCTCATTGATTCATCCAACTCGGTCCGCGACCGCTTCAAGTTCCAACAGGAAGCTGCCGTGGAATTCGTCAACTCGGTCATCCGTCCCAAGGAAGATCGCGCCATCGTCGTCTCGTTTGACAATCAGGTCGAACTCCGCGCAGACCTCACAGGCGACATCGACAAGCTTTCGAACACCATCCGTGATATGCGCGCCGGCGGCGGCACAGCATTGTTCGACGCCGTCTACTACGCCTGCAAAGACAAGCTGATGCAGGATCAGCCCCTGTTCAAATTCCGCCGCGCGATGGTCATCCTGAGCGACGGAGACGATACACAATCGGTCCGCACCCGCGAACAGGCGATTGAGATGGCCCTCAAAGCCGACGTTGTCATCTATACAATCTCGACCAACATCACCCGCATCGAGAGCGAGGGCGACAAGATCCTCAAGCACATGAGCGAACGCACGGGCGGCATGACCTTCTTCCCGTTCAAAGCCTCAGACCTCAGCCAGAGCTTCGAGAACATCGCCAACGAGCTGCGTAGTCAGTACAACATCCTGTACCGTCCGGACCCCATTAAGACCGACGGCCAATGGCACCCCGTGCAGATCCGCATCAAAGGCCGCAAGGACTTAATAGTACGCTCGCGGCCAGGCTACTACGCCCCGAAGACTTGATTCAACAGCCGCGCGAGTAAAACCAAACCACGCAAGCCGGTTCCCAGCCTCGAGCAATCACTTTTGTCTGGGGAATCTTGCAAGGGCTGGCGTCGAGCACTTCCAGGTTCACCCACAACTTCCCGTCCATCATCTGGCCCCTGCGACACCGCCAGCAGCCCTCGCCAACCGCCCATCCCATTCCTTGTTGAGATAGGTGAGCGTCTCGACGAACAGGTTGCTCAACTCAATAAACTTGCCCCCTGCCGGCACGCGCATCCACGCACTGCCTACTTTCAACTTGACGCGCAGCCACTCACCCTGCCGCTCGGTCACGACCAGCCCTTCCTCTTCGTAGCCGTACTCTGCCAGTGCGGCCTCGCTCTTCCACCGCAACATGCGCGTAGGCCCGTTTGGCGTGGAACCGACAGCTACCGAGACAGTCTTTTCCGGCACCGCAATCATCCCAATGCAATCATGCGCGGCAACTACTCCGCAACAAGCAACCAACATCGCAAATAGTTTCATCACACCTGTCATGCGGCAATTCCTCTTTCTTCCGATCATACGCAGCGACGATGGCTGATTCCAGACGTACTCCGAGATGCGAGCCGCGATACGATACATGTGGAGGTATCTGCTCCACATGTCCTCGCAGATCAACAGACGTTTCTTCTTTTATGGTCCGCTCCTCGCTGGCGCGGTCCCTGCCGCAGGCTTCGGCAGCGCTGCTTCTCTCAAGATGCTCGGCTACAAAAGCCCCAATGAAAAATTGAATGTAGCCGCCATCGGCTCCGGCGGCAAGGGCCATAGCGACATCCAGGGTTGCGCGACAGAAAATATTGTTGCCCTCTGCGACGTGGACGAAAAGCGCGCCGAACGCGCCTTCAAAATGTACGAGAAGGCCCCAAAGTACAAAGATTATCGCCGCATGCTCGACGAGCAGGAGAAGAATATCGACGCCGTAATCGTCGCCACTCCTGACCACATGCACGCCACCGCATCGATTGCGGCCATGGAACGCGGCAAGCACGTCTACTGTCAAAAACCCCTCACGCGTACCGTGTGGGAAGCCCGCCAGATGATGGAGGCAGCTAACAAGCACAAGGTCGCGACCCAGATGGGCAACCAGGGCTACTCGAACGAAGGCACCCGCCAGGTCGCTGAAATCGTATGGTCAGGCGAACTCGGCCAGGTTAAGGAAGTCCACGCCTGGACCGACCGTCCCTGGTGGCCTCAAGGCACCACCGAAATCCCCGCTCCTACCGATGTCCCCTCCACTCTCGAATGGGACCTCTGGCTCGGCGCTGCCGAAAAGCGTGCGTTCACGGACGGCGGCAAGGATTTCAAATCCCGCTACGGTGGTTTCTACCAACCCTTCAACTGGCGCGGCTTCTTCGACTTCGGCTGCGGCGCACTCGGCGACATGGCCTGCCATATCCTTGGCGCGCCGAACATGGCGCTCAAGCTCGGCTCTCCTACCAGCGTCGAATGCATCATGAAGGAAGGCGTCTCCAGCTTCCAATTCCCCAAGAAATCGATCACCAGGTTCAATTTCCCCGCCCGCGGCAACATGGGCCCCGTCTCCATCTTCTGGTATGACGGCATGAAGGAAAGCCCGAAGATCGAGGGAGTGCCGGCTGGCGAATGGCTCGGGGATCTCCCCGGACGGCCTCGGCCCCAAGGTCAAGGTCAGGGCCAAGGTCAGGCCGCTGCCCAGCAACCCATGCGCGCTCCGGTCTACAACGGCATGGTCGGTCGCGTCTTCAACTGGGAACAGTACAAGTCGCTCAAAGGGGCACAGGACGTCAGGCCCGCTTCCCCCAACGGGAGCCTGTTCATTGGAGACAAGGGCATGCTCACCACCGGCACTTATGGTGAAGGCACCCGCTTGATTCCAACCGAAAAGATGGCCGAATACCGCATGCCGGACCCGCTGCTCACCCGCTCCCCCGGTCACTACCGCGACTGGATCCGAGCTTGCAAAGGCGGCGATCCGAGCTGCTCTAACTTCAACGTCGCCTCGCCGTTCGTCGAATGGATGCTTCTCGGCGTCATCGCTCTGCGCGTCGAGGGCAAGCTCGAATGGGATGCCGCCAAAATGCGCTTCACAAACAACAATGAGGCCAACGCTTTCCTCAAGCCCAAACTTCGCAAGGGCTTCACGATCGCCTAGATCAGTTGTCAATGAGACAAAAAAGGGCGGTCCCGAGGGGCCGCTCTTTTGCATTCCCAACGATCAATTTGCCGTGAACGATACTGCTCCGCTGGTCGCCGTCGAGCCGCTCAGCGTCGCGGTGGCGGTCACTGAGTATGTGCCCTTCTGTTGCGCCTTATAACTCACGCTCGCTACACCAGAAGCATTCGCAACCGCATTCACGTTTGTGATAGCGCTGCCTCTCACGATTCTGAAAACGACACTCGCTCCAGCCCCGGCGCTACCGCCTGCCTTGAGGACCGTGGCAGTCAGTGTCACATTGCTTCGGGCAGCAACGGTCGCCGGTGTTGCGGTCATGCTCACCGAGATCGCTTCTACTACGGTAGCCGTCGCGCTGGCAGTGATCGTGTGCGATGCATCGCTCGCCGTGGCATTTACGGTGGTTGGCCCAAAGGCGGCACTCGCAGAAACCGTCTTCGTCAAAGTGGCTGTTCCCGTAGCGCCGGCCGCAACCGTCACGCTGGATACCGAGAGGCTGCTCTCCCACCCGGAAGGCAGCGAACTGATCAGGTTGAAAGTACGCGCCGCGCAAGCCGAGCCTTCGTTGTTGCGCACACTCACGTTAAATGCCTGCACAGCACCCCGAGCCAGCGACACGCTCGACGGAGTCATCGTTACTGTCGGTGCAACCGAAACGCAGGTGCTGGCAATCACCGTCACGTTATTCGTTGCCGTCACCGCATGCAGAGAATCGGTGACTGTCGCGTTGATTGGGTAGGTTGCCGGTGTCGTGCCCGCGGCGGCAGTCTTGGTCATGAATGCGGTTAGCGTCTGCCCTGGGTTGAGCGTCAATGTCCCCGAAGAAAAGGTTGTCACCCAGCCAGAAGGTAGGCTCGAAGTCATCGTAAACGTCCGCGATCCGCATCCCAAGGGATCACTATTCGTCACAGACAGAGTGAACGAATAATCTGAACCGGCCATCATCGTTGGGTTATTTGGCGTGATCGCTGCCGTCGGGGGCATCCTCGTACCGCACGTCGGTACGCCATAGCCGACATTCACACTCAATGCGGAGGCACTCGCCCCGGTCACGGCCAGACTGAGATTCGTATAGCTATCCGTCCACGCCCCTGTCAGCGCGGCATCGGTAAACTCCGGCGTGGCAGTCGTAAAGTCAACGAGGTTTGTCTTCGTTCCGGTCGTCGAATCCTCCATATGGACCAGCGCCCCTGCGTGCACGTGCGCGCCGAGCGTCGAGTCATAGAGCCCGATCGGCTGACGATATTCCAACCATAACCACGAAGTCCCGCCTGTTCCCCGTCTCACCTTCAGCGCCTGCACGCCGAGTGTGGGAGTTTCAAAGGGCAGGATTGAGAATGTTCCCGGGGTTTCAACAGTCGCAACGTTCCCTGAATTCAACCAGCCAATCCTCGCCTTGTGCGGTGCTGAGTAATGCCCAAAATTCCAAGTGCCCATCGTCGAGTAAGGGTCGCCGTATTCAACTAAAGTTCCTGCCGCCCCCAATGGTCCAACCGCCTCAGTCCCAAAGTCACGCGAAGCAGCATGGTGGAGCGAGAGATTGTGTCCACCTTCGTGCGTTGCCAACTTCACGCCGTTGTCCACACTGCTCATATAAGTTGCAAGCAGCCACGAACTCGATGCCTGAAAACTTCCATCGCCAGAACTGAGCGATCCACATCCCAAAGATCCCAATCCGGCCCAGGCGCATCCGCCAGGGCTGGCAAACACAATGAATACGCGGGTGAAATTGGTGAAGTTTACATCGGCATCAGCAGCAGCAATCGCCGCAGCGCGCATCTGCGTGTACTGATCGCATGAATAGACCTGGCTCAGTTGATAGGGTCCAAACACCTGCCCGGTTGCCGACGCCTGGCTGTAGGAAGCTTCTTTCCAGTACGTATTAACAGACTTGCCAGTGCTGGCGAAAAAGATATCGTTCACCGAACTGGCAGTGACGTTGCTTGGCAGCGGATAACCGGGAAATGAAATCAGAATGACAGCCGTGTTCTGCGGCCCAGTGGTCGAGCAAGTTGCGGCAGGAGGAAGACTTGATGAAGTCACTGTTGTATTGCCGGCGGCGACCACGTTTTCAACGCGGATCCCGGTCGATGAGAGCGTGTTACCCGACACGCATCCCGGCTCGCCCTTGGACGAATAGATCTCGAGAATTTCATTTTCTGACGTCACGCTCACTTGGTAGCGGCGCGTTTGACGTGCCGGATCATCGAAGATCAAGTGGTCCGACTTGCCCGCCCATGTGCCATGCTCTTCGAGTGAATTCGCTACGGCCGGAAACTTGGTAGCCAGATCCAGACGCAACTCCTTCGAGAATGCCAGCCCCAGCGCCGCACCCGGATCTTGTTTGATCAGCGCAACCATGGCTTTGGCCCGTTGGGAAATCAAAGGGTTCGCTTCCTGACGTATCGCCGCCGCCTGCGCCGCATTCGCGCTCCCAAGCGCGGCATGCAAGTTCAGGATTCGGTTGTTCAGATTCCGGACGTTGTCAGAATTCCCTTGGCCTTGGGCAAGAGTGGTGAAGCAAACAAGGCAGACGAGTTTCGGTAAATTTAGGCGCATTGGTGGAGAGTCACAACAACTATGAGTTGTTACGGCAATCCAAACAATAAGCCAAGAGCTTTAGTACTACCTAGGCTTCTGGCCATATGCGACAGCGTATGCGCCTGAATTAGCGCGCGGCTTAAAAGGCCAACTCCTTCTCGTCGGGAGAGTTGATTTTCACGACAACAATTGGCGGAATCTCTCCCACACCACCTGCTTGCAGACCATATATTCAACCCTTTCATCGACTTCCGCCACCGCGACCCTATATTCCAGCTAACCTCGACCATCAGCTAGTAAGCCAAAACTATGTCTCAATGCGCCCCGCTGCTAAACTGAATAGGAAAATTACAATATATGGTTGACGCCGTACTCGCAAAGATCTTCGGCACCAAGCATGAGCGCGAAGTTAAGCGCCTCAAGCCCAAGGTTGAAGCGATCAATAATCTCGAAGCTGCCATACGCCGGCTCTCCGACGCTGAACTGACAGCGAAAACAGCAGAATACAAGCAGCGCATCTCGAATGGCGAAACTGTCGACGATCTCCTCGTTGAGGCCTTTGCCGTCTGTCGCGAGGCCTCGCGCCGCGTGCTCAACATGCGCCACTTCGACGTCCAGTTGATCGGTGGATCTGTTCTGCACGAAGGGAAAATCGGCGAAATGCGCACCGGTGAAGGCAAGACCCTGGTCGCCACACTCCCTGCGTATTTGAATGCGCTCGAAGGCAAGGGCGTCCATGTCATTACCGTCAACGACTACCTCGCCAAGCGCGACTCCGAATGGATGGGCCGGCTTCATTCCTTCCTCGGACTCACTGTCGGCTGTATCGTTCACGATATCTCCGAGCAGGAACGCCGCGACGCCTATCAGGCTGACATCACCTACGGCACCAACAACGAATTTGGCTTCGATTACCTTCGCGACAACATGAAGTTCCGGCTTGAGTCGTGCGTCCAGCGCGCGCACCACTTCGCCATCATCGACGAAGTCGACTCTATCCTGATCGACGAAGCCCGCACCCCGCTCATCATTTCAGGCCCCAGCGAAGAATCGACCGACAAGTATTACCGCATCAACACGATCATTCCCAAGCTGGTGCGCGGCGAAGTCATTACCGGCAAGGAACAGGGCGAGAAGTTCTTCACGGGTGACTATACTGTTGACGAGAAACAGCGCAACGTTGCCCTCACCGAAGAAGGCGTGCACAAGGTCGAGCGCCTCCTGAATTGCGGCAACCTTTATGACATCGAAAACATGGAGCTGAACCACCATGTTCAACAGGGTCTCCGGGCACAAGTTCTCTATCAGCGCGACCGCGAATATGTCGTTCAGAACGGCGAAGTCGTCATCGTCGACGAGTTCACCGGTCGCCTGATGCCTGGCCGCCGCTGGTCAGATGGCCTGCACCAGGCCGTAGAAGCCAAGGAAGGCGTCAAGATCGAGCGCGAGAATCAAACCCTCGCCACAGTTACCTTCCAGAACTACTTCCGCATGTACAAGAAGCTGTCCGGCATGACAGGTACGGCGGACACCGAAGCTGCGGAATTTGCCAAGACCTACAAGCTCGACGTTGTTCAGGTTCCAACCAACCAGAACATGATCCGCAAGGATCTCAACGACATTGTTTACCGCACCGAAGAGGAAAAGTTCCGCAACGCCGCTAAAGAAATCAAGGAACTCCATGACAAGGGTCAGCCGGTCCTGGTGGGCACCATCTCGGTTGAAAAATCGGAACGCCTCTCCGGCGCACTTCGCCGCATCGGTGTCCGCCACGAAGTCCTGAACGCCAAAAACCACGAGCGTGAAGCATTCATCATCGCCCAGGCCGGCCGCAAAGCCGCTGTCACTGTTTCCACCAACATGGCAGGCCGCGGTACGGACATTCTGCTCGGCGGCAACGCCGAATTCCTCGCTAAAGATCAATTGCGCCGCGCTGGCAAGGACCCCGAGGGCGTCCACAAAGAAGAATACAAACAGCTATTCACCGAGATCAAGAAGCAAACCGATGCCGAGCACGACGAGGTGGCCTCGCTCGGCGGCCTCTTTGTTCTTGGCACGGAACGTCACGAATCCCGCCGCATCGACAACCAGTTGCGCGGCCGCGCCGGCCGCCAGGGCGACCCCGGCGGATCTCGCTTCTACCTCTCTCTTCAGGACGACTTACTGCGTATTTTTGGTGGCGACAAGATCCAGGGCCTGATGCTCCGCCTCGGCATGGAAGAGGACGTGCCGATCGAATCGAGCCTCATCACCCGCCGCATCGAAGCCGCCCAGAAGTCGGTCGAAGCGAATCACTTCTCTGCCCGTAAACACCTGCTGGAATATGACGACGTGATGAACAAGCAGCGCACTGCTGTTTACGAACTCCGTCGCGCCATGCTGGCTGGCACCAATCAGAAAGACCGCGTCCGCGAGATGATCACCTCAATCGTTGGCGCTTTCATCGATGCGCGCTTGCCTGAGAACGCCCGCGTCGACCAGTACGATTTCACTGGTCTCGACACCGATGTTCTCACTCAGTTCGGCCTCAAGATCAATTCCGAAGAGATGGAAGACGCCCGGCGCGAGGTGATCGAAGAAGAGATCATCGCGAAGCTCAATACCCGCTATGACGAGAAGGAAGCCGTCGTCGGCAGTGAGGTCATGCGCGAAACCGAACGCATGATCCTGCTCAATGTCATCGACAACCAGTGGAAAGACCACCTCCTGTCGATGGACCACCTCAAGGAGGGCATCTACCTCCGCGGCTACGGTCAAAAAGATCCTCTCATCGAATACAAGAAGGAAAGCTTCACGCTATTCCAGGACATGATGGCCCGCATCGAAGATGAAGCCATCCGCTACTTGTATTTCTTGCAGCCATACGATGAAAACGGGAACATTCTCGCTGTTCCGCCCATCCAATTCGAAGATGACGAGCAAGGCGATGAGGATAACGAGCGCACCCCAGTTGCAGCCCCCGCTGCGGCAGCTTCTCTTACCGACTTCACTCGCAACATCCAGCGCAAGAAAGAAAAGGAACTCGAAGCCCTCCAATACGTCGGCGGCGATTCCACCACTTCCAGCAAACCCCAACCCGTCGTCAAAGGCGCAAAGGTCGGCCGCAACGATCCATGCCCCTGCGGCAGCGGCAAAAAATACAAGAA
>Ga0163144_10007935_pt1 | contig 23103 bp, 14 predicted proteins | sample OliLak19BULKMAT1_FD_123175 | JGI IMG/M metagenome (GOLD analysis project Ga0163144, IMG submission 123175) | Freshwater microbial mat bacterial communities from Lake Vanda, McMurdo Dry Valleys, Antarctica - Oligotrophic Lake LV.19.BULKMAT1 | ecosystem: Environmental > Aquatic > Freshwater >...
CGAACTCGGCGTCGAGAATCCGACGCAGCGTCGCGATTGCCTTCGCGACATCCGCGAGCTCCTGCTCGTAGACGCGCGCGAGCCGCGACAGCAGATCGACCTGCCGCGGGACATCCAGATCAGATCGAACGCTCTCGGCTTGATACAGCGCAGCGAGCGCAGCGAACGAGCTCGTGATCTCCGCCAGCCGCTCGATGTGACCGAGCGTGAGCTGGTTGCCGGAGTCATCGCGCAGTGCACGGGCATAGGCGTCGAACGCCGCGGCCGCGTTGCCGATCATCTGCTCGTGATAGGTGGCGATCCGGTGCAACAACTCGACACGCGCGAGTGCATCATCATTGTGCGCGACCATCACTTCGAGGACATCGACGAGCTTGCCGTACTCGGCGGAGTGCTCGTAGATCGGCTCAAGGACGCGCGCCGCCATGACGGGCTCGACCTTGCCGTGGACCAGCCCGTCGAGCGCTTGCAGCGTCTCGACGTGCGAGGGATCCATCTCGAGTGCTTCGCGATAGCTCTCGATCGCGCGCGCCACATCACCGAGGCGGATCTGCCAGAGGTGACCGACGCGGTACTTGAGCGCGACCGTCTCGCCGGTGGTCTCGGCGAGCTCGACCTGACGCTCGAGGTTACCGAGCAGGTCGTACCAGCGCTCGGCCTGGCCGTAGAGCCGGTCTAGGGCCTGGATCGCCGGCAGCTCGTTGGGGTCGTGATCGAGGATCGCCTGGTACGTCTCGATCGCCTTGGCCACGTCGCGCAGCTCGCGGTCGTAGACCTGGCCGAGGACGTAGAGCATCCGCGTCTTGTCCTCGGGGTCCTCCGCGAGGTCGGCCTTCTTGGCGTAGATGTCCTTGAGCGGATCCCAGCGCTCGAGCCGCACGTACAGGCGCTCGAGCGAGTCCATCGCGTGCGCGTCGATGTCGTCGACCTCGAGCACGGCGCGGAACGTCGCGATCGCGGCGTCCGGATCGGTGAGGACCTCCTCCTCGATCTGGGCGGTGCGGTACAGCAGCGCCTTCTTCTCGGAGACGACCTGGATGATGTCGGCCTTCTTGCGCAGCGCGCCGACCAGCGACGGCCAGTCGCCGTTGCGCTCGTGGATCGCCTGGATCGCGGTCGCGGCCTCGACGGTCGCCGGCGCGACCTCGAGGATCCGGCCATAGGTCTTGACCGCCGCGGCGTCGTCGCCGAGCTCGAGCTCGTGCACCTGCGCGAGCTTGAACAGCAGCAACACCTTGAGGTCGTCCTCGTTGACCTCCTTGATCACGGAGTCGTAGAGCTCGACGAGGTCCTTCCAGCGCTCGAGCACGCGGGCGAGCCGGTCGAGCTGCGCCTGGGTGGTCTCGTTGCGCGGCTCCTCGCGGAACGCGCGCGCGTGGGTGTCGAACGCCTTGCCGGCGTCGTCGCCGCCGATCTCGTACAGCTCGCCGATGCCATGCAGCAGCTCGATCTTGCGCGCCGGATCAAAGGCGTGGCGCACCATGATCTCGTAGACGCCGATCTGCTTGGCCCAGTCCCCGACCGACTTGTAGATCGGCTCGAGGATCGTCGCGATCGTCAGCTCGTGCTCGACGGCGTTCTTGTCGACGACCAGCCGCTCGAGGGCGGCGACCGCGTCGGCGCCGCCGGGCTGGCCCTGGACGACGGCTCCGGTGCCGGCGTCGAGGTCGAGCACCTGGCGGTAGGTCTCGATCGCGGCCGCGAGCTCGCGCAGCTTGGTCTCGCGCAGCTGCGCGAGGCGGACGAGCAGCACGACGCGCTCGCGATCGTCCTCGGTGAGCGTGAGCTGGCGGGTCAGGTTGTCGCCGAGGTCCTGCCACTGCGACTGCGCGACGTAGAGCCGATCGAGCGCGCGCAGCGCCTCGACGTTGTCGCCGTCCTGGCCGAGCACCTCGTTGTAGGCGGAGATCGCGTCGTTGGGCGACGCCAGCATCTCCTCGTGGATCTTCGCGATCCGGAAGAAGATCGCGAGGCGGTCGGCCGGCTCGCCGGCGAGGTCGGCCTTCTTGCGATAGACCTCGAGCAGCTCGGGGTACTGCTCGTCGCGGGCGTGGATCGCCTCGAGGGCGTCGAGCGCCGTCGCGTCGTCGGCCTCGATCGCCAGCGCCTTCTTGAAGAACTCGACGGCCTTGTCGGTCTTGTTGAGCCGGTCCTCGTACGTGCGCGCGACCTTGATCGCGAGCTCGTGGGCGAGCGACGGATCGAGATCTTTCACCCCGAGCGCGCCTTCGAACAGCGCGACCAGCCGCGGCCAGCCGTCGTCGAGGAGCGCGGCGATCGTCTCGAGCTCGCGCTTCGAGCCCTCGACGGCAGGGTCCTCCTTGAACGCCCGCGCGAACGCGTCGAACGCCTTCTCGGGGTCGGCGAGGTTGGCGCGCTGGAGCTCGCCGATCCGCATCAGCAGCCCGACCCGACGCATCGAGTCCTTCTCGGCGGCGAGCTGGATCTCGTGGACGCCGACCAGGGGCTTCCACTCGCCGATCTGCTCGTAGATCGGCTCGAGGATCCCGGCGGCCGACAGCCTTAGCCCGGCGGAGCCGGGCGCGGATGCCTTATCGTCGTTGAGATGCCGCTCGAGCGCGGTCCGCGCGCCCGCATGGCCGGGATCGAGGTCGAGGATGTCGCGGTACGCCTCGATCGCGCCCGGCACGTCGCCCAGGTGCTGCTCGCGGGCCTGGCCGAGCCGGAACTTCAGCTCGAGGTGGCGCGCGCGATCGTCGTCGGGGCCGATGATCGTGATCTGGCGGCCGAGCACGTCGGCGAGCTCGGTCCACTTCTGGTTCCGCAGATAGATGCGGTCGAGCGCGGCGAGCGCGATCGGCTCGTCGCCGGCGGCGTCCAGGATCGCCATGTACGCGGCGATCGCCTTGCCGTCGTCCTTGACCTCGTCCTCGTAGAGCTGGCCGATCTTCGACTGGATCTGGATCCGGACGTCACCATCGGAGGTGAGGTCGAGCTTCTTGGCGTAGATGTCGAGCAGCTCTGGGTACTTGCCCTTGCCGAGGTAGAGCCGCTCGAGCGAGTCGAGCGCCTGCTCGTTCGCGTCGTCGAGCTCGAGGATCTGTCGCGACAGCTCGACGGCGCGGTCGAGCTCCGACAGCTCCTGCTCGAGGACGCGCGCCATCACGAGCATCACCGGCAGCGAGTCGGCCTTGGTCCCAAACTTCGGCAGGGACTTGCCGTACGCGTCGACGAGCTCGGTCCACGCCGCGGTCTCCGCGGCGAGCCGCTCGAGCTCCTCGCGGATCCACTCGGCCTGGTGATCTTCCTCGTAGGCCTTCAGCCACCAGCCGAACGCCGCGCCCTTGTCCTTGAGCTGCTTCTCGTTGTACTCGGCGAGCTTCTTGATCCGGTCCTGGCGGACCGCGACCTCGGAGGTCGGCGTGGCGCGCAGCTGGATCTCGAGCACGCCGACGAGCTTGCGCGGATCGCGCCCGGCCTCGTACAGCGGGATCAACGCCTCGGCGGCGTCGAGGTTCTCGGCGTCGAGCGAGAGCACCTTCTCGAACGCGCGCATCGCGCGATCGGCCTTCTGCAGCTCGTCGCGGTAGAGCACCGCGATCTTCATCGCGATCGGCAGCCGGTGCTGCTCGCTGCCGGCCTCGACCTCACGCTCGAGCACGCGGACGTACTCGTCCATCTTGCCGCGCGTCCGGTAGAAGTCCTCGAGGTCGTCCCAGCGGCCCTCGGTGACGTACAGCTTCTTGAGCGCGTCCTGCGCGCGACGGTTGTTCTCGTCGAGCGCGATCAGCTTCTGCCACGCCTCGATCGCCTTGGCCGAGTCCTCGACCTTCTCCGTGTACAGCAGGCCGAGGCGCTGGAGCGCCTCCGCCTTGGCGGCCGCGTTGGGCGCGATGTCCGCCTGCTTGCTGCAGATCGCGGCGAGCTTGCCCCAGTCCTTGTTGCGCTCGTAGAGCTTGTACAGCTCGTTGAGCGCCTCGTCGTGGGCGGCGTCGTAGTCGAGGACCTTCTCCCACCAGTAGACGCAGAGCTCGGGCTTCTTGACCTTGGTCGCCGCCATCTGCGCGACCGCGATCACGAGGGCGCCGCGCTGCGCGGGCGGGGTCCGCTCGATCTCGTTCTCCTTGAGGCGGATCAGCTTCTCCCAGTCACGACGCTTCTCGTAGACCGCGAGCAGGTGCTCGATCGCCTGTGCGTTCTGCGGATCCAGCTCGAGCACGCGCTCGAACGCCTTGATCGCCTCGGCCTGGTTCGAGAACTTCTCGAGGTACAGGTTGGCGATCTGCAGGTGGATCGCGATCCGCGCGGCATCCGACGAGGCCTTCTCGGCTTTCTCGGTCAAGACCTTGACGAGATCGGGCCAGCGCTTCTTGTTCTCGTAGATGCCGGCGAGCTGGTCGTACAGCGCCGTCTGCGATGGATCGTGCTGCAGCGAGCTGGTCAGCGACGCGATGACCTGGTTCTCGTTGTTCGCGCGGCCGTACGCCGCCGCGAGCTCGCGGAACGCGAGCGCGCTCTCCGCGGGAGACTTGGCCTTGGTGGTGGCGTCCTTCCACGCCGCCACACCCTTGTCGGGTGCGCCCTCGGCGGCCTTTGCGGCCGCGGCGACCGACGAGAAGTCGCCGGAGACGGTACCGACATCGACGGCGATCGCGGCGGGAGGCGCCGGAGCCGCGGCGACGGGTGCCGGGGTTGCCGCGACCGGCTCGGGAGCCGGAGCCGCGACCGCGACGGGAGCCGCGACCGCGACGGGAGCCGGCGCCGCGACCGGAGCCGCGACCGCGACGGGAGCCGGCGCCGCGACGGGAGCCGGCGCCGCGACCGGAGCCGCGACCGCGACCGGAGCCGGCGCCGCGGCGGCGGGAGCTTCGCCGTGCTCTCTGTCGAAATCGAGCACGTCGGGGTTCTGCGGCTCGACGCCACGCGCAACATCGAAGAACTTCCGCGCGCGCGTGAGGTCGTTGAGCTCGCGCCACGACGCCACGCCCGCCTGCACCGCGACGTAGAGCCGCGCCTCGCCCTCGAGGCGATCGATCATCTTGTCGGCGAGATCGGCGAGCGCGCCCCACTCGCCGCGTTCCCCGTGCACCTGCTTGAGCAGCGCGTACGCCGCGACCACCGAGCGGAACGCCCCCGACGCGCCGTTCGAGGTGACGCCGTGCAGTGCCCGCGTGAAGAACCGCGCGCCGCGGTCCTTGTCCTTGAACCGCTGCACCCACTCGAGCGCGAAGTCGCGATAGCGCTCGGCGCGCTGGGTCGTGTCCGGCGCCGACAGCGCGCGGCGCTCGTGGTGAGCCTCGAGATCGTCCCACCGCTGCTGGCTCGCCAGCAGCGCCTCGTAGATGAAGTTCGCCGACGGCTCGTCGAGGTTCTTGTCGAAGATCCGCTCGAGCACGGCCTCGAGCCGCTCGAGGTCCTTGTTCTCGCTGCGCAGGATCCGCGCGGCGCGCAGCATCACGCGCACGCTCATCGCGGCGTCGACGCGGTCGGCGTCGGCGAGCAGCCGCTCGACCTCGTCCTCCCAGAACTCGGCGTCGTAGCCGATCGCCGCGAGCGCGTCCTTGACGCGGACGTTGTCGGGCGTGCGCTCGAGGCCCTTCTCGAGGAACGGGCGCGCCTTGTCGCGCTGGCCCGCGTCGACGAGCGCCTCGCCGACGATCGCGGCGAGATCGCCGGGCGCAGCCGGGCTGCGCAGCTCCATCTCGCCGAGCTTCGCGACCATCTCGTGGCGGCCAAGCTCGCCGTAGACCTGCCGCGCGCGCGTCAGGGCCTTGAGGTTGTCCGGGTGCACCTTCCAGGCGCGCTGGTAGAGCCCGAGCGCGCGATCGCGCTCCGGAATCACTTCCTCGGTAAGCGCGGCAAGCTCGAACAGCTGCTCGGACTGATCCGGCTTGCTGTCCTCAGCCTCCAGCTCCTTCTCGAGCTCATCGATCGCTGCGGCCCAGTCGCGAGACCGGCGCAGGCGCTCCCTCATCGAGTTGCGCGTATCCATCTGCGGTCTATCCTCCCGCATTCACAGCGAAAACCCCTACCTACCCCAGGCCCTGTCGTTTTATCACGGTCCCCCTCCGGAACACACGGGCCAAGTGCCCGAAAAGTGCCCGAAGAATTAACGCCAAGGCGCCAAGGCCGCAAAGCTGAGACCCAGCGAAGCGCAGAACCAAAATGGTTTCCGAGCTTCGCTGGGTCTCACCTTGGCGGCCGTGGCGCCTAGGCGTTAATTCTTCGGGGTCACTTCGGCAGCGACGGCGCGTCCTTGCCCTGCGCCTCGAGGTCCTTCGTGATGATCTCCTGGACGAACTTGGAGGCGACGCCCTTGGTGAACTCGTCCTTCGACGACTTCTGGTAGAGCTCGAGGTCCTCCTTCGCCTTGCGCATGTCGCCCGTGTAGTAATACGAGAGGCCACGGGCGTAGCGGGCCTTGTGGATGTCCTTCGAGCCGTCCAGCGCCTCGGTGAACTTGGTGATCGCGGTCTTGAAGTCCTTCTTGTCGGCGTAGGCCATGCCGAGCGCGAAGTCGAGCTCGGCGGTCTCGTCGATCTCGCCGCGCGACAGCGAGTCGCCCTGGCTCAGGACCTTGATCGCCTCGTCGGCGAGGTTCCACCGGCGGTACAGCTCGCCGAGGGCGATGTACGGATCGACCTCGCGCGGGCCGAGGTCGATCGCCTTGGTGAACGCCTCGGCGGCCTTCTGCGCGTCGTCCTGGTGACGGCGGATCTTGCCGATGTAGTAGTAGGCGCGGAACAGCTCGCCGTTGAGCTGGATGGCGGCCTCGAGCTCGGTGAGCGGCGGGTCGAGCGGGTAGCCGCTGAGGTCGAGCGTGTTGGGATCGATCGGCGTCTTGTCGGTGTTGCGCTCGTCGGCCTTGCGCGCCGCCTCGGCCTTCGCGAGCGCCTCGGCCACCACCGCCTTGTAGAGCGCGATGCCGTGCTTCATGTGATACATCGCGTCCTTGGACGACAGGTTCACCGCCTTGTCGTAGGCCTTGGCCGCTTCGTCGTACTTCTTGAGCGCGTCGTTGGCGAGCCCGAGGTTGTACCAGGCGGTGTGATTCGCCGGGTACAGCTTGGCCGCCTCGTCGAGCTTGCCGATCGCGACCTCGTAGTCGCGACGGTTGATCGCCTTCACGCCCTCGTTGGTGCGCTCGATGGAGTTCTTGAGATCCTTGCTGGCGCAGCCGGCGAGGAACCCAGAGGAGACAAGAACGGCGAGAGACAGAGCGAGCTTGCGCATGGCGAGCCCTCCTTCGTTGCGCACCGTAAAACGAGAACGCCAGCCTCTCAAGGCCGGCGTTGGTCGAAGTGCTCGCGGCGAGATCAGCCGCCGGCCACGAGAACGACGATGCTAGCCACCCGAAGGGTGGAACTCGAACGGGTAGCTGGTGACGTTGACCGGACCGCCGCCCTTCGGCTTCGGGAACTCGATCGACTTGAGGACGCCCGCCACGCAGCTCGACACGTCACCGTTGACGCCCTTGGCGTGGACCTCACCGACGGTGCCGTTCGGGTTGATCAGGAACTGGGTGTCGACGGTGCCCTCGAGGCCGGGCGACGCCAGCAGCTGCTTCTCGTAGCAGTACTTGATCTTGGGGAGGTTGCGCTTGATGTACCGACGGATGGTGGCCTTGTCGAGGTCACCGGAGCCGCTCGGCTGGCCGATGCGCACCGCGGGGACCGCCGTCTTGTGGCCGCGCATGCCGCCGCGTCCGCCGCCCACGCCGTACCCAGATCCCGTGCCCGAGCCGTGGCCGATCGTGCCGTACCGGCCGGTGCCGATCGTGCCCCAGCCAGTTCCGCCGCCGCCCGGGCCGAAGCCCGACCGACCGTAGCCGAACCCGCCGTTCATCTCGCCCGCCTCGTTGCCGAGGAGGCCGCCGTAGATGTCCCCGTCGTCGAAGCCTGAGGAGATGTCGCCGGTGCCGGTGAGGGAGGCGAAGTTGCCGCCCTGGGCGAACGCCTGCGACCCGAGGATACCGGCGGTCTTCGCGGCCTCGAGGGCCTGCGCGCGCGCCAGCTGCGGGTCGAGGTTGTTGTTCTTCATCTTGTACTGGCCCTCGGCCTTGTCCGAGTCCTTCTTGCCCATCTTGCCCTCGTCGAGGGCCATCGCCTGGCCGGAGCCGCCGGACTCCTCGGTCGAGTCCTCCTCGGTCTCCTCGGGCTCCTCGGGCGGCGGCTCTTCCTGCGACTCGGTCTCACCGTTGAGCTGCGCGAGCTCGCTCGAGTCGTCGTCGCCGCTCGCGGTGTCGAGGCCGCCGTGCGCCGTGCGCAGCAGCGCCCAGATGCCGAAGAAGAAGATCGCCGAGCCGGCGAAGTACGCCATGACGTTCGCCTCGAAGCCGGCGAGCAGCGGCACCGGGTGCTTGCGCGGCTGGGCGACCGACGAGACGAGGAACGTGGTCTTGCCGTTGCGGACGCGGATGCGCGCCTTCGGCGGGATCGGCACCTCGAAGCCACCCGGCGCCGTCGACGACGGGCGCGCGCGGCCCTGGGCCTGGAGCTCCGGCAGCGGCGTCGACTGGCCGTCGACGGTCATCTCGCCGTCCATGCCCGGCGCGAAGTTGAACACGAAGTCGTCGCCGACCGGCGCGACCAGCGCGAACGCGCCGGCCGGTGCGTCGCTCGACGCGTACTCGACGCCGGCGTCCTGGCCGACGCGGAACCACGGCGACTGCCGCTCGTTGCGGTAGCGGGCGACGCCCCACGCCAGCAGCACGATGCCGCCGAGCATGCCGCCGAACGTGATGATGTCGTAGAGCGCGGGGTTCGACGTCAGCATGCGCGGACGGAACGAGTGCGCCGGCTTGCCCAGACCGCCGTCGGCGATCGGCGTGGTCCAGTGCTTGAGCTTCTCCTCGTTGAACGTGGCGTTGCTGACGCCCATGCCGAACCAGATCATCGAGACGACGAGCAGCGTCGTACCGATCGCGAACACGCCGTAGGTCGCCGGCTTCACCTTGCCGGTCGACCGCGGGTTCATGCAGTGCTTCACCGTGACGACGGAGTCGCCGAGCATGGCCGCGACCTCGACGGCGCGTGCGCCGCCCATGTCCTCGACCTGGTCGGCCATCGGATTGAACGCGGGAACGCCCGCGGTCCCGGCGCCGTACGGCGCGGGCGCGGGGCGCATGCCGGGCGGCGCGATGATGCCGGGCGGCGGGGGCGCGAACGACGCGGGCGCCGACATCGACGCCGGCACCGGGCCGCCGCCGATCGCGACCTGCGGGCCTGTCCCGCCCAATGACGGGCCTGTCCCGCCCAATGACGGGCCTGTCCCGCCGAACGACGGCGGGGCGATCGCCGCCTGCGGTGCCGTGCCTCCCATCGAGGGAGGCGGCGGCGGCGCGAACGCGGCGGGCGCGCTGGGCGCGGCGACCGGCCGCGGGCTCGACGACAGCACCGCCTCCTGCGGCTGCTGCTGCACGCGGGTCGGGATCTCCTCTTCCTCGTCGGCGCCGCCGATCGACACCTCGATGCGGATGTCGCCGATCAGGACCGTGTCGCCGCTCTGCAGCTTCGCCTTGTTGACCTTCTGGTCGTTGACGAAGGTGCCGCGCGTCGACCCGAGATCGATGATGCTGACGTCGCTCGGACCCGTCACCTCGATGACGGCGTGCATCCGGCTGACGCTCTCGTCGTCGAGGCGCAGGTGCGAAGAGGGCACCTTGCCGACCTTGATGACGGGGAGGGTTAGCTTCTCCTCGCGGAGGAACTGATCACCCTTGAACAGACGAAAAACCAGAGGTACGCGCGCGCCGGCCATGATGTTCTCCCAACGTAGAGAAGACCTGCGCGCGCGATCCCGGCTCTAAGGCCGGCCCACGCGCCTACAAGTCTTCAGCGGCCTTGATGATCTCGGCGATGAATTCTTTGCGGATGCGGATGAGGCTGGAGAAGTTGGTGACGCCGATCGCGTCGACCCCGGTGCCCTCGGGGCGGACGAGGTCACCCTCGATCGTGTCGCCCGAGAAGTCGTAGGTCTTGACCTTCGGCTTCGCGTCGCCCTTGCCCTTCTGCGCGAACGCAGAGGACGTGGACAGGCCGAGCAGGCCGAGCAGTGCGATCGTGGTGGCAAGCTTGCGCATGATCCCTCCGGGGGTGCCGGTCTGATGGGAAGGCGCGCTCTTCACGCAGCCTCCGACACCAGACACGGCCATGGGTTCCTGGTTTCTCTAAAGAACGTACGTTTTTTCGGACCGCACTGCCAAGGGGTCCTAACCGACCGAGATGATTAGGTCCCGCCGGCGGCGGCGGCCTGCGAGGACTTCATCGCCTCCTCGTACACCTTGATGCTCTTGTCGCAGTCCGTGATGTTGTCCTTGGCCTCCTGCATGTCGGCCTCGGCCAGGGTCTTCGAGGAGGCCTCCTTGAAGAACTCGCGCGCCTTCTTGAACGCCTCGAGGGCGGCCTTGTTGTCCGCGGCGTTGCTCGCCCGGAAGTCCTTGTAGAGGACGCCCAGGTTGAACGACGCCTCGCCGCGCTTGGCGTCGACTGCCTTGGCCGAGTTGTAGCTCGCCTCGGCGCTGTCGAGATCGTTGAGCCCGCGCTGCGCGATCCCCAGGCCGACCAGGGCGTCGTAGTGCTTGTTCTCGGTCAGCTTGAGGACGTCCTGGAAGTGCTCCTTGGCGACGTCGTACTTGCGGTACCCGAGGTTGATGAGCGCGACGTTCTGGTGCGCCTCGGCGAAGTCGGCGTCGACCTCGACCGCGGCCTGGAAGTGCGCCATCGCCTTGGTCAGGTTGTTCTTGTAGAGGTAGTAGAGGCCGAACGCGTGCTCGAGCGGCGCGAACTTCTGGCCTTCCTTGAGGCGCTTGGTGCCCTCGTCGAGCAGCAGCTTCGCGAGGTCGAGCCGGTTCTTGTTCTTCTCGCGGCCCTCCATGTAGACGAGGCCGTAGAGCACGTACGCCTTGAGGTGGTCGTTGTTGACCGCGAGCACCGAGGACAGGTGATCGCGCGCCTCGGCCTCCAGCTTCTTCCACGCGTCGCCATCCTTGGTGACGCGCAGATCCTCGAGCAGCAGCATCGCGAGGTTCGCGCGTGCCGCCACGATCTTCGGGTCGGCCTTGACCGCGGCCTCCCAGTACTTCTTCGCGCCGTCGCGCTTGCCCGACTGGTAGTAGAGCTCGCCGAGGTTCGAGATCGACGCCGAGTGGTCGCTCTTGATCTGCAGCGCGGCCTGGTACGCGGTCTCCGCCTCGCCGAGCATGTTGCAGTTGTGGAAGCTGCGCCCGACCATGTACTGGGCCTCGACGAACTTGTGCTCGCGAGCGACGGCGGCGAACTTCTCCGCCGAGGCCTTGCACGAGCCGTCGTCCCAGCCCTTGGCGTCCACGTCGGAGTAGTAGGACACGGCGGCCTCGAAGTCCTTGCGGGCGTCGACGGTCACCTTGGTCTCACCGCCGCCGGTGGACTTGCACCCGGGCTCGCCCGGTAGGCACGGCGGCTCGGGGACGTCGCCGCCACACTTCTTGGGATCGGTGCACTTGGCGACGCCGCTCTGGGCCTTCGGACCGCAAGCGGCGGCGAGCCCCACGAGCGCGACGAACGAGGCGCGGAGGATGGTGTTGGTGTTCATGGTGATCTCCATTACTCCGGCAGCTTGAGGATGGCGTCCTCGATGACGGTGATCGGCGCGAGCTCGTCGGGCGTGGCGCGAATCTCCGACGCCGTGGGGAAGTCCGCCGGGTTGATCTGGCCGAGCTCGTACTCGCACAGCTTCGACCACTCGTTGAACCACCCGAGCTCGGTCGACACGGCGAGGCACGCGCTGAACTTCTTGATCGACTCGGCCTCGAGCGGCTCGGCCTTCTCGGCGAGGGTGTCGCAGTAGCCGTACCAGAGCTCCTCGTCCTTGCGCTGCTCCTCGGGGACCTCGGCCGCGTACAGCGCCGAGGTGAAGTTCTGCGCGACCTGGCCGATGCGCGCGGTCGCGGCGATCGCCGTGGTGATGTCGACGATCGGCTTCTCGAACAGCGGCGCGTACGCCTTGATCGCGGCCTCGGCGCTGTCGAACTTGTTCTTGAACCACTCGTCGAATCGCTTGAGCGACTTCTTCATCTGGGTCTCGTTGGCCGGGTTGAAGTCGAGGTTGGTCGGGAACCGGTACGACAGGTACGTCTCGAACTTCTGGTCCGCCTGGACCAGCCGGGCGTGCGCGTAGTAGTAGCGCGCGTTGCCCTCGTCGCCGCCGATCGCCTTGCCGCCCTTGGTCGCCTTCTCGTAGGTCGCGATCGCGCCCTTGAACGCGGTGTTCGCGTCCTTCACGAGCTTCTCGTCACGCTCCACCACGGTGATGCGCGGCGTGCTGGGCACGGTCGGGTTCTCGTCGGTCGAGTTGCAGAACAGCTTCGCGACCTGCCCCTTCTTGCCCTTCTTGCCCTTCTTGCCCTTCGCCGAGCGCACGGCGCGCTCGCGGGTGACCTTGATGCAGGCGCCGTTGATCTGCTTCACCTTGCAGGACTGGTCCCACAGGATCTGGCCGATCTTGGCGTAGGCGATGACCACGCGGTCCGCGCCGGTCGAGCCGTAGTCCTTGATGTACTTGCGGAGGTGGCTGACGATCTTGTCCTTGTCGCCCTGCTTCTCGTAGATCGAGGTGAGGCTGAACGAGGCGTTCGCCGCGTCCTGGACCTTCGACTTGCCCTTCGCGAACTGCTTGATGAAGTAGTTCGTGTTCTCGATCGCCTTGGCGTCGTCGCCGATGCCCTTGCGGTAGAACACCGCGTCGTTCATCGCCTTGTAGGCGTCGTCCTCGCCGGCGTACTTCTTCGCGTACTCCTCGAGCTTCGCGGACGACTCCTTGTACCAGGCGATGCGCGCGTAGTTCATGCCGAGGCGGGCGATCGCGCGGGCGGTCACCTTGGCCTTGGGGTAGTTCGCGCTGAGCAGCTCGAACATCTGGATCGCGGTGCCGATCGACTTGCCCTCTTCGAAGCACACGCCGGCGTTGTAGAGGATGACCTCGGCGTCGGCCGCGTCAGGGTTGCGGTTGAACAGGTCGATGTACATCTCGCCGCACTTCACGTAGAGCGTGTTGTCCTTCGACTCCTTCGCCTTTTTCTCGACCTCCTCGACCGCCTTGCGCATCGAGGTGATCTTCAGGGTCTCGAGGACCTCCTTGAGCTCCTCCTTGTCCTTGAGCCACTTCTCGTCGGCGAGCAGCTTGTCGACCCACACGATCATGTCCTCGTACCGGCGCATCCGGTTGAGGGTGTCGAGCAGGAGGTTCGCCGAGTAGAGCGCCGTCTCGTGGTCGCGGTGGTGGTCGAGGATGTCCGTGAAGATCGGGATCGCCTCCTCGTAGTGGTGGTAGCGGCGGTAGATGTTCGCCTTGAGGAACTTCATCCCGACCAGCTCGGAGTTCTTCGCGTCCTTGATGTACGTGATGTAGACGTCGAACGCCTCGAGCATCTTGAGCTCGCGCGCGGGGATCTCCTTCGGCGGCGGCAGCTCCTTGTCCGCGTCCTTCGGATCGATCTCCGGCGCCTTGACGCGCGGGTCGACGGCGAGCGCGTTCTTCCAGCCGAGGACGGCCGCGAACGCGGCCTCCTTCATCAGCTTCTCGTCCACCTTGCCGTTCTTGACGACGTTGGTGAACTCCATCGCCGCGTTCTCCCACAGCTCGGTCTGGAGGCGCGCGCTCTTCTCGTTCTCGGCGCGCGACCACAGCAGCTCGGCGTAGTAGTACTGCGTCTCGCCGTAGTCCTCGGCATCCGGGAAGGTGTCGAGGTAGACGTGGTAGAGCCGATCCGCGTACTGCAGCGTGTCGGTGTTGAGCGTCTTCATCGACTCGTTGTGATACGCGCGGGCGAGGTCACCGGACATCGCCGCGGCGTTGTCGTGGCACTCCTCGGCCTCCGCCTGCGGCAGCACCTTCTTCTCCTTGAGGGCGCCGTACAGGTTCACGAGGTTCTCGATCTCGTCGACCTTCTGCTTGTTGGTGCCGTCGGTCAGCATCGCGTGCGCGATGTTGTACTGCCAGAGGCACACGTTCTTGTGCTTGCCGTCGAGCTTCATCAGCTCGCGGAACGTGTAGATCGCCTTCTCGCCCTTGCCCTTGTCGAGGTAGAGGTCGCCGAGGATCTGCAGCATGTCGAACGCGTACTTCTTGTCGACGCGCTGGAACGTCTTGTGGGCCATCTCGGCCTTGCCCATCTCGGCGTAGGCGCGGACGAGGTCCTTCTTGGCGGCGCGGTTGAGCGTCTTCTTCTTGTCGTCGCTCTTGGTCAGCTCGGCGACCTTGAAGAAGATCTCGAACGCGTCGGTGTGCTCACCGAGGTTCAGGTAGACCCAGCCGATCTTGTACATCGCGTACGTGTAGACCTGGCTCTTCGGGAACTGGAGGACGGCCTTGTACTCCTCCTCGGCGTTCTCGAGGTGCTCCTTGAACTTGTCCGGCTCGCTGCCGGCCATCTCGAAGTAGTAGTCGCCGAACGCGACCTTCGCGTCGGGGATGTACGGCGAGTCCGGGTACTCCTTGATCAGGCGCTGGTAGACCGACCGCGCCTCCTTCATGTACCGGCCGCTCTGCAGCATGTAGCCGAACTTGAACAAGGCCTTGTCCATGTTCGAGTAGTCCTTGAAGGCGTCGTTGGCGGCGAGCTTCTTGTAAGCGTCGACCGCCTTGAGCAGCGCCGCCTTCGCCTCCTTCGCCTTTTCCTCGGACTCCTTGCGGAACTTCTCCTTGTCCGCCTTCTTCTTGGTGCCGTCCGCCTTGATGGCGAACTCCTGCGTCTTGAGCCGCGCGTAGCGGTGCTGCTGCGCGTGCGCCTCGGCGAGCCGGAAGTACAGGTCGGCCTTCTCGTCGACCTCGCTGTCGGGCGTCTCCTCGATCAGCGCCTCGAGGAGCTGGATCTGGTCGTCGCGGATGTCGCCGACGGCGCCCTCGACCTCGAGGATCTCGTCCGCGGACAGCGTCGGACCCTGGTCCTTGCTCTCGTCCTTGGCGACGAGCGGACGTGTCCGGTCGTTGACCTTGACGTTGACCTTGACGTTGGTCGTGCGCGTGTACTCGCACTTCCCGTCTTCGAGGACGGACCCTTCCGGGCAGTCCTTCTTCTTCTGTGCGGATGCGACGTTGGTCGCAGCCAGCAGCAGGGTTCCAGCGAGGATGAGCTTCAGACGCATGGTGGTTCTTCCTTCCCGACGAAGGGGGCGCGGGGCGCCCGAAAACGGGGCAAGGCCCGAGCACGCAGCTTGCGCCGCGTACCGGGCCTTCGAACTATCTGTCTTGTTAACAGCCGTCATGTCTTGGGCGAGACGATGAGCGCCGGCTGTTGGGTTGCTACTTCTTCGGGCACTTGGAGCGGATGCGGAACCGGTAGTACCCCAGCTCGTCCTTCCAGTACTCGCCGTTAAACTTCCACATGAAGTGTTCGTCGTCAATGACGATCGCTTCCTCCTTGTGATCACCCGAGATGGTCTCCTTGCGGGCCTCGGCGGAGATCTTGTTCGCCTTGGCGTTGAGGACCTCGATGCGGATCTTGATGCCGTCGCGGCCAAGCGTCTGGAGCTCGGCGATCTTCCGGTCGATGCGCTCGCGGGCCAGCTTGCCGGCCTGCGCCTCGGCCTCGGACTTGCGGAGCTCGAGCTCGGTCTGGACGTCGACGGCGACCGCGGTGCCGCGCCACGCGGCGTCGGCCTTCTCGAACATCGCGATCTCCTTCTCGAGCTCCTCGACCCACGCGAACGTCTTGAGCAGGGTCTTGTCGATCAGCACGCTCATCGCGAGGCGCTGGGTGACGTCGTCGAGGCCGGCCTTGTCCGCGCGGATCTTGCGGACGTACTCGTAGAACTCGGCGTTGTCCTCGAACTTGCCGGTGACCTCCTGCAGGTTCTTGCGGAGCGGCTGGTACTTGTCGTTGTACTCGGCGACCGACTCGAGGGCGCGATCGTACTGGCAGTACTTGTAGTAGATGACGCTCTTGAGGAGCACCGACTCCGGGTAGAACTCGTCCTCGAAGTACGGGGCGTTCAGCGTGTGGATGTTGCCCAGCGCCTTCGAGTTGTTGGTGAGCATGAAGTACGCCCACGACGCCTCGAACAGCGAGGTCGCCCAGTCCGGCGACTCCTGCTCGAGCTTCTCGTAGTACTGGATCGCCTTCTTGAAGTTCTGGGTCGAGTAGAAGACGCGCGCCATCTGCATGATGGCGAGCTCCTCGAACTGCTCGATGTCGTCAGCCTTGTACTGGTCCGGGCGTTCGCGGCCGATCACGAGGATCTCCTTGAACGCCTCGCCGGCCGGCTTGCCCTCGAGCTTGCGGACGTACGTGACGCCCTCGAAGAACTTGGCCTTGATGTAGAACGGGCTCTCGACGTTGACGCGAGTGAACAGGTCGATCGCCTGGTCGAACTCGCCCTTCGTGTAGAAGTGGCGGCCGAGCAGGTAGTAGAGCTCGTCGCGCACCTCGTTCATCATCGCGTCCTCGAGCGCGCCGACCTCGTAGGTGCCGATGAGGTTGAGGATGCCGGAGGTCTCGGGCAGCACGCGCGACAGCGCGGCGAGCCACTTGAGCGTCGCGCCGTGATACGTGTGCTCGGGCCCGGCGCCGACGATGTCCTCGAAGATCTTGAGGGCGCCGGCGTAGTAACCCATCTGGTAGACGGTCTTGCCGAGGAAGAACTCCGCGCGCTGCTTGTTCTTCTCGTCGTCCTGGGTCTCACCCGCGAGGACCTTCTTCAGCTCGATCGAGGCCGAGTAATAGTCCTGCTTGTCGTAGAGCTTGATGGCGCGCTCGAGGATCTTCGAGGGCGGCGTCCCGCCCTCGGCCTCGAAGTCCATGTCGTCGCCGTCCTGCGCCGCCGCGAGGCCGGGCAAGGAGGACGACACGAGCAGCCCCATGACGAGGGACAGAGCGATGGTAGGGAGGCGTCGCATCGGGGTGATTTCTCCGGTTGCCAGCGTTGGGCGTTCCCCCCGCAAGGGTCCGCGATGGCGGCGAAATCATCGACAGCCACGGGAGGGGTTGTCAAGTCGACCGGCCCTTCGTTCGCCGGACACTGCACATCAGTGTCGGTTGCAGCCGAGATCGGATCACGGATGCGTGCGCGTGCGGCCATTGCTCGATCGTGGCGAAACGCCGAGTGATTCGCCGGGCCGTTCCCTTGACTTCAAACCTCCACTTTCTATTATCGCCGTGCCTGGGCCGGGGCACGCGGTGCTCAGCTCGGAGAGGGACCTCATCGAAAATGCGCTCTTCCTGGCTCCTGTTTGTCACCGCGATGATCGCCCTCGGTTCCGCCGCGTGCGCGGACAACCCCGTCGGTCGAATCTGCGACCTCGGTGTCGAGGATCCGAACCCGAATGAGTCGGTGGTGGCCTCGCCCTCCCTCGACTGCCAGTCCCGCACCTGCCTCAAGGTGCCGCTGGGCCGCGATCTGCCGGAAGGCAGCCGCTACCCCACCGGCAACAAGGGCCTGTGCACCGCCGAGTGCGAGAGCGACGACGACTGCGACCGCGTGCCGGAGTCGCCGTGCAAGACCGGCTTCACGTGCGCCGTGCCCGTCGTCGTCGGTCCGTTCTGCTGCCGCAAGCTCTGCATCTGCAAGGACTACATCGTCATCCCGGACGGCGGCGTGCCGCTGCCCGAGGCGTGCGATCCGAGCGACGAGGCCAACAGCTGTTGCAACCTCGAGGGTCGGTCCGGAGATCCGGACTACCCGCTCTGCCCGTGACCGCGCTGCTCTGAGTGACGCGCGCCGTCAGACCGCGCAGCTAGCCTGCGCGGGTTGGACACGGTCACGAAAGGTCAGTACGGCGAGGACCGCGGCGTCGCCACGCTGCGGGCCGCCGGCATGCGCATCGTCGAGCGGAACTATCGCTGCAAGCTCGGTGAGCTCGACGTGGTCGCCCGGGACGGCGACACGCTGGTGTTCGTCGAGGTCCGCACGCGCGGCCGCAGCGACCGCGGAGACGCGCTGGAGACCATCGGCGCGCCCAAGCGGCGCAAGCTCGCTCGCGTCGCGGCGCAGTACCTCGCGGTCCGGCGCCCGGACGCTCCGCGCATTCGCTTCGACGTCATCGGCATCACCGCCGGCGTCGTCACGCACATCCGCGACGCGTTCCGTCTGGGCTCGTGTTGAGCCCCGGACCCAGCGGTCCACGCCAAGGCGCCAAGCGCGCCAAGCTGAGAAACAGAAAAGCCCAGAACCTTCTTTGAAAGGTCTGGGCTCTGCTGGTTCTCAGCTTGGCGCGCTTGGCGCCTTGGCGTTAGCCGCTGGGTCCGGGCTAGGCGCCGGCGGCCGCGGCGGCCTCGCGCTTCTTCTTGCGCTTGCCACGACCCTTGATCTTCTCCTTGGGCTCGCCGGGCGCGTCGGAGGCGGCGTCGTCATCACCCTCGGTGACGGCCTCGGCCACCTCGCGGACCTCGGTGCGCTCCTTGATGCGCGCGGCCTTGCCGGAGAGATCCCGGAGGTAGTAGAGGCGCGCCTGGTTCACGTCGCCGCGCTGGACGACGTCGATCCGATCGATGTTCGGCGAGTTGTCCGGGAAGATGCGCTCGACGCCGACGCCGTACGAGATCTTGCGGATCGTGAACGTCGACCGCGAGCCCTTGCGGGTCCGGCGGATGCAGACGCCCTCGAACGCCTGGAGACGGGTCTTGTCTCCTTCACGAATCTTTGCCCAGACCTTCACGGAGTCGCCGGGGCGAAACACCGGGAGGTTGCCCTGCCGGCGGTTGGACTGATCAATGGCAGCGAGAAGCTTCGACGTGCTCATGGGGGCCTCACCGGAAACCGGAGACTGGACGCAGGGTTCTGCCAGATCCGGACACCTCGAGTCAAGCGCGCAGCCCCAGCAGGCGATCCAGGATCACCGCGACCGCGCTCCTGACCGACAGATGATTCCAGCTCCCGCGTCCCGAGATCGGCGCAAGCACCCGCGAAACTTCGGGAATCATCGAGTCGACGAGACCCCACCCGGTGCCGAACAAGATCAGCGCCGGGGCGGTGGTCCCGTGCAGCTCGTGCAGGAGTTTCTCCGGGGTGCACGGAACCGCGCCAGGGAACCGGTCCGCGGCCGCGGTGGTCGCGATCACCAGCGGATCGGCGCCGTGGCGGAGCTTCAGGTCGGCGATCGCGTCGGCGATCGCCGCGGCCGCGTGCACGCGCGCGAGGGCGTCGAGCCGGTACTCCTTGCCCTCGCCACGCCACGCGTCGGCGATCGCGGCGCACTTCTCGCGCTGCGACTCGATCGGCGTGACGATGTAGCAGGCGTCGAGGCCGTACGTGGCCGAGCTGCGCGCGAGGTCGTGGAGATCCAGGTTGGTGACCGCGGTGGTGACGATCGCGCCGGTGCGATCGGTGACCGGGTAGTGGCACAGCGCGATCGACACGCGCGCGCCGACCTCGAGCTCGGGCACGCCGCGCGCGAGCTTGTCGTCCTCGGCGGTGAACCGGTGGCGCGCGAGCAGATCGGGCCGGCGGCGCGCCGTGCGGCGCAGCGCCTCGCCGCGGCGCCACCTGCGGATCGCCTCGTGGTTGCCGCCGAGCAGCACGTCCGGAACCTTGTCGGCGTCGAGCTCCGCGGGGCGCGTGTACTGCGGGTACTCGAGCAGCGCGCCGGAGAACGACTCGTCGTCGGCGGAGGCGGGCTCGCCGAGCACGCCCGGCATCAGCCGCGCGACCGCGTCGACGATCGCGGCGGCGCCGAGCTCGCCGCCGGTGAGCACGAAGTCGCCGAGGCTGAGCTCCTCGTCGATCGCGCGAGTGACGACGCGATCGTCGATGCCCTCGTAGCGGCCGCACACCAGCACGAGGTGAGGCAGCGCCGCGAGCTCGCGGACGCGCGCCTGGGTGAGCGGCGCGCCCGCGGGCGACAGCAGGATCCGGTGCGCGCCCGGCACGCGCGCCGAGGCCTGCTCGATCGCGGCGAGCAGCGGGCCCGGCCGCATCACCATCCCGGGACCGCCGCCGTACGGCGTGTCGTCGACCGACCGGTGCTTGTCGGTGGTGAAGTCGCGCGGGTTCACCGTCGCGACGTCGAGCGTGCCGGCGACGCGCGCGCGGCCGATCACGCCGGCGCCGAGCGCGCCCTCGACGATCTCGGGGAGGATCGTGACGACGGTGAAGGCGGTCATCGTCGATCTCCAGCGAACCGGGGACCGGTTTCGCTGGTCACTGGACCGTCTCCTCCGGCCAGCCCTCGGGGAGATCGACGACGATCGTGCGCGCCTCCATATCGACGGCGGTGACGAGCGCGTCGACCAGCGGGACCTCGCGCTCGACGTTGCCGTCCCGGATCACGAGGCGCACCTGCGGGCCCATCTCGATCCCCGTGACCTCGCCGTAGGGCGAGCCGTCGGGACGGCGGACGGCGCAGCCGACGAGGTCGGTGAGCAGGACGTCGTCTTCCTCGAGCTGGAGATCGGCGCGATCGACCTCGACGGTGGCGCCGCGCAGCGCGTCGGCCGCGTCGCGGTCCTCGACGCCCGCGAGCGCGAGCAGGAAGCCCTTCGGCGTGTCCCGCGCGTCCTCGATCTCGTAGCGCTTGTCGCGGATCCACACCGCGGCCACGTCACCGAGTGTCGTCGACTCGGGATCATGCGCCACCGCGCAGATCTCTCCGCGGACGCCGTGCGCGCGCGCGACGTAGCCGACCTCCACTCGGTCGGCCATGGGCTCTTACTCGAGGATCTCGACCAGCGTCCGCTTGCGGCCTTGCGGGGCCACCGCGTTGACGACGGTGCGGATCGCGCGGGCGGTCTTGCCCGACTTGCCGATGACCTTGCCGAGATCGTCTTCAGCGACCTCGAGCTCGTACACGTTCGCGCTGCGCTCCTCGACGAGGGCGACGCGGACCTCGTCGCGCTTGTCGACGAGGTTGAACGCCAGGTAGCGGACCAGCTCGGAGATGTCGAGGGCCACGCTAGGCCTTCGCCACGGCCGCGGCCGCGCGCTTCTCGCGGCGGACCAGGCTGGCCAGCGTGCCGGACGCCTGTGCACCTTGCGACAGCCAGTGCGCGAACCGGTCGGCGTCCAGCTTGAACGCCTTGGTGCGCGGATCATACGTACCGAGCAGCTCGATGAACCGGCCATCCCGGGGGCACCGCTTGTCGGCGGCGACGATCCGGTAGAACGGGCGCTTCTTGGAGCCCTGACGAGACATGCGAACGACGACCATGGAGTTCCTCTGGGAGTGCGAGAGCGCGGCAATCTATACGCGGCGTTCCAGGGGTGTCAAGCGTGCTATATCGGCGTCCATGCTGCGCACCGCGATTGGAATCGCGGCCTTGGCCCTGCTCACGAGCTGTCCCGGATCCGGCGGCGGCAAGAAGCAGCCCGACGCCCACCGCAGCGCGACGCTCACGATCTTCGGGCTCGCCGAGATGCGGGGACAGATCGAGCCGTGCGGCTGCACCACCGACCCGCTCGGCGACCTCGCCCGGACGGCCGCTCTGATCGCCGAGTCCCGCGCGGCCGGTCCGACCCTGGTCGTGGACGCAGGCTCCCTCCTTTATACGAGGCGTCCGGTGCCGGACTATCTCCAGGCCCAGGAGGCCCTCAAGAGCGACCTCCTCGTGCAGGCCTACGCGGACGAGCTCCAGGTCGCCGCGATCGGCCTGGGATCGATGGACCTGGCCGAGGGGCCGGGCAAGGTCCGGCCAGCACGGCACGCGGCCAACGTCGCGGCCGACGCCGGCGTGCCGCTCGCGCCGCCCGCGGTGATCGACGCCGGCGGCATCTCGGTCGGCGTGTTCGGCGTGGTCGCGGCGGATCACGCGCCCGGCCTGGCGGTCACCGATCCGCAGGCGGCGGCCGCCGCGGCGGTCGCGACGCTGCGTGCGGCCAGGCCGCGGTTGATCGTGGCGCTCCTGACGATGAGCAAGAAGGAGGCGGCCAAGCTGCTCGACGCGACGCCGGGCATCGACGTCGCGATCCTCGGCATGGGCATCGAGTCGCCGGAGCCCGACAAGGTGCGGCCGCGCGCCGAGCTGCGCGGCACCGCGTGGCTGGTGATCCCGGGCAATCGCGGCCAGGTGGTCCCGCGGATCACGGTGACGCTGCGCGAAGGCGAAGGCCCGCTGGTCGACGCGGTCGGCCCGGCCGCGGCCGAGGCGATCGGCGCCGAGGTCGACGCGCGGATCACCGCGGCGACGCAGGAGCTGGCCGGGTTCGAGGCCGACCCGTCCGCCGATCCCGCGTTCGTGGCGCAGAAGCGCAAGGAGCTCGCGGCGCTCGAGGTCGACCGCGCGGCGCTGCGCGATCAGCCGCTGCTCGTTCCCGCGACCGGCAGCTACTTCACGCTCGAGCAGATCCGGATCGACAAGAGCCTCGCCTGCGACGGCGAGGTGGTGGCGCAGAAGCGCGCGTACACCGCCGCCGCGGGCAAGGCGAACGTCGAGGCCGCGGCCGGTGCGGGCCCGCTGCCGCCGCCGGCCGGCAAGCCGTCGTACATCGGCGTCGAGGAGTGCGGGCTGTGCCACGCCGAGGCGGTGGAGTTCTGGGCCACCACGCGGCACGCGCAGGCGTGGGAGACGCTCGAGGAGGTGTCGAAGCAGTTCGACTACGAGTGCATCGGCTGCCACGTCGCCGGCTGGGACAAGCCGGGCGGCGCGACGATGGGCCAGAACGACGCGCTGCGCGACGTGCAGTGCGAGACGTGCCACGGACCGGGATCGATCCACGGCGACGAGGAGACCAAGGCGTCGATCGTGCGCGCGCCCGCGCCGGAGCTGTGCGCCGGGCAGTGCCACACCAAGGAGCACTCGGACACGTTCGAGCTCGAGCCGTATCTGCGCGATGTCCTCGGCAAGGGCCACGGCGAGCAGCGGCGCGCCGAGCTCGGCGACGGGCCGACCGGACGCGAGCTGCGCGCCGGCGGCCTCGCCAAGGCGAGCCAGACGATCGGCGCGGGGTGCACGAAGTGAGGGCGTTGCTGCTGCTGATCTTCCTCGCGGGCTGTGGGCCGCGCGCGAAGCCCGCCGCGCCGCCGGACCCGAAGGTCGTCGCGGACGACGACAAGCCTGTGAAGAAGAAGCCGAAGAAGGACAAGAAGCAGGTCGTGGTTCCTGACGAGCCGGCGGTCGACGAGACCGAGCCACCCGACGGCGAGGTGCTCGAGGTCCTCGAGGGTCACGCGGTCTGGTACGGCGATCCACAGAACACCGCGTCGGGCGAGCGGTTCGATCCCAAGAAGCTGACGGCG